>Ga0207884_1000014_pt1 | contig 328317 bp, 307 predicted proteins | sample MalvirmetaMSP144_FD_184236 | JGI IMG/M metagenome (GOLD analysis project Ga0207884, IMG submission 184236) | Marine viral communities from the Deep Pacific Ocean - MSP-144 (SPAdes) | ecosystem: Environmental > Aquatic > Marine > Oceanic | place: Pacific Ocean | collected 2011-07-08 | reverse complement strand
CTGACGAACGCCTCCCCCAGACCTGAAAAAACTACAATCCAAACACCCCGGGGGCTAATGCCCCCGGCTTCCAGCCCTGGTCAATTTTCAATGAGCACAGCTGGTCAGTTTTCAACGCGCGCCAACACATGGGGGGCAGATCCTTGAGTGGTAGGCACGAGTCATGACAACCCAGTCCGGTCTTGCCACCCAGTCAACAACCCTGGTCTGAGGCGCCGGGAGCGCGTGCGCTCCGTGTTGACGACACATCAGGCGCCAAAAATCGAGCGCCAGCTACTCCCCGTATCAGTGAATGTAGTAGAGCAGTGGGCTCGTTACACGTCAATGGGTGAACTGCATGGGTTCTCGCCGAGGTAGGAGACGTCTCCTATATCGTTAGATGCCCGCTTCGGGCTGACTCCCGCCGGACTTGGCCCGTCCAGGAACCACCAAACTTTCGTAATTTTTTCGGGGGCCGATCAGCAAGGCTCAACGATCAGCGCCTTCCCGCGCATCGGTCTTTAAGGCGCGTCGCCGACGATGCTCCGCGCAGCGGCAGCGGCGCCCAGTGCAGCAGCAGCTGCGGCGCCAACGGCACCCCCCCCTTCGTTGACTGGCACCGTGATGAGCGCCCCAGGGACGGCCATCGGCGTCGGGGTGGCGGTCAACGGAGTCGGGGTCGGCGCCGGAGTCGAGGCGGGCACGGGCGCCTGGGGGACATTCGGGGTGGGCGTCACGGGCGGCGTGACGGTTGGCGCCGGACCCGTTGTCGGGGTCGCCGTTGGGGGCGCGGTGGGGGGCGCGGTGGGGGGCGCTGTGGGACTTGCGGTTGCGGTGGGGCTGCTCGACGGCGTGGGCGTGGCCAGGACGAGCGACCGGAATTCCGGCGGAATGATCATCTCGTAGGTCGAACCCCGAGCACCTGACCCATCGACGCCGCTGGGCCCGCGCTGCTGACTGAAGTAGAGCCGCGAGCCGTCCGGCGTGAATGCGGGACCGGTGATTTCGCCCGAGCCCGCTGTGATCTGCATCAGCAACTTGGCGGGCTGGTTGGGAACGATCACGTAGAGGCGCATGCGATTGCCATCCTCGGCCACCAGCACATCGCCAGCGGGGCTGACAGTGACGTTGTCAACGTCATCAAAACCCACCTCGACCTGCATGTTTTCGTTGTCGAAAATCAGTTCCAGCAACTGATTCTCGATGTCGTAGGCGTAGACCCGGTTATCGCCCTTGGTGGCGAAGAACATCACACCGCGTGTCGGCACGGTGCCCTGTGTGGGCGTCTGGCGCAGCGCTTCGGGGACCTCGTAATACCAAATACCCTCGCCGCCCGGGAATTGGGTTCCGGCCGAGGTCAGGGTCGGCAGTTGCTGCGGTAACAGGGGCAACGAAGGAAGCCTGAAGACATTCACCCAGCTCACCCGCTGGGCTTCTCGCAGCGCCTCGGGTGGAGGCGTCACGCCGCGTTCGAAGCCCTCGATCTGCAACACCTGCAACTGCCCATTCTCCAGCGCCAGCCGGGTCACGCCATTCGGCAGCAGGGTTTGATCGGAGGCGGTGGTCACAAAGCGCCAGAAACGTTGGCTGCCGCCGTCTTCGGTGAGGTAACAGACGTGATTGAGGGGATCAATAGCCGCCGCTTCGTGCGGGAAGGCCCCCAGCGCCGGCTTTTTCACGGCATCGGCCGGAGCGCCAAAGGGATCGCATTCCCAGACTTCGCCGTTGCCGGTCTCCTCGCAGGAGAGCCAGGTCCCCCAAGGGGTTGCACCGCCGGCGCAGTTGTTGCGCGTGCCCTCGAGGATGGGATAGGCGTCGACAAGGTTGCCGGCCGCATCAAAGCGCAGCGCGCCGACCCCGCCTGGCGTGTCCTCACTGTTGGAGACGTAGACCCAGCCACCATCCGCAACGGAGGGAAACACCGCACCGCCATCGGGATCGATGTTCCAGAGGTAGCCCTGCGCGGTGCCGCTCAGCGGATTGACGCCCTGCCGCGCGACGCAGCGCACCGAAAAACCCTCCGGCGCGTTGACACCATCGTCGACGCCGGGCAACGCGCCGCCGGTCAGCGTCACCCGCTGCACAGGGCCGATCCCGGCAAGGGGCCCTACCGGCAGACTCAGCGCGTCGCCGCCTTGGGCGCGGGCCCGCCCCATCCAGGCCGGTGTCGCCAACGCGCCCAGTCCCAGAAACAGGCCACGCAACAATCCACGCCGCGAAAGCGCCGGCAAAGACAAGGGCTCGGACACGGCGATACTCCCCAAACGGATTGATAAGCCCGGCACGATAGGCGCCGCAAGTGACCGCTTGGTGACGTTGGCGCCATCGTGCAGCGGCTGAGGCTGCCGGCGGCCCACATCCAAGGTCACGTTCGTCGGGCGGAATGCGACAACGCTCAGGAACGGGGATGATCGTTGTGACGTGAGGATGAGCAAGGGCGCCGAACATGGCCGAACATTATTGCCGGCCAATAACTTTCAATAATTTCGACCTGCGATTGGAAGCAGGGTCACCGCGGGCTCTCGATGCCAGATTGGGGGCCCACTCGCAGGTAGAAGTCGAATTCGGTCGTGCGGATCACTCCCCATGCTGCATCCAGCTCCCCGCGCAGATCCTTCACTGGTTCCGAATGTCGTCCAGATAGCGGCGGTTGGCCAAGATCCCAGGAAGGCGGCCCTGCTCGAGCATGATCTCGACGTGCGAGCGATTGTCGAACGCACGATTCGGCGCCTTGGGCCGCCGGTCCGCCCGATCGCGGTTGGACGGAAACCCCACGCGGAGGCTGCTGTGAATGGCGAACAGGTGGGGCAAACGAGGCGAGGCCGGGTCCGTCTGCGCAGAACGGTCTGCGTGAATGTCGCAACCGGTTCAGTCGATGCGCCGGCTCGGTGCATCAGGGTTGAAACCACGTTTGAGACCCGCTCACGGCGAGGCAATGAGGCCGAGCGTGCCGCTCATAATCCCGCAGATTTCGTGTTATGTTTTTTGGGTCGCGAGCCTGAAAAAAATATCACCCTGTCGGCAACAGAGCGACAAGGGCCCAATCGTCACGGAGGAGAGAATCCATGGCTGTGCTAGAGCAATCCAAGCGGGATGCGTTTTTTATTGGCGGTGAGTGGGTCAAGCCCTCCACCTCGAAGCGTTTCGAGGTGATCGGTGCCAACACCGGCGAAGTGATCGGCAGCGTGCCTGAAGGGGCAGAAGCCGATATAGATCGTGCGGTCGTGGCCGCGCGCGCCGCATTCAACGGCCCCTGGGGCCGCACGACCGGCACCGAGCGCAGCGCCTTGATCAACCGATTTGCTGACGCAATCGAGAAGCGTTCTGCCGACATCAGCACCGCCGTCAGCTCGCAGAACGGCATGCCCATCAGCCTGTCGACGCAGCTCGAAGGCGCGTATGTGGTCGGCCTGTTGCGCTATTACGCGCACATGGCCAGCACCATGCAGTTTGAAGAGCGCCGTCCGTCTCCCATGGGCTTCGACACGCTGGTCCGCCGCGAACCGCTGGGCGTGGTCGGCGGCATCGTGCCGTGGAACTACCCGGTGCTGCTGTCCATTCTCAAGATCGGGCCAGCGCTGGTGTCGGGCTGCACCCTGGTACTCAAACCTTCGCCCGGCACCGTGCTCGACAGCTACATCGTCGCCGAAGCGGCGCAGGAGGCCGGCATTCCGGCCGGGGTGATCAACTGGGTGCCGGGTGATCGTGAAGTGGGCGCCCACCTCGTGTCGCACCCCGGCATCAACAAGGTGGCCTTCACCGGCTCCACGGCGGCCGGCCGCAAGATTGCTGAGGTGTGCGGTCGCCTGCTGCGCCCGGTGACCCTTGAACTGGGCGGCAAGTCGGCCGCGATCATTCTGGAGGACGCCGAAATTGCCCCGCTGCTCGAAGGCATGGGCTTTGCGTCCTTCGGCAACAACGGGCAGACCTGCGCGGCGAGCACCCGCATTCTGGTGCCGGCCAGCCGTTATGACGAAATTGTCGATGCCGTCGCCGGCATGGCCAAGTCGCTGAAAGTTGGCAGCTCGCTAGACCCGGAAACCCAGATTGGCCCCATGGCCTCCGAGGCGCATCGCAACGTGGTGGAACGCTACATTGCCAAGGGTAAAACCGAGGCGCGTCTGGTTGCGGGCGGCGGCCGGCCCAAAAATGCCGGCAATGGCTGGTTCGTCGAGCCCACCGTGTTCGCCGACGTGGACAACAACGCCACCATCTCGCAGGAAGAAATCTTCGGGCCGGTGCTGTCCATCATCAAATATCAGGATGAGGACGACGCGGTGCGCATCGCCAATGATTCCGACTTCGGCCTGGGCGGCACCGTCTGGTCGAAGGACAGTCTGCACGCGCAGGATGTGGCTCGGCGGGTACAGACCGGCAGCATTGGCGTCAACGGCTACATGCTCGACATCAACGCGCCGTTCGGCGGGGTGAAGGCCAGCGGGATGGGCCGCGAGTTGGGCCCAGAATCGCTGAACAGCTACCTCGCCTACAAGTCCGTCTACCTGCCTGCGGGCTGATCGCTCCGGACGGTCGCATTACGTTTCAGGAGGGTTGAGCGCGCTGCGCGCCCGTTGCGGGCCAGCGCGCTCAACTCGCCTTGGCGTGGGTGGCACGCAGCCTCAGCCGCTTCCGGCCATGGTGCGGCCGCGTTGATCCCAGCCTGTTGGCCCGTCGATGTCCAGAATTTGACCTGTGCCGCTTTCGACGCCCGGGCGGTTATGCCGGCCTGAAGGTCACCACCAGCACGTCTCGCCAGGCGGGTTGCGTGGGGTCCAGCGGTTCAACCGGGGTGACGCCGTGGTGCACGCGGTGGTCGTCAATGAGCGTTGCATCAAAGGGCTCAGCCAGGGTGAAACTGCCCAGCGTCTGGCCGTCGGGCGCGTAGATCGTCGTGACGCCGCTGCGCACGTTTTGCCGACGAATCAGCAGCACCAACACCCAGTCCACACCATCGCGATGCGCGCCTTCGGGCGTTGGCAGGCCGGCTTCGTCTTCCGTCGTTTCGACACGAAACTGATGCACCTCGACGAACCAGTGCGTCACCGTAGGCGTGAGCGGCGCGAAGCAGCGGTGACAGAACTCCAGAATGGTGCGCAGGCTGGCGCCGTCGCTGATGGCAGGCTCCACCGGTTCAAACCAGCGCTCGATGCCGCCGTGCAACGGGTTGTAATCCCGGCTTTGGTAGTGCGGCCGATGCGGCTGTCGGGTAATGCCGTCGGGCGTGGCCAGATAATTGGCGTGTCGCCGTCGCCGGTAACGCCCTCCGTTGGCAAGGTAGCCATCGACCGGCATGGCGTTCCAGCTGTCGACGAAGCACGACCAATCCTGCAGGGGCGCCAAGGCTTCGAGGCGCTCGCGGGTGTCGGCACCCGACAGTCGCAGGTGGCCATGTTCGCGCAACAAGTCGTGCAGCGATCGGGTCGCGGTGGTGTGATGCTTGTCCATAAGGACGCGGAGTCTGGCACACGCCGGCGACGCATCTCACGTCGCGGGCGTGTGCTCATGACGCATCGCATGCTGCGGGCTGCCGGACGCCTCAGGCGCTGTGCATTGTTCTGAGGGCTATTCCAGAAACTCCTTCGGCCGCGGCAGGGAGGTGGGCGAATGGTCCAGTTGGTCGATGTCCACCTGATGCGGAAATCCTTCGATGGGGCCAATGGCATGCTGGTCGCGGGTGATCACCGGGCCGTTCTGCGCGTACAGCGTCAGCAATTCGGCCACCGAGGTCAGGGACGACAAATGGGTGCGCTCCCAGCCGTGCGAGGCGTCAGCACCAAAGCCGATCAGGGCATGGCGAATGTCGAAGCCCGCCCGCAAGGCCGCCGCTGAATCCGAGAAGTAGTACGGAAACACGTCGCGCTGGTGATCGATCTGATGCGCCTTGCACAGATTGATCAGCTTGCGCGTCAGGTGATAGTCGAACGGACCGGACGAGTCGGCGATGGCCACGGTGACGCCACGCTCCCGCGAATTCTGCCCCGAGGCAGGTATGGCGATGTCGATGCCCACCATTTCGCTGATGCGTTCATCGAGGATCGCCGAGGCGCCAAACCCGACCTCTTCGGTCACCGTGAACATCGGGTGGAAGTGCACGGGCAACGAGATGCCGCTCTCTTTAAGGGCCTTGCAGGCCGCCAGCAGCGCGGCGACGCCGGCCTTGTCATCCAGATGCCGTGACGAGATATAGCCGGACGGCGTGATCTCGGGCTGCGGATCAACGGCCACGAAGTCGCCCACGTTGACGCCCAGCTGGGTGAGGTCTTCAACGCTTTCAGAGAACGCATCAATGCGCAGTTCGATGTGATCCCAGCTCACCGGTTGCGTGTCGACGCCTTCGTTGAAGGCATGCCCAGAGGCCATCAACGGCAGGATGGTGCCGCGCAGCGCGCCGTGATCAGTGAACAGGGTGACGCGTGCGCCTTCGGCAAAGCGGCTGGACCAGGTGCCGATGGGCAGCAGGCTCAGCCGGCCGTTGGCCTTCAGGGCACGCACGTTGGCTCCCAGCGTGTCGAGGTGCGCGACCACTGCGCACGCGGGTCGGTCGGTTTCGCCCTTCAGGGTGGCGCGGATGGCGCCACGCCGTGTGAGCTCGAAGGGGATGCCCAACTCCTTGAGCTTGTTGCCGGTGTAGTGCACGACCTCATCGGTGAGCCCCACCGGGCTGGGAATGGCCAGCAGTTCGAGCAGGGTCTTCTGGATGTAGTCGTTGTCAATCGGCAGCTTGCGCATGCGGATCCTCCGGAGTTTGAGAGAGCGGGAACAGCAGGTCGACAAAACGTGCCGCCGTGGGCTGTGGCTCATGGTTGGCCAGACCGGGACGTTCGTTGGCCTCGACGATGACGTGCTCCGGCTGCGTCACGTCGGGCACCAGAAAGTCGAGTCCCGTCACTGGAATGTCGAGCACTCGCGCGGCCCGCTCGGCGGCACTGCGCAAGGCCGGATGCAGCACCGCGGTCACATCTTTCAGGTGCCCGCCGGTGTGCAGGTTGGCGGTTTTACGCACCTGCAGTCGCTGTCCGGCGGGCAGTATGTCATCCCAGTTGTGACCGGCAAGACCGATGCATCGTTCAGTTTCGGCGTCCAGCGGCACCCGGGATTCCCCGTGCGTTGCCGCCGCGCGGCGGCGTGAGAGCTTCTCGACCAGTGTGCGCACGTCACTGATGCCGTCGCCCACCACCTCCGGCGGCCGACGCAATGCCGCCGCCACGACCTTGAAGTCGATCACGATGATGCGCAGGTCTTCACCGGGGCAGTAGTCCTCGATCAGCACGGTTTCATCTTCGAGTCGGGCCCGTTTGATGGCGGCACGCAGATGGCGCAGGGTGCGAACGTCGACACTGATGCCCGCCCCCTGCTCGCCATCGGCAGGCTTGACCACCACCGCGCGGTGCTGTTTCAGGAACTCGCGATCTGCCTCCGAACCGTCGGCTTCGCGCTGCGTCGGCACGCTCAGACCGGCCTCGGCCAGCATTCGAGAGGTCACGCGCTTGTCCTGACAGCGGCTCATCGCAATCGCGCTGGTCAGCTCCGACAACGACTCGCGGCAGGTGATGCTGCGGGCGCCGTGGGTAAGACGAAAATAACCGTGTGTCGCATCGAGCACGTCGACGCGAATGCCGCGCCGCGCCGCCTCGTCAACAATGATCTGTGCATAAGGGTTGAGCTGCGGGCCCGGCGCCTCGTTGACGAACAGCGGCTCGTTGATGGCGTTCTTGCACTTCACCGCGAACACCGGCACGCGCTTGAAGCCCATTTTCTTGTACAGCGAGATGGCTTCGTTGTTGTCGTGCAGCACCGAAAGATCCATGAACACACGGCCGCGCGCGGCGTAATGGGCGGCCAACGTTTTCACCAGCGCCTGCCCCACCCCAGGGGCATGGGCGTCCGGGTCTACTGCCAGACACCACAGGCTGGCGCCTTGCTCAGGGTCGTCAAAGGCTTCGGCGTGATCGACGCCCATCACCGTGCCCACGATGGCGCCGGTGGCGTCGTCCTCGGCGACAAAGTAGGTCAGTGTGCGGCTGGCGCGATGCGCCCAGACAAAGGCTGGATCTGCCGGCACCATGCTGCGCGCCAGGTAGATGCGGTGAATCGCCTCGGCATCGGCCTGGGTGCGCAGCCGCCGCACGGTGAAGGGCAGCAGCCGCAACGGCCGCGCCAGCGCCGCATTGGCCAGCCACAGCCTGAACGTATGACTGGGATCGAGAAACAGATGCTGCGGCTTGTGCGCCAGCACCACATGCGGATCACGCACGTAGATCGCGATGTTGCGGCGCCCGCGCGACTCGGCCTCAAGGTCGCGTGCCACTGCCGAGGCGCTGTCGTAGGTGTGTGCGAAGACCAGATTGCCCCATCCGCACTCGACCGTGACCTCGCTGTTGGTGGGATGCAGGGGCGACTCGGGCGCGCGCGCCGACCAGTGCTCCAGCGAACCGCCGCGCTTGTTCAGGCGCAAGCCGCTGGCCTTTTTGCGCCGTTGACTGCTGAGGTCTGAAGGGCCTTTCATGTCTGGGCACTCGCGATCAATGACGGTCGACGTGGGTCTGCAGCCAGGCTTCCAGCAGCGCCAACTGCCACACCTTCGAGCCGCGCAGCGGCGTCAGATGGGCTTCGGGGTCCTTCAGCAGAAACTGGACCGCAGCATCGTTGAAAAGGCCCCGCTGGCGAGCGGCGTCGTTGGTCAGCCAACCGCGCGTGAGGTCGAGAAAATCGCCGCGAAGGTACTTCAGCGCCGGCACCGGAAAATATCCTTTGGGCCGATCGATCACCTTGGCCGGAATCACCTTGCGCGCCGCCTCCTTGAGCACGTATTTGCCGCCTGCCTCGCCCAGCTGCGGCGCCAGCTTGAGTTCAGCAGGGATGCGCGCCGCCAGCTCGACCAGCTCGTGGTCCAGAAACGGCACCCGGGCCTCAAGGCCAAAGGCCATGGTCATGTTGTCGACCCGCTTCACCGGGTCATCGACCAGCATGATGGTGGTGTCGATACGCAGCGCCTGATCCACCGGCCGCGTGGCCCCCGGTGCGGCGAAGTGCCGGGCGATGAGGGCGCGGCTGACATCCTCCGCACTCACATGCTGCGCCTGCACCAGCGCTTGATAGTCGGCGTGCGAGCGGTCGCAAAAACCTTTGGCGTAGTCAGCTGGTCCATGCCGGCTGTCCAACATGGGCGGATACCAGTGATAACCGCCAAACACCTCGTCGGCGCCCTGCCCCGACTGCACCACCTTGCTGTGCTTCGACACGGCTTCGGACAACAGATAGAACGCCACGCAGTCGTGCGACACCATCGGCTCGCTCATGGCGGTGATGGCCTCGGGCAGGCGCCCCAGCAGGTTGGTGCTGTCGATGCGGATCTGATGATGGTCGGTCGCGAAATGCTGCGCCACACAGTCGGAGTACTCGAACTCGTTCCCCTTTTCGGCGCCCACATCTTCAAAGCCGATGGAATAGGTCTTCAAATTGGCGCCCTGCTCGGCCATGAGACCGACGATGAGGCTGGAATCCACCCCGCCGGAGAGCAGCGCGCCCACCGGCTCGTCGGCCACCAGACGACGGTGCACCGCGGTGCGCGTGGCCGACAGCACAGCCTCGACCCACTCGCCTTCACTGCGCTGTGCATCGCCCTGCTGCGGCGTGAAGTCGAGCTGCCAGTATTGATGGTCACGGCTGCGGCCATCGGCCTCGATCACCCGCACGGTGGCGGGCGGGAGCTTGCGCGCGCCCTTCAAAATGGTGTGCGGCGCGGGCACCACGGCATGAAAGTGCAGGTAATGATGCAGCGCCACCGGATCGATCTCGCGGCCGATGCCGCCGCCCGCCAGCAGCGCCGGCAGGGTGGAGGCGACGCGCAGGCCACCCTTGATGCCGGCGGTGTACAGCGGCTTGATGCCCAGCCGGTCCCGTCCCAGCACCACACGGCCGCTGTCGCGCTCCCAGATGACGAAGGCAAACATGCCGTGAAAGTGATCGACGCAGTCGATGCCCCACCGGTGATAGGCCTTGAGAATGACCTCGGTGTCGCCTTCGGAATAGAAGGAGTAGCCGTGGGCTTTCAGCTCAGCGCGCAATTCTGGGTGGTTGTAAATGGCACCGTTGAACACGATGCCCAAGCCCAGTTGGGGGTCCAGCATGGGCTGCTGGGAATGTTCGGTGCGGTCCATCACCCGCAGGCGGCGATGCCCCACCGCAATGCGACCCTGGGTGAACAGGCCGTCGCCATCAGGGCCGCGCGGGCTCAATACCTCCGCCATGCGCGACACGGCATCGACGTTGGCCGATTGGCCATCAAAGCGAATCTCGGCGGCAAAACCGCACATAAATCTTCCTCTTGAGTGGGTGCGCAAACCGTCAATCGGTCGCGCGTGGGCTCCTTGGCGCCAGCAGCGCCGTCAAATCGTCAAGCGCGTGCGCCAAGGCCTTGCGCCGTGCATCACCCAGGGCCGCGAACTGGGCCACGCCGGTCTCGGGCAACACGCCGGGCGCGTTCTGCCATTGCGTTCGCCCGGTGTCGGTGATTTCCAGATCGATGCGTCGCCGGTCTTCGGCCGAGCGGGTACGCCGCACCCAGCCCTTGGCTTCAAGGCGATCCAGCACCGGGCTGATGGTGCCCGGCGTCAGGCTCACCCAGTCCGCCAGTTCACGCGCCGACAGCGGCGTGCTGGATTGCGCCAGGGCCTGCAGACACAACCACTGTGAGGCGGTCATGCCAGATCGAACTTCCAGATGCTTGGACTGTGTGTCCAGTGCCTGCGCGAGGCGCCGCAGGGCGCGGGTCACGGTCAACAGCTCGGGCGGCGGCAGGTGCGTTTTCATTTGATGCCAAATGGTATGACTTCAATCATTTGAGGTCAAACCATCGCCCGCGGGCAATGACAAGCCTGCAACAGACCCGGATAATGCCGCCCTCGTTTCAACCACAGCATCAAGGCGTCCATGAGCCAGTACGTTTTCACGATGAACAAGGTCGGCAAGACCGTCCCTCCCAAGAAAGAGATTTTGCGGGACATCTCCCTGTCCTTCTTTCCCGGCGCCAAGATTGGCGTGCTGGGCTACAACGGCTCGGGCAAGTCCACGCTGCTGAAGATCATGGCGGGCGTCGACACCGAATTTAACGGTGAAGCGCGGCCGCAACCGGGCATCAAGATGGGCTACCTGCCGCAGGAGCCGCAGCTGGACCCCACCAAGAACGTGCGCGGCAACGTCGAGGAGGCGCTGAGCGACCTGTTCAAGCTGAAGGCCGATCTTGACGCGGTTTATGCGGCGTACGCCGAAGAAGACGCCGATTTCGACAAGCTCAGCGAAAAGCAGCAAAAGCTCGAAGCGCAGATCGAGGCGCTGGACGGCCACAACATCGACATGATTCTCGACAAGGCCGCCGAAGCGCTGAACCTTCCCCCTTGGGAGGCAAGCATTGAAACCCTCTCCGGCGGCGAGAAACGCCGCGTCGCGCTGTGTCGGCTGCTGCTGTCCAAGCCCGACATGATTCTGCTCGACGAGCCCACCAACCACCTCGACGCCGAGTCGGTGGCGTGGCTGGAGAAGTTTCTCAAGGACTTCCCCGGCACCATCGTTGCCGTCACCCACGATCGCTATTTCCTCGACAATGTGGCGGGCTGGATCCTCGAACTCGACCGCGGCCACGGCATCCCCTGGCAAGGCAACTATTCCAGCTGGCTCGATCAGAAGGACAAGCGCCACGCCACCGAGCAGAAGCAGGAAGACGCCCGCTCCAAGGCCATGAAGGAAGAGCTGGAATGGGTGCGGCAAAACCCCAAGGGGCGGCAATCCAAGTCCAAGGCACGCCTGAAAGCCTTCGAGGAAATGTCATCGCAGGAATTCCAGAAGCGTGCCGAGACGCGAGAGCTGTACATTCCCCCAGGTCCGCGCCTTGGCGACGTGGTGCTCGACGTGCAGAACGTCGGCAAGAAATACGGTGATCGCTGGCTGTATCAGGGACTGAGCTTCAACGTGCCGCGAGGCGCCATCGTCGGCATCATCGGTGCCAACGGTCGCGGCAAGACCACCCTGTTCCGCATGCTCACCGGCCAGGAACAGCCCGATGAAGGCACCATCAAGATTGGCGAAACGGTGAAGCTGGCGCATGTCGACCAGAGCCGCGACGCGCTGGATGCCGGCAAGACGGTGTTCGAGGAAATCTCCCAGGGTCAGGACATTTTGCGGGCGGGCAGCTTCGAAATGCCCTCGCGCGCCTACATCGGCCGCTTCAACTTCAAGGGCGAAAGCCAGCAGAAACGCATCGGCGACCTGTCGGGCGGTGAGCGCAACCGCGTCCACCTGGCCAAGCTGCTGCTGGCAGGCGGCAACATGCTGCTGCTCGACGAGCCTACCAACGACCTTGACGTGGAAACCCTGCGCGCGCTTGAAGAAGCGCTGCTCAACTTCCCTGGCAACGCCATGGTGATCTCGCACGATCGCTGGTTTCTCGACCGCGTGGCCACCCACATCCTCGCCTTCGAAGACTCCGGCGAGCTGGTGTTCCGTGAGGGCAACTACGGCGATTACGAAGAAGACTTCCGTCGTCGTTACGGCGTCGAGCCGGGCGTCAACCGTCGCAATCGCCACAAGAAACTGGCCTGACCAAGCCACTGAGCGGCACGGCCCGGCGCACCGCCGGGCCGCCTGATGTCCGCAGACCCAAGTCTCGGCAGGCGCGCGCACCAATGGTCGCGCCCCGTGCAGCGAACTTCCGTGCGCATGCGTGGCGCGCGCTGATCGCCGGGCTGCGCCACACGGGCGATGACGCCGCTGACATGACGTGGCGTGCAGAGATGGATGCATGGATGCATGGATTTTGAACGCAAGGGACTGAGACAATCGCCGTCATGAACACTTCTCAAGAACGGCAGGGCCTGGACGCGCCCGATACGTTGGCATGGCGCTGGCGCAACGGCCGCTTCCAGCCCATCCCCCATCTGCACCGCATCGAGGCCGACGGTCTGCTGGGCATTGATCGCGCCAAACTGCAGTTCTTTGACAACCTTGCGCAGTTTGTCGCGGGCCACCCGGCCAACCACACGCTGCTCACCGGTGCGCGCGGCACTGGCAAGTCGTCACTGGTCAAAGCCGGCCTCGCCCGCCACGCCCGCGACGGCTTGCGCGGCATCGAGGTGTCACCCCACGACCTGACCGACCTGCCCGACATCGTCGCACCGCTGCGCGACCGCAACGAACGCTTCTTGCTGTACGTCGACGACTTCAGCGTGGGGCGACACGATCCGGCGCTGACCGCACTGAAGACCGCCCTGGACGGCGGCCTGGACGCGCCGGTCGAGAACGTCCTGATCGTTGCCACCAGCAACCGCCGTTATCTGATGCCCAGCCTCAAGTCTGACAACGAGGAATACCACTGGGAAAAGGACGAGCTTCACCCCGGTGAGTCCACCGAATCCACCGTGAGCCTGTCGGAGCGCTTCGGGCTGTGGCTGTCGTTCCATGCCTTCAGCCAGTCGCAATACCTCGACGCCGTGCGACATCATCTGAACGCGTTCGGCCATGCCCACTGGGATGATGACCTTGCCGTGCGTGCGCAGCGTTGGGCGTTGATGCGGGGCTCACGATCCGGCCGCGTCGCCCAGCAGTTCGCGAAGGATGTGGCAGGCAAGGCCCGGATGCACGTCAGGTCCGCGTAAGCACGGCACCCCATCATCCGCCCGCGCGCTCCGGGCAACAAAAAAGCCGCCCACGAACGTAGGCGGCTTTTTTTGAGCGTGAACTCAGCTCAGTTGGTCTGGCTTTGCGAAGACGCCTCTTCGAGCATCTTCTGCAATTCTCCAGACTGAAAAAGGTCGAGCGTGATGTCGCAGCCGCCGATCAGCTCACCCTTCACGTACAGCTGGGGGAAGGTCGGCCAATTCGCAAATTTCGGCAGCGCCCGATAAACCTCTTCGTCCTCATAAATATTGATGTACCCAAACGGCACGCCACAGGATTTGAGCGCGCCCACCGTGCGTGCGGAAAAACCACACTGCGGAAAATCGGGAGAACCCTTCATGTAAAGCATCACCGGGTTGTCGGTGACTTGCTGCTTGATGCGTTCGAGTGCGTCCATCTTGGCCTCGCGTGCGATATGAGTTTGATTAACGGTGCGACCTGACTGGGCCACCTGAGCACGGCCTCGCAAGGTGCGTGCCGTAAGTCATTCTGGGTCAGACAACCCTTTGCGGTGAGCGTTCATTGAGCGCTGGTCTGAGATTTGGCATGCCCCCCCCCCCGAATCGACCCGGATGCCGTGCCTCAGGCCCGCACCGCCCTGCCACGGGGCGCGATCATAGCACCGAGCGCCCCAGAAAATATGAGGCGGCGATCACAGATCATGGGCATTCAAACGAATGCGTCATCGTGCCTTGCATGGCCCTGCCGTCATCCCGCTACCAGCAACACGACCCACACTGCGAAACGCGACCCCAAAAATAAAACGGCGCCTCATGGGCGCCGTCAACACATTGATGCTTATGGTGAATTGGTCGGGGCGATAGGATTCGAACCTACGACCCCCTGCCCCCCAGGCAGGTGCGCTACCAAGCTGCGCTACGCCCCGACAAACACACCATAAGAACGCAGATTATACCGCGCTGCCGCGGTTACCGCAGCTTTATTTCAGCGTGGTGGCTGACCCGGCAACAACCGCAGCAATGATTCCAGCTCATCACGCAGGTGACCGATTTCGGTCTGCCGATCCTGCCGCGCAGAAGCCGCCGGATGGCCAGATTCGGCCAGGGCAGCGCGCTGCAGGTCGCGCAGCCGCTGGCGGGCGCCGGTGATGGTGAACCCTTCCTCATAGAGCAGGCTGCGAATCGTCCGCACCATCTGCACGTCAGCCTGCTGGTAGTAACGACGATTGCCACGGCGTTTCAGCGGCTTGAGTTGCGGAAACTCCTGCTCCCAGTACCGCAGTACGTGCGGACGCACGTCGCACAGGGTGGCCACCTCGCCGATTGCGAAATAGCGCTTGTCGGGGATCTCGGGCAGCGCTGCGGTGGGGGTTTCAAGTGCGCGCATCAACGTCCACCCTCAGTCGCAATTTTTGGCCGGGCCGAAAGGTCACCACGCGTCGCGCGGAGATGGGAATCTCTTCGCCGGTTTTGGGGTTGCGACCGGGACGGCTGTTCTTGGTGCGCAGTTCGAAATTGCCGAAGCCCGAGAGTTTGACCTCATCCCCCTTTTCGAGACAGTTGCGCAGGGTCTCGAAGAACAGGTCAACAAATTCCTTGGCCTCTCGCTTGTTGAGGCCAAGATCATCGAACAACGCTTCGGCAAGTTCAGCTTTTGTCAGTGCCACCGCGTTCCCCGTGTGGTCAGGCACGAACCGTTGCTTGGCATTGAACCTTCCATTGTTCCAGAAGCGCCGCCACGCATTGGTCGATTTCTTCAGTTTTCAGCGTGCGTGAATAGTCGTTGAAAATCAAACCGATCGCAACACTTTTGAAGCCCTCGCCCACAGACTCGCCGCGGTAAAGATCGAACACTTTCACATCGACCAGTGGAATGTCGGCATGCGCGCGCGCGCAATCAACCAAGGCCTGCACCGGCAAGGTCTCGGCAACCACCAGGGCCAGGTCGCGCCGGCTCGACGGATACTCCGACAGCGCCTGGGCACGCGGAACGCCCCGCTCGCGCACGGCACCGGCACTGACTTCGAACATGAGAACGGCCTCGGGCAGGTCCAGGGCCTGTTGCTGCGCCGGATGGATGCGGCCCGCCCAGCCCACCGGGCGATCACCCAGACGCAACTGCGCCGACTGCCCCGGATGCAGCGCCGGATGTGCGGTGGCGACGTAGGTCAGTTGCGCGGCCAAGGGCCCGAACAGCGCTTCCAGATCCGACTTAAGGTCAAAGAAATCGACGGGGCGATCGGGCTGGTCCCATTGCTCGGTTGCGGCCGTGCCGCTCAGCAATCCGCCGATGACTTCGTGCTCCTCGAAGCCCTCCGCGGCGGCCGCGAAACAGACCCCGACCTCGAACAGCCGTTGCCGCAAGGCCTGGCGTTGCCCATTGAGGCGATAGGTTTGCAGCAGGCCAGGCCAGAGGCTGGCGCGCAGCTCGCCCAGCGTTTCGGCAATGGGATTGTCGACCGCAACGCGGGCGGCATTCGGCATCAGGCCCGCCTGGGTGCCGGCGTCGGTAAAGGCCAGGGTGACCACTTCTTGCCAGCCCCGCGCCACCAGCACGTCCCGCACCCGGTTCAAGGGCTGCATACGCTCGGGCAGCGGCGCCGGCGCCAGCGCGGCGGCATAGGGCTGCGCCGCGATCTGGTCGTAGCCCATCAGCCGGGCAATCTCTTCGATCAGGTCCACTTCCAGCCGCAGATCGGTGCGGTGGCTGGGCACCTTGACCTGCCAACTGCCCCCCCGCTCGTGACGCAGGGTCATGCCCAGGCGGCCGAGCAAGGCTTCGATCTGCTTCGGCGGCACAGCGATCCCCAGCAAGCGGTCGATGCGCGTCTGTCGCAGATTGAGGCCGGTCAGCTCGGGCTGGTGACGGCCGGCCTGGGTGATGGGATGCACCTCACCGCCGCAGATCTGCACGATGAGCTGGCTTGCGCGGTCCAGCGCGATGCGCTGCAACGCCGGGTCGACACCGCGCTCGAACCGGTGTGAAGAGTCGGAGTGCAGCTTGTGACGCCGCGCCGTGCCCGCCACCGCAGGCGGTGAAAACAGCGCCGACTCCAGAAAAATGGCGTCGGTCTCGCGCGCGACGGAAGACGCCTTGCCGCCCATGACGCCCGCCAGTGCGATGGGGCCCGATTCATCGGCAATCACCAGCTCCTCGTTGGCCAGCGCAACGGTCTGGTCGTTGAGCAGGGTCAGCGACTCGGTCGCTGTGGCGCGGCGCACCGTCACCCCGCACTGCAGCTTGGCGAGGTCGAAGGCGTGCATGGGCTGACCCAGTTCCATCATCACGAAGTTAGTGATGTCGACAATCGGGTGGATGCAGCGAATGCCGCTGCGACGCAGGCGCTCGCGCATCCAGTCGGGCGTGCGCCGCCCCGGCTTCAGGCGCGTGATCATGCGTCCCGCATACAGCGGGCAGGCCTCGGCGTCGGCCACATCGACCTTGAGCACCTTGTCGCCGACCACCACGGCGGGCGGCAGGCTGGGGCGCCGCATGGGAATGTCGGTGAGCGCCGAGACTTCGCGGGCCAGCCCCAAAACCGACAGGCAGTCGCCACGATTGGGCGTCAGTTCCAGCACCAGCACCACGTCGTCAAGGGCCAGATGATCGGCCACCGCCGCGCCGGGCCGGGCGGTTTCGTCGAGTTCGAGCAGGCCATCAGCCTTGTCGACCAAGCCCAGCTCCTCGGCCGAGCAGAGCATGCCGGCGCTGTCCACCCCGCGCAGCGTCGCCTGGGTGATGGTCATGCCATTGGGCAACACCGCGCCCACGGTTGCACAGGGCACCCGAATCCCGACCCGCGCATTGCTGGCACCGCAGACGATGCTCAAGGCGGCGGCCTGGCCAATATCAACCGTGCACACCTGCAAACGATCGGCCTGCGGGTGCGGCACTGCGGCGGTGATCTGCCCGACCACGACGCCGGCGAGGCGCGTGTCGCCCTGGGGCAGCACTTCACTTTCCAGCCCGGCGAGCGTCAGTCGGGTGGCCAGGTCTGCGGGCGCCTCATCGAACGCCACCCATTCACGCAGCCAGTTCAGACTCAGTTTCATGATTCAGATACTCGTGACATCGACCCGCGCGGACCGCGTCCGCACCGGCAAACTTAGTGGAATTGGGCAAGAAACCGCAGGTCGTTGGCGAAAAACTGGCGAAGGTCGTTCACGCCATAACGGAGCATTGCGAAGCGCTCCACCCCAAGGCCAAAGGCGAATCCGGTATAGCGCTCAGGGTCGAGCGACACGGCCTCGAACACCTTGGGATGCACCATGCCGCAGCCCAGCACTTCCAGCCAGCGACCCTGCTCGTCGAGAATATCGACCTCGGCCGAGGGCTCGGTAAACGGGAAGTAGCTGGGCCGGAAGCGAACCGTCACTTCACGCTCGAAGAAGCGGGCCAGAAAACGCTTCAGCTCGTGCTGCAGGTCGGCAAACGACACATTTTCGGCCACGTACAGCCCTTCGACCTGATGAAACATCGGGCTGTGTGTGCGATCCGAATCGCAGCGGTACACGCGTCCCGGCGCAATCACGCGCACCGGTGGCGCGCCGCCCCCGGCCAGCAAGGCTTCCAACGTGCGGATCTGCACCGGGCTGGTGTGGGTGCGCAGCACCTTGGCGCCGTTGCCGACATAAAAGGTGTCGTGCATGGCACGCGCCGGATGGAACTCCGGAATGTTGAGCGCCGAGAAGTTGTGGAAATCATCCTCGATCTCGGGCCCTTCAACGGTCGAAAAGCCCAGATCGTTGAACAGTCGTTCGATGCGCTGCACGGTGCGGGTAATGGGGTGTAGACCACCTGCCCGCTCTCCACGGGCCGGAAGGCTGACGTCGATGCGCTCGGCGGCCAGGCGCGCTTCCAGCGCTGCCGCCGCCAGGGTCGTCTGGCGGGACTCGATCCGCTCGGTCACCGCCTGCTTGATGCGGTTGACCTTTTCACCAAAGGCCTTCTTCTCGTAACCGGTCAGCTGCGCCAGCTGCTTGAGCTGCTCGGTGATGCGCCCCTTCTTGCCCAGCCACTCGACGCGGCACTGCTCCAGTGCGCGCAAGTCGACCGCATCCGCGATGGACCGCTCGGCGGCCTGCTGCAGCGTATCCAGAGATTCGTTCATTCCCCAAACTCCATGCGTGACGCCCCGCGTCGATCGCCAACGAAAAAGGGTGGCTGAACCAGCCACCCTTTTGACCTAACACAACCCGGTTGAGACAGCTGCGACGGGCCGGGGGCCGCCGTGCCGCTCAACCTTGCGGCTTCAAGCGATGGCGGCTTTGGCCTGCTCGACGAGCTTGGCGAACGCCGGCTTGTCATGCACGGCCAAGTCGGCCAGCACCTTGCGGTCGAGCTCGATGTTGGCCTTGCTCAAGCCATGAATGAAGCGGCTGTAGCTCAGACCATTTTCGACACTGGCCGCACCGATGCGGACGATCCACAGGGAGCGGAACTCGCGCTTCTTGACGCGACGGTCACGATAGGCGTACTGCCCTGCCTTGATGACCGCCTGCTTGGCCACGCGGAACACGCGTGAGCGGGCGCCGTAATAACCTTTCGCCTTGTTGAGGACTTTCTTGTGGCGCGCACGCGCCGTGACACCACGTTTGACTCTTGCCATTGAATATTCTCCTCAGTGATCAGGCGTAGGGCAGCATTTGCCGCACTTCACGAACGTCCACCGCAGCCACCTGCGAGGTGCCGCGAAGCTGACGAATCCGCTTGGCCGATTTCTTGGTGAGAATGTGGCGCTTGTACGCCTGGCCGCGCTTGAAGCCGCCTTTGCCGGTTTTGGCAAAACGCTTCGCCGCGCTCTTGATCGTTTTGATCTTGGGCATGGGTAAAACTCCTTTATGACGTAAACCGGCTTCGCATCCCGCCCCCGGGAGCTGGCCGAGCCTTCCAAACCATTCGGAAGGGCTTCTTTGTGTGTGCGCAGCGCCTGCTGGCGTCTGCATTCAACCCGTACCGCTTGCTGCTTGCTGCTTGCTACCCACCGCAACAGGCCACGGGGGCCTGTTTCAACACACTGTTGCGACCCGGATCAGCGGCGCCGGGGCGCCAGCATCATCACCGCCTGACGACCTTCCATGCGCGGAAAGGACTCAACGCTGGCAATGTCATCCACGTCAGTGCGAATGCGCTCCATCAACTGCTGCCCGAGTTCCTGGTGCGCCATTTCGCGCCCGCGGAATCGCAAGGTCACCTTGATCTTGTCGCCTTCGTCCAGAAACCCGCGCATCTGCCGCATCTTGTTCTGGTAGTCGCCGATATCGGTCCCGGGCCGGAACTTGATTTCCTTGACCTGGGTGATTTTCTGCTTCTTTTTGGCGGCATGTGCGGCTTTGTCCTTTTGATAAAGGTACTTGCCGTAATCCATGATCTTGCAGACGGGCGGTTCGGCGTTGGGGGAAATTTCCACCAGATCCATGCCGTTTTCTTCTGCCCGCACAATGGCATCGCGCGTCAACATGATGCCAACCTGCTCGCCGTCTTCTGCAATTACCCGTACACGCGGCGCGGTGATCTCCCCGTTGCGCCGGTCATCACGATCTTGAGCGATGTTCAAATCCTCTTCGTTTTGGTTCAACAGTGACCCAAGGTCACCATCACATTGCACCCGAAAGGGCGCGAACAACGCGTGAGTGTAAGGGAGTGGCGGGCGGGACTCAATATGTGGGCGCGTCAAAGTCGCCCTTGTGTCGGCCCCCGCAACCGAAAAACAGGCCGCCGCAACGGCCCGCTTTCATCGTCGTCCCGAATCAGGGGGCTTCGGCGCGCAGCGCTTCGGCCTGAATGCGCAGCTTCACCTCGCCCAGGGGGCCATCGGCGTACTTGTCCATTCCAAACGCGGCACGGTTGAACTGACCCACCGCATCGGCGCCGCAGACTTCGCGCTTGAGCAAGGGATGCTCAATGCACTTGAAACTGACAATCTGCAGCTTCAGCGGCTGGGTCTTGCCCAACAGCGTCATTTGCCCGTCGACACCGCTGGGCACGCCATCGGCAAAGGTGATCTTGCCGGTATAGGTGATGGTGGGGTGCGCGGCGACATTGAAAAAGTCCTCGCTCAAGGCGTGCTCATTCATCTTGTCGTGGCCAAAATCGACGCTGGCTGCATCCAGGGTGAGGTCGACGGTGCCGGTCTGCGCTTCGCGATCGAGAACCACCTTGCCCTCGCGGCTGTTGACCTTGCCACGCCACCACGAAATACCCATGTGCGGGGCCTCGAAGGACGGATAGGTGTGCGACGGATCGATGGTGTAGGTGACCGGTGCCGCGTTGGCCAGCGACACGCCAAGTCCCAAGGACACGGCGGTGAGGGTGGCGATGGATGCAATTTTCATGAATGACTCCCGTTGTTCAAGCAAGGCGCGACGCTCAAGGCGCCGCGTGGGGTTGAAAAATACTGAACGTGACCAGCACGGTGTCGTCGATGACCCCGTCCCAGCCACTGCTGCCAATGTCAAAATCCTGCCGCTTGAGCGGCCACGCGCCGCTGAAACGACGACCGCCGTCGACGTCGGCCACCGTCACTTCAGTGCTCAGATCGACCGTCTTGCCCTTGAGTTCGAGCGTGCCCGTGACCTGGTAGCGCGCACCGCCGAGCGGCTTCAGCCCCTTGGCGGTGAACACGGCTTCGGGGTGGCGCTGGCTGTCCAGCCACTCGGTCTTGGCCACTTCCTTGTTGAAGTCGCGCATGCCCAGGTCGAAGGTGGTGGTGTCGATTACCAGTCGCGCCGCACCACGTTCGGGTGCCGCAGGATCGAACTGCACCGTGCCCGACACGGACCTGAATTCGCCTTCCACCGGCACGCCCATCTGCCGAATCGTTGCGGTCACCTGGCTCTTGGCCGCGTCAATCTTGGCCGCCCCGGCCGCATGGCCCGCCCCGGCAAGCGCGCCGATCAATGCGGCGCAAAAACCTGCCGCCACCCATGTCTTCCACAAATTCATCGGCGACTCCAGTACGGCCGCATACGCCTCAGCAGGCCGTCGCGCAGGCGGTAGTGATGATGCAGGGCCACGGCCACGTGCCCCAGCACCAGCACCAGCAGCCCTTTGTTCAAGCCGCCATGGACGGCGTGGAGCAGATCGGCGGTTGCCTCGCGGGGGTCCAGCAGATCGGGCAGCGGCACTACGCCCAGCCAGACCGTCTGGATGCCTGCGGCTGACGAGTACAGCCAGCCGCTGATCGGGATGACCACCATCAGCGCATAAAGCGCCAAGTGCCCCGCCGATGCGGCACGCCGCTGCCAATCGGGCGTGGTGGCGGGCAGCGGCGGCGGGCGATGCGTCAGGCGCCAGACGATGCGCACCACCACCAGCGCGAAGATGCTCACGCCCGTCCATTTATGCCAGCTGATCAGCTTGAGCTTGAACGGGGAGAACGCCATGTCCTCCAGCAGCGTTCCGGCGGCGAAGGCCCCCACGATCATCAGCGCGATCGCCCAGTGCAAGGCAATCGCCACGCGCGAATAGCGCGGCGCGGCAGGCTGTGGAGGCGTGTTGGGGATCATCACGGCAGGCTCTTGATGCGCGGCGCCCTTGTCAAGACGGGGCAGATAAATTGAGTTTTGGCCCCCCGATTTTGCCCTGTTGGCGCTCGATGAGCGCGCAGATGGCCGGCAAGGGCTGTGATGAGCTCAGGCAGGCAAAAAATCACACCGCCCGATCCAGCCCCGGCCCGGCCGTCCATGGCCAGGCGTTCGGGACCGCGGCGAGTGCCACCGGCACCTGCTGCCGCGCATGCAGCCATGCCATCCCTGGCGCAAGCACACCGCCCGATCCAACCCCGGCCCGGCCGTCCATGGACGGGCGTTCGGGACCGCGGCAGTGCCACCGGCGCCTGCTGCGGTCCCTCACCCCTGCGGGAGTTTCATGGTGTAGCGGCAGATCGCCGGGCAAACGAAGATCGCGCCCAGCATGTTGGCGAAGAACGCAAACATCAGCAGCACGCCCATGTCGGCCTGGAACTGCAGGCCCGACAGCAACCAGGTCGACACCGACCCGGTGAGCACGAGGCCAGTGAAGATGACCGGCTTGCCGGTCATGCGCAGCGTCTCGTAATACGCCTCGGTGAGGCTCTTGCCCTTGCGCACGAACTCTTCGATGGTCGAGTAGATGTAGATTCCGTAGTCGATGCCAATGCCCACGGCCAGGGCCGCAACCGGCAGCGTGGCCACCTTCATGCCGATGTCGGTTAGCGCCATCAACCCGTAAATGAGCTGTGACACCACCACCAGCGGCAGCAGGATCGACAGCACGCCCGCCAGGTTGCGGAACGAAATGAACAGAAACACCACGATCACCAGATAGACGAACAGCACCACCTGAATTTCCTTGTCCTTCACCACCTCGTTGGTGGCGGCCATAACGCCCACGTTGGCCGTGGCCAGCGCGAAATTGACCGGGCAGTCGGTGGTCATGCTCTTCCAGGTTTCGACGGCGACAATTTCGTCCTCGCGCAGCGATTGCACCTTCGGATCGGCATCGATCTCGGCATCGGTTGCGCCGCCCGCCCGCATCTTCTCGGTGAGGCGCCGCAAGTCCAGTCGCAGATTGCCGAACTCGCGGCGTTTGGCGGTGCGGGCTTCGCAATCGGCGGCGCTGGCTTCGGGGTGGTCTTCGTAATACTCGGCCGCGTTGCGGGCGTTGAAGTCCTTCACCGCGTCGGTGGTGCGCGTGATGGTCGTGGCCTTGTGATCGGCCATGAACAGGAACACCGCCATTGCCGAGCAATCGGGGTTCAACAGGCCCGAGGTGGTGGGAATCGGCGTGATGGCCTGCACCATCACGTACTGGTTGCGCGGCAGAATGTGATGCTTGGGCGAGGCTTCGTTGAACGCGGCCGTGACCTGCTTCGCCGCCCACGGCAATGACACGTAAGACTGCACGCCCTCGACGTTCTGCAGGGTCCAGGCGAATCGGTCGATCTGCGACATCACGTCATGACGGATGCACGCATCCGGTGAGGTCTCGGCGATCACCTTGAGAATGTCGGTGCCGATGGCGAAATTATCGACCACCGCCGCAGTGTCCTGGTTGTAACGTGAATCGGGCCGCAGTTCGGGCACGCCAGCCTGGGCGTCACCGTAGATCATGTCCTTGCCTTTCCATGACGCCCAGCCAAAGGCTGATGCAGCCAGCAGAATGACGATCGCCGCCGGCACCGGCCGGGTCACAACCGTCATCGCCCGGAAAACCGGATTGAGCGCCGCCTCGCGCGCCCCCTGCTTCTGCAGGAAGGCATCGACGTCGCTGACCGAGATATAGGTCAGCCAGATCGGCATCAAGATCTTGTTGGTGATGATGATTGCGACCATGCCGTAAGTGGCGTTGATCGCCATCTCGCGGATCACGTCGATGGGGATCAGCGCAATGGTCAGGAAACCGGCGGCGTCGGTGATCAGCGCGGTCGTGCCGGGAATGGCCAGACGCCGGAAGGTTTCCAGCGAGGCGTCATGGCTGTTCTTGCCGGTGGCAAGCTCTGACACCCAGCTGCTGGTGTACTGCACACCGTGCGAGACCGACACCGACAGGATGAGAAACGGCACCAGAATCGCGAAGGGGTCCAGCCCGAAGCCGGTCAGCGTGAGCAGGCCGAATTCCCAGATCACCGCCACGAATGAGCACACCAACGGCAGCCACGACAGCTTGAAACTGCCGAGGTAGACAATCAGCAGAATGAACGTCAGCGCCAGCGCGACGAAGAAGAAGAGGACCACCTCCATCGCCGCATCAGTGACATCGCCGATGACCTTGGCGAAGCCGAGGATATGCACCTCGATCTCGTCATCCTCGAACTGGCGGATGGTCTCTTCGAGCTGCTGCGCCACCGCGCGGTAATCAAGTTTTTCGCCGGTCACCGGATCGGTTTCCAGCAGCTCGGCAAAAATCATCGCGCCGCGCTGGTCCACCGTGGTGTAGCGACCGATGATGCCGGCCTTGCCGACGTTCTCGCGAATGATGTCGAAGTATTCCTGGGTCGGCTGATACTCGGCCGGGATGACATTGCCGCCCCTAAATCCGCCTTCAACCACTTCGATGAACCGCACGTCGGGCGTGAACAACGACGACACCCGCGAACGGTCCACGCCCGGCAGGAAAAACACTTCGTCGGTGGCGGCCTTGAGCTTGTCGAGAAATTTCTCGTTGTAGATGTTGCCGTCTTTCTGGATCAGCGCCACCAGCACGGTATTGGCGCCGCCGAACTCCGCCTCGTAGTGCTTGTAGATCTCCATGTACGGGTGATCCAGCGGAATCGACTTGTCGAATCCGGCATCGACCCGGGTGCCCGAGGCGAACCAGGCAAACATCAAGGTCAACGCCACGAGGATGACGAGATTGATCTTGCGCGGCCCGTAGATCAGGGGCTCGACGACCTTGAGGATCTTGTCTTGAAGGCTGCCGGCTTCAACGGTCGATGGCGCTGCCATGGCTCCGCTCCTAAAGGGTTCGTTGGATCAACGTTCGGACAGCGTCAGCGGCGCACGTTGCACGCCAGACTCGCCAACGGCAAGCAGGCCGTCGCCAAACCCGATGACCGCCGACAGCGGCGTGCCTCGCGCCGATCGAAAATGCTGGATCTGCCGGCCCTCAACGAGGGTGACCACGCCATTGAGCCCGACCATCACCGTGCGGCCATCGTCGAGGCGGGCGCTGCCGAACATGGTCGCCACATTGTCATTCTCGATCGGCTGCCAGGCGTCTGCGCCGCGCTGATTGAGCGGGTCACGGTTGGTGTAAAGCGTGCCGCGCAGGCCGTGGATCATGACGCCGGGTCCGCCGGTGCCCACCGCCCCGAAAAACGAACTTTCGTAGGGCGACTCCAGGCGAATCCAGGTCTTGCCTTTATCTGGGGAGATGGCCAACAGGCCCATCTCGCCGGCAACGAACAGGCTGCCGTCGTCGAGTCGGGTAATGCTGTTGAGGTGGAACTCGTCTTCCAGCACCTCGGGGGCGTTCACCTTGGTCCAGGTGGCACCGCCATCATCGGTGCGGCGCATCATGCCGTACGACCCGACCACAATCGCGCTGTCGGCGTCGAGCACCAGCAGATCAAGAAACGGCCGCTGCAGCTCGGGCTCGAAATTCTGCAACGACCAGGTCGCCCCGCCGTCTACCGTGCGCAGAATGACCGCGTCGTGGCCCACCGCCCAACCGGCCTCGCCACCTTTGGCGAATTGCACGGCCGTCAGCGCCGAGCGCACCGGCGCTTCAACCTGTGCCCAGACATTGCCGTCCGCCGAGACCAGAATGTGTCCGCGGTCACCGACCGCCACCAGGCGCTGGCCGGTGTTGGCGACATCCAGCAGCAGCGACTGCGGCGCCAGGGGCTGAATCTCGGCCGGACGCGGTCGAATCGGGGCGGCGTCTTCGTCCTGCGCCATCGCCGGAGGCGCTGCCCAGCTGGCGGCAAATGCCACCATCAGCCATCCGATTCGACGTTTCATCACGATCCTCCCCGCTAGATGAGGCGGTGGTCCCGCCCTGGTCTTGATCTCGACACCGGCCGCGCGGACCGCGCGGCAGCGCACCAGTGTAGGCATGGCCTGCGCCGAATTGCTTGACCGTGGCGACAGGCGGCGACGCGAAGCCGCGCAGGGGCGGTTGCCGGCGCAAAAGGCCCGCCGCACCACCGAGCGGCCGCAGTGGTCACGGCGCCGCCGTTCGCCAGATCAGGCTCGCCATTCGGCCGCACCGTCCGTCGCGCCGAAACGAGAACCAGCGCGAGGCGTCGGTCACCGTGCAGGCCCCGCTGTCGCGGATGTCGGCGATCCCCAGACCCGTCAATCGCTGCCGCGCCAGCTCGGCCAGATCGGCCAGGTGATGCCCGGCGCGCCACGAGGGTTTGAACGCCGCCGCGGCGCCAGCATCGACCGCGACAAACGCGGCGCGCACCTCGGGCCCCACTTCAAAGGCCGAGGGGCCGATGCGCGGGCCCAGCCAGGCGCTGAGCCTCTGGGGTGGCAGCGGCAATTGCGAAACGGTGGCTTCGAGCACGCCGGCCACCAGCCCCCGCCAACCGGCGTGGGCGGCCGCGACCACGGTGCCGTCATCGCTCCACAACAGCACCGGCAAGCAATCTGCCGTCATCACCGCGCAGGCGACGCCATCGTGCGAGGTCCACAGCGCGTCGGCTTCAACGCGGGCAGAAGCGGGTGCTTGCACCACCTGGGTTCCGTGCACCTGGGTCAGCCACTGGATCTGCCGTAAGCCGGGCTGCGCCGACAGCAGCCGGGCACGGTGGTTCGCGACAGCGTTGGCAGGGGCGCCCACATGGGTCGCCAGGTTGAAGCCCCAGCCCTCACCGCCCCGCAAGGTCTGGCACAGGTGTACGCCGGGCGGCAATGCCAGCGGCGGATGCCAGAACAATTCTGGCAACACCTGCGGCTCACTCATCCCGGGGATCGAGCTCGATCAAGGCCGCCAGCAACCCCTGCATGTCTGCGGGCGGTGCGCGGCTCCAGACCACATCCTGGCCCGACCGCGGATGCACGAAGCCCAGCGTTCGGGCGTGCAGGGCCTGTCGATCGAACGCCGCCAGACGGTCACGCAAGGTCTCGTCCAGCCCTCCACCGCGGACCCGGTGGGCGCCGTAGGTCAAGTCTCCCACCAGCGGATGCCGGATGTGCGCGAAGTGCACGCGAATCTGGTGGGTGCGTCCGGTCTCCAGCTGCACGCGCACGTGACTGTGATGCCCGAAGTGCTGCTCAACGCGGTAGTGCGTCACCGCCTCGCGACCGCCCCGCGGCACCACCGCCATTTTGGTGCGTTCACGCGGGTGGCGGCCAATCGGCGCATCGATGGTGCCGCCGGCGATCAGCGGCCCCTGGGTGATGGCGTCGTACTCCCGCTGCACGCTGCGCGCGGCCAGCTGGTCCACCAGCGACGCGTGCGCCTCAAGCGTGAGGGCAACCATCAACAGGCCGCTGGTGTCCTTGTCGAGCCGGTGCACGATGCCGGCACGCGGAATCGCATTGGTCTGGGGAAAGTGATGCAGCAGCGCATTCTGCAGCGTGCCATCACGCTGACCGGCGCCCGGATGGACGGTCAGTCCGGGCGGTTTGTAGATCACCGCCACGTCCGCATCGGCGTGCACGATCTCCAACGGCAGGTCTTGCGGTGATACCCGGTGATCGGGCAGTGGCACGGCATCGAGTTCGATCACGCCGCCCTCGGCCACCGGTTCGCGTGAGCGCGTCAACACCGCGCCATCCACCTTCACCCGGCCCTCGCAGATCCACTGCTGCAACCGCGCACGCGAGTACTGATCGAACAATTTGGCGCAGACCACATCCAGTCGCAGTCCGGCGTACTCGGCCGTGACCTCGGCGCTGAGTGCGTCATCGTCGGCATCGACGGTCACTTCGGGGTCAGGCGTGGTCATTGGCTATACTTGTCGATCGACCGCGGCTGCTCACACCAGATGGCTTCCATGACTTCCTGCCTGCAACGCTTAATAGTGATTTCAACGCTCATCCTGATGAGTGCCTGTGCTTCGACGCCAGATGACCAAGACGATCCGGTCCTCCTGCCGTCCAACCCGATCGGCGGCTTGGGGGAACAGACGCTGAGCGAACGCGAACAGCGACTGTCGGTCGATCAATTGTATCGGGCTGCACGCCGGGCGCTCGATAATGGCGATTTCAACACCGCGCTGGCGCGCTACGAACGCCTGATCGGGGAGTTCCCGTTCTCGGCCTATTCCACCCAGGCGGCGCTGGAGCAGATTTACGCCCTATATCGCAGCTTCAACCCGGACACGGCCATCGCGGCGGCTGATCGCTTCGTGCGCGACCATCCGCGCCATCCCGCAAACGACTACGTGCAATACCTGCGCGGGCTGATCAACGAAGGTCGCGGAGAAGGCTTTTTGACCAGCCTTGGCTACGACAGCACCCAGGACGACGTCGGCTTTGCGCGGCGCGCCTTCGACGATTACGCCGTGCTCATTCAGCGTTATCCCGACAGCATCTACAACGGTGATGCCCGCCAGCGGATGATCGCCTTGCGCAACCGCATCGCGGCCCATGAGATGCACGCACTGCGCTTCTACATGGAACGCAACGCCTACCTCGCCGCCGCGAAACGCGCCGAACACATTGTCGCCACCTACCCCGGCACCCCTGCCGTGCCCGAGGCACTGGCCTTGATGGAACGCGCCCAGCGCACCTTGGGACTGACCGACCAGGCCATCGCGACCGAGCGCCTGCTGCGGGGCAACAATCTGCCGACCGCTGCCGACCTCGGTGAGGCCCAGGTCGAGCAAGGCTGGTTCGCACGGGTCGGCACCCGCATTGGCAGCTGGTTCGGCTTGAGCGATGGCGATGCAGAGACCGATTCAGTCGGTGACGAGACCAGCTGAGCCGCATCGCGCACGCGTCACTGAAGACGCCGCCCTGCTGGCACCTTCTTCTCCGCGGCAGGCGTCGAGGCCGCGCGGCTGAGGCTCAGGCGCGCAACGCCGTGATCCCGCACACCGCAGTCGCGTGCTGACGGGGCCTCACTCGGCGGCGGTGAGCGGCGGGGCCTTGGCCCAGACCTTGGCGACCCGCGCATCGCGCCCGCAACTGAACCGGTAGTACTTGTACCGCAGGCTGTTGCGTTCGGCGTAGTCCTGATGCCCTTCTTCGGCTTTGTAGAACGGGGCGGCCGGTAAAATTTCGGTTGCAACCGGCCCCGGCAACCACCCGCTGGCCTCCAGGGCGGCCTTGCTCTGCGTCGCGATCTTTTCCTGGGTTGCGTCAAGGGCAAAGATGGCGGGGCGATACTGCGGGCCACGGTCGCAGAACTGTCCGCCCCCGTCGGTGGGGTCGATGTTGCGCCAGAACACCTGCAGTAATTCGGCATAACTGAGGTGCTGCGGGTTGAACCGCACCTCGACGACTTCCAGGTGCCCGGTGTTGCCGCTGGACACGTCCTTGTAGTTGGCGGTTTTCGCCGCACCGCCGGCGTAGCCCGACACCACAGACGTTACGCCCGGCAGGTCTTCCAGGTCATGTTCGATGCACCAGAAGCAGCCGCCGGCCAGCACCGCCACGCCCTGTTGTTCCTGCGCCCCAGATTGGGGTGCGCTGCCGAGCAGCACGACGGCAAGCCACAGCCCCTTAAGTGCATTGGCCGGACTCATGCCTGCCACTCCGGCAATGCCTCGCCCTGGGGCACGAACCGCAGTGCCACGCCATTGTTGCAGTAGCGCAGACCCGTCGGCTCCGGGCCGTCCTCGAAGACGTGGCCCTGATGCCCCTTGCAGCGTATGCAGTGGTATTCAGTACGCGGCAGCACCAGCTTGAAATCGCGCTGCGTGCCGACACTTTCCGCCGTCGGCTGCCAGAAACTGGGCCAACCGGTACCGCTGTCGAACTTGTGGGCCGAGTCGAACAGCGGCAGATAGCAGGCCGCACAAATGAACTGACCTTTGCGCTTTTCCCCGTCCAGGGGGCTGGAGCCGGGGTGCTCGGTGTCGTGCTCGAACAGCACCGCATAGGCCTCTGCCGACAGACGCTTCTTCCACGCGGCGGCGTCCAGATCGTAAGGTGGCTCGGCCCCCTTGGCCACCGGTCCGGCCGCCACGGAACAGGCCCATGGAAACCCCGCACCGATCACGGTCAGCCCCCCAAGACCGCACAGCACATGACGACGTTGCATAACCACCCTCCTTGATCCAGTTCGCACTTCAGACTCTACGCGGCAACACGCGTTCCGGATGGGGCATGTCCGGTCGTCGCAAAAACAGGTCGCTGCGTCCTGCCAGAAAAACCTGCAACCACCGCCCAAACAGAAAAAGCCACGGCGATTGCCGTGGCTTTTCCGAACCCGCGAGGCGCACTCAGTGCTTGTTGCGCACTTCGTTGACCTTGTCCTTGACGGCTTCAACGCCCGCCTTGACGTGGTCTTTCACGTCTTCGATCTTTTCCTTGACCTCGCCTTTCAGGCGATCGGCCTTGCCCTCGGCTTCCTGCACACGGCCCTTCGCCTCCATCTCTTCACTGCCGACAAAGCTGCCGACCTTTGCACGAACCGAACCGGCGACTTCCTTGGCATGGCCCTTGGCCTGATCGGCCTTGCCGCTGTTGGCGACATCGTCAACGGCGTCTTTGGCTTGATCCTTGGTGGTGTTGGATGACATGCATACCTCCTTGGCTGGAATCGAAAATGAGGGTTCGCTAACCCTCGATGGAAGTTCCTGAGAACTTGCGACTACGTATTCTCCAGACAGGGCCTGACGGGCGGCTGAAGCCCGTTTCAGGCTGCGTGCACGATCGCCTGCTCGCGCAGCTTGCGCAGTTCGTCGCGCAGCTTGGCGGCCTTCTCGAATTCCAGATTCAGCGCCGCCTGTTTCATCTCCTTTTCCAGCTTGCCGATTTTCTTGGCGATCAGCTCCGGCGGCATCAGCACGTCGTAGCGGGCCTTGGCCTCGGCGGCTTTCAGCGCCACGGCGGTGTCCTCGTAGCCGAGCCGCATCACGTCTTGCACGCGCTTGACGATGCCCCTGGGCGTGATGCCGTGTGCCAGGTTGAACGCCACCTGCTTCTCGCGGCGACGATGGGTTTCATCGATGGCGCGCTGCATCGAGCCGGTGACGCGGTCGGCATACAGAATCGCCCGGCCGGTGAGGTGCCGCGCGGCGCGGCCGATGGTCTGGATCAATGAGCGCTCTGAGCGCAGGAAGCCTTCCTTGTCGGCATCGAGTATCGCCACCAGTGACACCTCGGGAATGTCCAGACCTTCACGCAGCAGGTTGATGCCGATCAGCACGTCGAACACGCCCAGGCGCAGATCGCGGACGATTTCGGCGCGCTCCACGGTGTCCACGTCGGAGTGCATGTAGCGCACGCGCACGCCGTTTTCATTGAGATAGTCGGTCAGGTCTTCGGCCATGCGCTTGGTGAGCACCGTGATCAGCACGCGCTCCTGACGGTCGGCGCGCAGCCTGATCTCGCCCAGCACGTCATCGACCTGAGAACCCGCCGGCCGGATCTCGATCTCGGGGTCAACCAGCCCGGTGGGACGCACCACCTGCTCGGCAATCGCGCCTTGCGAGTGATTGATCTCGTACGGTCCCGGCGTGGCCGAGACGTGAATGGTCTGCGGGCAAATTTTCTCGAACTCTTCGAACTTCAGCGGGCGGTTGTCCAGCGCCGAGGGCAGGCGAAAGCCGAACTCCACCAGTGTTTCCTTGCGGCTGCGATCGCCTTTGTACATGGCGCCAATCTGCGGCACGGTGACGTGGCTTTCGTCCAGCACCACCAGCGCATCCGGCGGCAGGTAGTCGAACAGCGTCGGCGGCGGCTGGCCGGCCCCGCGTCCCGACAGATACCGCGAATAGTTTTCGACGCCCTTGCAGTAGCCGATCTCCTGAATCATCTCCAGATCAAACTGCGTGCGCTGCTCGATGCGCTGTGCCTCGATCAGCTTGCCGACCTGCTGAAAATGCTTGATGCGCGTCTGCAATTCCACGCGTATCGACTCGATCATGCCCAGCGTGCGTTCACGCGGCGTCACGTAGTGGCTTTTGGGGAAGATGGTCAGCCTTGGCACCTTGCGCTTCACTTCGCCGGTGAGCGGATCGAAGAAGCTCAGCTGCTCGATCTCGTCGTCGAACAATTCGACCCGCACGGCTTCGTCATCGGATTCGGCAGGGTGAATGTCGATGATCTCGCCCCGCACCCGGTACGTGCCGCGTTCCAGCGCCACCTCGTTGCGGCTGTACTGCATGGCGGTGAGCTGCTTGATCAGATCGCGCTGCGGCAGCCGCTCGCCCTTGATCAGGTGCAGCACCATCTGGAAGTAGGCATCGGGATCCCCCAGGCCGTAAATGGCCGACACGCTGGCGATGATGATCGCGTCCTTGCGGGTGATCAGCGCCTTGGTGGCCGACAGCCGCATCTGCTCGATGTGCTCGTTGATCGCCGAATCTTTCTCGATGTACGTGTCGGACGACGGCACGTAAGCCTCGGGCTGGTAGTAGTCGTAGTAGCTGACGAAATACTCCACCGCGTTGTTTGGAAAAAATTCCTTGAACTCGCCATAAAGCTGCCCGGCCAGGGTTTTGTTGGGCGCCATGATCAGCGTTGGCCGCTGCACCTGGGCAATGACATTGGCGATGGTGAAGGTCTTGCCCGAGCCGGTGACGCCCAGCAGGGTCTGGTGCGACAGCCCGTCGTTGAGCCCCTCCACCAGCTGCGTGATCGCGGTGGGCTGGTCGCCGGCAGGGCCCCAGTCAGACTTGAGGTGAAACGCCTCTTCGGCGCGTTGATTCAGGCGAACGATTTTTGAGGATTCAGACATGGCGCAGACACCGACAGGCAATCCGATAGGGTGCCACAGGGCCTGAGGTGGCGCGGCTGGGCTAATCCACCCCTCTGACCTCGGGCAGCGCGGGCGCTTCGAACGGCAGCGGACTCGGATCGGGCTTGCGCCGCACGTCGAGCGAACGAATCGCGAGTTCACCCCCACCCTTGTCGGGCGCCCAATGCAGGTTCACGTCAACGGTCGTGGCGCGCGGCGGCGGAATCAGCAGCGTGGTGGTGATCGGATAAATGCCCTGCACACGAATCGCCCGTTCGGCCAGCCGCTCACCGCTTTTTCCGTCCAGCATGACCACCCGCAGGTTTCCGGCGGAGGCGCGGCCGCGGGTTTCGGGCAGCGCCTGCGCCTCGACGGTGACTTCGAGCAGGTCGGACGGGTCCACCGCGAGTTTCTGGCCGCCAAGGTAGGGCCGGCGGCGGGTGATCACGCCCGGCGCAACCCGGTAGCGGTCCTCGGTGGCAACGCCGATGTCGCGGATCAGCGACGCCTGGCTGATGATGCGGTTGCGCGCGGCCAGGTTCAGCCGTGGCGGCTGATCGGTGGCCACCAGCGTGCCGAACACGCGCGACGGATCGAAGCGCCATTGCTGACAGCGCAGCAGGGTTTCATCGCAGGCAACCAGCTCACCGTGGTCATAGAGAAAATACGAGCGGGCGCCATAGGTGTCGCCGAACAGCAGACCGCGCGGCCGGCGCTGCGGGTTGTGCAGCATGCTGCTGCCAATCATGTTGCTGACGCTGTCCAGCCCCAGCAGGTCGAGCACCGTGACCGCGATGTCCATGTGCGCCACCAGGGTCTCGGGCGGGGCCAGCGTGGGCCAGCGGCCGCGGCTGGGCATGCGCAAGGCCATCACGCCAAAGTTGTTGCGCAAAATCTTGCCGGCGTCATCGTCCTGCTGAAAGCCCCCTGCCTCATCAGAGGTGATGATCACCAGCGTGTCATTCAGCACACCGCGCGCTTGCAGGGTGTCGAGCAGCCGGCCCACCGCCTCGGTCAGTAGTTCGAAGGCCCGCGCGCGGCGAATCAGCAGCGCCTCGCCGTCCAGGGCCTCATCTTCGTGAGTGAACGGATGATGGGTTGCCACATTGAGCACGGTGGCGAACCACGGCCGGTCGCCGGCGTCCAGGTCCCTGATCTGCTCGGTCACTGCCGCGAAGAATGGCGCGTCGTCTGCCCCCCAGCCGTCGGCGGGCACGCCCTGGGCCGCCAGCGCCTCCCGCCCGATCACGGTCTCGAATCCGGCCAGCGGCATGAACACGTCCTTGTTCATGAAGGACAGCGACGCGGCCTGGATGTAGGCGGTTCGATAGCCGGCGTTCTTCAGAGTGCGGGGCAGGCACTGGATCGGCCGACCGGCGGAGGCGATCAGGGTCATTTTCGGCACGCCGGTGGTGATGCGCGGGTAGTCACCGCAGATGATGGCGTAGCTGCCACGGTTGGTCTGGCGCTGCATCGACACCGCGTTGGGGAACAGCGAGAAGCCATGCGCCTTGAGGTGCGCATCCAGCTCGGGCAGCGCCAGATCCGGCTTCACGCCATGGTGCCGAGCCACCGACGGCAGGTAAGCGCCCGACAGCCCTTCGACCATGATGACCAGAATGTTCGGCTGCCCGGTGTGGCGCTGGCCGGGCTGGTCGCGGAGGAAGAAGGCGGGATCGGTCTCGGCGCCCTGCACCACCAGCAAGGATTCTTCGTCACGCGCCGTGGCGCGCCAGAACGCGCCGGGAATCTGCACCGCGGTGGCCATCAGCGGATTGTTGGCCAGGTAGGTGGGACTGGGGGTGACGACGTAATAGCCCAGCAGCATCCCGAACAGCAGCAGCGCCGCCGGCGCGGGCTGCATCGCCCAGGGCAGTGTCTCGGGGCGGGCCCGGTCGACCAAGGCATACAGCCAGGCCGAGGCGGTCAGCAGGTAGAACGGGAAATAGCCGAAGAAATGCCACGACAGGGTCGATGACAGAAATTCGGTGTCCATCGCCTGAATGATGTGCGCCAGACGAAAGAAGCTGCCGTGAATTTCGGCGTGCATGCCCGCAGCGTGATAGACCAGCGCAATCAGCGGCGCATAGAAGGCGATGAGCCAGGGCGTCGGCATCAGCAGTCGTCTGGCCAACACCAGCGCCAGAGCCGTCACCGCATCGGCCAGTACCATCATGCCGGGTAGATACAGGGGCATTGCGCCCTGTAACAGCAACAGGCCGCGCATCACCAAAAGGCCAGCGAAGACTGCGGCCCAGCGTTTCACCGCGCCCGGCATGCGCTCAGTCACTGCCCGTCACCGCCGGCCCATGCCGGCACTCGCCAACCAAATCCATGGTGTTGTCTTGCTGCACCTCAAACACCGCAGTCTGGCCGAGGGTTCATGAACGCCGCCGATGCGCGGCCGCAACATGGGCATAGAGCGCCGCGCATTCCTCACCCATCCGTTCCAGCGAGAAGCCCGCCACTGCCGCGGCATGGGCGCGCGCGCCTTCGGCCGCCCGCCGCTGAGGGTCACGGTAGGCCAGCAAGGCGTCGGTCAGCGCGGTCACGTCACCCACCGGAATGACCGTGCCGCAGCGCCAGTGGCGGACCATGGGCGCCAGTCCGACGCCTTCGCTGACGATGACTGGCACGCCGGCCACCATGGCCTCGGCCACGGCGAACCCGAAATTTTCAGATCGTGAGGGCAGCGCCACGAGATCGGCCTCCTGCAGCAGACGATCCCGCACGGCGGGGGCAATGTGGCCCAGCAAGGTGACGTGATCGTGCACGCGCAGTCGCGCGATGTCGGCCCGCACCCGCCGCAGCTCATGTGCGTGGCCATGACCGGCCACCTGCACGCTCAGATCCATGCCCCGGTCGCGCGCCCGGGCCATGGCCTGCAGCAGTTCCCGCAAACCTTTGTGGGGATGCAGCCGGCCGATGAACAACACGCGCAGCGCCGGGTTCGCCCGCGCGTCGGGCCGTTGCGGCACCGTGGCGGGCACCGCCAGCCCCGGCACCACCTGGCGAATCCGCTCCGGTGACACGCGCCGACCCACAATCGCAGCCTCGGCGGGCGCGGTGACCAGAATCGCCTCCGCGTCGCGCAAGATGGCGTTGCCGACCAGGCGCAGATACACGCGCTTCGACCACTGTCGCTCGCGCATCATTTCCGGGTGCAGGTGGCCGTGCAGCGTCAGCACATAGGGGCGCCCCACCCGACGCGCAGCCCACACGCCCAGCAGGACATGCCAGCCAAAAATGCCGTGCACATGCAGCACGTCGGTGTGGCCAAGCCTCCGCTGCACCCGCTTGAAAAAGGACACCGGCCTCTTGAGCGCCAGCACCCGGGCGCTCTGGTTGCGCGGGAAGACGCTCTCGATCGCCAGATCGAAATCGCGCCCGTGCAGACCGGCGCGCAGGCTGTCGATGTAGCTGACAAAGCCCCCTGCACTGAGATCGGGCGTGCGGACGACATGCAGAACCCTGATTGCCGCGGGCCCGCCCACTACCCCATCCTCGCAGTCGGATTGCTGTCACAGACACTTGAATTCATGCTCACCATCCGCAACAGACCGACATTTTTCATTATGGGTGCCCCGAAATGTGGCACAACCGCGCTGGCGCAGTGGTTGAGCGGCCATCCCCAAGTGTTCATGAGTGCGCGCAAGGAGCCCCATTTCTTCAACGCCCGGAGCATGCCCGCCACGCCGACCCTGGCGGCCTACGAAGCGCTGTTTGCCAACGCCGGGCCGCAGCATCGCGCCATTGGAGAGGCTTCGACGCACTACCTGTTTGCACCCGAGGCCGTGCCCAACATTCTGGCCTATCAGCCCGAGGCCAGGTTCATCGTCTGCCTGCGCAATCCGCTGCAGATGGCACCCTCGCTGCACGCCGAGTGCGTCGCCCAGGGCTGGGACGACGAGACTGATTTTGCCCGGGCCTGGGCGCTGCAGGCGGCCCGACAGCGCGGCGAGGCGTTGCCCGGCACGGTGCTGGGTGATCCCGACCGACTGCAGTACGGCGCCTATTGTCAGCTGGGCGCGCAACTGGCGCGTGTCTACCGGCAGGTGCCCCGCGAGCGGGTCCTGCCCCTGCTGCTGGAAGACCTGCGTGAGCACCCTCGGCAACACTATCAGCGGGTGCTGGCGTTCCTGGGGCTGGACGATGACGGCCGCAGCCAGTTCCCGGTGGTCAATGCCGCGCGCACCACGCGCTGGCCCCTGCTGTCGCGGCTGATGCGGCGCAGCAGCCAGCTGCGCGGGGCTCTGGGCATCCATGGCGATTGGGGCATCGTCGCGGCGCTGCGTCGGCTCAACAGCACTGACACGCCGCGCCCACCCCTCTCAGCCCAGATGCAGGACGCCCTGCGATCGTTTTTCGCCGACGACGTGCAGCAGCTTGGCGAACTGCTGGGTCGCGATCTGAATCACTGGCTGGCCTTGGGGGCGACCAGCGGCACAAGCGGCGTGTCGCGAAGGGTCACGCCCGGCGGCTGATACATCACCATGCGGTCTTCGAGATCGTTCCAGCGCTCGCGGTACGGCAGCGCGCCCCCCTCGAAAACCGACAGCAAAAGCTGGCCGTCAAAGGTCACGCCCTCGGCGCCCGGGGGCGCGGCAATCTGCATTTCCAGCGTGGCGGGCAGCATTGGCCACACGGGAATCGTCGATCCATCGGGCAGGGTCACGGTGGGCACCTCATCGCCCGGGGGTTTCAGCGGATCACTGGACAGGCGATGAAAGCTCAGCCCGCTGGCCCGGTTGCCCCAGGAGGTGCTGAGCACGATGCGCCGCTCATCGATAAACGTCATTCCCTGAACCAGGTTGCGGTGGTGCAAGGCGGCGTCGGGGCGATACACCTCGAAGTCCCGGCCTGACCAGTTCACCGTGTAGGTCTGTTCATTCACCGGACGCAGCGTTTCACGATCGATGCGGTAGGCCGCCGTCCAGCCCGCTGTGCCCACGCCCAGCGACTGGTAATGCGGCGGCAGCGGCGCGCCGCGGTCAGCACGCTGAAAATTGCCCACCCAAAGGGTGTCGCCACGCGCGGTGATGAAGTCACCACTGCTGTCTACGCCGATGCGCGTCTTGTTCTCGGGCCGCAGGGTGATGACCTTGGTCCATGCCTTCAGCAGCCGCGACAGGTCAAAGCGCAACAGCTCAAAATTGTCGGGCAACCACAGCCGTTCGTGCAGCACGGCAATGCCCCCTGCATGGCGCCGCATGGGCGTGCCGTCGCGCTCCTCCAGCATGGCCAGGCGCAGCGCCTTGCCGTCATCAAGGTCCACGAGGTACAGCGCCGACTGCTTCTTGCCGCACAGCGAGATCAGCCCCCAGCGCAGGGGCGCGCGGTCAAAGCGCTGGCAAAAATAACCTGAGATGACGGCGCGATTCGATTCATCCGGCAGGAAGTCGACGCCCTGCGGCACGAAGTTGGCGTGCAGGCCGGGAATCACATGGCCGCGCACCAAAAGCCCCGCCATGGCCGGATAGCGCAGACGATAGGCGGCCTGATCAAGATTGGCGTAGCTGTGCACTTCAAGCCGCGCCTTCGCCTCGCCTGAGAACGCGTGCATCGACCCCGGGCCAGAGAACCGCACGATCAGCACCAGCAGCAAGGCCAGGGCCGGCAACAGCACCAACCACCCGCGCCGCACGAGCACCAGGCCGCGCACGGCTGACCGCCGCGGTCCGGCGCGCGGTCGGCGCTTGGGGCGAGAAAGCCCAGACCCCGCACGTGGGCGCCAACGGGCCCGCGTCCGCCTGATAATGGTCAGCAGCAACATGCAGCAAGCCTAACAACCCTTTGGTGACCCAGAACCGATGAGCCTGCCCCCTCGCGAGCGCAATGCGGAAGCCGGACGCCGGGTGCTGTTCCGCAGTGGCATGGGCAGCTTTGCCTTGCGGGCCGTCAATGCCGTTGCCGCCGCCAGCCTCACCATCCTGATGGCGCGCGGCCTGGGGCCCTCGGGTTACGGCGTGTACACCTACGCCGTGGCGCTGGTGATGCTGCTCAACGTGCCGACGCAAGGCGGGCTGCCGATATTGGTCGTCCGTGAAACGGCCGCCGCCCTGGCCCATATGCAGATCGACCGGGTGTATCGCCTGTGGCGCTGGGCGACCGCCATCACTCTGGGCCTGGCGCTGACGGTGGCGCTCGTCGGTATCACGGTCGGCTGGCTTTTTCGCGCCCACTTCGAGCCCGTGGCGTGGAACAGCTTTCTGCTTGCGCTGCTGCTGGTGCCGCTGATCGTGCTGGGCAATCTGTGCGGTGCGGCGCTGCGCGGCGTGCATCGGGTGCTGCTGGGCCAGTGGCCCGAGTACCTGTTGCGGCCCGCCCTGCTATTGCTGGCCATACTGGCGTACCGCGGGTTCGCCGGTGACACGATGCGCGCCGATGTTGCCGTGGGCCTGCACACGCTGGCGGCCGCTGTGGCGCTGATGATCAGCGCGCCCCTGCTGTGGCGGGCGCGGCCGCAGCGTGAAAGGCCTGTTGCCGCCTCTGCCGACGACACCCCGCCCACGTGGCTCAGCAGCATGATTCCCCTCACCTTGCTCTCGGCCATGCAGATGATCCTGCAATACACCGACCTGGTGATGCTGGGCTTTTTCCGGTCCAGCGAAACCGTGGGTTTGTACCGGGTGGCTGCGCAGGCCTCGCTGTGCGTCAGCTTCGGCCTGCTGGCGGTGAATCTCATCGTGGCGCCGCAGTTTGCCCGCGACCACGCAAAGGGCGATATGGCGCGGCTGCAACAGGTCACCACGCTCAGTGCGCGGCTGGTGCTGCTGCTCACGCTGCCGGTCACCCTGGTGTTCCTGATGGTGGCCGAGCCCATCGTCACCTTCGTCTTTGGTGCGGCCTATGGCGGCAGCGGTACTGCGCTGGGCATTCTCGCCATCGGCCAGCTCTGCAACGCGGCCTTCGGCTCGGTGGTGTTTTTGCTCAACATGACCGGCCATGAGCGCGACACCGTCAGGGGGCTGTCCATCGGCGTGGTGGTCAACGCCCTGCTCAATCTGGCCTTGATCCCCCTGTTTGGCATCAATGGCGCCGCCGCGGCCACCGCCCTCACGCTGTTGATCTGGAACGTTCTGCTGTGGCGGGCGGTACGGCGACGACTGGGCATCGACAGCACCGCTCTGGGCCTGCGCGTGGCGCGCTGAATCCCGCAAAACCGGGCCCTGTCATCCCGTATCATGCGCGCGGTTAAATTCTTTCCCCCGCTCATAGGTTGACCCGATGGAACTGACGCTCGCCCAGCGCGTAACGCGCATCAAACCCTCCCCGACGTTGGCCGTCACCGCCAAGGCCGGGGAACTCAAGGCCCAGGGCAAAGACGTCCTCAGCCTGGGCGCTGGCGAACCTGACTTCGACACGCCGCAGCACATCAAGGACGCCGCGCACCAGGCCATTCGCGACGGCAAGACCAAATACACCCCGGTGGGCGGCACGCCGGCGTTAAAGCAGGCCATCATCGACAAGATGGCGCGCGACAACGCGCTGACCTACACCCCCAAGCAGGTGCTGGCTTCGGTGGGCGGCAAGCAGGCCTGCTACAACCTGTGCCAGGCGCTGCTCAACGAAGGCGATGAAGTCCTCATTCCCGCCCCGTACTGGGTGAGCTACCCCGACATGGTGCTGCTGGCCGATGGCACGCCGGTCACGCTGCCCACCACGCTCGACACCCGCTTCAAGATCACCCCCGGGCAGCTCGAAGCCGCCATCACGCCGCGCACGCGGATGATCTGGCTCAACTCGCCCTCCAATCCCTCCGGCATGGCCTACAGCAAGGCCGAACTCGCAGCGCTGGGCGAAGTGCTGCTCAAGCACCCGCAGATCATCATCGCCTCGGACGACATGTACGAGAAAATCCTTTGGAGCGGCGAGCCCTACAGCAACATCATCAACGCCTGCCCGGCCCTGTACGACCGCACCGTGATCATTCACGCCGTGTCAAAAACCTACTCAATGACCGGCTGGCGCCTCGGCTGGGCCTGCGGACCGGCAAAGCTGATCACCGCAATGTCCGACATCCAGAGCCAGAGCACCTCCAACCCCACCTCCATCGCCCAGGCTGCCGCGGTCGAAGCGCTGAACGGCGATCAGCGCTGCGTCGACGACATGGTCGCCGCCTTCAAGCGCCGACACGATGACCTGGTGGCCGACCTCAACACCGTGCCCGGCGTGAAATGTCCGGCGGGCGACGGCACCTTTTACGTCTTCCCCAACGTCGAAGGACTGATGGCCAAGCTGGGCTGCGCCACCGACCTGGAACTGTCGGACAAACTGCTCAACGACGCACTGGTCGCCGTCGTCCCCGGCTCGGCGTTCGGCACGCCCGGCCACCTGCGCCTGTCCTTTGCCACCAGCGAAACCGTGCTCAAGCAAAGCGTCGAGCGACTGCGAAAAATCGCGGGCTGATCGGAAAATGTCGTTGCAACCTGATGGCGTGTTGACTACACTTCGCGCCCTCGACTGTTCCGTGATAGCTCAGTCGGTAGAGCAGCTGACTGTTAATCAGCGGGTCGTAGGTTCGAGTCCTACTCACGGAGCCATTTGATTCGAAGGCCTGACCGATTTTCGGTCGGGCCTTTTTCAGTTCTGGACCCAATGCGGGGCAAAATTCAGGGCCTTGCGGTCCGACTTAGCCGGCTTTGGACACCGAGTACTCACTTTCGGGGGTGGGACCGGATGAAACCCAGAGGCAAACGGGTGGCGCGCGGGCGACCGAGAAAGAATTTGGGGGTGCTGATCATGACTCGTGGTCCATCGGGGATGACGCCTGAATGTCACGCAGCGCCCTCCCCCTCCAGTGAAAGCAGAGTGTTTCCCCTTCGAACTTGAATCCGTCCCCGCCCGCCCGGTGCCGTTTTTTTGCGCCGCACGCGGCCGCGTCACGCAGAGGCAGCCCGATGTTGCCTTCGGCATTGGCTGAACGGTAGATGACAAAAATCAGCGGGTCGACCGGTCACCAGTGTTTCTTAGCCGGCGCTGCGTCGGTATACTTCCGCGGCTCGACGTGTCCGCGCCGCAGTTTGGCCTGCGTCGACTCCTTTCGTTAGTCCATGAGGTTTATCAGTCGATGAGCAATCAAGGCGTGGATGGCGGCCGTCGCCGCTTCCTGACCCAGGCCACTGCCGTGGTCGGCGGTGCAGGTGCCGTTGCGGCCGCTTGGCCCTTTCTGGCTTCTCTGAAGCCCAGCGAACGCGCCAAGGCGCTTGGTGCCCCGGTGGTTCAGGACATCAGCGCGGTTGAGGCCGGCCAGCGCATCACCGTGGCGTGGCGCGGTAAACCGGTTTGGGTGGTGCGCCGCACGCCCGAGATGCTGGAAAGTCTCGACAAGGTCACGGAGCAACTGAGCGATCCCGATTCAGAGCAGCCTCAGCAGCCGAGCTACGCGCAGAATCACGCGCGGGCGATCAAGCCTGAAGTGCTGGTCATGGTCGGCTCCTGCACCCACCTGGGTTGCTCGCCGACGTTCCGCCCCGATCACCCGGCGCCGGAAATTCACAGCAACTGGCAGGGCGGTTACTTCTGCCCCTGCCATGGTTCGATGTTTGACCACGCCGGTCGCGTCTACAAGGGCGTTCCCGCCCCGCTGAATCTGTTGGTTCCCCCGCACCGCTACGAGTCCGACACCATGGTTGTGATCGGCGAAGACCCGAAGGATGTTGGCTAATGGCTATCGTTCCGAACCCTCACAAGACCACTGGCGTCCTCGGCTGGATCGATGACCGCTTCCCGCTGACCAAGATGTGGAAAGACCACATCAGCGAGTATTACGCACCAAAGAATTTCAACTTCTGGTACTTCTTTGGCTCGCTGGCGATGGTGGTGCTGGTCAACCAGTTGCTGACCGGCATTTTTCTGACCATGCATTACAAGCCCTCGGCCGAACTGGCCTTTGGCAGCATCGAATACATCATGCGCGATGTGCCGTTCGGCAACATCATCCGCTACCTGCACTCCACGGGCGCATCGGCTTTCTTCCTGGTCGTGTTTTTGCACATGTACCGGGCGCTGATGTACGGCTCTTACAAGAAGCCGCGTGAGCTGATCTGGATTTTCGGCTGCCTGATTTTCGTGGTGCTGATGGCTGAAGCCTTCGCGGGCTACGTGCTGCCCTGGGGCCAGATGAGCTACTGGGGTGCGCAGGTGATCATCTCGCTGTTCGGCGCCATTCCGGTGATCGGCAACGACATCGTGATCTGGATACAGGGGGACTACATCCCCTCCGATGCCACGCTGAACCGCCTGTTCTCGCTGCATGTCATTGCCCTGCCCTTCGTCTTGGTCGGCCTGGTGGTCGCCCACCTGATGGCACTGCATGAAGTGGGGTCCAACAACCCCGACGGCATCGAGATCAAGAAGCACAAGGACGCCAGCGGCAAGCCGCTGGACGGCATCGCCTTCCACCCGTACTACACGGTGAAGGACCTGTTTGGCGTGGGCGGCTTCCTGATCATCTTCCTTGGCATCGTGTTCTTTGTGCCGGATGGTGGCGGTTACTTCCTCGAGCGCCCGAACTTCATACAGGCCGATCCGCTGGTGACCCCCGAGCACATCACGCCGGCATGGTATTTCGGGGCCTTCTACGCGATGTTGCGTGCGGTGCCCAGCAAGGCCATGGGTGTCATCACCATGGGCGCTGCGGTGTTGATTCTGTTCGCCGTGCCGTGGCTTGACCGTTCGAAAGTGCGTTCCATCCGCTACAAGGGCTGGCTGTCGAAGATTGCCCTGGCGGTCTTCAGTGTGTCGTTCGTGCTGTTGAGCTACTACGGCCTGCAGCCGCCCTCTGAGATTGGCACCTTCATTTCACGTCTGGGCACGGTGGTCTACTTCGCGTTCTTCCTGCTCATGCCGTTCTACACCTCCATTGAAAAAACCAAGCCCGAACCAGAACGGGTGACGGGGTAAACATGAAAAGTCTGTTCTTGACTGCGGGGGCGCTCGCCCTGGGCCTGATGGCCAGCTTCGGTGCCGCCGCCGCAGGCGGTGGCCACGTGCCGTTCAGCTACGCACCCGATCCCGGGAATACGGCATCGCTGCAGCGCGGTGCGCGAAACTTCACCGCCTACTGCGCCGCGTGCCACTCGATGAGCCTGCTGCGCTATAGCCGGATCGGCGAAGACCTCGACATTCCGGAAGAAATGCTCAAGGCCAATCTGATGTTCAACACCGATTCGACCGGCGACACGATGCACGCCGCCTCTGCACCGGGTGCCGCCAACTGGTTCGGGCAAAAGCCGCCCGACCTGTCGCTGACCGCACGCGCCCGCACCCCGTCGTGGGTATACAGCTACCTGATGAGCTTTTACGTGGACGATTCACGCCCGCTGGGTGCCAACAACACCGTGCTGGCCGGCGCCTCGATGCCGCACGTGCTGTGGGAACTGCAAGGCTGGCAGGTCAAGCCCGAAAAGGCCGAAGGTGACGACGCGGCGCATGAAGATGATCACGGTGGCGGGCATGGCAGCGGCCACGGCGGCGCCTCGCCCAACGGCCTGGAGCTGGCCACCGAAGGCGAACTCACGCCCAAGGAATACCAGGCCTTCGTCGGCGACATCGTCAACTTCATGGCGTATGCCGCAGAGCCCGGTCGTTTGGAGCGTCAACAGCTGGGGGTGAAGGTCATGCTGTTCCTGCTGGTGTTCACCTTCCTCGCTTACCTTCTGAAGAAAGAGTACTGGCGCGACGTTCATTGATCGTGCGGCCACTTGACCCGCACGGCATCGCTGCCCGCATCCAACCGCTCATGGCCCGACCATGAGCGGTTTTTCTATGGGCGTCACCCCCAAACGGCGTGCCCGGCATACACCGTTCCGACCGTTGCGACTGTTTGGTCAGGCGGCTGATCCCGCCACCCGCTGGGTGCGAATCGTGCTGGCCGAGAAGCTGCAGCACGATGCCCATTTCGAGCCGGTCGACCCGCGCAGGCCACCCGACGACCTGATGGCGCTCAATCCCGGCCTGCGCCTGCCGATGCTGCTCGACCGGGAGGTGACGGTGGTTGAGGCCGGCATCATCGTCGAGTACCTCAACGAGCGTTTCCCCCACCCGCCGCTCATGCCCTCGGACCCCGCAGGCCGGGCGAGGATCCGCCTGCTGCTGTCACAACTGTGGCAGGCACAGGCGCAAAAGGCGGCAACCGGCAAGATGGACGCCTGTCGCGACATGCTGCTGACTCTGGCGCCACTGATGAGCGCCAAGGGCCTGGCCATTGCGCCGGGTCTGCACCTGGGCGACACCGCCCTGGCGGCACTGCTTCCCGGTTGGCTGAAAACCGACCTCACCCTGCCGCCCTCATTGGCAGAGCGCGTCGAAGCCTGCTACTCGGCGCTCATGCGGCGGGCTGCAGTACACTCCGTGCCATTATGAAAGCCCGCAGCCGCCGCCCATATCTTGTCCGCGCGATCTACGACTGGACTCTCGAACACGGTTTTACCGCCCATCTGCTGGTCGCCGCCGACTTCCCCGGCGTCAAGGTGCCCCTGAGTTATGTGAAGGACGGGCGCATCACGCTCAACATCAGCCCCACGGCGGTGTCCAACCTCAATCTGCTGGCCGACATGGTGTGGTTCACCGCACGATTCGGCGGCCGCTCGCAAGAAGTGCTGGTGCCTTATGGCGCCGTGCTGGCCATCTTCGCGCGGGAGAATGGCGAAGGCGTGGTCTTCGGTGAAGTGGAACATGCCGACCCTGCCGACCCCACGGTTCCGCCTTCAGGCGATGGCCCCAAGCCCACCTCCCCGCCCCCGCCCCCGTCGGGCAAAGACGATGGCAAGCCCAAACGTTCGCATCTGCGGGTCATCAAGTAGCGGCACGCCCGTCCGGCAGGTCTTGGGTTCATCCACTCCACAAGGGACGACACCATGCGATTCATCTACCTGATCCTGGTCATCCTGATTTCAGCGGTCGTTTTCATTTTCACCTTCCAGAACCTGAGCACGGTCACCGTCTCGTTTCTGCACTGGCAACTGCGCACGCCCGTGTCCATCGCGGTGGTGGTGGTGTACTTCCTCGGCATGCTGACCGGCGGCTCGCTGGTGTCGCTGATCAAGTCGTGGATTCGCGGCTCGACCAAGCGCCCCACCCCGTAGGCGGCGTCTCTTAGCGCAACGAAGTTGCCTTTCAGACCTCGATCGCCCCAGTAGCAAGCCTCCTTGAGTGTCAGTGGCGCGTCGATCTGACGGGCAGGTCGAGAATGGGCCGCGCCGGTATTCTGGACGTGGCCAAACACGACACACAGGCCGCCACGCCATGGCCGGGCACCCGCTTGACGAATTCGGCGCTCGATCCGGCGCCGTCAAGTGCCTCATAACTTTTGGCTTTAACCATATTGATTGGGCGCCCAAAGAGGGCAATGAGCGCTGGTGGCGGTGCCTTTCGATTACGCTCGCGCCTCCGGTCTACCGCATGCCCACGATGACTTTGACGTCTTTTGCCGTGCCCATCACTGCCGTGGTGATGCTGCTGTTGTTGTTGGCCCTGTTTCGCAGCCGCATCGCGCCCGACGCCTTGTTCATCGGGGCCGTGGGCACGCTGATGGTGACCGGGGTGCTGACGCCCCGCGAAGCCTTTGGTGGCTTCGCCAACGAGGGCGTGCTGACGGTGGCGGTGCTCTACATCGTGGCCGCTGCCATCAAGGAAACCGGTGGCGTGCAGTGGATCGTGCAGAACATTCTCGGCAAGCCGGGCGGCGTCTGGCAGGCGCAATTGCGCTTGATGTTGCCGGTCACTCTGTTCAGCGCTTTTCTCAACAACACGCCAGTGGTCGCCATGCTGGTGCCGGCGGTGTCGGAATGGTCGCGCAGACATGGGCTGCCGGTGTCAAAACTGTTTATTCCGCTGAGTTATGCCGCCATCCTGGGCGGCACCTGCACGCTGATCGGCACCAGCACCAACCTGGTGGTCAACGGCATGTTGATCGAGGCCACGGGCAGCGGCTTCGGCCTGTTCGGCTTCGCGGCCATTGGCCTGCCGGTGGCGATCGTGGGCATTGCCACCATCGTGATCGCGACGCGTTTCCTGCTCCCCGACCGCAAGCCGCTGACCGAGCAGGTCGAGAACATGCGCGAGTACGTGGTCGAGATGCTGGTGGACCCCGCGGGGCCCATGCCCGGCAAGACCATCGAGCAGGCGGGTCTTCGTCATCTGCCGGGCTGCTATCTGATTGAAATTGCCCGTGGCGATGAGTTGCTGTCGGGTGTCGGCCCCACCCAGAAGCTGCTGGCCGATGACCGACTGATGTTCGTCGGCTCGGTCGATTCCGTGGTGGACCTGCAGAAGATTCGCGGGCTGATTCCGGCCACCAATCAGGTGTTCAAGCTGTCCGGGCACCGGTCGCAGCGTGAGCTGGTCGAGGCCGTGGTGTCAGACGCCTCACCGCTCAATGGCATCACCATCAAGGAAGGTGAGTTCCGCACCCGCTACGGCGCCGTGGTGCTGGCGGTCTCGCGCCTGGGTGAGCGGGTGCCCGGCAAGCTGGGGGCGATCAGACTGCGGCCCGGCGACACCCTGTTGATCGAAGCTGGCGAGGGCTTCCTTACCGCGCAACAGCATTCGCGGGACTTCTATCTGGTACGCGGCATCGACAACGGCACCCTGCCGCGCCATGACAAGGCCCCGCTGGCCCTGGGCATCATGGGCGCCATGATCGCGTTGGCCGGCTTTGGCGTCTTGCCGATGCTGCACGCCGCGCTGGCGGCGGCAAGCGCCCTGATCGTGACCGGCTGTCTGCGCCTGCACGCGGCGCGGTCCAGCGTCGACATGGGGGTGATCGTGGTCATTGCGGCCGCCTTCGGCCTGAGTGCGGCCCTCGACAAGACCGGCCTGGCGGCACTGCTGGCCGACAGCCTGCTCGACATCGCCGGCGACGGTCGCGTCGCCATCCTCATGGCGCTGTTCGCCGCCACCGCACTGCTCAGCAGCCTGATGACCAACAACGCGGCCGCCGCGCTGGTGTTCCCCACCGCAATGAGCATGGCGGCGCAGACCAGCATTGAACCGACTGCGGCGGCGCTGGCCGTGATCTTCGGCGCATCGGCCTGTTACATCACGCCGATCGGCTATCAGACCAATCTGATGGTCATGGGCCCGGGGGGCTATCGCTTCGGCGATTTCGTCGGCATCGGCACGGTGCTGACCTTGGTCACCGGCGTGGTGTTCGCCCTGATGGTCTGAACGCGCCGCACGGCTGCGCGCGGTGCAGCTTGCGTCAGGCCGCAGGCGTGTCAGGCCGGCGGCGCCGGGTCACCGCCCCACTCACCAGAACGCCAGCACCATGATCACCACCGCCCCCACCAGGCCCCAGGCCATGCGCTTCAGGGCCGGTGCCTGTGGCGGGGTGAGGTCGTCGGCCAGCGCCAGGGTGTGGACCCCGCGCAGAAGTTGCAGGCCCACGGCCAGCGCTGCGGTGACCAGACACAGGGCCCCGGCCACGATGGTGAAATGCACCGCGTGCCAGCCCCACTGCGCGGCGGCGAACAGCGCCGCGCTGATGACATGGCCCAGCACGACCGCGCGAAACGCCGCCACGCTGCCCAGCTGCGGCCAGAAGCGCCCCAGCAGAAAGACCGCGACCAGCGGCGGCGTGACATAGGCAAAGCCCTGCTGCAGGTAATTGAACAGCCCCGGAAAGCGATCGATCATCGGCGCCCAGAGCGCGGCGAACACCATCAGCCCCAGGGTGATCCAGCGCCCCAGGCCCGCCTGTGCCCGGGCGGACATGTGCGGCCGTCGAGGGCGCACGAAATCGACCGTGATGAGGGTTGAAGCCGAATTCAGGGCCGAGTCCACGCTGGACATGATCGCCGCCATCAGCCCCGACAGGATCAGCCCCGCCAGCCCCACCGGCGCCAGCTCGCGTACCAGCATGGGAAACACCTGATCGCCACGTTCCAGGTCCACGAACAGGCTCGCCGCGAGCGCGCCGGGCAACACCATCAAGACCAGCGGCAACAGTTTGAGCGCGGCCGCCAGCAGCGCGCCCTTGGTGGCCTGTTCAAGGTTGCGCGCGCCAAGAATCCGCTGCGCCACGTACTGGTTCATCGTCCAGTAGTAAAAGCCCAGCACCGGCACACCGATCAGCAGCCCCAGCCACGGCATGGCGGGATCATCCAGCGGCTGCACCAGCGACAGATGATCGGCGCCGACGCTGTCGCGAATCTGCGTCCACGAAAAATCGAAGCGTGAAAGCACGATGCCGCAGAGCACGGCCGAGCCCACCAGCAGCACGACCGTCTGCAGCACGTCGGTGTAGACCACCGCCCGCAGGCCGCCGGCAACGGTGTAGACGCCGGCGAACAGGGCCATGGCCGCACAGGTCCAGCCCAGGGTGAGGCCGGGCATGAAGGTCATCAGCACCACCGCGCCGGCGTAAAGGCTGCCCGCCGTGTCGAGCACGATCGACAACACGATGCTCACCGCCGACAGGTAACGGCGCAGCCGGCCGTCGAAGCGTTGCTCCAGCCACTCCGGCACGGTGGTGACCCCGGCCCGCAGCAATCTCGGCACGATGAAAAAGGCGCTGAACACCAGCACCAGGGCGGCCATCCACTCGTAATTGGCCACCGAGATGCCGTTTTCCCAGGCGGCACCGGGCAGGCCGATCAAGGTGGTGGACGAAATGTTGGAGGCGAACAGCGACAGACCCACCACGCCCCAGCCCAGCGAGCGCCCGGCCAGGAACAAGTCGTCGGCGGTCGGCGCGCGGCGGCTGACCCGCCAGCCGATGACGGTCACCAGCAGCACGTAAACCGCCATCACGGCGTAGTCGGCTCCTTGTAGCATTGCGCTGCCTTTGCTCGGATAAGCTCACGACCCTAACCAGTCGCGGCCAGTCGAGCAAACAAACCCTGCCCCGCCAGAGCGTCTGCCCATGTCCCGTTTTGATCATGTGCCTGCCCGAACCGTCCGCTTCTGGGCCTCGCTGGACACGGCCGCCGGCGGACTGATCGCCACGCCCTGGGGGGCCGAGCTGTTCGTGCGGTTCCTCTACTGGGGCAACGGCCTGCTCGGCGGCACCGCCGAAGCACCGACCTTTGCGCCGGTACAGCTACTGTTTGTCTGCCTCATGGGCGCGCTGGTGTCGGTGTGGGTGGTGGCGCGCTGGCTGCACCCCACCGGCCTGATGAGCGTGATCGACGCTTGGGGCCGCAGCTACATTGCCCTGCTGCTGGGCGGGTTCATCGTGGTCCAGAACGCACCCGCCATTCTGTGGCTGTTTGTCTTCACCGAGGGCATCGGCGGGGTGGCGCAATTGCGGGCGGCCTACTGCCCGCCGCGCAGGTCGGCCGCATGAGCGCCGAACAGAATCCGGGCAGCTCGCCACCCTGCTACGCCGCAGGCTTCGGCGATTATTGCTGGGCCCGTCCGCCCAAACGGCAGGCCGTGAGGCCACGGCGGCGAGGGGTGCGGCTAGGCTGCCGACGACTTCGGCGCGCCCGCCGCTGAGGCGAGAAAATCGGCTGCAAACGCGCCGAAGCGGCCCGTCTCGATGTGAGCCCGCATGTCTGCCATCAGCCGATGGTAGTAGTGCAGGTTGTGAATCGTGTTGAGGCGCGGCCCCAGCATCTCGTCGCAGCGGTCAAGGTGATACAGGTAGGCGCGCGAATAATGCGTGCAGGTGTAGCAGTCGCAGGCTGGGTCCAGCGGGCTGTCGTCATCGCGATACTTCGCATTGCGAATCTTCACCACGCCCTGGTGGGTGAACAGGTGCCCGTTGCGGGCGTTGCGCGTGGGCATCACGCAATCGAACTGGTCGATGCCACGCGCCACCGCCTGCACCAGATCACGCGGCGTGCCCACACCCATCAGGTAGCGCGGCGAGTCGGCTGGCAGCAGCGGCGCCAGGGTGTCGAGCACGGCGATGCGCTCGTCCTCGGTCTCGCCCACCGAAAGACCCCCAATCGCGTAGCCGTCAAAGCCAATCGCCTCCAGCGCCTGCAACGATTGTCGGCGCAGGTCGGCATACATGCCGCCCTGGACGATGCCGTAAAGCTTGTTGCCATTGTTGCCGTGCGCGTCCTTGCAGCGCAGCGCCCAACGGGTCGACAGGCTCATGCTGGCCTCGGCCTGTGCCTCGGTGGCCGGATAGGGCGTGCATTCGTCGAACTGCATGACGATGTCGGCGTTCAGGGCATGCTGCATCTGCACCGCCGTTTCGGGCGACAGGAACAGTTTGTCGCCGTTGACCGGCGATGAAAAATGCACCCCGGCCTCGGTGATCTTGCGCAGGCTGGCCAGGCTCCACACCTGAAATCCACCCGAGTCGGTGAGGATGGGCTTGTCCCAGTGCATGAACCGGTGCAAGCCCCCCACCCGCTCGAACGCCGCCTTGCCGGGCCGCAGCATCAGGTGAAAGGTGTTGCCCAGAATGATCTGGCTGCCCACGGCCAGCAGGTCTTCGGGCGTCAGGCTTTTCACCGTGCCGTAGGTGCCCACCGGCATGAACACCGGGGTTTCGACCACCCCATGCGCCAGTTGCAGGCGGCCGCGACGGGCGTGGCCATCACGCGCCAAAACTTCAAAACTCATCAGTAGTGATCCAGACGTACGAAGAGGCCGGAGACGCGCTGCTCGGCGCCGTCCGGGCCGGCGAGCCACAGGTAATGGCCCGCGAGTTCGGCCTGGACCCGCGCCAGGCGCTCGGGCTTCCAGTCGGCGTCCCAATCCACGAGCACGGCATCAATGTCTCTGGCCTGCAGCAATGCCAGCGGACGCGCATCGGCGCCATCGAACCAGGCGCGAATCTGCGCCACGCGCCGCTGCTCGCGCGCGGCATCGCCGCTGGCCTGCGACATGTGATGCGCCCAGCCCGACGCCGTGGCCACCCCCGCCAGGGTCGAGGTCAGCGGCGCCAGGTCGTACTCGGACCGCGCCAGACGCTCCAGGCTGCGCTCCGGTTGGCGCGCCTGCACCTGCCGCAGCAGAAACGCCCGGTCCGCCCGTTGCGTCAGCTTGCCGGCGCCGCTCCATTCCAGCGGCGCGTGGTGTTTGTTGACCTGCGAGCGCAGCACATCCCGACCGTGAATCGCCGCACTGAACACCAGCGGCAGCGCCAGCAGGCCGATCCAGCGCGCCCGGCCCCTCAGGCCCGTGAGGCCCAGCACCCCGAGGCCGATGATCAGGAAGTGCAAGGGGCTCCAGACCTTGAGCACGCCATTGAACCGCGCCCCGGCGCCACTGATGTCGCCCTGGTTGAAGTGAATGACCTCCATGCTCAGCACCAGCAGCGCCAGCCAGATCCACAGGCGCCAGCGACCGTCGCCGGCCGCAACAGCGCCCACGGCCAGCAGCAGCGCCGGCCACCAGATCACCAGCAACGTGGCATACGGAGATCGCAACGCGCCGGGCAGCAGCGAGAACGACACCCCCGCCGACCTGAAATCGGCCTGCATGAGCATCGGCGCCACCACGGCCGCGGTCACGAAGAACGCCATCACCACCCAACGCCACTGTCGTCGCAGGCGACCGTCCAGCGCCCACCCGCCCGCGGCCAGCGCCAGCGCGTGCGGCACAAACCATGGATTCGCCGCCCAGACAAGCACCGGCAACCCGCCAAGCATCGACGGCAGTGCCCAGGCAACGCGCGCCTGATTCGCCGCCCCCCAGACCAACAGCGCCATGAACGCGAAACCCAGCAACGGCGGATGAAAATCGCCCAGGTACAGCGCGATGTGCAAGGGCGTCTCGATCGGCAGGTCCGGGCCTGACTTGGCCAGTTCGGCCATCCACGGCTGATGAAACTCGTCCGGGCGCAGGGCGAACAGACGCACGTGGGGATAACCCAGCAAGACGCTGTCGGCCGCGTGCAGCGGGCGGGCCAGCAGAATTGAAACGCCGGTGCCGGCAAACATGACCACCGCCGCGCCGGCAGCCGCCAGCGCCGCATGGGCACGCACCGCAAAGGCCTCATACAGCGCCAGGCTCATCAAGGCCAGCAGCGCGGCGGCGGCCAGGTGCATTGCCAGCGGCACCGGCAACAGAAAGGCCCGCGACAGCCAGGCCGCGATGTTGTGAATCCAGGTGTAGTAGCCGGCCACCGTGGGTGCGGCCTCCCACACATCGGCCGCCGGGTAAATGTCTGCAAGGCGCAGGCTCTGCACGTAGCGCAACGCGAAAATGTTCTCGCCGAACGAATCGAACGATGGCGCGACACCGCGCAGCAACAGCCAGGTGAGCGGCACCGCGCCGGCGGCCCACGCGCGCCAGTCCAGCAACAGCAGCGCGCGGCGCTGCGGATCGAGCAGCAGCAATCCACCCAGAGCCGCCACCAGCGCGTAGCCCGATCCCTCAAAGAACAGCGGCAGCGCCAGGTGACGCAGGCTGTGATCCACCAGCGGCAGGCCCAGCACCACCAGCGCCAGCGCGGGCGTCAGACTGCGTTGCCAGATCCCCGCACCGGCCGCACGCACGCCCAGCACCAGCGCCCAGAGCAGCGCAACGGCGGCCACCGCCACCAGCAGGCTCATGCGGCGCGGCTCAGCAACATGGCGTCGCCATAACTGAAGAAGCGGTAGGACTGTTTGATCGCATGAGCGTAAGCGTCCTTGATGGGCGCATGACCGGCAAAGGCGCTGACCAGCATCAGCAGCGTGGACTGGGGCAAGTGAAAATTGGTCAGCAGGCGGTCAACCACCCGAAACCGGTAACCGGGGGTGATGAACAGGCGCGTGTCGCCCTGCTCCACACGCGGCAGGCCGTCTTCGTCTGCGGCACTCTCCAGCGCCCGGCACACCGTGGTGCCCACCGCCACCACGCGGCCGCCGTCGCGCCGCGTCCTGGCAATCGCCTCGCGCGTGGCCTGGGGAATGGCGTAATGCTCGGCGTGCATCCGGTGCTGGCTCAGATCGGTGACGCGGACCGGCTGGAAGGTCCCCGCGCCCACATGCAGCGTCACCGTCACGCGGCGCACACCGCGATCGTCCAGCGCCTGCAACAACGCATCGTCGAAATGCAGACTGGCCGTGGGCGCCGCCACCGCGCCCGGCGTGCTGGCAAACACGGTTTGATAACGCACCGCATCTTCGGCGTCCGGTGCATGGCGAATATAAGGCGGCAGGGGCAGCTTGCCGCAGCGCTCCAGAAACGGCAGCACGGTTTCGCCGTCGGGCACCAGCGCCAATTCGAAAAACGCGCCATCGCGGCCCACCACGCGCACCGGCACACCTTCGACCTGCAACACCTCATCGACCTTGGGTGCGCGGCTGAAAGCCAGCTGTGCGAGAAAGCGGCGCGGGTCCAGCACCCGTTCGACCATCACCTCGATCCGCCCCCCGGTGGCGCGGTTGCCGAACAGCCGCGCCGGCACCACGCGCGTGTCGTTGACCACCAGCAGATCTCCGGGCGACAACAGCTCGGGCAGCGCCCGCACCTGCTGATCGACAAGGGCGCGATCGCTGACCACCAACAGCCGCGCCTGCGAGCGCTCGGCCAGCGGTCTCTGCGCGATCAGCGCCGGGGGCAGAACGTAGTCAAAGTCAGACAGTTGCATCGGGCATGACCAGTTGTGCGCCACTCACTTCGCTTCGGGGCCGCGTATAATGCCGCGCTTGCCCGTGCCTGGGTGGCGGAATTGGTAGACGCAGGGGATTCAAAATCCCCCGGGGTAGCCCCTCGTAAGAGTTCGAGTCTCTTCCTAGGCACCAAAACTCAATGATAATCAATGCGTTGCATTGATTTGACGCACTCGCAAGCGGGCGCCATGGGACCCTCCCCCCGCCGCCCACAGCCTCGCGCCCCAGGGCCTCGGTCGCGGCCCGCAGCGTGCACGGGCGGCCTTCGATTCGGGCGTGTTGCGTGCTGATCAAAGCTGCCGCGGCCGTGGCGAGTCCACACAGGCCAAAGACATTGCGGCTGCCAAGCAACTGGCCCGCCTCATTGAGGATTAAGCGATGAGCAAAACGATCAAGCTGTCCGAGCTGCCCGGATTCGACGCGGCCGAGCAGCTGCCAGATGACAAGGCCATTGCCGAATACCTGGCCGTGGTGCTCGAAGAAAACAACCCCTCCGCGCTGGCTGGCGCCCTTGGCACCATCGCCCGCGCACGCGGCATGACCGACATTGCGAACGCCTCTGGGCTCGCCCGTGATGCGCTGTACAAAGCGCTTCGCCCGGGGGCCCAGCCGCGCTTCGACACCGTGCAGCGCGTGTGCGCCGATCTTGGTGTGCGCCTGACCGCAGTGCCTGCTAAGCGCATGCGCCTGCCCGTCGCAGTCCTGATCGAACGCGTCGTTGTCGCGCTTGATGGCTTCCCGAACCCGCGTGTGCCGTCGGGCTTCAGGCCGCCGACTGGCGCGGTGGAGTCTGGACAAGCCTGCGCCACGCCGCGGGCGGCTACGCGAACTGGTGGGTCAACTTATGACCCACACGGCACGAACGCGAGCCCTGCCCTCCCGTTTCCGCCTCGCTGGGGAATGCCGGGCGCTCGATGTTGAACGCCAGACACACCCCTCTGGCTTCTGATTTTTTTTCAGACCGCCGAACCGATCAAACCGCCAGGTCCTTGAGCGAGGCCTCCGGGTCGGCCAGCACTGCGGGATCCACCACCTTGCCTTGGGCGACCATCTTCTTGGCGGCCATGAACTCCTGTGGCCGGCTGACGGCGTCGGCGGCGATGAGCTTGCCGCCTTTCAGGTAGAACGCCGCGAAGCTGCGGTCGGTCTCGAGATTGCCGCGCAGCACCAGTTGCTCATAGCCGGTCGAGATGCCGACCATCTGCAATTTCAGGTCGTACTGGTCCGACCAGAACCAGGGCACATTCTGATAAGGCTCGGCCTTGCCCAGAAGGTTGCGGGCGACGATGCGCCCCTGCTCCATCGCGTTTTGCACCGACTCCAGCCGCACGCGCCGCTCAAGAAACGCGCTGGGATGGTTGGTGCAATCGCCGGCCGCATAGATCAGCGGGTCGCTGGTCTGGGCGAACTCATCCACCACGATGCCATTGTCGACCACCAGCCCGGCTTCGGCGGCAAGTTCGGTGTTGGGAATCAGGCCGATGCCGGCAATCACGAAGTCGGCCGCAATTTCGCGGCCGTCGGTCAGCTTCACGGCGGTCACTTCGGGGGCGCCCACCAGCTCGGCCACCTGGGCGCCGGTGTGCAGGGTGACCCCGGCTTCGCGATGCACGCGCTCGAAGAAGGCCGAGACCTCGGGCGCCGTGACGCGGGCCAGCACGCGGTCCAGACCTTCCAGCACGGTCACGTTCAACCCTTGCTTGAGCAGCACCGCCGCCACTTCCAGGCCGATAAAGCCGCCCCCGACGATCACCGCCCGCTTGCCCTCGGCGCAGCGCGCGCGGATGCGCGTCACATCGTCGATGCTGCGCAGCAAAAACACGTTGGCAGCGTCCGCGCCCGGCACCGGCAACGGCCGGGCACGCCCGCCGGTGGCCAGCACCAGCCGGTCGTAGGTGACCCGGTGGTCGTCGGCCAGAATCACTTCCTGCTTGATGCGGTCAATGGCGGTCACCTTGGTGCCCCCGTTGAAATCGATGCGGTGCTTTTCAAGGATCGCCGGCTGCATGACGAACAGCTGTTCCTGCTGAACGCTGCCGGCCAGATAGGCTTTCGACAGCGGCGGGCGCTTGTAGGGCGGTTGCGACTCTTCACTGAGAATGACCACGCGGCCTTCGAATCCCTGCTTGCGCAGCTCCAGAGCGGTCTCACCGGCGGCCTGTCCACCCCCCACAATCACCACGGTCTGGCTTGCTTCCACGTTACTCATCTCGAAATGGTCCTCACTGGCGAGTGCGAATGTTCGCTGACCAGGCGCACTGTGCTGACCCTGACCGGCTTTATATACAGGGCCAAAGAGTGCCACACCCCAGCGTTGCGCGGGCCGTGCACCCGGCACAGGCGCGGACTGCGGTACACGCGCAGCAATGCCTGCGGCAACGCGCGAATGCCGCGCGAATGACGCGCGACCGAGGCCCTACTGCAACTGGTACTGAATGGTCGACACCACCCGCACCACCTTGATGTCAGGGGTTGCCGCATCCCGATCGCTGATGCTGATCACGCCCTGATTGGCGTCGCGAATCACGCCCACCTCACTGCCGGAGTCGGCCGCGAACTGCTCGGCGGCCAGCCGCGCGTTGGCGGTGGCCTCGGCCAGCAAGCCCGGCTTGAGCGCGTTGAGTTCGGTAAAGATGAACTGCGGCGGCTCGTTGTAGGCCCCGAACACCACGCCGTTGCGCACCAGCTCGCCCGCGTTCTGGATGGCGCCCTTCATCGCCGCGACCTGGGCGCTGCGCACCGTCAGCGTCAGCTCGCCGCGATAGCGGAACGGCCTGTCGATGTTGCCGCCGTAGGCCTCGGCCTGCATGTCCTGCACCCTGGGCAGGCCCACGCTGACCTCGGCATCGCTCACCTCAAGTCGTTTCAGGTAGGTGCGCACCGCGACGGTGTGGGATTCCAGGCGATCGTAGAGCTTGTCCAGGCTGTTGTCGGCCTCAACAAAATTGACCGGCCAGATCACCAGATTGGCGGCCACTTCACGCTCCGCCAGCCCCTTGACCGTCACATTTCGGTCCGACAGGCGAAACTGCCGCAGGCCGTCGGCAATCTGGGTCGAGGCGACGACCGCCGCGGCGGCCAGCACGACCGCAATGATGATGTGACTGATTGAACGCATTTGACGCTCCTGTGCACTGACGGGGCCATTCACCCTGCAACGGTCCGGGGCCCGGATCGGGGTCCGGATCGGGGTCCAGATCGGGGCCGAGGTCGGGGCCGGACACGCGGCCCGCTACACTACGCGCCCTTCATTGCACTGTCTTGTCCTTAGTGAACCTCACTGCCGATGCCCTGGCGGCGGCGCGTGCTGCGCTGGCGCATCCCGGTCTGACCGTCCTGATCACCGATCACGAGCAGCACGCCTATCGTCTTGAAGGGCTGTTGCAGTTCTTTCTGGCCGATCGCCTGCGGCTGATCCACCTGGCCGACACCGAAGTCCTGCCCTACGACCCGTTCTCACCGCATCAGGAGGTCGTGTCGCAGCGCATGGCCGCGCTCGCCGCGCTGGCCGATGGCGAGCCGGCGCTGTTGCTGGCCACGGCCGACAGTGCCATGCAACGCCTGCCGCCCCGGTCGTGGCTGGACGGCCGTCGCTTCGACCTCAAGGTGGGCGACCGTCTGCCGCTGGCGCGTTTTCGCGAGCGGTTGATCCATGCCGGCTATGCGGCGGTCACCGAGGTCCAGACCCAGGGCGAGTTCGCCGTGCGCGGCGCGCTGCTCGACCTGTTTCCCATGGGCTCCACGGTCGCCTACCGCATCGACCTGTTCGATGAAGACATCGAAAGCATCCGCACCTTCGACCCCGACACCCAGCGCAGCCAGGACAAGGTGGACCATATTCATCTGCTGCCGGCGCGGGAGTTCCCCACCGACCGCGATGGCATCGAAGGCTTTCGGCGCCGCTACCGCGAGGCCTTTGCCGGCGATCCGGCCCGCAGCCGCATCTACAGCGAGGTCAGCAAGCGCGTGATGCCCGGCGGCATCGAGGCGTATCTGCCCCTGTTCTTCGACGACACCGCGTGCCTGGCCGACTACCTGCCGGCCGACACCCGACTGTTCGTGGCCTGCAACCTGCGCGACCAGCTCGACCGTGACTGGAAGCAGATTGGCGAACGTTATGAGCGCTATTCCGGCGACCTGAGCCGCCCGCTGCTGCCGCCCGAAACGCTCTACCTCAACCCGCGCCAGGCGCTCGACCGGCTGCTGCCCTTCGAGCGCATCGAAGGCCGTCCGGCCATCAGCGCCTTGCCCGAGACCCCCGAAGCGGTGCTGGACTACTGCACCGCCACCGAAGGCCGGGTCCTGTTCGTGGCCGAGTCGGCAGGGCGTCGGGAAGTGCTGATCGAACGCCTGCGCCGCAACGGCCTGGCGCCGGCGCTGCTGGACAGCTGGCCCGAATTCGAGCGGCAGACCAAGCGCTTCAGCGTGGTGCTGGGCCCGGTCGACCAGGGCCTCATAGACGCCCACAACGGCTATGGCATCGTCCCCGAAACCGCCCTGACCGGCCGCGCGCCCACCGCCACCATCCGCCGCACGCGGGCGCAGCGGGTGCGCGACCCCGACACGCTGCTGCGCGATCTCTCCAGCCTGCAGATCGGCGCCCCGGTGGTGCACGTGCAGCAGGGCGTTGGCCGCTACCTCGGTCTGGAGCGGCTCGATGCCGGCGGCGTCGCCACCGAGTATCTGGTGCTGGAATATGGCGGCGGCGACAAGCTCTATGTGCCGGTGGCCTCGCTGTCGCTGATTCATCGCTACACCGGCGGCGATGACTCAGGCGCCCCGCTGCACAACCTGGGCGCCGACAAATGGAAAAAGGCGCGCGACAAGGCACAGTCGAAGGCGCACGACGTGGCCGCGGAGTTGCTGCAGATCCAGGCCCGTCGCCAGGCCCAGAGCGGCCAGGCCCTGGCGCTCGACGAGCCCGACTATCAACGCTTCTGCGACGGCTTTCCCTTCGAGCCCACGCCCGACCAGCAGAAGGCCATCGACGCCGTGCTGACCGACCTGCTGGCCGAACGGCCCATGGACCGGGTGGTCTGTGGCGATGTCGGCTTCGGCAAGACCGAAGTGGCCCTGCGCGCCGTGTTTGCTGCGGCGCGCAGCGGGCGACAGGTGTGCGTGCTGGCCCCCACCACCCTGCTGGCCGAGCAGCACGCCAAGAACTTCAACGACCGCTTCGCCGACTGGCCGATCCGGGTCGCGGCCATGTCACGGATGCGCACCGCCAAAGAGCAGAAGGCCATGCTCGATCAGCTTGAGAAAGGCTCGCTCGATGTGGTGATCGGCACCCACCGGCTGTTGCAACCCGACGTGAAGTTCAAGAATCTCGGCCTGGTGGTGGTCGACGAGGAACACCGCTTCGGCGTGCGTCACAAGGAAAAACTCAAGAACCTGCGCGCCAACGTCGATCTGCTGACGCTCACCGCCACCCCCATTCCGCGCACCCTCAATATGAGCCTGGCGGGCCTGCGCGACCTGTCGATCATCGCCACGCCGCCGGCCAACCGTATCGCCATCAAGACCACCGTGTCCGAGTGGGACAACGGCGTGGTGGTCGAGGCCATTCAGCGTGAATTGCGCCGCGGCGGGCAGGTATATTTTCTGCACAACGAAGTGGCCGACATCGAGCTGTTCGCCAAAAACCTGCACGACCTGGTGCCCGAAGGCCGCATCCGCATCGCCCACGGCCAGATGCGCGAGCGCGAGCTGGAGCAGGTGATGCTCGACTTTTACCATCAGCGCTTCAACATTCTGGTCTGCACCACCATCATCGAATCGGGCATCGACGTGCCCAGCGCCAACACCATTCTCATTGACCGGGCCGACCATCTGGGCCTGGCGCAGCTGCACCAGTTGCGCGGTCGCGTGGGCCGCAGCCACCACCGCGCCTATGCCTATCTGCTGGTGCCGAGCAAGCGTGGCCTGAGCCCGGATGCCGAGAAGCGCCTCGACGCCATCGAAGCCCTCGGCGAGCTGGGCTCGGGTTTCGCGCTGGCCACCCACGACCTCGAAATTCGGGGCGCGGGCGAACTGCTGGGCGACGACCAGTCGGGCCAGATCGAAGAAATCGGCTTCACCCTGTATGCCGAACTGCTGGCCCGCGCGGTCAAGGCCATCCAGCGCGGCGCCCTCAGCGATGCACCGTTCGGCCAGAGTGAATGCGAGGTGGACCTGGGCGTGTCGGCGCTGATCGCCGACGACTACCTGCCCGACATCGCCACCCGCCTGACCTTCTACAAGCGCATCAGCGAGGCCAGCGACGCCGACACGCTGGACGCGCTCAAGGCCGAGATGATTGACCGCTTCGGCGTGCTGCCCGAGGCCACCGCGCGGTTGTTCGACCAGGCCAGCCTGCGCATCGAACTGGTGGCGCGCGGCTTCAGCCGGGCGCGTATCGGACCCAAGTCGGCCGCGCTGGATTTCGGGCCGGTGGCGCGCTTTGACCCGCTGCAGCTGGTCATGCTGGTGCAGAAAGCGCCCAAGCTGTATCGGCTTGAAGGGCAGAAGCGCTTGCATGTCCATGCCGATTTCAGCAACCCTGCCGAGCGCATCGAACGTCTCGCGCCGCTGTTCAAGCTGCTGCCCCCCATCGCCCCACCGGAATCACCGCCTTGATGGAACGTCCGTCCATGACCGTGCCCTTGCGCGCCCTCGCCGCGTTGCTGCTCATCACGCTGGGCGCCGCCATCAGCAGCAGCGCCTACGCCCAGGGGCCCGAGTACCGGGTCGATGTCATCGTCTTTCTCGACCGGCACGCCTCCACCGAGGGCGGCCAGCCGCTGCCCGGGCGCCGCCTGGCGCCCGGCGTGCCGCTGGACGACGCCCCGGGCCTGGCCAACGCACGCATCACCGTGCTGCCGCAGAGCGATTTCGCACTGACCCAGCAGTGGAACCGCCTGAACAACGCGCAGCGTTACCAACCGCTGGTGAAACTCAGCTGGTTGCAGGTCAACCCACCCGAGAAAAACGGGCCGCGACTGCTCATTGAAGACGGTGCCGTCGTGACCTACGGCGAAAATGGCAGCAACCCCATCAAGGCCCTGAGCGGTTCGCTCGCCCTTGAAATGGGCCGCTTCCTGCATGTTGATGCCGACCTGCGCTATGTGTCGTCGGAGTCGGGCGCGCCGCGCATTTATCCGATGCGCGAGCGTCGCCGGGTTCGGCGCGGCGAGCTGCACTATCTCGACAGCCCGCGCCTCGGGCTGCTGGCCCGCGTGGTGCGCGTCGACGACTGAAGCGCGCCCTTCAGCGTGCCGGCGGGATCACCCACGCGCCGCTGATTCCCGCTTCCTGTTCCAGCCGTCGCGCCAGCGCCCGCGCCGCTGTGGCATCGGCCAGACCCCGAAACTGCACCCGGAACCAGCGTCGCCCCTCCACGCTGGCCTCGACGATCTCCGGGCTGAATCCGGCACCCAACAGGCGTTGCCGCACCTCGACCGCAGCGTCGCGACGGTTGAGCGACGCCACGTTCAGCGCCCATCGGCCCATCGGCACGCTTGCCGCTGGCGGCGCGGCGGCAGCCTCGGCCACGGCTGTCGGCTTGGGGCGTGCAGGGGCTGCCGGGCGGGGTGACGGTGACGGTGACGGAGGTGACGACGGTGACGGGCGCGGCGCCGTTGGCGTCGCAATGGGGTCAGGCACGGGCGGGGCAGCCGGGATGATGGCGGCCGTCGCGGTCACCGACGGGGTCTCGGCCCACGCCAGACCGATCTGCATCGCCAAAGGCAGCAGCGCCCGCGCCGCACGCGCTTTGGCAAAGCCTTCGGGCGCCACCGCCGCCACCTGGGCAGGCGCGCCCGAGATCAGCCGGTAACACGCCGAGGCGGTGAATACCGCCGCTTCGGCCTGCCCCGGCGTGCTGATGGCGGCCTCGCCCTCGGCGACGCAGAGCAGGATGCGTTGGTCGCGATGTTCAACAAAGTATTCGCCGCTGGTGACGCTGATGCGGAACGGCCCGGCATCGATCACCATCGGCCAGCGGGCACCAAAGTCAGGGTATTTCCACACCAGGCGCAGATGGCCGCGCGCGACCCGCAGTTGGGTGCGCAGGTCCACATCAAAGGTCGAAAATGGCACCCGCTCCACCAGCAGGTCGGTGTCGTCGCCCAAGGCGATGAGTCCGTGACGGCTGATGGCCAGATCGACCCGCCCCCCCGACAGGGTCAGCAGGCGGTCCTGGCTTTGAATTGCCACGTCGGTGGCCAGCGGCACGCGCGCCGCATCGCCTGCCGCGAGTCGCTCGGCATGCAGGGCCAGCCGGGTGATGATCACGCCGCTGTTGGCCGTTGCCTCAGCCGCCGCCACGCGGCCGGTCGCCGAGAACGCCAGGCACGCGGCGGCGCAGACTGCGGGAATGCCCCACCCGGTCATGCGATGGGTGTCAGTGCATCAAACGGCCTGCCGCGCGAGATGGCCCAGCCCTGCGCGTAATCCACGCCCATGGCCGTGAGGGCGGCGAGAATCTCAGGGCTCTCGACGTGCTCGGCGATGGTCTTGAGGTTCATCTCGTGGCCGATGCGGTTGATGGCCTCGACCATGCCGCGATCAACCCGGTTCTGCATCATCGACCGGACAAAGCCCCCGTCGATCTTCAGAAACGCGACCGGCAGGTTCTTCAGGTATGAAAACGACGACATGCCCACGCCAAAATCGTCCAGCGCGAAGCAGCAGCCCGCGTTCACCAGCCGCTCGATGAAGTCGCGCGCCTCCTTGAGGTGGGAGATGGCGGCGGTTTCGGTGATCTCGAAGCAGATCTGTTCCGGTGCGACCCCATGTCGACTGAAGCAATCGAGCACGTAATCGACGAACTTCTCGTCGTTGAGCGACAGCCCCGACACGTTCACGGCATAGAGCACGCCGTCGGTGGGGTGCCTGGCGATGCCCTCGCAGGCCTTGTTGATCACCCACCGGTCCAGCGCGCCCATCAGGAAGTAGCGCTCGGCCGCCGGAATGAACAGGCCGGGCGGCAGCAGATGACCGGGGCGCTCCTCGTCCTTCATGCGCACCAGCAGCTCGCGATACACCACCTGGCCAGGAGTGCTGCAGCGCACGACGTCTTCGAAATGCAGTTCGAACAGGTCGAGGTCCAGCGCCCGATTGATGCGTGACACCATGCTCATTTCGCCGCGGCGGCGCAGGGTTTCGTCGTTGGTTCCGGCAATGTGCATGCGGTCGCGGCCGGCATCCTTGGCGGCAAAACACGCCGCATCGGCCTCGGACAGGGCCATTGCCGCGCTGCCGGTCTGGTGGGTGATCAGCGTGAGGCCGATGCTCGCGGTCAGGCCGTACTGCAGCCCGTCCCACTGAAAACGGAAGGCGCGCGTCGAGTCAAGAATGGCACGCACCGCCCGCTCTGCATCGCCCGGCTCACGATGCGGCATCAAGATGCCGAACTCGTCGCCGCCGAGCCGGGCAAACACGTCTCGGGCGCTGAGTAGCGCCCGCGAGTGGCCCGCGAACTGGCGCAGCAGTTCGTCGCCGGCAAAGTGCCCCAGCGTTTCGTTGATCACCTTGAACTGGTCAAGATCGAGATAGGCAAACGCGTGCTGATGGTGGTGTTCGTTGTGCGCCTCGCCGATCAGGCTGGACAGGCGCCGCTCGAACTCTTCGCGGCTCAGCAGGCCAGTGAGCGCATCGTGGGTGGCCCGGTAGTTCAGCTCTTCGGCCAGCAGCTCGTTCACGGTGATGTCGGCGACGATGAACACCGCGCCCGTCGCCGCCGTGGCGCTCCACGCAAAAGGATGGGCGCCGATGCGCACCGTAAGGCGCCGGCCTTCGCGAGTGATCAGCGACACCGATTCGTAGTGCAACGCGCCGCCATCGGGGCCGAGGGGCCCCAGGGTAAACCAGTCCACATGATCACCCTCGCCGTCGATGACCCGCAGCACACGGTCGATCGGCTGGCCCAGCGCTTCATCTTCACGCCACGCCGTCATGTGCTGGGCGGCGCTGGAAAACTCGATGATGCTGCCTTGCGCGTCGGTGACCACCACGCCCTCGCGCAACAGCGCGCTGATCTGCTCACTGCGCTGCCGACGCTGTTGCAATTCTTCCGACAGGCGGCTCTCGACGCCGTCCATCACCAGGGCGACCACGGCCGAACCGTCTTCGCTGCGGCGCAGCCGCAGACGCAATTCGCGAGCGCCGCGCTGGAGACTGAATCGCGCGAGCTGCTCGGACTCGCTGCCCGGGGCCTCACCCAGCCAGTCACTGAGCTGCACCCGCCGGTCGCGTCCTTCGACCAGGTCCAGAAGACTGACGCCCACGGCCTGATCGCTGCGTCGCGTCACCTGCTCCCGCCACGCCGTGTTGACGGCCAGGAGGGTGCCTGCCGCATCCAGCAGGGCCGTGGGGTCGCGGCTCATCTGGAAGGCGTCGTGCAGGGCCGGCAGCGCCGCCCCCTGTCGCGCATGAACCGGCACGGCAGCGGAGCGCGGCGTCGGCGCATCGCGGCGGCGCTCAACGCGGCGGAACAACGCCGGCAGTTCGCTTTCGACGGCGTCAACCTCGACAAACAGATCGCGATGCATCAGGCCTTCTTCATTCTCGGAGACGATGACGCGTCCCTTCGGGCCCAGTGCCGCATGCAGCTGCTCCAGCAGCTGGCGCTGCACCGGCAGTTCCAGGCCCGACAGCAGACCGCGACAGCTGATCAGGTCGAAGTCCACCCGCGGCGGCGCGTCCAGCGGGCCGTGGCGGACAAACTGGCAACGTTGCAGCACCTCGGGCGCGAACCGGGTTCGCGAGCCAGTGTCCGCCCCGTGCACCACCCAGGACCGAAGCGCCTGGGGCACGCCCTTGAGTTGCTCGGCGTCCACCAGGCCCTCACGGGCGATGGCGAGGGCCTGGCTGTCGGTGTCGGTGCCCACCACCGTCAGCCCCGACAGCCCGGCCCGTAGCGACATCAGGGCGAACGCAAACACTTCGTCGCCACCGCCACAGGCCGGCACCCACACGTGACGGGCGCGGGCGTCGGTGGCCCAACTGCCAAGCAATGCGAAGGCGCCCGAGAACAGGCGCGGATCACGAAACAGCGCGGGTGCAGCCGGCCGCAAGGCCTGCACCAGCCGTAGACATTCATCGGGTTGCTCCGCCAGCCGCGCCGCGTACTGGGCTAGGCGGCTGAGGCCGGCGCTGCGCATGCGCTTGCGCACCTGCTGCATCAGCCGCTCGGGTTGCAGCAGGTACACATCCATGCCGGAGCGCGCCTGTACGCAGGAACGAATCTGCCCCAGCGCCACGGCGTCGGCCGGGCTGAGGTCTTGCGAATCAGGGGCGTCGGAATCGCTCATGTGCTGGCGTGGGCGCCTTGAACCAGGGCATTGATCAAGGCCTGCACCTGTGCCATGCCGCGTTGAATCGACGCGTCGATCTCGGCATGAATGCTGCCGCCCCCCTTGAGACCCGCGCCCCAGTTCACCGAGACCGCCAGGCAGGCGTAGGCAATCTGCTTTTCACGCGCCAGCGCGGCTTCCGGCATGCCGGTCATGCCCACCATGTGGCAACCATCACGCTGAAGCCGGCGGATTTCGGCAGCGGTTTCCAGGCGGGGCCCGTTGGTGACGCCCAACACACCCTCGCCGCACAATTCGACGCCCGAGGCCACGGCGGCCAGGCGCAGGTCGGCGCGCAGTGCGGTGTCGTAGGCCGGGGTCATCTCCACATGATCCAGCGGCGCGCCGGGGCTGCCGTCCGAGTAACTGTGGTGGCGGCCGCTGGTGTAGTCGATCAGATCATTGGGCAACGCCAGCCCGCCGGGCGGAAACCAGTCGGCAATGCCCCCCACGGCGGCGATGGCCACCACCCGGGTAATGCCCATCGACGCCAATGCCGCGATGTTGGCGCGGTAATTGATGGCATGCGGCGGAATCTTGTGCCCCTGACCGTGGCGCGGCAGAAACACCACCGGCTGACCACAGAGGCGACCCTCGATCAACGGCGCGGAAGGCGGCCCCCAGGGGGTCTCGATGCGATGCTGGCGCACCACCTCCAGACCCGGCCATTGGTTGATGCCGGTGCCGCCAATCAATGCCAGGTTGGTGTTCATGCCATGTCGCCCGATGCGCCCGACGCGCCAACCGCGTAGATGCCGGGCAGTTGACGAAAGTATTCCTTGTAATCCATGCCGCAGCCGAACACGTAGCGGTCGGGCACCTGCAGGCCGATGAACTGCGCCGCCACCCCCGGCGCCTTGCGCTGATGCCGCTTCTCGCTCAGCACCGCCGTCTTCAGGCTGGCAGGACCCTGGGCCAGCACCGCGCGCTGAATCGCCAGCAGGGTGTGGCCTTCGTCCAGAATGTCGTCAATGATCAACACGTTGCGGTCCTTCAAGACCGTGCCGGGTTCCACCTTCCAGACCAGGCTGCTGCCGGTGGTCTCGCCGCGGTAGCGGGAGGCGTGCAGATAGTCCAGCTCGAAGGGAAAGTTGAGGCGTTTGATGAGTTCTACCGTGGGGATCAGGCCGCCAATCATGACGCACAACACTACCGGATTGAGCGCGGCGTATTCAGCGCGTATGGCGCGCGCCATGCGGTCATAGGCCGCGTTCACCGTGCCGGCGTCAAACAGACAGTCGGCGTTCTGCAAGACCGTCTGGGCTTCCTGGAAGCGGTCGGGCGGGTTCATGACAGCTCCTGTCGTCGATAAAGGGCCTGCAGTCTCACGCTGGCCGTGAGGCGCGGCCTGACATCGCGCAGCGCATCCAGCAGGGTGACGCTGGCGGGCCGGTCGTTGCACACCAACAGCATGTCAGAACCGGCCGCCAGGGCCAGGCGGGCGCGGTCTTCCATGCTGCCGACGGCTGCGGCGCCGCCCATCGACAGGTCGTCGGTGAACACCACGCCCTGAAAGCCGAGGCGCTTGCGCAGGATGTCCTTGACCCAATGCGCCGACAGCGACGCGGGACGGTCATCCACGGCGGTGTAGCGCACATGGGCGGTCATGATCGATTCCAGGCCATCGGCGATCAACGCGGCAAACGGCGGCAGTTCGCAGCGTGCGATCTCGGCCATGGAGCGCCGATCGACCGGAAGTTCGTGATGCGAGTCGGCAGTGACCGCACCGTGCCCGGGATAGTGCTTGCCGGTGGACGCCAGGCCCGCCCGCTTGAGCCCGCGCCGAAAGGCCCGCGACAGGTGGATGACGGTTTGCGCATCGCTGCCGAAGGCGCGGTCGCCAATGACGCCGGACACGCCGTGGTCAATGTCGAGCACCGGCGCGAACGGCAGGTCGATGCCGAAGGCCGACAGCTCCCGGCCGATGGTCTCGCCGACCTGCTCGGCTTCGGCCTCGGCGGCGGGCGCCGACTCCAGCAGGCGCTCGCCGATGCTGCGCATCGCCGGCAACCGCGAAAATCCGACCCGGAACCGCTGGATGCGACCGCCCTCATGGTCCACCGCCAGCAACAGGCGCGGCGTCTTCAGGGCCAACAGTTCATCGCAGAGCGCCTTGAGCTGCCCGGCATCGCGATAGTTGCGGGTAAACAGGATGACGCCGCCCACCAGCGGATGCGCAAGCACCTCGCGGTCTTCGGCGGTCAGCTCCAGGCCGCCGACATCCAGCATCAGCGGACCGATCAACGCGGGCTTATTCATGCAGGTTCACCACGGTCCCCGGCGCGACCAGATCGAAGAGGCGGATGATGTCAGCGTTGTTCATGCGGATGCAGCCTTTTGAGCCGGGCGTGCCCAGCGCGGTGACCGGTGGCGTGCCGTGCAGGTAGATGTACCGTCGAAAGGTGTCGACCCGGCCCAGGCGATTGCGCCCCGGCTCAAGACCCGACAGCCAGAGGATGCGGGTCAGGATCCAGTCGCGCCCCGGTTGCGTGTCGTGGGCCTCGGGCGTCCAGACCTCGCCGGTCCAGCGACGACCGCGAAACACCGCGCCCGGCGGCGCGCCCTGCCCGATCTTGGCGCGCACCTGGTGACGGCCGCGCGGCGTGCAACCCGAGCCGTTCTGCTCGCCGATACCGTTGGCCCCGGTGGACACCGCCACGTCCATGACCTGGTTCTCGCCATCGCAGAGGCGCAGGCGCTGGGCAGACAGGTCAATGTCAATCTCCACGTTGCTCGGCCTCACTCCATTGGCAATAAGGGCGTTGCGACAGGGCGTGATTGTAATAACGCGACTTGTCGGTCACCTCTGCACCCAGCCAGTCTGGCCGGGTGATGGCCTGATCTTCGGCCTCCAGCTCGACTTCGGCAACAATCAATCCGTCGCTGTCGCCGTGGAATTCGTCGATCTCCCAGATCAGACCGTCACGCTCCACGTAATGGCGGGTCTTTTCAACCGTGCCCACCGTCAGGGTCGCCAGCAGGGTTTGGCCCTCGGCCAGGGGAATGCCGTAGTCATATTCCGCGCGTGCGGCGCCGACGACCGCCGCCTTGATGTTGAGACGGGCCTCGTCACCGGCCACCCGCACGCGGATCGACGCCTTGCCGCCCACCCCCACCAGATAACCCTGTGCCATCGGCTGCCGACGGCACACCTCGCGGCGCCAGGCGTCGCTGGCAAGCAGGTATTTGCGTTCAATTTCGAGGGGCATGGGCGTTGGCGTCAGAACATTACGGGGCGTCGCGGCGCAGCAGCGCCATCGACTCGACATGCGCGGTGTGCGGAAACATGTCCATCACGCCGGCGCGCTCCAGGCGGTAGCCGTGGTGATGCACCAGGGTGCCCACGTCCCGCGCCAGGGTGCCGGGCTGGCACGACACGTAGACCACGCGCGAGGGCTTCTTCGCCGCAATCAACGGCATCATCGCCTCGGCGCCGCTGCGGGGTGGATCGAGCAACACGGCATCGAACGCACCCGCCAGCCAGTCGGCCTCGGCGCCGGTCTTGAACAGGTCGGCCTTCTCGAAACGGATGTTCATCTGGTTGCGCTGCGCGTTGTCACGCGCGCGCTGCACCAGACCGGCGTCCCCCTCCACGGCCGTCAGCGCAACGCCCCGGGCTGCCAGCGGCAGCGAGAAATTGCCCAGACCGCAGAACAGCTCCAGCACCCGTTCGCCCGGCTGCGGCGCCAGCCAGTCAATGGCCTGGTTGACGACCCGCTGGCTGATGAAACCGTTCACCTGGATGAAATCGGCAATCTCGAACTGCAAGCGTCGCGCGGAGCCGTCGGGTGAGTAGTCGAGCACCCGCGCCGGCGGGTCGAGCGGGGTGATGGTGCTCAGCCCGCCGGGCTGCAGGCGCAGCTCGAAACCGGTGTCGCGCGCAAGCTGGCGAAACACCTGCAGATCGGCCTCGGTGGGCGCCTGCAGCACGCGAATCGACAGGCAAACGTGCTCGGCGGCGGCCATTTCGATCTGCGGAATCTTGTCGGCGATGCTGGTGTTGGCCAGCGCCTCGGCCAGCACCTCAAGCGCTTCGCCGACGCGCGGATCCAGCACCGGGCAGCGGCTCAGTTCGGCCAGAAAATGGGTGCGCCGTTCGCGAAAGCCCACCAGCACCTTGTGCTTGTTGAACACCCACTTGGCCCCCATGCGCGCGCGGCGGCGATAGCCCCAGACCGGCCCGCTAATGGGCTCGGCAAGCTGCTCCGGTGCCACCTTGCCGATGCGCGCCAGGGCATCGACCAGTTGTTTTTGCTTGAACCGCACCTGCGCCTCGGGCGCCAGATGCTGCAGGGCGCACCCGCCGCACACCCCAAAATGCGGGCAACCGGGCGTGACCCGATCCGGGCTGGCCGACGCAACGCGCAGCGTCTGCCCTTCGTCGAACGATTTTCCGGCCGCCACGTACCTGAACACGACCCGTTCCGACGGCAGCGCATCGGCAATGAACACCACTTTGCCGTCGATGCGGGCAATGCCACGGCCATCTTCGGCAAGGTCGAGAATCTCGGCTTCGTGCTCTCCCTCGGGGTACCGGCGCGCACGCCGCCTCATGCCGGATAGACGCCCGTCGAGATGTAACGATCGCCCCGGTCGCAGGCGATCGACACGATGGTGGCCCCCTGCAGCCGCTGGCACAGTTGCAGGGCCACCCACATGGCACCGCCCGACGACGGCCCGCAGAACAGCCCTTCAATTCGGGCCATGTCGCGCATGGTGGCCTCGGCATCGGCGGCCGACACCTCGATCACCTCATCGACCCGCGGGCGCTCGAAAATTTTCGGCAAATAGGCTTCAGGCCATTTGCGGATGCCGGGAATCGACGACTCGCCATCGGGCTGCACGCCCACGATCTGCACCGCCGGATTCTGCGATTTGAAATAGCGCGAGCAGCCCATGATGGTGCCGGTGGTGCCCATGCTGGAGACGAAATGGGTGATCGCGCCCCCGGTGTCGCGCCAGATCTCGGGGCCGGTGCCTTCAAAGTGCGCCCGCCAGTTGTCGGGGTTGGCGAACTGATTGAGCACCTTGCCCTTGCCGTCGCGCGCCATCTGGTCGGCGAGGTCACGGGCGCCTTCCATGCCTTCCTGCTGGGTGACCGGGATGATCTCGGCGCCATAGGCGCGCATGGACGCGCGACGCTCGGCGCTCATGTGCGCCGGCATGATCAGCACCATGCGATAGCCCAGCACCGCAGCGGCCATGGCCAGCGCAATTCCGGTATTGCCCGACGTGGCCTCGATCAGGGTGTCACCAGGCTTGATTTCACCGCGCTCCTGGGCGCGCAGAATCATCGAGTACGCCGGCCGGTCTTTCACCGATCCGGCCGGATTGTTGCCCTCGAGCTTGGCAAAAAGCCGGTTGCTGCCGATCCCCGGCAGACGGGTCAGTTGCACCAGCGGGGTGTTGCCAATCGTGTTGGCCAGAGTTTGAGTGGACATGCCCTAAAGTGTAGCCGGCTACATTCGAGCGAGGCGCTTTGAAGTCACGGTTGACCCCTGCGATCTGCATCTTCTGGATGATCCAGCCCTGGCTGCTGGCCGGTCTGCTGGTCACGCTGCTGCGCTGGCTGGCGCCCGGCACCTGGCTCAGCGATGACCCGCTGAGGCTGCTGCTGTTGGGCGCCGCGCTGACGCTGGCGTTCAGCGTCTGGATGGGCCTGCACCTGGCCCGAGGGCTGGGGCAGCTGGCGCAGGCCGGGCGCGCACTGGCGCAGGGGCGCGTTGAACAGCGCGCGCCCAGTGACCTGCCGGCGCCGCTGGCCGCCGTGGCCCTGCACCTCAACCAGATTGCCCGCGCCATGAGCCAGACCCAGGATCACCACAACCAGCTCATGCAGCAGTCCACCACCCGGCTCAAGAGCGAGCACGCGCGGCTGCAGTCGCTGAACAGCGACATGCGCGCGGCGTTGCTGCACACGCAATCGGCCGCCGAAAGCCAGTCAGCCCTGTTCGCCAATCTCAGCCACGAACTGCGCACGCCCCTCACCGGCATTCTGGGATACGCCGATCTGCTGCGGCGCTCGGCCCTGGACCCCGAGCAGGAGCAGTACCTCGAAACCCTGGACCGGTCGGCGCGCGGGCTGCTGGCCATGGTCAATGACCTGCTGGACTGGAGCCGTATCGAGTCGGGGCGCCTGCACCTCAACGAAGAGCGGTTCGACATTCACGAGGTGGTCGAAAACGTCACCACCCTGCTGGCACCGCTGGCCTACCAGAAGGACCTTGAGCTGGTGCGCATCGTCGATCATGACGTGCCGCGCGGGCTGTCGGGCGACGCGCAGCGCCTGCGGCAGATTCTGACCAACCTGCTGTCCAACGCCATCAAGTTCACCGATGTGGGTGAGGTGGTGGTGCGCGTCACCCAGGGCAACCCCAGCGAGCGGCACGTGTGGCTCAACCTGTCAGTGCAGGACACCGGCGTGGGCATCAGCCCGGCGGTGCAGGCGCGGCTGTTCCAGCCCTTCCAGCAGGCCGGCCACAGCCAGGGTGGCAGCGGCCTGGGCCTGTCGATCAGCCGTCGCCTGGCCGAAATGATGGGCGGTGACATCACCCTGGACAGCGCGCCCGGCAAGGGCGCTCATTTCTGCGCGCGACTGCCGTTTCGGACCGCTGCGCGCGCCGATGATCCAGGGCCGGACGGGCGCATGCGCGGCCGCAGGGTGTGGCTGTTCGAGCCCCACCCCACCGCGCGCCTTGCGCTGACCCACTGGCTGAGCTTCTGGGGCGTGGAGGTGGTTGATTTCGACACCCCGCAGCACCTCGCCGAACGGCTGGAGATTGCCCAGGGCCTGCCGAGCCTGGTGATCGTGGGCCTGGCCCCGCAGCAGGTCGAGTCCCTGCGCGCGGTGCTGCAGCACTGCGGCGACCGCAAGCCGCCGCTGTTGGCGCTGGTCGCCTCCGCGTCGCTGGACCTTCAGCTTCGGCTGCGCGCTCTGGGCGCTGCGGCCTGTCTGGCCAAATCCGTCGATCATCAGGCCCTGTTACAGGTGCTGGTGGACCTGAGCACCCAGACTGCCAGCCCGCGGCCGCTGGCCAGGCGCCGCGCGCTGATCGCCGACAACAATCTCAGCAACCTGCGCTATCTGGCGCTGCTGGCGGTGGAGCTGGGGCTGGACGTGCTGGAAGCGCACGACGGCGAGCAGGCACTGGCGCTGTACCGCGAGCACCGTGTCGAATTCGTGCTGCTCGATGCCCGCATGCCGCGCCTCGATGGGCCGGGCTGTGCCCGCGCCATCCGTGCCGTGGCAGAACACGGTGCGCAGCCGCGCATCATCGCCGTCAGCGCCCATCTGGAGCCCGACGAGCGACGCGCATTTCTGGACGCCGGGGCCGACCAGATCCTGCTCAAGCCCTTCGACGAACGCCAGTTGCTCCATGCCCTGCGGCCCACGCCGGCCCGACACGGCACGCCGTCGTCGCGCTTGCTGGGCACCGACCCCGACATGCTGGCGCTGTTGCGCGAGGAACTGCCCCTGCAATTGGCAGAACTGGAGGCCGCATGTGCCGCCGCGTCACTGGAAACCGCCCGCGACGCCGCCCACCAGTTGCGCGGCACCGCCGCGTTCTATCACCTCGGCAGCCTGCGCGATGCCACCCACCAGCTGGAAACGCGCCTGCGCGCCGTGACCCACACCGACCACGCGCAGGCCGAATGCGAGGCCGTGCATCAGGCGATCGCCAGCGCATTGACCGAGATCGACTCACGACTGGCCGAACTGGGCGGCTGAAGACTGACGCCGCCGATCAGCGTGATCAGTCGCGTTCCAGAATCACCGTGGCCAGCACCCAGTCGCCATCGTCGGTCAGCGCCAGATGCGTGCGGCTGATGCCCCGCTGGCGGAGCAGCGCCTGCACGGCGGGGCTGAACCGCAATGAGGGGGCGCCGATCTCGCTGCGGCCGACACCGCAATCCCGGTGATCGATGTCGCGAAACCCGCAGCCCAGCGCCTTCACCAGCGCCTCCTTGGCGGCGAAGCTTTTGGCCATGCGGTTGGCGCGCCGGGCACCGGCGGGCAGCGTGGCGCGCTCTTCGTCGGTCAGCAGGCGGTCGATGAAACGCTGGCCATGCCGCGCCAGCACGCGCTCGATGCGGCTGACGCGGATGAGGTCGTTGCCCAGCCCGACGATCATGCGACCGGCGACGCCTGCGCGAACCGGGCCTCGTTCATCGCCCGGCGCATTTCGGCAATGGCCATCGGCAGACCCACGAACATCGACCGGGCCACGATGCTGTGCCCGATATTGAGTTCAACGACTTCGGGAATGCGGGCAATCGCGCCCACGTTGTGCAGGTGCAGGCCGTGGCCGGCGTGCACTTCCAGGCCCGCCGCGGCAGCCTCGCGCGCGAAATGGCGAATGCGGACCAGTTCGGCGTGCTGATCATCGCCCTGGGTGTCGGCATAGCGCCCGGTGTGAATTTCGATGTGCGGCACGCCGACCGCAAGGCACGCGGCAAGCTGCGCCGGGTCGGCGTCGATGAACAGCGCGGTGACGATGCCCGCCGCACGCAGCCTCAGGCAGGCTGCGGCCACGGCGTCCTGATGCGCGGCCACGTCCAGCCCGCCTTCGGTGGTGACCTCCTCGCGCTTCTCGGGCACCAGGCAGACGAAGCGCGGCCGCACCCGGCAGGCGATGTCGACCATTTCGTCGGTGACGGCCATCTCCAGATTCACCGGCACCGGGCTGCGCGCCAGCAACCGGGTGACGTCGTGATCCTGAATATGGCGGCGGTCTTCCCGCAGGTGGATCGTCAGGCTGTCGGCGCCCGCGCTGGCGGCGAGCAGACCGGCCTCGACCGGATCGGGATACGCGGTGCCGCGCGCCTGGCGCACGGTGGCCACATGATCAATGTTGATGCCGAGACGCAGCCCGGCCAGCGACGGGTGAGACACGATTCACACTCCCAAGTCAGGCGCGCATTATGCCGACGGCGCACGCGCCCGAAATGCCTGCATCAGTTGCGATGAGGCCAGCCGCCTGCCGCCCAGGGCGTGGTTGAGCATGGGTTTGAGCAGGCGTCGCGCCTCACGGCGCTGCTGGGCATCCAGCGACAGTGCAGGGTTGGCCAGCGCCGCCAGGGTGCTGCGCGCCACGCCGCGTCCCTCCTCGGCGGGTCGCCACGCGCCGCCCGCCTGCCAGGCCCAGTGCCCGCCTTCACCGGCGGGCAACTCGGCCAGCCCCAGTCCAATCTCGTGCAGCAAGGCCCATTCGAACTGGCGCAGGGCCGATTCGGCCGCATCACCGCGCAGCGCCTCGATGGCGCAGGCGTAGGCGGCAAACAGGCGGGGATGCGGATCTTCACGCGCCAGCAGCTTGAGGACCAGCTCGTTGAGATACCAGCCGAAAAGCACCCGCTCTGCGGCGAGAACGGGCGGTGGTGATTCCAGGTCGGCGTGGGTCAGGGTCTTCAGCTCGCCGCGTCCCGTCAGCCCGACATCGAGCAGCGCGAAGGGCTGCAGGCTGCCGCGCAGCCGACTTTTCGCCCCGCGGGCCCCGCGCGCCACCGCGCCGATGCGCCCGGCATCGACCGTCAGCAGCTCCAGCAGCGCCGAGGTTTCGCGATAAGGGCGCGATTGGAGGACGTAGGCCAGCGGCACCGCAGGGTCAGCCGGTGCGCCTCACGGTGCCGCCTCGACGATGGCGGCCGGCAGCACGAAATTGGCAACGAAGGCCGAGAGCGCCGCCCCTTCGCTGCACGCCGACTCCGGCAGATCGACCCGCAGCGTCAGCGTCACGTTCACGGGCGACTCCGGCGCCTCCTCAGGGGCCTGGAAGCGGAAGCCGATGCGCTGCGGGCCGTTGGCATTGCTGTTGAAGGGGCCCACCGTGGCCGGCTCGAGAATGTTGCCCGCACTGGCTTCCAGGGTGTAGGTCGTGCCGGTTGGCGGCACCTGCCCGTTCACGTCCGAGACATCGAAGACCAGATCAAGAGCCTGACCCGGCCCCACCTCGCCCGGCGTGAAGGGGCACTGGCCACCGGCCGCGCCCACGCAGCCGATGACCACACCGGCCCGGGCCAGCGAGAACACCACCTCGCCCGAATCACGCACGTGGAACAAGCGGGTTGAGCAGCCGATGCCCGGGCTTTGGCAGACAAAGCCGTCGAACGCGTTATTGGCCAGTGAATACTGCTGGTCGCTGTTGGTGTCGACGAAGGGCTCGTCGGGGTCGCGCAGGCCGTTCTCGTTTTCGTCAAGAAAGGCTTCCGGAAGGTCGTTGACCGCACCGTCGCCGCTGTCGAAGTAGCCGTTGCCGTTGCGGTCGATGAAGGTTTCTTCTCCCAGCGCAGTGGCCAGCACGGTGGCGCGGCCATTCGCCGGGCGCGGATTGCGCACATTCATGGCGACGGTGCAGGCGCCGGCCTCCTCGGCGGGATCGAGCAGCGGATTGCCCGTGAAGCACTGCGCCTGAATCGCACCGCCCTCGGTACGGAAATTGGCGGCCGTGCCTTCCGGCACCGGATTGTTGAACCGGTCGGCCATCCGCAGCGTGACGTTGATGCGCTCGCCGTCGCAGGTGCCGTCCACGGCCAGTCGCTCGAAGCCCAGCGACATGCTGTTCTGGTCGGGGATGCCGGTCGAGATGGCCAACTGCTCCGACTGCGTGGCGATCTGGGTGGCGGACAAGGTGGCCGTCACCCGGGCAGCGGTCGGCACCGTGCCGCCACGCACCACGGTACGCACCACGCCCCCGGCATCGCTCACGGCCGATGCCGGCGTCACGCCGATGCCGCCGGTACTGACGTCGAGCGTGAAATTGACGTGCTGATTGGGCACCGGGCTCCCGGTGGTGTCCCGCACCCGAAAGCGCAACTCCGCCTGATTGGGAATGGGGCTGCCGGTCAGCCCGATGACAGTGGATTCGGCGAACACGAACTCGATGCTGCCGAGTTCTGCGGCGGCCACATCCACGACGCCGCTGGCCGTGGCGATCACACCGCCAAGCTGCACGACGGCGGTGATCTCGTCGGCGCCGTTGCAGCCCTGGGCCACGTAGGTCACGTCGAATCGCCCGGAGTCAGACGCCAGCGTGGCGGGCTCGAAACGGCTCAGCCCCGCGTTCGCGCATTCCGAGCGAAAGCTCGCGGTGAGGGGCACATTCGACAGCCGCAGGCCCTGAGCGTCGACCACATCGAGGCGCACGGCGGTCTGGCCGCCCGCCGACAGGGAGGGCGTGCCGATGGCGACCGCGCCTTCGGTGAAAGTGCCCCCGGTGAGCACCCCGATGCGGGCCTCCAGAAGCGGCCCGGCGCCGTCACCAGGGATGACAGCGCCGCCATCGGGATTGCCACCGCCGCCGAACGTGGCATCGCCACCGCAGGCCGACAGCACCAGTGCCATCCACGCTAATCCAACGACTGCCGGAACTCTGTGCACGTGCAACTCCCTGATGAGGCGCCCGTGCGCCAAAGACTGACCGATGTTAAGTGCAAAGCCCTGCCCCAACAACCAATTCCATCGCCTCATGCGAGCCGTTCGGCTGGGGTGCCTTGACGCCGGTCATCGGCACAAAAGCGACATCCGGTGCCGATTCAGGTCGTCGTGGTAGAAAGGCCCGGATTTTTATGACGGGGCACTCCATGAATGGTGTAGGTCGGGTGGCACGCGGCACGGCAGGCAAGACGGCGGCCAGCGCTCGCCGCACGCCGTGGGTCGGTGCAGTGACCTTGAGCCTGCTGGCGATGCTCGCCAGTGGAACGGCGATGGCCTCCGAGATCGAACCCGATCCGCCCTCCACGGCCGTGCGTCCCATTGATCCGCCGCCGCCCGAATCGGTCGCACCCGAGCAGGCCCCCAAGGCCGAAGGCGAGAACGCGCCGGCCGCTGCCGCGGCGCCCGCAGGCACTGAGGCCCGGGGCAAGGTCCAGGCGCCGACGCCGACGCCGGAGCCAGTCGCCAAGGTCCCGCCGCCGACGCAAGGTGAGCCGGCCGTGGCGCCGGCGTCTGCAGCGGCGCCGCCCGTCGCGGAGGCGCCCGCTCCGGCACCGGTCCTGACCGCCGCGGCGGTCGAGCATCAGGCGCTGGAATTGCTGGGCGCGACCATTCCGCCCGGCACGGTTCAGCGCGTCTCGTGGTACCCGCCCGACTCCTTCGGCGGGCTCTCGGAACCGACGCCGGTGCTGGTGGCGCACGGCAGCAAACCCGGCCCCACCCTGTGCCTGACCGCCGCCATCCACGGCGATGAACTCAACGGCATCGAGATGGTTCGGCGCATCATTTTCGACCTTGATGCGGGTCAACTCACCGGCACGGTGATTGGCATTCCCATTGTCAGCCTGCAGGGTTTTCGGCAGGGCTCGCGCTACCTGGCAGACCGTCGCGACTTGAACCGCTACTTTCCCGGCGATGTGCGGGGCAGCGCCGCCGGGCGCATCGCCCACTCGCTGTTCACCGGCATCATCGTCAACTGCGATGCACTGATCGACCTGCACACCGGTTCGTTTCACCGCACCAACCTGCCGCAGGTGCGGGGCGACCTGTCCATCGAGGCGGTCGCGCATCTGACGCGGGGCTTTGGCGCCACGTCGGTGCTCAACAGCGCCGGGCCGGTGGGGTCACTGCGCCGCGCCGCCACCGACATTGGAATTCCCGCCCTCACCCTGGAGGCGGGCGAGCCCCATCGCTTTCAGCCCGAAGAGGTTGACCACGGCGTGCGCGCGTTGCGCAGCCTGTTGAATCACCTGGAAATGGTGCCCCGATTCCGGCGCTGGCGCGAGCCGCAGCCGGTGTACTACGAATCGGTGTGGGTGCGCACCAACGAGGGCGGCATTCTGGTGAGCGTGGTCCCGCTGGGCGCGCAGGTGACCAAGGATCAGTTGCTGGGCACGGTCACCGACCCGATCAACAATCGCCGCTTCGAGATTCGCGCGCCGCACAAGGGGCGGCTCATCGGCATGGCGCTGAATCAGTCGGTGATCCCCGGCTTTGCCGCTTATCACCTGGGCATTGCGCGGGAGGAAGCGGAACTTGCCGCCACGCCGCCCGGCGAAGACCCGGGCGCCGACGATGCACCGCCCGAAGAAGCCTCAGGGCCGCCGGGGGGCTGAAGGCCGGGCCACGTATAATTCGCGGTTACGCCCCAATTCAACGTACTGCCGCACATGAGCCTCCAGATCACCTTTCCCGACGGCAACGTCAAATCCTTTGACGCGCCAGTGACGGGCCTGGAGATTGCCCAGGGCATCTCCCCCGGACTGGCCAAGAAGGCGGTGGTGGTCCGCGTGGACGGCGAACTCTGGGACCTGACCCGGCCGATCACCCGCGATGCGCAGATCAGCATCGTCACCCGCAACCAGCCGGAAGCCGCCGAGGTGATCCGTCACGACGCCGCGCATGTCATGGCCCAAGCGGTGCAGGAGTTGTTTCCCGGCACGCAGATCACCTTTGGTCCGTCGACCGAGTACGGCTTCTATTACGACTTTGCACGCAGCGAGCCGTTTACCGAGACCGACCTGGCGACCATCGAGAAAAAGATGCGTGAGATCGTCAAGCGCGACCTGCCCATCACCCGCGAGGTCTGGCCGCACGATCAGGCCGTCCAGTATTTCGAGGCCAGCGGCGAGCGCTTCAAGGCTGAATGGATTCGCGACGGTATCGCCGCCGACGAAGAACTCACCATCTACCGGCAGGGCGACGGCTGGCTGGACATGTGCCTGGGGCCGCACCTGCCGTCCACCGGCCGGCTGGGCACCGCCTTCAAGCTCACCAAGGTGTCGGGCGCCTACTGGCGGGGCGACAAGAACAACGCCCAGTTGCAGCGCATTTACGGGCTCGCCTTCGCCAGTGATGACGAACTCAAGGCCCATCTGCACATGCTGGAAGAAGCCGAAAAACGCGATCACCGTCGCCTCGGCAAACAGCTCGACCTGTTTCATCTGCAGGAGGAAGCGCCCGGCTCGGTGTTCTGGCATCCCAAGGGCTGGACGCTGTTCCAGACGTTGATCGGCTTCATGCGCAAGAAGCAGTTCGAGGCGGGATACCAGGAAATCAACACCCCCGACATGATGGACAAGGCGTTCTGGGAAACCTCGGGTCACTGGCAGAACTACGGCGAAAACATGTTCGCCACCGAGCGCGACGAAGACCGCACCCTGTGCCTCAAGCCGATGAATTGCCCGGGCCACGTGCAGGTGTTCAATCAAGGCACCCGCTCCTATCGCGAGCTGCCGCTGCGCTTCGCCGAGTTCGGCAAGGTGCATCGCTTCGAGCCCTCCGGCGCCCTGCACGGTCTGTTGCGGGTGCGCAGCTTCACCCAGGACGACGGCCATATTTTTTGTGCGCCCGAGCAACTGCAGGCCGAGTGCGTGGCCTTCACCCGCCTCACCCTCGACCAGTACCGGGTGTTCGGCTTCGACAATGTCCGCATCAAGCTGTCGACCCGGCCGGAAAAGCGCATCGGGGCCGATCACCTGTGGGACCAGTCCGAAGCGGCACTGGCCGACGCGCTCGACTCCATGGGCATCGAGTACACCCTGTTCCCCGGCGAAGGCGCGTTCTACGGCCCCAAACTTGAGTTCGTGCTGCGCGACGCCATCGGCCGCGACTGGCAATGCGGGACGATTCAGGTCGACCTCAATCTGCCGGGCCGCCTCGACGCCGAATACATCGGCGAGGACGGCAACCGCCACACGCCGATCATGCTGCACCGCGCCATCTTCGGCTCGCTGGAACGCTTCACCGGCATCCTGATCGAGCATCACGCCGGCAGCCTGCCCTTCTGGCTGGCGCCGATACAGGCGGTGGTGGCGCCCATCGTCTCGGACGCAGACGATTACGCCCTCGAAGCCTGCAAGGCCCTCAAGGCCGCCGGGGTGCGTGCAGACACCGATCTGTCCAACGAAAAGATCAACAAGAAGATTCGCGAGCTTTCGATGCAGAAGATTCCGGTGATCGTCGTGGTCGGGCGCAAGGAAGCCGAAGAGCAGACCGTCACCCTGCGGCGGCTCGGCGAGGAGCGGCAGGAGACACTGCCGCTTGCCGAGGCGGTGGCGATGCTGGCGTCGCTGAACCCATGAACCGCCTCATCCCGCTGCTGGTGCTGGCGGCCATCACCACGTCGGCCGGCGCGCTGGAAGTGACAGGGCGCTGGATCCAGGGGGGGTTCATCAGCGGCACCGTGGCCCCGGGCAGCACGGTGAGGCTGGGCAAAGCCCCCGTGCTGGTCGCGCCGGACGGCCGCTTTGCCTTTGGCCTCGCCTTCGACGCCGCGCTGGCGACCGAGTTGACGGTGGTGGGCCCAGACGGCCAACAACAGCGTCACGAGTATTCAATCGAGCAGCGGCGCTACCCCGAAAGCCGGATCAACGGCTTGCCGCAGGCCATGGTCACCCCGCCCAAGGCGGTACTAGACCGCATCGCCGCAGACGGTCAGGCGGTTCAGGCCGCGCGGGCCAAGGCGCGCACCCAGGCCGATTTCAAAGACTTCATCTGGCCGATCAAGGGCACGCGCATTTCGGGGGAGTTCGGCGCCAGGCGGGTTTTGAACGGCGTCCCCCGGCAGCCGCATTTCGGCGTCGATATCGCCGCGCCGCAAGGCACCCCGATCCAGGCGCCGGCCGCCGGCCTGGTCACCCTCGCCGCGCCAGACCTGTACTACACGGGACAAACGGTGATCATCGATCACGGCCTCGGCATCACCACCACCTACCTGCACCTGTCCAAAACCCAGGTCAAGGTCGGTGAACGCGTGGGCCAGGGCCAGATCATTGGCGAGGTGGGTATGACCGGGCGCGCCACCGGCCCGCATCTGTGCTGGCGGGCCAACTGGCATGAGGTGCGCTTCGACCCTTCGCTGCTGGTCGATGCTGAACCGGCGGTCACCCAGGCCCGGCGCTGAAGAGGCCCAGCCCGTCGGACTCGCCGCCTGTTGCTCTGCCCGCTGAGTCGCGCTCAGCGGGTTTGGTCCCGTCGCCGATCAACCGCAGATCAGCCCTCGTCGTCCAATCGCGCGCGACATTCTTCACTCAGGGTGCGGCCGGCAATCTGCAGCGAACGGCAGGCCGAGAGCTCACGTTCCCGCGCCGCTTCGGCCAGCATGGCGGCCTGCTCCCGCTCCAGACGCGCCTGGCGATCTTCAGTGTCGTTGATCGCCTTGATGTAGTCCCGCCAGCCGTTGGCCTGTTTGCGCGTGGCGGCGAACTCGGCCGCGGAGGCGAAGGCCTTGTCGGCCAGCGCACGCTGTTCACGCTCGCCGGGGCCGGCTTCGTTGAAGCGCGCCGTGCCCAGCAACATCCAGGCGTTGGCGCGTTGTTTTTCGTCCAGCCCCCCTTTTTGCAGGGCGTTCGTCAGCGCCTTTTCGGCCGCTTCATTCTGCTCATCGGCCAGCAGCACCTGCCCAAGCCGGTAGGCCAGCACGCCGGTGTCCGACAGGGCGGCGGCTTCCTGCAGAACCGGAATCGCGGCGCGATGCTCCCGCGCCTGGCTCAGTAGCTGCGACAGCAGTTCAAGGTTGTTCACGTTGCGCGCGACCCGGCCGTTCTTCATTTCCCTGGCCAGCAGGTTCGCGCCACGGTGCGGGTTGTTGTGCACTGAATAAAGCTGCGCCAATGAAAGGATGTCGGACGGCTCCTTGATCAGGCCGCTGTTGTAGGCCAGCTCCAGGGTCGACAGCGCGTCTTTGCTGCGCTCCTCCTGCATGTAGAGCGCGGCGAGCTGCTTCCAGTAGGACAGTTCATCGGGCCACAGCGACACCATGATGCTGAGCAGCCGCGTGCGCTTGTCGGCCAGCCCCAGCTCTGAATAGATCATGTTGGCAAGGTCGAACTGCCGGCGCTCCCGCGATTCGGAAAGCTGCAATGCGCGCTCGGCCGGCACCCGGGCGTTCTTGAAGTCATTCTCGTAGTAGTACGCGGCCGCCAGCAGAAACCAGGCATTGGCGCCGGGATTGTCGGTGGCGCGCATCCACTCGGTGAGGCCGCGAATCGCTTCCTTGTAGTTTTCCTGCTGAAACTGCAACTGCGCGACGTTGTAACGCAGCTGCAGGCTGGCCTCTGCCGGCAGGGCGTTCTCGGCCAGCGCCGCCTTGAAGTCGTTCAGCGCCAGATCAACACGATCGACATTGACGTGGGCCTGCCCGCGAATCTGGTACACCGATGCGCGGTCGAAAGGCTTCATGTCGCCGGCCTGCTGCACCAGCCGGTTCAGGTCGGCCAGCGCGCCCTTGAAGTTCTCGGCTTCGAGCTTTTCGTAGGCCGCCAGCAACTGCTTGGCGACCCTCGGGTCCAGCGACTGCACCGTTTCGCCGCGCGCTTGCGGGCTTTGGTCCTGGGCGTGGGCCACCGACGACAGCGCCCCTGCGCCACAGAGCACCGCCACCGCAAGGGCGGCGCCGCAGGCACCGGCACGCCATGACCCTATTGTGTTCATCACCATCATGGCGCCTCTCATCCTTCGAGATTGAAGCTGACACGGGTACGCACACCCAGACGCGGGCGGGCCTGGCCGTCGCGAATGCTCGGGGCGTAGCGCCAGCGCTCCACCGAACGCATGGCCGCCCGGTCAAAGCAGCTGTTGGTGGAGGTGACCACCCGCGGATTGACCACGTTGCCTTCCGGGTTGACGTCGAATTCCAGCGTCACCGACTCCATGGGCTTGGCGCGGGTCTGACAGCGGTCCGGGTACTGCGGCGGAATGCGCACCAGCGGCTGGGCGTCGCGATCCGGGTTGAAGCCGGTGCCGATGTCGAGTTCCATCTTGGACATGTCGGGCAATGCCCCCACCGCGCCATCAATCGACGGTCGAAAGCTGGCGTCCCGCACCGAGGGCGGCGGTGGCGGCGGCTGATCCAGCACCGGCCGCTGCAGATCCGCCGTGCGGACCTCCTGCGTGTCTTCGAGCTGGCGGGTCACGTTGATTTCGACCGACCGGTCTTCCGACAACTGAATTTCGCCCACCTGGCTGATCATTCCAGCAAGGATGAAGAACAGGGTGAAGGTGACGATGGCGGCGCCGGGCACGCCGATCAGCAGACGAACTTTGTTGTTCATCGGCCTAGCTCCGCTTCGCGGAAACGGCGACCACGTCGTTCACGCCCGCGTCGCGAATGCGTTGCAGCACCTCCACCATGTAGCGGGTGTGTGCCGCGCCATCGACCTGCAGAACCGCGCTGCCTTTGGGATTTTCGCGACGCAGTCGTTCGATCGCGGCGCGCACGCCATCGATCTCGACCTCTTCGCGGTTGATCCAGATCTTGTTGTCGCTCGACACCGCCACCAAGATCGACACCAGCCGCTGGTCCTCGGCGGTTTCGGCCGTCGGGCGGTTCACGTCGATGCCCGGCTCCTTGATGAAGGTGGACGTGACGATGAAGAAGATCAACATGATGAACACGATGTCGAGCAACGGCGTGATGTCGATCGACGCCTCTTCGGCCGCGCGCTTGCCACCTGAACGTCTCAACATGGGGCGTTACCTCGCGGAACTGCGTTGAATGGCGATGGCCGGATCGACCCCTGCCTGACGGGCCTGGTCAATCACCGTGACCGAGACCTCCGCCTTGGCATCGGGCGCGGCGCTGACCATGACCACGCCCCGGGGCTCGCGTGCCTTGAACTCTTCAATCACCGGGGCGACCGAGCGCGGATCAATCAGGCGTCCGCCGTCAATTTCGACGAACCCGTCGGTGCGCACCGACAGAATCAGCGTCGGCGGCGGACGGGTTTCATTTTCCTGGGCGTTGTCCTGCGGGACCACCAGCTCGATGCCGGTTTCCTGCAGAAACGTGGCCGTCACGATGAAGAAGATCAGCAGAATGAACACCACGTCCAACAGCGGCGTGATGTCGACCTCGGCTTCCTGGCTGGATGAGCGAATGAGTCTGCGCATGGGTCAGGACACTCCCGGCTGTGCTTTGGGGGTGTGGTGCACATCGAGGCTGTCGGCCAGACCGTCGACCCTGGCCGACACGCGACGTTCCAGAAGGCTGATGGCGAACACGCCGGTCAGCGACACCGCCAGGCCACTCATGGTGGGAATGGTCGCGCGTGAAATGCCCGCGGCCATGTCGCGCGCATTGGCGCCGCCGCTGGAGGTGATGGTCTGGAACACTTCGATCATGCCGGTCACGGTGCCCAGCAGCCCCAGCAGCGGTGTCACCAGCACCAGCACCTTGATGATGCCCATCTTGCGTTCGGCTTCAACGCGCATCTCTGAAATCAGCCGCTCGCGAATGGCGTGGGCAAACCAGGACTCATGATCGGCGCGCGCACGCCATGCCTGCTGGTGGTCCGCAACCATCCTGCCGCTGGCGGTCGCGAAGAACACCAGGCGCTCGATGATCAGCATCCACATCAGGAACGCGGTCACCATCAGGGCCAGCACCACCGGTCCCCCTGCGTCCAGGTAGCCGGTGATGGCGCCGTAGGCGGCGACGGGATTGAGCATTTCGAGCATGACGATTGGCCCGTTACGCGCGCTGCTGCTCGGCGTAGGCCGCAACCATGCCGGCCGACTGCTCTTCAAGCAGTTGCGACAGGCGACGCGAGGTGCCGGAGGCAAACGCATGCAGCACCAGCAGCGGAATCGCGGCGATCAGGCCCTGCACCGTGGTCACCAGTGCCTGCGAGATACCGCCGGCCATCAGTTTCGGGTCGCCGGTGCCGAACAGGGTGATGGCCTGAAAGGTGACGATCATGCCGATCACGGTGCCGAGCAGGCCCATCAGCGGCGCCACCGCGGCCAGCACCTTGACCAGACTCAAACCGCTTTCAAGTGCCGGCAGCTCCTTGAGCACGGCGTCGTCAAGTTTGAGCTGCAGGGTTTCGATATCGACGTTGCGATTTTCTTCGTAGGCCATCATCACCCGGCCCAGGGGATTGCCCTGCGAGGCCTGTTCGGAGCGCATCTGGGCACGCACCTTCATGCCGATGATCGTGAGACGAACCCACTTGTAGAGCGCGAAGAGGACGCCGAGCACCGCCAGCGCGACGATGGCGTACCCGATGCCGCCCCCCTGCGCAAGGCGCTCGGTGAAGGTCGGCATTTCAACCGTCAGGCCCAGCAGCGTGCCCAGCGAGGGATCGATGACGCCGGCAACGTAGCCGTCACCCTTGTGGTTCTCGACCCGCTCGGCGGCGGCCGTGGCACCGCCACCGGGCTGACGCACCAGCGCCTTGAGCGCGCCGGACTGATAGATCAGATATTCGCCATCGCTGAATGCGGTGAACGGACCGATGCGCGTCACGGAGCGCGTTTCGGGCTGATTGTCGGTGCCGATGACATTGCCGGTGAAGGTCACGACCTTGCCCTGCTCGGCCATCTCCTGCATCAGGGTGTTCCACAGCCCCTCCAACTGCTCGACCGTGGGCAGCGAGTCGGACTGCGCCACTTCGCGCAGCGCCTCACCGCGACCCCGGAACTGGGCCGACACCAGCGACACGCCCAGCTGTTCGTTGAGATCGGCGGCGGCGGCACGGGCGGCCCCGAACAGCTCGCCGAATTCACCCTGACGCTCGGCCAACTGCGCGCGCAGTTCGGTCAATTCAAGGTCATTCTTGTTGCGAAGGTCTTCGAGGCGGACCGATGCCTTCTCGGCCGCATCCACCTGCTGACCCACTTCGGTCAACATCGCCTTCTGCTCGTTGCGACGCTCGGTGAACCGCGCTTCACGCGCCCGGTTCTCCTCACTCACCGCCGCACGCTCGGCACGGATCGCGGCCAGCGTTTCTTCAATGGTGTTGACTTCATCGGCCCACGCCGCCGGCGCGACCGAGAAGCCGGCGGCGGCAATCAACAGGCCCGTGCCAATCGCGGCGAATGTGCGCATACCTGCTGCCCCTGCAAAGTGCTTGTGAAAAAGGGATTTCATGATCGGTCGGTCCTCACTCGGCCATTTGCGGAGCAGGCACGGGAATGGTCATCAGGTCGGGCGGAATCTGCTCACGCGCCATGCGCGAGGCCACGCGCACCGAAGACAGAAACGACCCATCCAGATCGGTCCACTGGCCGGAGGCCTTGTCGTAGATCTTCAGCAGGCGGTCGTCGTCCGACTTGGCAATGAGCGCGATGCGGCCAATGCGCAGAAATTCGAGGTTCTCGTACTGGGTGCCGTCGAGTTCCGCGTCGGCCCGGTAGGACTCGATGGTGCGTCCGTACTCGTTTTCGATCTGGTAGGCCTCGACGATCAGCCGATAGCGCTGCGCCGGCGACTGGCCGGGATCTTCCATCACGCGCCGCAGGCGGGCCACGCGGTTGGCACGCTCGCCGGTCTGGAACGGCAGGTCGGCGGCGACCAGCTTTTCGAGCCCGGTGAGCATGTCCTCGATCAGCGGCTGTACCGAGCGTTGCAGGCCGGCGATGTTGGCAATGTCGGCCTTGAGCGATTCCTTCTCGCGCTCCTGCGTCTCGATCTGCCGCTGCTGCGAGGCGTTGTAGCGGTTGAGCTGCTCAAGCTGCTTGAGGTTGGCGCGGTAGTCGTTGAGCAGGCTCTGGGCCTGGTCATCCAACTGTTCGACGCGACCCTGAGACCGTTCGGTTTCAGTGATGGTCTGCTGGCTGACCTGAACGGCCGCGCTCAACTGCGCGTGCGCAGATGCTGAAACGCCCGCCAAGAACATCGCCGAAACTGCGGCGGTGATGGATGCCCTCATGTGTGCCCTCTCCGGTAAAACGTCAATCGCAGAAATGTGGTCGCGCGCCGCAGGCGGGTTGCAACCGGTCGCATGAGTGCCAGAACGACACTGGCAGCCCGAAATCAGAAATGGTTGGACGAAGCCCCGAAGCACCGGCCGTTGCGCGGCGCCGCGACACCGTGCGCGCAAGCGCGTCAGGTGTTGATGCGACTGCCCCGGTGAAGCATCAATTTCATGAATTGATTCACCGCCTTCGGGATACGGATCAGACCCCTTGGGTCGCCCTGATGCTTCGCCCACCCACTGAAGGGCGCGTAGCTTGATCGCGATACATGACAGTTGTATGTCAGCTCAGCGACACATCACCGAGGTCACGAAAATCACGCCGGTCCACAGCAGCGCGATGAAGGTGTAGCCCATCACGGCCCGCGCCGGCACCTGGGCCAGGGTCAGGACCGGCAGCAGGATCAACGGCTGGATCAGGTTGGTCCATTGGTCGCCCAGCGCCACGGCCATCGCCGTCGCCGGCAGGTCCGCGCCCAGCTGCTGGGCCGCGCTCATCATGATCGGGCCCTGCACCGCCCACTGGGCGCCGCCCGAGGGAATGAAGACATTCAGCAGCCCGGCGCTGAGAAACGCCATCAATGGCAGGCTGTCGGCGCTGGCCATTGCCGAAGCCTGGGCGACCAGCAGGTTGCCCAGCCCTGAACTCGCGATCAGCCCCGCAATGCCGGCGTAGAACGGGTATTGCAGCAGGAAGGGCACGACGATGTCGCCGCCACCGGCCACCGCCTTCAGGTAGCGCTGCAGCGTGCCCGCACAGAGCAGACCGGCCATCAGCAGCGTGAAGTTCATGATGTTGAGCGTGAGCCCATCCCCTCGTGTGCCGTAATGGGTCAGCAGAAACAGTGCGCCGCCCGCCACCGTGGCCAGCACCAGCAGCCGGGACTGCTCCAGACGCAGGGCCGGGCTGGCGGGCGTGACCGGGGCGGCGTCGGCGCGGGCCGCGTCCAGACCCGGCTCGGGCCCGGCACACAGGTGATCGGGAATCTCCTGCACGTTTTCGGGTCGCTTGGGGTGCAGCAGGGCCATCACCCACGGCAGGGTCAGCAAGATGGCCGCCACCGTCAGGCCGTTCCACACGGTGAACAGCGTGGCCGAGGTGGGGATGAGGCCGATCTGCGATTCCAGAAAATGCCCCGGCGTGGCAAGGGTCAGCGGAATCGACCCCGACACGCCCTGATGCCAGACCACGAAGCCCGAGAACGCCGAGCCGATCAACAACGGGTAATGCACGCGGATGCCGCGGCGCCGGCAGCCCTCGCCCACGGCGCGCGAGACGACGCCGGCCGCCACCAGCGCGGTCGCCCACGAGAACACCGCGATCACCCCGGTCAACAGGCAGACCATGACGTAGGCCGAGCGCGGTGAGCGCACCAGATTGGCCGCCTTCAACAGGCCGCCGCGCACCGGCGCCGTGCTGGCCAGGGCGTAACCCAGCAGCAGCGACAGCGCCATCTGGTTGGTGAACGTCAACAGGCTCCAGAAGCCGTCGCCCCAGGCATCGATGGCCGCGCGCGGCGCGGTGTCGGTGAGCGCCAGTACCAGGGCCACGGTGAGCAGCGTCAGGGTGATCGCCACCACCAGGGCGTCTGGCATCCAGCGCTCAAAGAAGCGGACGATGCCCGCCGTCATCCGGTCCAACATCGCCCGCCCCTCCGAGTCTGCCCCGCTCAAGCGGGATCTTGAGTGGCGGCACACCGCAACGGCATGCCGCGTTCTTCAGGTGTCACGTGTCGCAGATGCGCCACCCTCGCCCCATCGTTCTGGCCGCCCCGCGGCCGGTCAGACCCTTTCGAAGATCGCCGCGATGCCCTGGCCGCCGCCGATGCACATGGTGGCCAGCGCGTAGCGCCCGCCCACACGGTGCAGTTCGTAGATGGCCTTGGTGGTGATGATGGCCCCGGTGGCGCCCACCGGATGGCCCAAAGAAATGCCCGAGCCGTTGGGATTGACCTTGGCCGGGTCAAATCCCAGCTCGCGTGACACCGCACAGGCCTGGGCGGCAAATGCCTCGTTGGCCTCGATCACATCGAGATCGGCAATTTTCAGGCCCGCGCGCTTCAGCGCCGCCTGGGTGGCCGGCACCGGGCCAATGCCCATGATTTCGGGTTCGACACCCGCGTGCGCGTAGGTCACCAGACGCGCCAGCGGTTTCAGGTTGTGCGCCTTCACGGCCTCGCCGGTGGCCAGCACCACGGCCGCCGCGCCGTCGTTGATGCCCGATGCGTTGCCGGCGGTGACCAGCCCGTCTTTCTTGAAGACCGGCTTCATCTTGGCCAACTGCTCGGCGGTCACGTCACCGCGCACGTTCTCGTCCACCTTGAACACGGTCGGGCCTTTGCGCCCCGGCACTTCCACAGTGACGATCTGGCTCTCGAAGCGGCCTTCGGCGATTGCCCGTGCGGCGCGCTGCTGGCTCTGGATGGCCAGGGCATCCTGGTCTTCGCGGCTGATGCCGAACCGGGCGGCCACGTTCTCGGCGGTAATGCCCATGTGGAAGGCGTGGAACGGATCGTGAAGGATGCCGACCATGTAATCGAGCATCTTGGCATCGCCCATGCGCGCGCCCCAACGCGCGGCAGGCATCAGGTAGGGGCCGCGGCTCATCGCCTCGGCGCCGGCGCCGATGGCAATTTCAGCATCGCCCAGCAGCAGCGTCTGCGCCGCCGACACAATGGCCTGCAGGCCAGAACCGCACAGACGGTTGACGTTGAACGCCGGCGTTTCCTTGGGGCAGCCGGCCTGCATGGCGGCCACACGGCCCAGATACGCGTCGCGCGGCTCGGTGGGAATCACCGTGCCCATCACCATATGCCCGACCTGGTCCGGCGCGATGCCCGCACGACTGATCGCCTCGCGCACCGCAACGGTGGCCAGATCGGCCAGCGGCATGTCCTTGAGTGAGCCACCAAAGCTGCCGATGGCGGTACGGGTGGCGGCGACAACGAAAACGTCTTTCTGGCTCATGTTGCGATTCCTCGATCTGATGGGACGTGATGCGGACAAGGCCGTGATGGCCGGGTGTTGAACTGGGCGTGCGCACAACCCCGCGATGCAGCAAAGCGGCGACGGCGCGGAACGCGCGGACGACGCCCCCACCGCGCACCGGCCTGCGGTGCAGTCGGCCCGAGTCGTCGACAGACCGCCATTTTTTCACAGTTCGCCGCGGGGCCACCGCAATCCGCCTGCGCGGCCGGCGCCTCAGGGGCGACGCTTGCCGCTGCGGGCTTGCGGCGCGCGGGGCGTTTTGGCCGCTGCGCTGCTGCGGCCCGCCGAAGCGGCCGCCCTGGGCTTTGGCGACGCCTTGCGCGCGGGCTTGGCAAAACCGGCGTCGGCCGCCTCGGCGGCGCGCTTTGCCTTGGCCGATCGCGGGGCCTGGGGCCTGGCGGCGGCGCGGGCGCTGGCGGCCGCCTCGGCGCGCTTGCGCACGACGCCCGGCGAGGCCGGTGCCGCGGCCAGCGCATCCAGTCCCACCGCTTTGAGCAGGGCGTTGCGCTCGGCGTCGGTGGCCTCCCTGAATCCGCCGGCCTTGATGCCACGCCCCAGCACGATGGGACCGTAGGCAGTGCGGATCAGCCGGCTGACCTGCAGTTTCTGCGACTCGATCAACCGGCGCACTTCGCGCTGGCGTCCTTCGTGCAGCGTGGCGCCCCACCACTGGTTGGCGCTCACGCCTTCTTCGTTGACGCCGGGCGCCAGGCTGTCGAACTTGGCGCGATGGCCGTCAATCATCACCCCGGTGCGGGTCAGCGTGGTGATGATTTCGGGCGTGATCTCGCCCAGCACCCGCACCGCGTACTCGCGGGTGATCTCGTAACTGGGGTGCATCAGCCGTTTGGCCAGTTCACCGTGATTGGTGAGCAGCAGCAGCCCCGAGGTGTTGATGTCGAGCCGCCCCACGGTGATCCAGCGGCCGCTGACCAGATTGGGCAACTTGCGGAAGATGGTGGGCCGGCCTTCGGGGTCGTCACGGGTCACCACCTCCCCCACCTTCTTGCGGTACAGCAGCACCCGCAACGGCTCGGTGCGGCGCGCGGGCGTGAACAGCCGGCCATCGACCTTGATCCGGTCCTTGGCCTTCACTTTCAGCCCGGTGGTGGCGGTGACGCCATTGACCTCGATGCGCCCGGCTTCGATCCAGCGCTCGATCTCACGGCGGCTGGCCAATCCGGCGTCGGCCAGCACTTTCTGCAAACGCTCGTGGGATGAATCGCTCAAAGTCGGGTCGCCTCGTCGGGTACATCAAAAGAATCATCGCCATCGTCGGCGGCAGGACTGTTACTGAGCAGCGGCCCCTGGGCATTGAGCCGCAGCAGCGCGGCCTCCAGTTGCTCGGGATCCTTGATGGCGGGCAGTTCGGGCAACTGTTCAAGGCTGCGCAAGCCCAGATCGTTGAGCAACTGCGGCGTGGTGCCGAACAGCGAAGGCCGGCCCGGCACTTCCTTGACGCCCACTTCGCGAATCCAGCCGCGCTCCAGCAAGTTGCGCATGATGCCGGCCGACAGGCTCACGCCGCGAATGTCTTCGATATCGCCGCGCGTCACCGGCTGCTGGTAGCAGACGATGGCCAGGGTCTCCAGCAGGGCGCGCGACAGCTTGGCGGGCTTTTCCTGCCAGAGCCGCCCCACGACCGCGTTGTGCACGGCGCGAATCTGCAGGCGCCAGCCGCCGGCAACGTCCACCAGTTCTACCGCGCGGCCGGACAACTGGGCGTCCAGTGCCGCCAGCGCGGCGCGCACTTCGGCCTTGCTGGGCGCGTCGGGCGCCGCGAGCAGCCTTTGCAGCGCCTCCAGCGGCAGGGGCGCGTCGGCCGCCAGCAGCAGGGCTTCAAGCGACGAGGCCCAACGTTCGGGCGCGCGCTGCAGTGCGGCGGGGTCGTGGTCGAGGTCCGGGTCAGGCAGCATCGTCGGCAAGGTTCTGGGGCTGGGCCCGGTCGAGCAGAATGGGCTGGAACGGGGCGTCCTGCACCAGTTCGATGAGGTTGCGCTTGACCAGTTCGAGCACGGCCAGAAAGCACACCACCACACCGGCCTTGCCCTCGGCCGCATTCAGCAGCGCCTCGAAGGGCTGCGGGCCGGCCTGCACGCGCTGCAGAATCTGGCTCATGCGCGCGCGCACCGACAGCGGCTCGCGGGCAATGCGGTGATGGGTGTACAGCGCCGCGCGGCTCAGCACCTGCTGCATGGCCAGCAGCAGTTCCCGCAGGGCCAGCGGCGGCAGCTCGCCCTCGGCCGGGGCGGCGTCGACGCGGGCGGCGGCAATGAAGCGATCACGCCCGACGCGCGGCACCGCGTCGATCTGCTCGGCGGCGCGCTTGAAACGCTCGTAGGCCTGCAATCGCCGCACCAGTTCCATGCGCGGGTCTTCGGACTCGCCTTCTTCGACCGGCGGCGGTCGCGGCAGCAGAATGCGCGACTTGATCTCGGCCAGCAGCGCCGCCATCACCAGATACTCGGCTGCCAACTCCAGCCGCAGGCCCTGCATCAGCTCGATGTACGCAACGTACTGCTGGGTGATCGACAGCACCGGAATGTCGAGAATGTCGAGGTTCTGTTTGCGAATCAGGTACAGCAGCAGGTCCAGCGGGCCTTCGAAGGCATCGAGAATGACTTCCAGCGCATCGGGCGGGATGTACAGATCTTCGGGCAGGCGGGCCATGGGCTCGCCGCGCACCCGCGCCAGCGCCGGCAGGTCGGCCGCCGGTGCAAACAACGGCAGGTCGCTGACCTGGGCCGCCGCCTCGGTCATCGCGGAATGTACCCCAGCGCGTCGTGCACGCGATCGAGCGTGATGGCGGCCTTTTCGGCGGCGCGCTGCGCCCCTTCGCGCAACACCTGTTGCAGGTAGTCGGGCGCGGCCCGCACCTCGTGATAGCGGGTCTGGATGGGCGTCAGCAACGCCACCACCCGCTCGGCGACCTCGCCCTTCAGGTGGCCGTAGCCCTTGCCCTCGAAGCGGTCGACCAGCGCCGGAATGGCTTCGCCACTCAGCGCGGCGAGCATGCTCAGCAGGTTCGACACGCCGGGTTTGGCCGCAATGTCGAAGCCGATGGCGTTGTCGGTGTCGGTCACCGCGCGCTTCACCTTGCGGGTGACCACCTCGGGCGGGTCCAGCAGATAGAGGGCGTCGGTCTCGGCGTCGCCCGACTTGCTCATTTTGGCCGTCGGCGTCTGCAGCCCCATGATGCGGGCGCCCACCGGCGGGATCATCGGCTCCGGCACGGTGAACACCGGCCCGTGCACCTTGTTGAAGCGCTGGGCAATGTCACGGGTCAATTCCAGGTGCTGCTTCTGATCGTCGCCCACCGGCACCCGATCGGCCTGGTACAGCAGGATGTCAGCGGCCATCAGCACTGGATAGGTAAACAGTCCGGCATTGATGTTGTCGGCATGTTTGGCCGATTTGTCCTTGAACTGCGTCATGCGGTTCAGCTCGCCCATCTGCGTGTAGGTGTTGAGCACCCAGGCCAGTTCGGCGTGCTGCGGCACGTGGCTCTGCACGAACAGCACGTTCTGCGCGGGGTCCAGCCCGCAGGCGATGTACAGCGCCAGAAACTCATGGCAGCGCTCACGCAGCGCGTCGCGGTCCTGGCGCACGGTGATGGCGTGCAGGTCCACCAGCATGTAGTAGCAGTCGAACCGGTCGTGCAGACCCAGCCAGTGCTTGAGCGCGCCCAGATAATTGCCGATGGTCAAGCGGCCGGACGGCTGGATGCCGGACAACACGGTGGGGCGTTTCTCGGAACTCATGCTGCAGACTCGTTCAAAAAATGAGGACGGGGCCAGAAGGGCCGCACTGCGCCGTCGCGGCGCATCAGTGGCTCAGTACACCTGCGACGGATCCAGCCCGACCAGGCCGTAAAGCCAGCCTTGGGCGAGCCCCAGCGGCACGGCGATGACCTGGCCCAGTATGCCCACGGCCAGCAGCACGATCAGGATCACCAGACCGTAAGGCTCGATGCGGTCGAGCACGCGCGCGCCGTTGGGGGGCAACAATCCGGCCAGTACCCGACCGCCGTCCAGCGGCGGCAGGGGCAACAAGTTCAGGATCATCAGCACCAGATTGATGATGATGCCGGCCACCGACATCAGCCCCAGAAAGGTCCAGACCGTGTTGTCGGCACCCAGGGTCAGGGCCGTCTTCAGCAGGATCACCCAGCCCAGGGCCATGACCAGGTTGGCGCCGGGCCCGGCGATGGCCACCAGCGCCATGTGCTGTCGCGGCTTGCGCAGGTTGTGCATGTTGACCGGCACCGGCTTGGCCCAGCCAAACAGAAAGCCGCCCAGAAACAGCATCACGGCCGGCACCAGAATCGTGCCCACCGGGTCGATATGGCGTATCGGATTCAACGACAGACGCCCCAGCGCGGCCGCCGTGGGGTCGCCCAGCGCGCGCGCCGCCCAGCCGTGGGCCACTTCGTGCAGGGTGATGGCAAACAGCACCGGAATCGCCCAGATGCTCAGCGTGGTGAAAAATTGCGCGGGATCGGTCATTGCGCCGCAATCCAGTCGAGCGCCCGCTGCAAGCGCGCCAGGGTGCGGTCGCGGCCCAGCAGTGCCAGGGTCAGGTCGATGGGCGGTGACACGGCCATGCCGCAGCAGGCTACGCGAATCGGCTGGGCCACGGCGCCGAGCTTGACGCCCAACTGCTCGCCCACTGCCGTCACCACCGCGTGCAGCGGCTCGGCCGACCAGTCGCCCAGCCCCGCGAAGCCGTCGATCAGCGCCTGCAGCACCGGCGCCGCGTCGGGCTTCAGGTGCTTGGCGGCGTCCTTCTCGACATACTGTTCAAAATCACGGTAGAAGAAGGCCGACTTCTCGGTCATCTCGGCCAGGGTGCGGCAGCGCTCCCGCTGCGCGTCGATCACCGCCGCCAGCGCCGGACCGTCGGCGGGGTTGATGCCCGCCTGGCGCAGGTGCCAGTCGAACTCGGGCTCGACCACCGTCAGCGGCGCGGTCTTCAAATACTGATGATTAACCCAGTACGCCTTCTCCATGTCGAACCGCGCCGGGCTGGACGAGACATGGTCGAAGTCGAACAGCGCTTCCATCTCGGCGCGACTGAACAGCTCCTGGTCGCCGTGACTCCAGCCCAGGCGCACCAGATAGTTGAGCAGTCCTTCGGGCAAGAAGCCCATGGCGCGATATTCCATGACGCCCAGCGCACCGTGGCGCTTCGAAAGCTTGGCGCCGTCGCTGCCCAGAATCATCGACACGTGCGCGTAGGCCGGCGGCGTGAACCCCAGCGCGGTGAACAGGTTCATCTGCTTGGGCGTGTTGTTGACGTGGTCGTCGCCGCGAATCACGTGGCTGATGCCCATGTCGGCATCGTCGACCACCACGCAGAAATTGTAGGTGGGCGTGCCATCGCCGCGGGCAATGATCAGGTCATCCAGCTCGGCGTTGGCGAAGCGCATGTCGCCCTTGATCAGGTCCTTCACGATCACCTCGCCGTCCAGCGGATTGGCGAAGCGAATCACCGGCATCACGCCGTCGGGCGGTGTGGGCAGCGTCTTGCCGGGCGCCGGGCGCCAGCGGCCGTCGTAACGCGGCTTTTCCTTGCGGGCCTGCTGCTCGGCGCGCAGCGCGTCCAGTTCTTCGCGGCTGGCATAGCACCGATAGGCCGTGCCCTCGGCCAGCATCCGGTCGATCAATTCGGTGTAACGCGGGTAGCGCGCCGTCTGGTAAACCGGCGCGACGTCACTGTGCAACCCCAGCCAGGCCATGCCTTCAAAAATGGCATCGACCGCAGCCTGGGTGCTGCGCTCGCGGTCGGTGTCCTCGATGCGCAGCAGAAAACGTCCGCCATGCCGGCGCGCGTACAGGTACGAGAACAGCGCGGTCCGCGCCCCGCCGATATGCAGATAACCCGTCGGCGACGGAGCGAAACGCGTCACAACCATGAGATCGACCACTCAGAACGAAGCGCAGGATTCTAAACTAGTGGCCCGCTTCAACCTGAATTGCGCCGCGCGCCCCATGGCCACCCTGTTTGTCGACCACCTCACCGTCATTGACTGCGCCTATCTGGACCTGCAGCGTGGCCTGGTGGGCGAAAGCTGGATCGTCGACCTGATGCTTGAGGGCGCCCTCGACGCGCAATCGATGGTGCTCGACTTCGGCGAGGTCAAGCGCCGCATCAAGCGGGCCATCGACCGCGGCCCCGACCACACCCTGCTGGTGCCCTGCAGCGCGAAAGGCGTCCGCCTCGACCACCCGGCCCCCAACCGGACCCGACTGCAAGCCGACACCGCCCTGGGGCCGATCACGCTCGATGCCCCGGCAGTGAGCATCACGCCGCTGGCCGTCAGCGCCATCGACGGTGACGCCGTCACCCGCCACTGCGCAGACCTGGTGCGCGATCTGGTGCCGGCGTCGGTCACGCGCATCAGCCTGCAACTGCGCGTCGAGGCCATCGACGGCGCCTACTACCAATACGTGCACGGCCTGAAAAAGCACGACGGCGCCTGCCAGCGCATCGCCCACGGGCATCGCTCACGGCTCATGATCACCGTTGACGGCGCGCGCGATACCGCGCTCGAAGCACAACTCGCCGACGCCCTGCGGGACACCTACTTCGTCAGCGCCGACGACGTGGTCGGCCTCACCGACAGCCACCTGCACACGGCCTACGACGCCCCGGAAGGCCGTTTCGACCTGCGGCTGCCGCGCTCGGCCGTGACCCACATCGACCGCGACAGCACCGTCGAATGTCTGGCCGACTGGCTGCTGGCCCAGGCCAGACGCCATCACCCGCAGGCGGCCATCGTGGTGCGCGCCTTCGAAGGCGTGCAGAAAGGCGCAATCGCCACCGCCGAGCGAAGCGGCTGACGCGCGCCCTCGCGCACCGCCGACTCAGGTGGCATGCATCAATCTCAAGGATTCGAGTTGCCGCAGGGCGCCTTCAAAATCCAGTCGCTGCAGGCAGTGATGGAGCTGTCTCGCGCCCTCGTCACCGAGATGCTCGCGCCAGTCGATGATCCGCGCCACGTCATCCAGCGCATCCAACTGCCGGGCGCGCAGCTTGCGCTTGAGGCTGGCCATGCCGTCCGGGGTCAGCAGCACACCCAACGGCGGGACCGGCATCAGCGGCCGTGTGGCGAGCCACCCATCGGCCACCGGAACGAATGCGTCGATGGCCGAATGGCAGGCCAGAAGTGCGGCCTTCATGCCGGCCGGATCGGCTTCGGCAGCCCGGGCGGCCCGTTCCAGCGCGCCTGCTGCTGCGGCCACCGCCGTGGCGCCCACATTGGCCGCCGTGCCGCGCAGCGCGTGCGCCTGCTGCTGCACGGCTCGGGCCTCGGTCAGGGCGTCGATCTGGTGCGGCAGCCCGGCGCCACTACGGCAATGAATCACAAACGTGTTCAGCAGTGAAGCCAGCAGGGTGCCGTCACCACCGGTCCGGGCCAGCGCGTCTGCTTCGGCAAACAGCGCATCATCGGGTACCACTGCACTCTGAAGCGGCGTCGGCTCGGCCCCGTCGGTGGTGGATGCGGCCGCCGCCGCAGCGCCCCGCTCAGCACCCAGGACGGCCGCCAGCATGGCGATCATGCGATCCGGCTCGAAAGGCTTGGTGATGAACTCGTTCATGCCCGCATCGAGTGCGCGCTGGCGCTCGCTGACCAGTGCATCGGCCGTCAATGCAATGACGGGCAGGTGTCGGAGATGGGCGTCATCACGCATCAGCCGCACCGCCTGCAGGCCGTCCATCACCGGCATGTGAATGTCCATCAGCACGGCATCGACCGAGCCGGGCGCATCGCGCAGCAGGTCCAGCGCGGCCTGCCCATGCTCGGCACGCAGCACGATGCCGCCCTCCAGCGCCAGGATCCGCTCGGCAATGTCGAGATTGATGCCGCTGTCATCGACGACGAGAATGCGCTTGTCTTTCAGGCGCGCGCCCGGGACAGGCCCGTCGCGCCCGGCCACAGACGCTTCGGGAACGCATTCGCCGCTTGCCGTCAGTGACGGGTTCAAGAGCGGGTCGTCCGCGATCGGCAACGTCAGCCACACCCGGAAGGTGCTGCCCTCACCGGGCGCGCTGTCGAGGGTCACCTCACCCCCCATCAGCTCGACCAGCCGCCTGACGATCGGCAGCCCCAGACCCGTACCCCCATAGCGCCGGGTGGTGGTCGAATCGGCTTGCATGAAGGGCTTGAACACTTCGGCCTGAACGTCTTCGGGCATGCCGATACCGGTGTCGATGACCGCGAACTGCAGCGTGACGGCGCCATCTTCGGTACCCACCCGAGAGACCTCGAGCGCCACGCTGCCTGTGGCGGTGAACTTCACCGCGTTACCCAACAGATTGTTGAGAATCTGGCCCAGCCGGTGGGCATCACCCACCACCCACGCGGGTAGGTCAGCGGTGCAGCGCACAGTGCAGTTCAGCCGCTTGCGTGCAGCCTGCGGGGTAATCATGCCCATGGCATCGTTGACCACTCGCATGAGGTCCAGCGGCGCGGCCGTCAACTGCATCTTGCCGGCCTCGATCTTGGACAGATCGAGAATGTCGTTGATCAGGGTCATCAAAGACCGCCCGGCAATATCGAGTTTGTCGACCAGGTCGGTCTGCGGGGCGTCCAGCGTCGTGTGTTTCAGCAGGTAGGCCACATTGAGCACGGCATTCATCGGCGTCCGTATTTCGTGACTCATGTTGGCCAGAAACGCGCTCTTGGCGGCGTTGGCGGCTTCGGCCGCCTCGGTGGCCCGGCGCATTTCGGTGACATCGGTCACAAATGCGTAGAAGCCGCGCACCTCATCTCCGTCACGATCGGGAACGTAGCGGGCCAACGACGCATAGCCGCCAATCTGCCGCTCGAACTGCTGCGGGGTGCCGGCCAGCGCCGCGCGGATATGGGGTGCGTTCAGCGCGTACAGTTCAGGTCCCAGCAGATCGCGGATGTGGGTTCCGGGCAGGGTTTCCGGATCAACTCCGAACCAGTCGCGATAGGCAAGGTTGGCAAAGCGATTGATTTCATCGCGGTCCCAGTAGGCCACCATCGACGGCATGGCATTGATGATGTTGCTGAGGTCGCCGCTTGCGCGCTCCAGCATCTCGGTGCGGCTGGCGACCCGCTGCTCCAGGGTGACATTCAGTTCGCGCAGCGCCTCCTCGGCCTGTCGACGTTCGTGGATGTCGCTATTGGACCCGAACCAGCGGATGACCTGGCCCGCACCGTCCCGCAACGCTTCACAACGGGCATCAAACCACCGGTAGGCGCCGTCGTGGCGCCGCAGGCGGTATTCGTCACGGAACGGGGTCCCGCGATCAACCGATTGCTGCCAACGGTGCAACAGCGCCTCACGGTCATCGGGGTGTACCTGCTCCAGCCACCGATATGCCATCTGCTGGTCTTCATCGACGCCGGTATAGCGTGCCCATTGCTCACTGAGAAAATCGCAGGCGCCCGAAGGCGTACAGGCCCACACCAGCTGTGGCATGGCATTGGCCAACTGGCGCCAGCGGGCCTCGCTCTCGCGCAGGCGCTCGATGGCCGCGCGCTGCTCGGTCACATCGACGATCGAGGCCACCACCAGTTGGCGCTTGCCGAGCACCAACGGGCTGAGCATCACCTCCACCGGAAACCTCACACCCTGCGCGTTCAGGGCATACAGATCCTGGCGGGCCCCCATGCGGCGCACCTTGCGGTCGTAGCCCTGTCGCAGTTGCTGATGCGCCATGCGGTGCGCATCGGGCAGCAGCATTTCGACGGCCTGACCCTGCAACTGCTCCGGGGTGTACCCGAAGATCTCTTGCACGCGCGCATTGGCCTGGACGATGCGACCGTCGGCATCGGCCACGATGATCGCCTGCAGCGAGGCGTTGATCACGCCGCGCGACAGGGCGTCGGCTTCGCGCACCAGCATCCGGCGCCGCTCGGAAGGCAGCTTCAGCGCGTAGGTCAGGGCCGCCAGCAGCGCGGCGATCAGGGCCCCGGTCACCAGCGTCACCCAGGGGCTGGCCTGGCGGAGCTGCTGCACCAGTTGGGGACGGGCGAGCACGCCAACTCTCCAGGTTCGCCCATACACCTGCAGGCGGATATCGCGCAGCAGATCCGGGATCGCAGCCTGACCGGACCGATCCGAAAGAATCAGGACCGGCTTGGCGCCGGTGACGTCGGCGACGTCGATCATCAGGTCAGGGAAGCGTCGACCGATATCTTCGAGCACTTCGTTGAGTAACAGAGGCGCGTAGCTCCAGCCCAGCGTGGCCCGCACCCGCTCGGCCGGGGTGGCAATCGGAGCCCCCCCCCGATAGATGGGCAAAAGCAGCAGAAAGCCCTGCTCGTGACGCTCCACCGCCTGCACCAGCGTCATCGGCGCAGTCAGCCGCGGCTCGCCGGTGTGGATCGCGGAGCGCGCCGCCGCGAAGCGCTCCGGGTCTGATGCAATGTCCAACCCGATGGCCTCTATGTTGCGGTGTTCGGGCTCGATGTATTGAATGACCCAGTGCTCGTCTCTCGGCGTGCTGAGTTGCTTGAGCCCAAACGATGCGCCCCGATCCTCACTGGCGGCTTCGAGAAACTCGGCAAGTTCCCCCTTCGACACGCGACGGATGAATCCGAATCCGCGGGCACCGGGGAACTCCCGGTCGATCTCCAAAGACTGCGCATACAAGGCAAACCGCTGATGCGTCAGCGCGTCAACCCCGACCCCGAGGACCATCCCACGCGCACCGCGAAGACCGTATTCGTAGGTACGCAGGCGATCCCCAATGGCCACGCGATACTCCGACGCCCGAGCCTCAAACGCGGCGTGTACCGACGTGCGATTGTGGTGTGCGTGATACGTGGCGCCCAGCCCGGCAACGATCACACCCGTTGCGGCCACCAGCACAGCCAGGGTTACTGCACCGGTTGCAGGCCAGCGCGGCATCCGCCACCCGGAGGCGTTCATCCTGCCGGAGCTGCCCGCGCGGTCGGCAGCCTCGCGGGACGGGAGGCATCCAGGGGCTCGAACGCCACCTGATTGCGCCCTGCCGCCTTGGCGGCGTAGAGCGCGCGATCGGCCGCGGCAACCAGCGTGGCCGGCTTCGGCGCGGCGCCGAAAGACGGTTCCCCACTGCGGGCGTCAAAGGTGGCCACCCCGATCGACACGGTCACCCTTGCCGGTTCGCTGCTGCTTTCCACGTCGATGGCGACAGCGGCAATCGCGGCGCGCAACCGCTCGGCAAGCTGCTGGGCTGCCTGCCCCCCGGTATCTGCCAGCAGCACGACGAACTCCTCGCCGCCGAACCGGGCGGCAAGGTCCCCGCCACGCTGCGTCGCCCGCTGCAACTGGGCTGCCACCTGCTGCAATGCGGCATCACCGCCGAGATGACCGTACTTGTCGTTGAATCGCTTGAAATGGTCCACATCGACCATCAACAGCGACAGCGGCACGGCTGCGCGCAGGGCCCGTCGCCATTCCCACGCCAGCTGCGCCTCAAAGGCAGCCCGGTTGGCCAGACCCGTCAAACCGTCTTTCAATGCAGCCTGACGCAGGGCATCGGCCAGGGCTTTGAGTCGCAGTTGCGTACCCACCCGTGCCTGCACCACCACCGGCCGGACCGGCTTGGCGATGAAATCAACCGCGCCCATCTCGAAGGCTTGCACCTCAAGATCGGTCTCGTGGTGGCTGGTGACAAACATCACCACGATGTCAGCGGTGCGCGGGTCGGCCTTGAGCTGGCGGCAAACCTCCAACCCTGAGATTCCCGGCATTTCTAAATCGAGCAGCAACAGGTCCGGCTGCAGATCGCGTGCCATCTGCAGGCCCTCAGCGGCCGAGGTGCTGAAGCGCACGTCTCCGTAAGAAGACAGCGTTCGATACAGCACCTGAATCGTGCCGGGATCATCATCGACCAGCAGAATCAAACGCCGCGCGACCGCAGAGGGCTCATTCACCGGTCATCGCTCCCGTCAGGCGTACTGGCAGCCTGCGCGCCAGATTTGCACACCCGCACCCTAGAGTTCGATCACAGCGCGCGGGGGCCTTGGCCGCTGGAGGGTGGAGCCGGGCCGACCAACAGCACGCCGCGGGTCGTGGCCCCACCTCCGCGCGACGCAACGCCCCGCTCCGAAGCCCGAGCGGCGGGCCGCGGGGCCGTCTTCGGCGGGCTCTGAGACCCGCAACGGGGTCAGACCGACCGCGTTGCAAGGCGGGTCGTCACAAGCAGTGCGCGCCAGCACCAAGCTGGCGCAACGCCGCCCGGTGCAAGACCCGCTCCCCCGCCCGAATCGCGACATGCAGGCGCTGCCGGTGCGCGATTGCGTGCGTCCAAGGCTGGCACGGCTGTTGCTCCGTTCAAGCGGTCCGAGCGAGCGCATGTCGCTCGGGCTTACAGACCACGCGCGCCAACGGGGGCCGCGGGGTCAGGACAACGACGTCCATCGATGCTCTTGCGGGCGTCGGTGGACTTTTTTTTGGGAGCCGGTTGCAGATGGACGACCGCAGTACCTTGAACGATCGCCTGCCGGTCATCGTGGTCGGAGCCGGCCCGGCGGGTCTGCGCTTCAGCCAGCGGTTGCACGCCCAGTGCCCCGCGCTGCCGTTGCACCTGATCGGCGCCGAGGCGCGTGCGCCCTATGACCGCGTGCGTCTGTCTTCGGCCTTGGCCGGCGACTGCGACTGGGCGTCGCTGGAACAGGGTTGGGCCCTGCCCGAGCACCCCAGCCTGCAATGGCGGCCGGGGGTGAAGGTGACCGCAATCGACCGCGATGCGCACCAGGTCGAGCTGGCCGGCGGCGACACGCTGCGCTATCGCCAGCTGGTGCTGGCCACTGGTTCGACGCCCCATGTGCCCAACATTCCCGGCACCGATCTGCCCGGCGTCTATCGTTTCAGAGACGCCAGAGACGCCGAACAGCTCAGCGCGCGCCGGGTCCGCAGCCGCCGCATCGTGGTGCTCGGCGGCGGGCTGCTGGGGCTGGAGGCGGCGCGCGCCATGCGCCGCTTCAATACCGACATCACGCTGGTGGAACACAGCGACCGGCTCATGTCGCGCCAGCTCGACACCACCGCCGCGGCGCTGCTGCACGAGCAGGTGCGCGCGCTGGGCCTGAAGGTGATCGTCGATGACGGCGCGCTGGCGCTGCACGGCCAGCACGCGGTGCAGGCGGTGGCCTTGCGCAGCGGCCGCAGCCTGCCGGCCGACACGGTCATCATCGCCACCGGCATCGTGCCCAACACGGCGCTGGCGCTGGCCTGTGGCCTGCCGATCGGGCGCGGCATCAAGGTCGATGACCAGCTTCGCAGCGGCGATCCCGACATTTTCGCCATCGGTGAATGCGCCGAGCACGACGGCGTGGTCTATGGGCTGGTCGCCCCCTGTCTGGAACAGGGCGCGGTGGCCGCCAGCGTCATCGCCGGCACGCCCGCGCACTACCGCGGCTCGGTGGACGGCACGCGCCTGAAGGTGATGAAGACCACCGTCTTCGCCGCCGGCGCGCACCCGGACCGCAGCGCCACGGGGGCCTTCGGCTCGCTCATTTTCAAGGACCCGGCCAACGGCCACTACCGTCGCCTGCTGCACGCGCGCGGCCGGCTCGCCGGCGTGCTGGGCGTGGGTGACTGGGCCGAGCTGCCGCGCGCCATGGACGCCGTGCAGCAGGGCCAGCGGATCAGTTGGGGACAGCGCTGGCGGTTCCGCCGCAGCGGCCAGCTCTGGCCGGCGGCCGAAAGCGCCAGCGTCGCCGCCTGGCCCGCGGGCACCACGGTGTGCAACTGCACCGGCGTGACCCGCGGCACGCTCAGCGAGGCCATGGGCGCCGGCTGCCAGACCCGCGCGGCGCTGGCCGAGCGCACCCGCGCGTCCACCGTCTGCGGCAGTTGCATTCCCCTGCTGGAGTCTTTGCTGGGGGCGCCCTACCAGCCCGAGCCGGTGCGGGGTGCGATACCCTTGCTGGGCATGGCTGCGCTGGCCAGTCTGGTGGCGGCGCTGATCACCCTGCTGCCGGGCGTGCCCTATGTGGCCGAATGGTCCAGCCAGGGCTGGCGCTGGGATGCGCTGTGGCGCGACGGCTTCATCAAGCAGGTCACCGGCTTCAGCCTTGCCGGGCTGGCCGTGGCGGGACTGGTGCTGTCGCTGCGCAAGCGCATTGCCCGGTTGGCCTTCGGTCACTTCGCGCTGTGGCGCAACCTGCACGTGGCGCTGGGTCTGGCCGCGGTGGGCGCGCTGCTGCTGCACACCGGCGGCCGCCTGGGCCACGGCGTCAATGCGCTGTTGATGGGCATTTTTCTGCTGCTGATCATCGCTGGCGGTGCTGCGGCGGTGCTCGCCGCCACCGAACACCGCCTCGCCCCCGCCCAGGCCAAGCGCCTGCGCGGGGGGCTCAACTGGCTGCACATTCTGGCGTTCTGGCCGCTGCCGGTGCTGCTCGGCTTCCATGTTCTCAAGACCTACTACTACTGACGCATGCGCGCCTCTCGAACCTGGCGTCTGGTCGCCGTCTGGACAGTGCTCACCCTGGCCGCCGGCGGCGTCATGGCCTGGGCGCTGCTCAGCCCCGAGCCGCTTGCGGCACGCGCCTGGTTCACCCCCGGCCCGATGACGCACGGCCACCACAGCATCGAGCTGGCCTGTGGCAGTTGCCACGTGGACGCCTTTGGCGGCGGCGAGGTGCTGGAAACCAGCTGCACCGGCTGTCACGGCGCGCAACTGGACGCCGCCAATGATGCGCACCCGCGCGCCAAGTTCACCGATCCCCGCAATGCCGACCTGCTCAACGTCATCGACGCCCGCAGTTGCGTGAGCTGCCACAGCGAGCACCGCCCCGAAATGACTCATCCCATGGGGCTTACGCTGCCGCTGGACTATTGCCTGACCTGCCACCTCGACATCGGCACCGAACGGGACACGCACGCCGGCCTCGGTTTTGAAACCTGCGCCAGCGCCGGCTGCCACAACTACCACGACAACCGCGCGCTGTACGCCGACTTCCTGCTGCGCCATGCCGACGACCCGATTCTGACCGCCATGGCACGCGTGCCCGACCGCTTGCCGGGCGCCGGCGTGCCGCAGCCCCTGCCCAGCGCCGCGCCGCTGCCGACCCAGGCGCCCGCGCTGACCGGCGCGGCCATGGACGACTGGCTGGCCTCGGCCCACGCCGACGCAGGCATGGGCTGCGGCAGTTGCCACGCTGCCGGAGGCGCCTGGGTGCAGCGCCCCGACCACACCGCCTGCGCGGGCTGTCATGGCGATGAGGTGGACGGCTTCCTTGCCGGCAAGCACGGCATGCGCCTGGCGGTGGACCTGCCGCCGATGACACCCGCCATGGCGCGGCTGCCCATGCAACCGCAGGCCGCCCACACCGAACTGGGCTGCGGCAGTTGCCACGCCGCGCACCGCTTCGACGTGCACACCGCTGCGGTGGAAAGCTGCCTGAGCTGCCACGCCGACGACCACAGCCTGGCCTATGAGGGCTCGCCGCATCATCAGCTCTGGCAGCAGGAACAGGCCGGCGAACGGCCGCCCGGCAGCGGCGTGAGCTGCGCCACCTGCCACCTGCCGCGCGCGCAGCACCAGCGCGCCGGCGTGACCACGATCCGCGTGCAGCACAACCAGAACGATGGCCTGCGCCCCAACGAGGCCATGGTCCGCCCCGTGTGCCAGAACTGCCACGGGCTGGGGTTTGCCCTGGATGCGCTTGCCGACCCCGAACTGATACGCCGCAACTTCCCGCACGCCCCCACGCACCACGTCGAGTCCATCGATATGGCCGTGCGGCGCGCGGAAGCCGATCGCGCCCGCCGCGCGGTCGATTCATCGCCCGGACCCTGAGTCCATCACTGGAGCATTTGCATGACACGCCAACCGCTGCTCACTTCTCTCACTGCACTGACGGCACTCACTGCCATGGGCCTGCTTGCGGCCTGCGGCTCGGCGCCCCCTGAAGCCCCGGTCTCCACCGCCCCCGGCGAGGCCAAGACCATCACCGCCAAGGCCATGGCCGACGGCCTGCATGCCGTGATGTCGGCCGACCGCACGGTGTACACGCGGCTGATCGTCAACCGCCTGCAGAACGAAGAAAAACTGATCAAGGCCTCGGAGCACTGGAAAGAGGACAAGGCACTGGTCCTGCCGGCGCAGATGTTCCGCTTCGGCGCCGAAATGGTCGCCGAGTCCAAGCCGCCGTTCTCGTACTCGCTGCAATCGCTGTGGCCCATCAACCAGCAGAACGCACCCAAGACCGAGGCCGAAAAGGCCGGTCTGGCCTACATTGCCGAAAACAAGGGCAAGAACTACTACGCCGAAGAAACCCTGGGTGGGGTGAAGTACTTCACCGCCGTCTACCCGGACAACGCCATCGCGCCGGCCTGCGTCAGCTGCCACAACGAGCACGCCGACACCCCGCGCACCGATTTCAAACTCGGTGACGTGATGGGCGGCGTCGTGATTCGCATTCCCGTCGACGCCTGATGCGCCCTCGGGGACCGGTCGTGCTGGTCTGCCTCAGCTTCGCCGCCTGTGGGGGCGAAGCTGAGGCACCCGTTGCGCCCGCCACGCCGCCCGCCCAGGCGGTCAGCCCCACGCCAGCGGTGTTCGATGATCCGGCGCTGGCAGCGGGTCGGTCGATCTGGATGGACACCTGCCAGGGCTGTCACGACATTGGCATTGCCGGTGCACCGAAACTCGGCGACACCGCCGCCTGGGCGCCGCGCATCGCCCAGGGCCAGGCGGTGCTCTACGAACACGCCATCAACGGGCACTTCGGCCCCACAGGCACGATGATGCCGCCACGCGGTGGCAACGACGCCCTCAGCGACGAAGAGGTCAAGGCCGCCGTCGATTACATGGTCGCGGCCAGCCGCTGACCCCCTGCACTTTTTTCCACAAGGACAATTTTCATGACCCCCCAAGACGTTGAACGCGTCCAGAGCACCTGGGCCAAAGTGGTTCCCATCCGCGACACCGCCGCCACCCTGTTCTACGGCAAGCTGTTCGAACTCGACCCGTCGCTGAAGTCCCTGTTCAAGGGCGACATGACCGCGCAGGGCGACAAGCTCATGACCATGATCGACGTGGCGGTCAAGGGGCTGACCCGGCTCGATGCCATCGTCCCTGCCGTCAAGGCCCTGGGCCAGCGCCATGTGGGCTACGGCGTCAAACCCCAGGACTACGACACCGTGGCCGCCGCCCTGCTGTGGACCCTGGGCCAGGGCCTGGGCGACGACTTCACCCCCGAGGTCAAGGCGTCGTGGACCGAGGTCTACGTGCTGCTCGCCACCACCATGCAGTCTGAATAACCGGGCCGGATGACCGCCCAGGCGACCCACCCCGCCCCCCGCGCAGGCCCCCGGGCCTCGCGGGTGGCGGAGTTTGCCGGCAAGACGCTGTGGCGCAACCCGCTGGAGCTGATGCTGGAGTCCACCGGCGAAGGCATCTACGGCATTGACCTGAACGGCTGCTGCGTGTTCATCAACCGCGCCGGCGCAGCCCTGCTGGGGTATCGCGTCGATCAGGTGCTGGGGCACAACATGCACGACCTGATTCACCACACCCGGCAGGACGGCAGCCCCTATCCGGCGGCCTGCTGCCCGATCTACACCGCCTTCCGCGAAGGTCGCCCCTGCCGCATCGACAGTGAAGTGCTGTGGCGTGCCGACGGCACCGGCGTGCCGGTGGAGTATTCGTCTTACCCGATCCTCGACGGCACGCAGATTGCCGGCGCGGTGGTCACCTTTGTCGACATCAGCGCCCGCAAGCAGCACGAGGCGCAGCTGCGCCAGGCCCACGACGCCCTCGAAGGCCGGGTCGCCGAGCGCACCCGCGAACTGTCGGACGCCCTGGGCGAACTGGCGCGCTCCAACGAGCGGCTGCGTCGTTTGTCGGCCCACCTTGAAACCGTGCGCGAGCGCGAACGCAGCCGCATCGCACGAGAGATTCACGACGAACTCGGCAGCGTGCTCGTCGCGCTCAAGCTCGATCTGGGCTGGCTGCACGAACAGATGCCGGTCGGCAGCGCCGTTCAGGCCAAGACCCGCAGCATGGCCGGCCTGATCGACGACGCCGTGACCGAAGTGGGCCGCATCATCACCGACCTGCGGCCGTCCATCCTCGACCATCAGGGCCTGTGGGCGGCACTGGACTGGCATGCCCAGGAGTTTCTCGAAGCCACCGGCCTGCGCGGCGAACTGCGCATCGAAGTCGGCGCCGGGGCGCCGGCGCCCGACGACGCGGTGGCCACGGCGGCGTATCGCATCTTTCAGGAAATTCTCAACAACGTCGCGCGGCACGCCAATGCCACGGCCATCGACATCCGCGTCAGCGCCGATGCCGACGAACTGCGCCTGCGGGTGCGCGACAACGGCCACGGCGTCACGCTGGAACAACTCCGTCACCCCGGCTCGCACGGCGTCATCGGCATGAGCGAGCGCGCCCGGCATTTTGGCGGACGCCTGGCCATCGGCCCGGCCGCGACCGGCGGCACCCAGGTCCGGGTGTGGCTGCCGTTGACCGCAACCGCCGGACGCCGCATTCCCGAGGAGGACGCTGATGATCCGGCTTGCGCTGTGTGACGACCACGCCCTGGTGCGCGCCGGGCTGGTGCAGATTCTGGCCACCCGAAAGGACTTCCAGATCGTCGGTGAAGCCGCTGACGGCCCGGCCCTGATCACCCTGCTGCGCGGGCAGGCGGTCGACGTGGTGCTGCTCGACATCGCCCTGCCCGGCCGCGACGGGCTGGAGGTGCTGCAACAGATGCGCCTTGAATGGCCGCTGCTGCCGGTGCTGGTGCTGTCCACCTACCCCGAAAAACAGTACGCGCTGCGTTGCCTGCGGCTGGGTGCCGGCGGCTATCTGAACAAGAGTGTCGATCCCGACACCCTGGCGAGCGCCATCCGCAAGCTGCACGCCGGTGGCAGCTATGTCAGCGCGGCCCTGGCCGAGACCTTGGCCACGGCCCTGCGCCGACACGACGAACGGGCGGCACACGAGCTGTTGTCGGCGCGGGAATATCAGGTCTTTCTGCAGATTGCGGGCGGCCGCAGCGCGGCGCAGATCGCCACGCAGTTGCACCTGTCACCCAACACGGTGAACACCTATCGCGCCCGCATCATGGACAAGATCGGCACCCGCAACGACGTCGAAACCGCGCTCTACGCGGTGCGCCACCAGATCGTGTCGGGCACCGTCGCCGGCGAGACGGTCTGACATGGCGCTGCTGCGCTATTGCGTGCAGCTCAGTGCAGACCGGGTGGTGCTGTGGTGCTACCTGATCTGGTACGCCGTGGTGGTGGCGCTGTATTTCGATCCCACGCCCTCAATCTGGCTCAACGCACTCGGGATCAGCGCCGTGATCGGCTTCGCCCTGTTCTTGAGCGTCAACGGCGCCAGGGTCAGCGGCGTGCAACTTTGGCCGACCGTGCGGCTGTTTCTGATGCCGTTTTGCGTGTCCAGCTTTGCCGCGCTGATCAAGGGACAGGGCTTCTGGGTCATCGTGCCGCCGTCGAGCGCCGCACGCTGGGCCTGTGTCGGGGCCTGTCTCGGGTTTGTTCTGGGGGTTCGGCTGCTCAAGCATTTCGCCGCACCGCTACCCACGACGGGGGCACGCATGTAGTGCGGCTACGACAGCGTGTCGTGTCGCCACCACGGGCGAATCACATGCGGCGCGATACCGGTCCACCCCGGGCGGGCGAACACTCTGGCCATCCGCACTTCGCCATCGAGACCCCCCATGCGCCAGACCACACAGGCCGGTTTCCGACTCGGAATCTACGTCTTCAAAGACGCTGAGATCGTTGACTTTGCCGCACCCTACGGCGTGTTCTCGGTGGCCCGCCGTTACGACCCCGAATTGGATGTGTTCATGATTGCCGACGCCCTGCGGCCGGTGCAGGCGCAAGCCGGCTTCACGGTGATGCCCAACTACAGCTTCGCCGACCAGCCGGCGATGGACGCCTTCCTGATTCCCGGCGGCTTCGGGACCCGGCAGGAGATGCACAACCGTCGGCTGTTCGCCTTCATCAACGGCCTGCCCGACAGCACGCTGCTGACCAGCGTTTGCACCGGCTCGTGGATCTACGCCCGCATGGGCGTGCTTGATGGCCTGCCCGCCACCAATCGCAAGGAGCCCGACCGGCTCGAAGCCTCCGGCGCCGGCATGGTGCCCATCGACCGTCTGGCCAAGCTGGCCCCCGCCTGCCGGGTGAGCCGCGCGCGGGTGGTGGACGCCGGCCGCATCGTCACCGCCGGCGGCATCGCCGCAGGCATGGAGATGGGCTTTCACCTGCTGCGCCGCGCCGGCTACGCCGAGGACTGGATCAGCGATGTGGCCCGCACCATGGAATACGCCCGCGCCTACGACCTGTACCGCAAGGACATCGAGTACGCGACGCCCGATCTGCGGATCGCCGCCTCCTGACCCGATGCCGCCGCGACCCGACCCCGACCCCCCGCAGTGCCCCTGAACCGAGGTGACGCCATGTCGATTTTCCGCGATCCGTTTGACCCCGAAACCCGCCTCCACGCCCAAGGCTGCGGCTGTGCCCGGTGCAGCACTTCGGCGACCCCCGCCGCCCGCCCGGCCGATTCCGCAGAAGGCCGTATCGCCCAGGTGGTCGAAAGTGCGCTGGTGCGCGGGCTGTTCGGGCACCACGACGAACAGCGTCGTCAGGTGCTGCGGGCGATGGGCGGCGGCAGTCTGGCCGCCATCCTCGGCACCTTGCTGCCCATGGATGCGATCAAGGCCGCGGCCATCGAGGCGTCCGGGCCGCTGGAAAAGACCAAGCTCAAGGTGGGTTTCGTGCCCATCACCTGCGCCACGCCCATCATCATGGCCAAGCCCATGGGCTTTTATGAGAAGTACGGCCTGGATGTCGACGTGATCAAGACCGCCGGCTGGGCGGTGGCCCGCGACAAGTCGCTGAACAGGGAGTACGACGCCGCGCACATGCTCACCCCGATGCCGCTGGCCATGAGCCTGGGCGCCGGTTCAACCGCCGAGCCGTTCTTGATGCCGGCCGTCGAAAACCTCAACGGCCAGGCCATCACCCTGCACAACAAGCACAAGGACAAGCGCGACCCAAAACAGTGGAAGGGTTTCAAGTTTGCGGTGCCGTTCGAATACTCGATGCACAACTTTCTGCTGCGCTACTACGTCGCCGAAGCCGGGCTGGACCCGGACAAAGACATCCAGATTCGCGTGGTCCCGCCGCCCGAGATGGTCGCCAACCTGCGCGCCGACAACGTTGACGGCTATCTGGCGCCAGACCCCTTCAACCAGCGCGCCGTGTACGAGGGCGTGGGCTTCATCCACCTGCTGACCAAGGAGATCTGGGACGGCCACCCCTGCTGCGCCTTCGCCTGCAGCCAGGCGTTCGCCCTGGAAAACCCCAACACCTTCGGGGCGCTGTTCAAATCCATCGTCGAGGCCACGCATTTCGCTGCCGCGGCCGAAAACCGCGCCGACATCGCCAAGGCGATCAGCCCGGCCAATTACCTCAACCAGCCCGAAACCGTGGTCGCCCAGGTGCTCACCGGGCGCTATGCCGATGGCCTGGGCGAGGTGAAGAATGTGCCCGACCGCATCGACTTCAACCCCTTCCCCTGGCACTCGATGGCGGTGTGGATCCTGACCCAGATGAAGCGCTGGGGCTACATCAAGGGCGAGGTCGACTACCGGCAGATTGCCGAGCAGGTGTATCTGGCGGCCGACTGCGGAAAGCTGATGAAGGAACTCGGCTACGAACCGCCGAAAACCACGTACCAGACCTACTCGATCATGGGCAAGACCTTCGACCCGGCAACGCCGGATGCCTATGTCGACAGCTTCGCCATCCGTCGTTCCTGAGGGGTTCTGATGCGCTCACTGCCCGTACGCGCGGCGCTGCTGTCACTGGTTCTGCTGCTGGTGGGCGCAGGCCTGTGGGAGGCGGCCAGTACCGCCCCGGAATCGGCCGAGGCGGTGTCGGAGTACGACATGCTGGTGGCCGGCGCCGGCGAGAAAGCCCGCGTGCCAGGGCCTTCGGCGGTCATCGCCCACGCCTGGGCAGCGCTGTCCGATCCGTTTTACGACCGCGGCTCGAATGACAAGGGCATTGGCATCCAGCTCGGCTACTCGGTGGGCCGGGTGCTCACCGGCTACCTCCTTGCGGCGCTGGTGGCCATTCCCATCGGCTTTGTGATTGGCATGTCGCCGCTGTGGCAGCGGGCGCTGGACCCGTTCATCCAGGTGCTCAAGCCGGTGTCGCCGCTGGCGTGGATGCCGCTGGCCCTGTTCGTGATTCAGGACTCGGCGCTGTCGGCCATCTTCGTGATCTTCATCTGTTCGATCTGGCCCATGCTGATCAACACCGCCTTCGGCGTGGCGTCGGTGCGCCGCGACTACATCAATGTGGCACGCACCCTGGAGCTGGGCCGCCTGCGCACCGCGCTCACGGTGATTCTGCCCGCCGCCGCACCGACCATTTTCACCGGCATGCGCATCTCGATCAGCATCGCCTGGCTGGTGATCGTGGCCGCCGAAATGCTGGTCGGCGGCACCGGCATTGGCTACTACGTGTGGAACGAGTGGAACAACCTGAACCTGACCAGCGTGATTTTCTCGATTCTGATGATTGGCGTGGTCGGCATGCTGCTGGACCGGCTGCTGGCCGGCGCCGCGCGTTTCGTGCAGTACGTTGACTGAGCGCGCCATGACCACGGCAGACAGCAGATTCGTCCAGGTCGATGGCCTGTCCAGAAGCTTCCCCGGCGAGCGCGGCGGTGAGGCGCTGACGGTGTTCGAGCAGGTCAACTTCGCGATCGCCCGCGGCGAGTTCATCTGCGTGATCGGCCACTCCGGCTGCGGCAAATCGACCATCCTCAACATCCTCGCCGGGCTCGACCAGCCCAGCCAGGGCGTGGCGCTGATGGAAGGCCGCGAAATTGCCGGCCCCAGCCTCGACCGTGGCGTGATTTTCCAGAACCACAGCCTGCTGCCGTGGCAGAGCACGCTGCAAAACGTCAGCTTCGCGGTGGCCGCCCGGCATCGCGACTGGTCGCGCGCCCAGATTCTGGCCCACAGCCGGCAGTACCTGGACCTGGTGGGCCTCAATGGCGTTGAAGACCGACGCCCGTCACAGCTGTCCGGCGGCATGCGCCAGCGCGTCGGCATTGCCCGCGCCTTTGCCATCGAACCCAAGCTGCTGCTCATGGACGAGCCCTTCGGCGCACTCGATGCACTGACCCGGGGCACCATTCAGGACGAATTGGTGCGCATCTGCCAACAGACCACGCAGACCGCCTTCATGATCACCCACGACGTCGACGAAGCCATGCTGCTCGCCGACAAGATTCTGCTGATGACCAACGGCCCCAAGGCCCGCATCGCGGAGATTGTCGAGGTCTCGCTGCCGCGACCGCGCAGCCGCTCGACGGTGATCTTCGAGCCCAACTACTACCCGATCCGCAATCACCTGGTCGATTTTCTGGTGAGCCGATCCAAGACCTTCCGCGACCAGCCGCCCACCGGCTACGACCCGCGGCATCCGCCGCAGGTCAGGCCGCAGGCCGACGGGTCTGCCGCGCCCCAACACCCTGCCACCTCTGGAGCACCCCATGACCCGTGAAGACGTGACCGCCGCCATCCTCGCCGCCAAGTTCGCGAAGAAGCTCAAGTGGGCCGATCTGGCCGCCGCCATCGGCCTGAGCAAGGAGTGGACCACCGCCGGGCTGATGGGGCAGATGACCTTCACCGCCGAACAGGCCGACATTCTGGGCGCGCTGCTGGACCTGAATGCCGACGCCCGGGCAGCGCTGCAGGTGGTGCCCTACAAGGGTTCGCTGCCCAGCGCGATCCCCAGCGACCCGCTGATCTACCGCTTCTACGAGCTGATCGCGGTCTACGGCACCACCTTCAAGGCACTGATTCACGAGGAGTTTGGCGACGGCATCATGAGCGCCATCGATTTCTCGCTCGACATCCAGCGCGAGCCCGACCCTAAAGGCGATCGGGTGCGCATCGTCATGAGCGGCAAGTTTCTGCCGTACAAAACCTACTGAGCGGCTCGGGTCGGCACACGCGGCCAGTGACATGCACAGCGGTTGGCCCGCTTCTTGCTTTAAACCTGTTGCAGCAGGACACGGCAAACCAAAGACGGTTTCACCCGGGTCCATCCACAAGGCAAAGGCGCCCCCGTCATCACACACGTGATGGCGGGGGCTTTTTTTTGGGTTTGTTTCAAGGGAGCTACACATGATTGTGAACACACTTCGTCCCATCCTGTTCAGTGCGCTGGTGCTCGGCAGCAGCGCCAGCGCGTGGGCGGAAGCGGCGCCGCTTTCAGCGTTGGAAGGGGCCCTCACCGGCGGCACGGTCAACGTCAATCTGCGCCTGCGCTACGAGTTGGTCGAGCAGGACAACGCGCTTGAAGATGCCGATGCCCTGACCTTGCGCACGGCCCTGGGCTACACCACCCAGGCGTGGAATGGGGTCAGCGCCTTCGTCGAGATGGAGAACATCGACGCGCTGGTGGACGACTACTCCGGCGTGCCACCGCCGACGCAGTTCTCGGTGGTCGCCGACCCTGAAGGCACCGAGGTCAATCAATGGGGCGTGCGCTACACCGGCATCAAGGGCCTGGTGGCCACGCTGGGGCGCAGCAAGTTGATTCTCGACAATGCCCGCTGGGTGGGCAATGTGGGCTGGCGGCAGAACGAGCAAACCTACGACGGCTACTTTCTCAAGGCGACGCCGCTGGCCAACGTGACCCTCAACGGGGCGTACATCACCAACGTCAACAACATCTTTTTTGCCAATGTTGACCTCGAAGGGGTGCTGCTCAACGCCCAATGGGTCGCCTCGCCGGCGCTGGCCCTGACCGCCTACGGCTACCTGCTGGACTACAACGTGATCACCCCCGCCACGCCCGATGCCGACACCGTGGGGCTGCGCGCCACCGGCGGTCTGCCGCTGGGCGAGACGGTGAAACTCAGCTATGTCGCCGAGTTTGCGCGCCAGGAGGCCACCACCGCAGGCGGCGACTTCGAGGCCGACTACCTGCTCGGCGAGCTGGCCCTGGGCATCAAGGGCGTGTCGCTGGCGGTGGGCTACGAGGTGCTGGGCAGTGATGGCGGCAGCTACGCGGTGATGACGCCGCTGGCCACGCTGCACGCCCACAACGGCTGGAACGATCTGTTTCTGGTGACCCCGACTGCGGGCCTGAACGACCTCTACGTGCGCCTCAGCGGCAACCTTGGCAAAACCGCGTGGATGGCCAAGTTTCATGAGTTCAGCGCCGACGAGGGCAACGCCGACTACGGCACCGAGTTCAACATTCAGCTCACCCGGCCGCTGGTCGGCAAGCTGAGTGGCGGCCTGAAGTACGGGGCCTATTCGGCCGACACGCTGGCCGTGGACACCGACAAGTTCTGGACCTGGTTGGGCTACGCCTTCTGAGGCGGCGGCACGCCATCGTCAGCCGGCAGGCCCCGCCCCCTGGCGGCGGCCTGTCGGCTTGAAACCGGACCTGCGGGGGCGCACGCACGCCCACCCCCGCAGGTCCGGCGTGCGTTTGGGCGGCTGCTTTGACCGCTGCGTCGCCCCTGATTGCCCCTGATTGCCCCTGATTGCCGCGGCCGGTCGGCCACACCCGACACCCGCCTTCCCATCACGCCCCGCGGTCGGGTTGAAGCCCGATCCCGACCCACCCGGTCCCGGCGGCGGGCCACATCGCGGTCAAGGCCGTGCACACGCCGCACGCCCATGCACCATCGCGCGGCGCACGCCCGCAGATGGGGCAAGGCGCCGGTGCAAAGCGCGCGCCCGGCCCCCCATGGCGGCGCACACACCGGCAACGACGCCGTTTCGTGGGGCTTGGCACGAACCCTGCTTGGTCAGTACGGCACACCAAAGACGGTCTGCACACATCAGCGCGCCCCGCAGGGCGCCCCGAACGGACAACGGCGTCCATGCGCGATCACCTCGCACATGGGCGCTTTTTTTTTTGGAGAACCGCATGTCATCACGTTTACTTGGCTGGTCACGTCGCCTCATCAGCACCGCCGTGGTCACGGCCACGGCCTTGGGCGCCCATCCGGCGCTGGCGCTGGAAAAAGACGAGATCAAACTCGGCTTCATCAAGCTCACCGACATGGTGCCGCTGGCCATCGCCTACGAAAAAGGCTACTTCGAAGACGAAGGCCTGTACGTCACCCTTGAAGCCCAGGCCAACTGGAAGGTGCTGCTCGATCGCGTCATCTCTGGTGAACTCGATGGCGCGCACATGCTCTCGGGTCAGCCCCTGGGCGCCACCATCGGCTTTGGCACCAAGGCCGACATCATCACCGCCTTCGTCATGGACCTGAACGGCAACGCCATCACCGTGGCCAACAGCGTCTGGGACGAGATGAAGCCGCATGTGCCCATGAAAGACGGCAAGCCCGTGCACCCCATCAAGGCCGACGCGCTGAAGCCGGTCATCGCCGCCAAGAAGGCCAAGGGCGAGCCGTTCAACATGGGCATGGTCTTCCCGGTGTCCACCCACAATTACGAGATTCGCTACTGGCTGGCCGCCGCCGGCATTCACCCCGGTTTCTACGCGCCGCAGCGCGGTGACGTGCTGGGCCAACTGTTGGCCGACGTGCTGCTGTCGGTCACGCCGCCGCCGCAGATGCCCGCCACCCTTGAAGCCGGCACCATCCTCGGCTACAGCGTTGGCGAACCGTGGAACCAGCAGGCGGTCTTTCGCGGCATCGGCGTGCCGGTGGTCACCGACCTGAACATTCGCAACAACGTGTCCGAAAAGGTGTTGGGCGTGAGCCAGGAATGGGCCGACAAGCACCCCAAGACCCACATCGCCATGGTCAAGGCGCTGATCCGCGCCGGCCACTGGCTCGACGCCGAAAACAACGCCAACCGCAAGGAGGCCGCCAAGATCATCTCGTCATCGACCTATGTCGGCGCCGACTACGAAGTGATCGCCAACAGCATGACCGGCGTCTTCGAGTACGAGAAAGGGGATGTGCGTCCGGCGCCCGACTTCAACGTCTTTTTCCGCTATCACGCCACCTATCCGTACACCTCAGATGCCGTGTGGTACCTGACGCAGATGCGCCGCTGGGGGCAGATTGCCGAGGCCAAGCCCGACAGCTGGTACATCGAAACCGCCAAGAAGGTGTTCCGTGCCGACATCTACCAGCAAGCGGCCGAGGAACTGATCGCCGAGGGCAAGATGTCGGCCAGCGACTTCCCCGACTTTGCCGCCGAAACCGGGTTTCGCCCGGTGGACCACACCACCTTCATCGACGCCAACACCTTTGACGGCCGCAGCCCCAACGCCTATCTCGAACAGTTCAAGATCGGCCTGAAGGGCAAGGAAACGCCATGAGCACCGGCGTCGCCTCACGGTTGCAGGGCACCGGCCAGCATCTGGTGGCGCGTGTGGCCGCGCTGCGCGGCAGCGATGCGCGGTCGGTGCTGAAGCGGGTGGCGCTGCCCATGATCGGCCTGCTGGTGATGCTGATGCTCTGGGAGCAGGGCGCCAAGCAGGTGCAAACCTCGCTGGGCGCCCTGCCCGGCCCGGGGGCGGTCTGGGAACAGGCCGGCAACCTATGGGATGAGCACCGCGCCGAGCGCGCCAAGGCCGCGGCGTTCTACCAGCGTCAGGACGAGCGCTACGCCGAAAAGCTGGCGAAAAATCCCGAGGCGGAAGTGCGCATTCGCAGCTACACCGGCAAACCGACCTTCGTCGACCAGATCAAGACCAGCCTGGTCACGGTGATGAGCGGCTTTCTGCTGGCCTCGCTGATCGCCATTCCGGCCGGCCTGGCCATTGGCCTGTCGCCCACGCTCTACGCCATGTTCAATCCGGTGATCCAGCTGTTCAAACCGGTGTCACCGCTGGCCTGGCTGCCCATCGTGACCCTGGTGGTCAGCGCGGTGTACGTGAGTGACGACCCGATGATCTCCAAGTCGTACCTGGTCTCGATGCTGTGCGTGATGCTGTGCTCCATCTGGCCCACCCTGGTCAATACCGCGGTGGGCGCCTCCACCGTCTCCACCGACCTGGTCAGCGTGTCGCGCGTGCTGCGCCTGCATGCGCTGTCGCACGTCTGGCGGGTGGTGCTGCCCAGCGCCATTCCCATGATCTTTGCCGGTCTGCGCACCTCGCTGGGCGTGGCGTGGATGGTGCTGATCGCCTCCGAAATGCTGGCGCAGAACCCCGGCCTCGGAAAGTTCGTCTGGGATGAATTCCAGAACGGATCCTCGGCCTCGCTGGGCCGCATCATGGTGGCGGTGCTCACCATTGGCCTCATCGGATTCCTGCTCGACCGCTGCATGCTCTGGCTGCAACGCAACGTCAGCTGGGACAAAAACGCCATCCTGCGATGAGCACGCCCCTCCTCCTCCACCCCGCTGGACGCCCGGCCGCCACCGCACCCGCAGCGCGGCCGGTGACCGCCGTCGCGCCGCGGCGCGCCGCCGTTCAGCATGCTTTTGGCGATCGCCCCCAACCGAGCCCACCCATGAAAACGCATCTCGAACTCTCAGACGTGTGCATGGACTTCCCGACCCCCAAGGGCACGTTCAACGCACTCCACCACATCAACCTCAAAGTGGCGCAGGGTGAATTTCTGTCGCTGATCGGCCATTCCGGCTGCGGCAAATCCACCGTGCTCAACATCGTGGCCGGCCTGCTCAAGGCCACACAGGGCGGCATCATCGTCAACGGGCACGAGGTCAACAGCCCCGGCCCCGACCGCGGCATGGTCTTCCAGAACCACTCGCTGCTGCCGTGGCTCACCGTGTACGGCAACGTCGCGCTGGCGGTGCGTCAGGTATTCGGCGGCAAGAAAACCCGCGCCGAACAACGTGAGTGGATCGAGCACAACCTCGAACTGGTCAACATGGCGCACGCCATGGACAAACGGCCGCACGAAATCTCCGGCGGCATGAAGCAGCGCGTCGGCATCGCCCGGGCGCTGTCGATGCAACCGCAAATTCTGCTGATGGACGAACCCTTCGGCGCGCTCGATGCCCTCACCCGCGCCCAGCTTCAAGACTCGCTGATGGAGATTCAGGCCCGACTTGGCACCACCGTGCTGATGGTCACCCACGACGTCGACGAAGCCGTGCTGCTGTCCGACCGGGTGGTGATGCTCAACGTCGGCCCGGGCGCCACCATCGGCAAGGTGCTCGACGTTGACCTGCCGCGCCCGCGTGAACGCCTGGCCCTGGCCGAAAGCGCCGACTACCACCACTGCCGCGCCGAGATCCTGCATTTTCTGTATGCCGGACACAGCGCCTCGGCAGCCGAACCGGCACCCGCGCCGGCCGCGGGCGCCGGCGAGACCCGCCTGCACCTGCTGCCCAAAAAGGTCGCCAATGGATGATGCCCGGCGGCGCGGCTTGCGCTGTCGGCCGCGCCGCCGTTGAATACCGGCATGACCCCAATCGAATCACCCGCATCGCCGCTGGCAGGCCGCTGCATCGCCCTGCCAGAAACCCGTGAGCTTGAAGTGTTTGCCGGCCTGCTGGAGCGCCGCGGCGCGCGGGTCTGGCGCTGCCCCTTGGTGGCCATCAAGGACGCGCCCGACCCTGCGCCGGTGCTGCACTGGCTGCACGCCTTCATCGCCGGCGGCTGCGACGACCTGGTGCTGCTCACCGGCGAAGGGCTGCGCCGGCTCGACGGCTGCCTGCAACACCATGCGCCGCAACACCGCACCGCCTTTCGCGAGCGCCTTGCCCTGACCCGGCTGATCGCCCGCGGCCCCAAGCCCGGCCGGGTGCTGCGCGACTGGGGCCTGAAGGCCCAGCACGTGGCCGATCCCGCCACCACGCCGGGGCTCATCGCACTGCTGCAACAGCTCGACGCACAACAATCCCTGCGCGGCCGCCGCATTGGCGTGCAGCGCTACGGCACCGAACCCAACCGACCGCTCAGCGACGCCCTGACGGCCCTGGGCGCCCGCGAGCAACCGGTGGCCCCCTACATCTATGCCGATGCGGCCGACCAGCAGGCCGTGCAGGCGCTCATTGCCGCATTGGCCGCCGGCACCGTAGACGCCATCGCCTTCACCAGCATGGCCCAGGTGGACCGGCTCTACCGCGTCGCCGAAGACCACGACCAGGTGCCCCTGCTGCAGGCCGGGCTGGCCCGCACCCAGGTGGCCGCCGTAGGCCCGGTGGTGGCCGACGCCCTGCGCGCCCGCGGCGCCCAGGTTGACGTCATGCCCGGCCAGTCGTGGTACCTCAAACCGCTCACCCAGGCCCTGGCCGACGGCCTGCAGGGACTCTCCGCCGCGCCATAGGCGGCCGCGAGGGCGCGGCGGCTGCCTGAATCGGCCATGACCGCCGACCTCGACTCAGCGCCGACGAACTGCCGCATCCCCTCCGCGTGGGCACGGCCTACGGCCTTTGCCCACCCTACGCCGCACGCGCTATTTCGTAGGGTGGGCAAAGCGGCTTCATCGCGTGCCCACGCGGCCACCACCCCCTCGACTCAGCGCCGACGAACTGCCGCATTCCCTCCGCGTGGGCACGGCCTATGGCCTTTGCCTCCCCTGCGCCGCACGCGCTATTTCGTAGGGTGGGCAAAGCGAAGCGTGCCCACGCGGCGGCCACCCCGGACTCAACGCCGCTCCCCGGCATTCCCCACGATCTCGCCGGCCGCATCGCCTGCCCAGTCCAGCGCCAGCCATCCGCGCTGCACAAACCGGTGAAAGCTGGAGTACGGCCAATCCTGCACTCGACTCACCAGCCCGTGCTTGACCGGGTTGAAATGGATGTAATCCACATGACGCTGCAGATCATCGTCGTCGCGAATCTGATGCTCCCAGTAGCGACGCTGCCAGATGCCTTTCTCGCGTCGGGCTGACTTGCTCGCGGTGCGCGTCGGGCCGGCGGGGAAGCCGCGCGAGAACGCGGTTTTGATTGCGCTCCATCGCCGGGAGAAACCGGCGTCGTTCGCGGGCAGTTGCCAGATTGCGTGCAGGTGTTCGGGCAGCACGCAGATCGCGACGGTATGGAAGGGGTGTTTGGTGCACGCATCGCCGTAGGCGATGCGCAACTTTTCGATGGACTCGGTGAGCAAGGCGCTGCGGCGATCCGCCAGGGTCACGGTGAAAAAGTACATGGCACCGGCGGCTTGGCTGCGGCGGTAGCGAGACATGGATCGCTCGTTTGGGACGACCATTCGCAGGTTATCGAGGTTGCGCACCGCGTGGGCACGCTTCGCTTTGCCCACCCTACGCCCTACGCGCCAATTCGTAGGGTGGGCAAAGCGGCTTCATCGCGTGCCCACGCGGTAAACCACCGAGGCCCTAATGGGGGACGCGCGACGGGCGGACGCCTGATCTAAGCCGCTTCCACCGGTTGCAGGTCGGCGATGAGGGTGCGGATTTCGGGCAGGCACGATCCGCAGTTGCCGCCGGCGCGGAGTTTGGCGGTAACGGCTTGCGGGGTGAGGCACCCTCCGCGGATGGCCTTGATGAGGGTGTTGCGGCCCACGCTGAAGCAGGCGCACACGGTGGGGCCGGCGTCGCCGCCCTTCAGCGGTGCGCCGGCCAGCAGGGCGGCGCGCTCGGGCACCGACAGCGCTCGTTCGCCGAAGCGGCCTGACAGCCATTCGCGGTGCGGCAGGTCGGCCCGCGGCGAGATGAACACGCAGGCCTGCAGGCGGTCGTTGATCAGCCACGCGGCGCGGTGAATGCCGGCCTCGGGGTCGGCGGCCTCGATCCAGTCGGCGTCGTCGGGCACGCCCAGCCAGCGGCGCAGGGCGGCGCTCCAGTCATCGGGAATCTGGCGGCCGGCCATTTCGAAACGGACGTGGCCGGCGCCCTGCACCCGTACCCACCAGTCGGTGTGGGCCAGATCAACCGGCAATCGGCTCATCACGAAGCCCTGCCAGTTGACCGGGAACGGCACGACCCGCGCCGGGGTGTGCTTGAACGCAGGTTCGCCCGAGACCGGATCGACCACCGGGGCGACCAGGGCGCCCACGCGGGCATCGGAGGCGGTGCGGTCGTTCCAGTGGATGGGCACGAAGGCTTCGCCGCGGCGCATGTCGCCGCTGCTGGTGGTCCGCGCCACCAGTGCGCCCCAGCGGGTTTGGACGCGGGCCAGCTCGCCGATGCGCACGCCCGACAGCAGGGCGTCTTCGGGGTGCAGGTCTACCACCGGCTCGGCGCGGTGGCCGGCGAGCGTGGGGGCCATTCCGGTGCGGCTCATGGTGTGCCACTGGTCGCGTACCCGGCCGGTGTTGAGCACCAGCGGCCAGTCGGCGTCGACCGCGTGGGGATAGCTGCGCGACGGGGTGGCGATCAGCCGGTAATGCGCCGGGGCGGTGGCGGCCGGCGTGTCGGCTGCGGGCACTGGCCAGCGCACCGGTTGCAGCGCGTCGTACTGCGCGGCGGTCATTCCGGAGAGGCCCCCCAGGTGCAGCAGTCGCGGGCTGTCGTCGGGCTGGTTGCCGGCGGCGGTGAGCCGGGTGTATTCGTCAAAGATCCCGGCCGCATGGGTGTAGTCAAAGTGCGCGCCCCAGCCCATCTTTGCGGCGAAGCGGCTCAGGATCCACCAGTCGGGCCGGGCCTCACCGGGCGCGGTGCGGAACGGCCGCTGCCGCGAGATGCAGCGCTCGGAGTTGGTGACGGTGCCGTCGCGCTCGCCCCAGGTGGTGGCCGGCAGCAGCACGTCGGCCAGTGCGGTGGTGTCGGTGTGGGCCATGGCATCAGACACCACCACCAGCTGGGCGCGCGCCAGGGCAGCACGCACGCGGTCGGCGTCGGGCAGGCTCACGACCGGGTTGGTGGCCATGATCCACACGGCCTTCACGCGCCCTTCGTGCAGTGCCTCGAACAGGTCCACGGCCTTCAGGCCCGGCGTGTCGGCGATGCGCGGTGCCTGCCAGTGCTGCTGCACCAGCGCGCGGTGTCGGGGCGATTCCAGTTTGAGGTGCGCGGCAAGCTGGTTGGCCAGCCCGCCCACTTCGCGCCCGCCCATGGCGTTGGGCTGGCCGGTGATGGACAACGGCCCCATGCCGGGGCGGCCGATGCGTCCGGTGTACAGGTGGGCGTTGATGATGGCGTTGACCTTGTCGCTGCCGCTGGCCGACTGGTTGACGCCCTGTGAGAACAGCGTGACCACCTTTTCGGTGGTGGCAAACCAGTCTTCGAAGCGGGCCAGCGCCTCGGCCTGCACGCCACAGTCGGCGGCCACCTGCGCCGGGTCGTCGGCTTCGGCCCTGGCCGCCTGCACTGCGGCATCGGCGCCCGAGGTGCCGGCCAGAAAATCACCGCTGCCGGCGCCGACCTTGGCCAGGTGCACCAGCAGGCGGTTCCACAAGCGCACGTCGCTGTCGGGCCGAATGGGCAGGTGCAGGTCGGCGAGGTCGCAGGTGGCGGTGCGCCGTGGGTCGATGACCACCACCCGCATCTGCGGCCGGGCGGCCTTGGCCGCCGCCAGACGCTGGTAGAGCACCGGATGGCACCACGCCAAGTTGCTGCCGCTGAGAATCACCAGATCGGCCTGCTCCACGTCGGTGTAGGACACCGGCACCCAGTCCTCGCCGAAGGCGCGGGTGTGGCCGGCCACTGCCGACGACATGCACAGCCGCGAGTTGGTGTCGATGTTGGCGCTGCCGATGAAGCCCTTCATCAGCTTGTTGGCAACGTAATAGTCCTCGGTCAGCAGTTGGCCGGACACGTAGAAGGCCACGGCCTCGGGCCCGTGGGTGTCGATGATGCGGGCGAAACCGGCGGCCACCTCGTCCAGCGCCGCATCCCAGCTCACGGCCTGCGGCGCCGCGCCGCGGGCACGCCGCATGGGCTGCGTGAGCCGGCCGTGATCGCTCAGGGTTTCCCCCAGCGCCGCGCCCTTGACGCACAACCGACCCAGATTGGCCGGGTGCGCGGCGTCGCCCTGCACCGCCCAGCCATCGGTCTGCGCCTGAACCTGCACGCCGCAGCCCACGCCACAGTAGGGACAGGTGGTGCGGATCACCGCGCGGCCTCGGTCGGCGGTCGGCGGGGCCGAGTGCAGGCGCTGGCGCTGGCGGGGCGAGCGCTCACGCGGCCTCCGCGTCGCAGTAGGCCGCACCAAACAACAGCCGGCTGCGCTCTTCGCGGATGTCGACGCCGGCGCGGATCAGGTCGAAATACCAGGGTCCGTCGGCCGTATCGCCGAACAGCACCGCACCGATGATGCGGTCGTTCTTGAGCACCAGCCGTTTGTAGACGCCCCTGCGCGCGTCGTTGAGCACCAGATCTTCGGTGCCGGGACCGCCGCTGAAGTCGCCCGCCGAGTACACCTGCACGCCGCTGACCTTGAGCTGGGTGCCGGTGACCGAGCCGCGATAGGCGCCGCGCCCTTCTCCGGCGAGTTGTCCGGCGCAGATGCCGGCCTGCTCGTAGAGCGGCGCCACCAGTCCGTAGGTCTGGCTGCGGTGCTCGACGCACTCGCCCACGGCGTAGATGCGCGGATCGAAGGTCTGCAGGGTGTCGTTGACCAGCACGCCCCGGTTGCAGGCCAGGCCCGCGGACCGTGCAAGCCGGGCATCGGGCCGAATGCCGGCGGCAATGACCACCAGATCGGCCGGCAGCCGCTCGCCGCCCTTGAGCCGCAGGGCCGTCACCCGACCGTCGGCATCCCCTTCCAGCGCTTCGGTTTCGGCGCTGAGCCGCACCTGGACGCCGCGTGCGGCCAGGGTGTCGCGCAGCAGCGCGGCGGCGCGGGCATCGAGTTGGCGTTCCATCAGCCGGTCCATGAGGTGCACCACGGTCACCGCCATGCCGCGCGCGGCCAATCCGGTGGCGGCCTCAAGGCCCAGCAGGCCGCCGCCGATCACCACGGCGGGCCGGTGCGGGCCCACGGCGGCCTGCATGCGTTCCACGTCGTCGAGATCGCGGAAGGTCGTCACCCCGGCCAGGTCGGTACCGGGGACGCGGGGCACGAAGGGCTCGGAGCCGGTGGCCAACAGCAGCCGGTCGTAGGGCACCTTCACCCCTTTGCTCGACGTGACGGTGCGCCGCCCGCGGTCGATGCTGACCACCGGGTCGCCGACATGCAGCGTGATGCCCTTTTCGGCATACCAGGCCACCGGGTGCAGGGTGATGTCTTCCACCCGCTTTTCCCCGGCCAGCACCGGCGAGAGCAGGATGCGGTTGTAGTTGCCGCGCGGCTCGGCGCCGAACACGGTGATGTGATACCGGCCGGGCGCGCGGTCCAGCAGTTCTTCCACGGCGCGCATGGCCGCCATGCCGTTGCCCACCACCACCAGTGACCGGGTCTTGGGCGTTTCGGCCACCGCCGGGGGTCGATAGACGCGCTTGACCTCGGGCAGCAGCCAGATGGCGCCGGCCTCGACCCTCACGGGAAAGGCGTCACGCGACGCGGCCGGGTCTTCGAGACAGCGCCCGGTGGCCAGGCTGAAGTGCTGCTTGTAGATCGGGCTGGCGACCACGCGCTCGCCTTCGAGCCCGCCCAGCACGCCCCGCCACAGGACGTTGGCGCCCGAAAACGGGTCGTGGTTGTCGATGGCAAACACGCGGTCGTCACCGAGGCGGAAGATGGCGATCTGGCGCCCGTCCACCCGCGCGCAGGCGCCGGTCTCGGGCAGGATGGCGTCAAGCGGGCAGATGCGCTGCCACGACGGCGCGGCGCTCATGCTTCCACCGCCACGGGAATGCCCTTGAGCGAGGCCCGTTCCTCGGGATAGGCCGGCCGTTTCTGGCCCCGCTCCTCCACGTACAGCAAGTCGGTGTCACCCCCCTCGCCATTGATGAAGCTCTGGAAGCGGCGGCGTACGGCGGGCGTCTCGACGGCGGTTTTCCACTCGCATTGATAGGCGTCGATCACTGCGGTCATTTGCGCCTCGAGCTCGGCGGCCAGGCCCAGAGTGTCGTCGAGCACCACGCCCTTGAGATAGTCCAGCCCGCCTTCCAGGCCCTCGCGCCAGGTGCTGGTGCGCTGCAGCCGGTCGGCGGTGCGCACATAGAACATCAGGAAGCGGTCGATCATGCGGATCAGGGTGGCCTCGTCCAGATCGGACGCCAGCAGTTCGGCGTGGCGAGGCTTCATGCCGCCATTGCCGCAGACGTAGAGGTTCCAGCCGCGTTCGGTGGCGATCACGCCCACATCCTTGCTCTGTGCCTCGGCGCATTCACGGGTGCAGCCCGACACCGCAAACTTGAGCTTGTGGGGCGAGCGCAGGCCCTTGTAGCGATGCTCCAGGCGGATGGCCAGGCCCACCGAATCATCAACGCCGTAGCGGCACCAGGTGCTGCCGACACAGCTTTTCACGGTGCGCACCGATTTGCCGTAGGCGTGTCCGGTCTCGAACCCGGCGGCGATGAGTTCTTCCCAGATCTGCGGCAACTCGTGAACCTGCGCGCCGAACAGGTCCACGCGCTGGCCGCCGGTGATCTTGGTGTAGAGGCCGTACTTCTTGGCCACCGCGCCCAGGGCGATCAGACCGTCTGGGGTGATCTCGCCGCCGGCGATGCGCGGCACCACCGAGTAGGTGCCGTCACGCTGGATGTTGCCCAGGAAGTAATCGTTGGAGTCTTGCAGCGGCGCCAGTTCGGGCTGCAGCACGAAGTCGTTCCAGCAGCTGGCCAGAATGCTGGCCACCGTGGGCTTGCAGATGTCGCAGCCGGCACCGCGACCATGGGCCGCAAGGACCGTCTCGAAACTGCGCAGCTGGCCGACCCGCACCAGATGAAACAGCTCCTGCCGCGACAGCGGAAAGTGCTCGCACAGGTGGTTCTTGACCTCGACGCCGGACTTGGCCAGTTCGGCATTGAGCACCTTGGTCACCAGCGGCACGCAGCCGCCGCAGGAGGTGCCCGCCTTGGTGCAGCTCTTGACCTGCGCCAGGGTGACGCTGCCGCCCGCCACCGCGGCGCAGATCGCCCCTTTGCTGACATCGTTGCAGGAGCAGATCTGCGCACTGTCGGGCAGGGCCGCGGCGCCACTGGCCGCACTGGGCGCGTCGTCATCACCGGCACCCAGCAGCAGGGTTTCGGGCCGCTCGGGCAACGGCAGATCGTTCTGCATCAACGACAGCCAGTCGCCGTAGTCACGCGCATCGCCCACCAGCACGGCGCCGATCAGGCGTTTGCCGTCGGCATCCATCACCAGCTTCTTGTAGCTGCCGCTGCGCTCGTCGTGAAACGACAGGGTGCGCGCCCCGGTGGTGGTGGCGTGGGCATCGCCAATCGAGGCCACGTCCACGCCCAGCAGCTTGAGCTTGGTGCTCATGTCGGCGCCGGCAAACGTCGCCGGCGGCGCGGCAGTGGCGGCCCCCAGATCGGCCAGCAGTTGCGCGGCGGCCACCCGGGCCATCTCGTAGCCGGGCGCCACCAGGCCGTAGCACCGGCCGTGGTGGGCGGCGCATTCGCCCACCGCGTACACATGGGGATCGCTGGTGCGGCACTGGTCATCAATGGTGACGCCACCGCGCTCTGCCACGGTCAGGCCCGCCGTGCGCGCCAGCTCGTCACGCGGGCGAATGCCGGCCGAGAACACGATCAGATCGGTTTCCAGCGATTCGCCCCCGGCAAAGTGCATGGCGTGGCGCGCGGTCTTGCCGTCGCCAATCGACAGGGTCTGGGTGGCGGTGTGCACCACCACGCCCAGCGCCTCGATCTTGCGGCGCAGCAGCGCCCCGCCCGCTTCGTCCACCTGCACCGCCATCAGGCGCGGTGCAAATTCGACGACGTGGGTTTCAAGGCCCATGTCTTTCAGCGCCTTGGCGGCCTCCAGCCCCAGCAGACCGCCGCCGACCACGGTGCCCACGCGGCCGGTACGGCCCGCGGCCTGCATGGCTTCAAGGTCTTCGATGGTGCGGTAGACGAAGCAGCCCGAGCGGTCGCGCCCGTCGATGGGCGGCACGAACGGATACGAGCCCGTGGCCAGCACCAGCCGGTCGTAGGGCAGGATCTCGCCATCGGCCGTGGTGACGGTGCGGGCGGCGGTGTCGATGGCGCTGGCGCGGCAGCTCAGTCGCAGCACCGCCCCCATGGCCTCGTATTGCCCGGCCTGCACCAGCGACAGGTCGTCGGCCGTCTTGCCTCCAAAAAACGCCGAAAGCTGCACCCGGTCGTAGGCGGGGCGCGATTCTTCGCCCAGCACGGTGACCTGCACCGTGTCGCCCGCCAGATCGCAGAGCCGCTCGACAAAGCGGTGACCGATCATGCCGTTACCGATCACGACGATGTTGTGTTTGTTCATCAGTTGCTCCTTCAAGAAGTGGCAGCGCGGCGGGACAGCGCTGCATCGAGCAGTGCCTCTTCGCGGGCGCGGTGTTCGGGGGAAAAGCGAATCGCCAGGGCGGCCAGCGCCACCACCAGCACGGTCACTCCCAGAATCGGCAGGGTGGCGGCCACGCTGCCGGTGAACTTGAGCAGCAGGCCGGCGCCCACGGCACCGATGTTGCCGCCGGCCCCGACAATGCCGGCCACCCCGCCCAGCGCCTGCCGGTCGATGAACGGCACCAGCGCATAAGTGGCACCGCAGGCCATGTGGGTGAACAGGCCGAAGACCAGCAATGCCACCACCGCCATGCTGACGCCGGGCGAATAGGCGAACCAGAGCAGGCCCACGCCCTCGGCCAGCAGCAATACGAACAGCACCTGCCCGCGTGCCGACAGCCCTCCACGCCGGGCCCCGCGATCGGAAATCCAGCCGCCCAGCGCGCGGGCAAACAGGGCCAGCCCGCCAAAGGCGCCCACGGCCAGTCCGGCGCCCGTCATGCCCAGCTCGAAGTGATCGACGAAGTACAGCGCGGCACTGACATGAATAAAGATTTCGATGCCGAAACTGGCCCCGTACACCAGGCTGAGCAGCCACGCACGGTAGTTGGCCGCCGCAGCGCGGAAGCTCTTCCAGCCGCCTTTCTTGGCGCCCGCGCTGGTCCTGATATCACGCCCGGCGGGGCTGTCGTCGGCCCAGCGCCAGTACACCAGAGCCATGACCAACAGCGCGATGCCGGGCACCAGCAAGGCCACCCGCCAACCCAGGCCCTGCTCCACGCCCAGCATCATCACGGCGGCCAGCAACAGCGGCATCAGCGCCTGGGCCGCCCCACCGCCGGCATTGCCCCAGCCGGCGGCGGCGGCGTTGGCGGTGCCCACCACATTGGGCGCAAACATCACCGAGGTGTGCACCTGGGTAATGACAAAACTGGCGCCAATGGCGCCGATCAGCAGCCGGAAGACCAGGAAGGCTTCATAGCTCTGCGCGGTGGCCACGCCCAGCACCGGCAACGCGCCCAGCCCCATGAGCACGGCATAGGTGCGGCGCGGGCCGAAGCGGTCGCACAGCGGCCCGATGACCAGACGCACCAGAATGGTGACGGCCACGGCGGCAATGTTGAGATTGGCGATCTGGTCCACCGAGAGATCGAACTCGGCGCGGATCACGGGCATCAGCGGCGCCACGGCGAACCACGCGAAAAAGCAGGTAAAAAACGCCAGCCACGAGAGGTGGAACACGCGGATGGGAGTTTCGCGCAGACGGCGAAGATCGAGGTGCGTCGAGGGGTGAGACATAGCGCTCCGAGGCTCACTGAAGAACAAAGTGTCGCGGGCGCCGTTGTCCGCAAGTGGGTGTCTTCGTTGACCCCCGACCCTGAGAAAGCAAGCGGCGTGCCAGTCCCGCGTGCGCCAAAAACAGGCAGCATTCAGCTGCAACGGGCCGCAACGGGTCATGCACGCACCAGTTCCGCGCATGGCATCGCGAAACGCACCGTAACCATGCAGAGCAGGCCTCCAAATCGTGCATCTGGCCTCGGCACGTTCTTTGCACCGGCCCCCGCATGAGTGCTCCCCCGCCCGTTTTTCGTCCGTTACGCGTGATGCTGGTGGATGACCATCCGGAGCGCCTGGCCCTGCTTGATGCCGCCCTCACGGCGGCCGGGCATCGCATTGCGGCCAGCCTGGGCACCCACGAGCCACTGCTGGCTGCCGTGCAGCGTCACCGGCCCGACATCGTGCTGATCGATGTCGATGCCCCCAACCGCGACACGCTGGAGTCGCTGGGCCAGGTCAAGCGCGACCAGCCCTGCCCGGTGGTGATGTTTGCCGCCTATTCCGATGCCGACACGATTCGTCAGGCCATCCATGCCGGCGTCAGTGCCTATGTGGTCGACGGCCTGTCGGCCAACCGCATCCAGTCGGTGATTGACGTGGCCATCGCCCGCTTTGGCGAGTTCCGCGCGTTGCAGCAAGAGCTCGATGACACCCGCCTGAAGCTGGCCGACCGACGCGATGTCGACAAGGCCAAGGGCCTGCTCATGCAGCGCCGCGGGCTGGATGAGGCGGCGGCCTACGCGATGCTGCGGCGCATGGCCATGAGCCGCAACCTGCGGCTTGGCGATGCCGCACGCGCCCTTATTTCCGCTGCGGAGTTGCTCTGATGCACGAACCCGAGTTGAGTCGCCTGCGGATGGGCCTGGTGCCCCTGGCCGACTGCGCCCCGCTGGTGGTCGCCCGCGAGCGCGGCTTTTTTGCACGCCACGGGCTGGACGTAAGCCTGTCGGTGGAGGGCTCATGGGCCGGGGTTCGCGACAAGCTGGCCGCCGGACTGCTGGACGCCGCGCAGGTGCTGGCACCGATGCCGCTGGCCGCCCAACTGGGCATGGATGGCTTCGGCGTGCCGCTGATCTCGGCGCTCACCCTGAGCCGCAACGGCAACATGATCACGGTATCGAACAGCCTGCGCGACGCACTCGCCGGCCCCGAGGCCGACCCCACGGCACACGGCCTGGCGCTGAACGCACTGCTGACCCGGGAACGCGCCGCCGGCAAACGGCCGCGCGTGCTGGCCCACGTGTACCCGCATTCGTCACATCATTTTCTGCTGCGCGAATGGCTGGGCCGTTCCGGCATCGATGCCGACCGCGACCTGCACTTGCTGAGCATTCCGCCGCCGCTGCTGGTGCACTGCCTGCGGGCCGGCCAGATCGACGGCTTCTGCGCCGGCGCGCCCTGGGGCCTGGCCGCCGAAGCGGCGGGCGTCGGCCGCAACCTGTTTGCCACCCAGAAGGTACGGCCCGACTGCGTCGAGAAGGTCTTGGGCGTGCGCGCCGAATGGGCCGAACGCTATCCCCGAACCCATTTGCGGCTGGTCGCCGCCTTGATCGAGGCCGGCCAATGGCTGGAGGGTGAAGGCCGACGCGAAGAAGCCGCGCAGATTCTCGCCCGGGGCGCCTACCTCGACGTGTCACCGCAGATTCTGCTGGCGGCGCTCAGCGACCGCAGCGAAGGCAACCTGAATCCGGGATTCTGCTTCTCGGGCGACGACCTTGGCGCGCCGCGCAGCGCCGACATGGCGTGGCTCGAACACCAACTGCAGGATTGGGGCGAAGTGCCGGTGTCGCCCTCGGCCGCGCTGAACCGTTGCTACCGGGCCGACCTGCACCAGCAGGCGCTGGCCTACTGCACCCTGGAGCGATGAACGGTCAGCCGGATGACACGTCGCTGGCCGCGTCGGGCCCGGTGTTGAACAGCCACATCAGCACCGCCACGCCCAGCCCCCAGGCCCCGTTGAGCAGCCCGCCGATGACCCAGCTGATGGGCGCGACCGGCAGGCCCTTGAGCGGAAACACCACCAGCAAGGCCACCGCAGTGGGAAACACGGCGCCGAACAGCAGGGCCCCCACAAAGCGCCGCGCGCCCGGCTGGTGTTTCAGCAGCGCCCACATCGGCAGCGCCCAAAGCCCGCCGAAGAAGGCCAGCGACACCACCGCCGGAATACCGAACGGCGACGTCGGCGCCAGGCTGTAGGCGGCGTTCGGCACCCAGCCCTGCGCATGCATCAGGGCCAACAGGCCCTGATGCGCGAACAGGGTCGACACGTATCCCATCAAAAACACCTTGATCCACGGCAAACACGCTTTCATGCGGCATCGTCCCGTCGTTGGCGGCGCTGAGTCGTCAGCAGGTGTGCATCAACCCTTGCGGGCCTTGGCCTCGGCCACCAGCGTGTCGACCACGCCGGGGTCGGCCAGGGTGGAGGTGTCACCCAGCGCCGCGTACTCGCCCTCGGCAATCTTGCGCAGGATGCGGCGCATGATCTTGCCGGAGCGGGTCTTGGGCAGGCCCGGCGCAATGTGCAGCACGTCCGGCGTGGCGATGGGGCCGATCTCGTTGCGCACCCAGTTCTTCAGCGCGGTTTCGAGTTCGGCCGAAGCGGTTTCGCCGGCATTGAGATTGACGTAGGCATAGATGCCCTGCCCCTTCACCTCGTGCGGATAGCCCACCACGGCGGCCTCAGCCACCTTGGGGTGCGCCACCAGCGCCGATTCCACTTCGGCCGTGCCCATGCGGTGGCCAGAAACGTTGATCACGTCATCGACGCGGCCGGTGATCCAGTAATCACCGTCTTCGTCACGACGGGCGCCGTCGCCGGTGAAATAGGTGCCGGGATAGGTCGAAAAGTAGGTCTGGATGAAGCGCTCATGGTCGCCATAGACCGTGCGCATCTGACCCGGCCATGAATCGAGCATCACCAGATTGCCATCGGCCGCGCCGGCGAGCTGCCGGCCCTCGGCATCGACCAGCGCGGGCTTGATGCCGAACAGTGGCCGGGTGGCCGAGCCGGGCTTGAGGTCGGTGGCACCGGGCAGCGGCGAGATGAGAATGCCGCCGGTTTCGGTCTGCCACCAGGTGTCGACGATGGGGCAGCGGCTGTCGCCCACGACGCGGTAATACCACTCCCAGGCTTCAGGATTGATCGGTTCGCCGACGCTGCCCAGCACGCGCAGGCTGCTGCGGGCGCTCTGCTTCACCGGGCCGTCGCCCTCGCGCATGAGGGCGCGGATGGCCGTGGGCGCGGTGTAGAAAATGTTGACCTGGTGCTTGTCGCACACCTCCCAGAAGCGGCTGACGCTGGGATAGTTGGGCACGCCTTCAAACATGAGCGTGGTCGCGCCATTGGCCAGCGGCCCGTAGACGATGTAGCTGTGGCCGGTCACCCAGCCCACGTCGGCGGTGCACCAGTAGACCTCGCCTTCGCGATAGTCGAACACGTATTCGTGGGTCAGGCTGGCGTACAGCAGGTAGCCGCCGGTGGTGTGCAGCACGCCCTTGGGTTTGCCGGTAGAACCCGAGGTGTAGAGGATGAACAGCGGGTCTTCGGCGCTCATCTCTTCCGCCGGACAGTCGCTGGAAGCCTCGGCGGTGATGGCCTCGTACCAGACATCACGGCCGGCTTTCCACGCCACTTCGGCGCCGGTGCGCTTGACCACCACCACCTTTTGCACGCTGGCAGCGCCGGGCTTTTCCAGCGCCTTGTCGACGTTGACCTTCAGCGGAATGGTCTTGCCGCCCCGGATGCCTTCGTCGGCGGTGATCACGTACCTGGAGCCGCAGTCCTCGATGCGCCCGGCCAGCGCGTCCGGCGAAAAGCCACCAAAGACGATGGAGTGGATCGCCCCGATGCGCGCGCAGGCCAGCATCGCCACCGCCGCTTCGGGAATCATCGGCATGTACAGCGTCACCACCTCGCCCTTTTTGACGCCCTGCGCCTTCAGCGCGTTGGCCAGTTTGCCCACCAGACCATGCAGCTGCCGATAGGTGATGCGCGCGTCGTCGGCGGGATCATCGCCCTCCCAGATGATGGCCACCTGGTCGCCGCGGGTGGCGAGGTGGCGGTCCAGACAATTGGCGGCGACATTGAGCGTGCCGTCGTGGTACCAGCGAATGTGCAGGTCCTTGGCATCAAAGCTGACATCCTTGACCTGGGTGTAGGGCTTGATCCAGTCCAGCCGCTTGCCCTGCTCGGACCAGAACGCTTCCGGGTCGGCCACAGACGCCGCATACATCTTCTGATAACCGGCGTCATCAAGCTTGGCGCCCTGCCGCCATGCGGGCTGGACCGGGTGTACCGAAACACTCATGCAGATTCTCCTGTTCGTCGTTGTGCACGTCTGGCCACGTTTATACGTTGATCCCACGCGCGCTGCCAGACGACCCGGCGTGTCTGCGGGCCACGCCACACCACCGGCTTCGTGATGCGCGGCAGCGGCCGGTGAGGCACACGGCGAACGCCGCGTTCAGGCGGGTTGGCAGAGGCGTTACTGTCGATGAGTTGTTAATGCTAATAATTCTCATTATTGATAGAGTCGCCCCTCACCTCCCCCCGAGTCTTCAATGGCAACCTTCGGATTGAAAACACTCTGCAGGGCGCGGCACCGCTTTGCGCCCCCGCAAATGCCCCTGCCGCAGGCGGGCCACCGCGAGCACGGCCACCGCGGCGACGACGCGCGCGACCCGAACGCGCCGGCCAGCCCGCCGAACCTGCCATCACCCCGTGATCGCTGATGCGGCTGCCAGCGGGCTGATGGTTTCGGCGTCGCTGCTGTGGACGCGCACGCTGTGGGCCTGCACTGACGACGAACACGCCCAGATCGACTGCGCGGGGGCCTGCCTGCTGGCCAATGCCGCTGCGGTGATGCTGTGGCTGGCGGGCCGCTCGCCCGAAACCGCGATGCAAAGCTGGGGGCTGTTCGCCGCCGGCGGCAGCCTGGCCCACTTCGGCCTCACCGCCTGTGCGCGTCGCACAGCGCGGCACACCCAGACCACCCAAAGCTGGGGCGCCGCCCGCTGGTCGTCGATGGCGTATCTGGCCATCGGGGTCGTGTCGGCCCTGTTGACGCCCGCCACGCCTTGAGCGCATCGCCGGCGGACGCCTCAATTGGGGCGCCGGGGCATGACGGCATGCTGACCATGCGCCATGCCGCAAAGCGTGCGATGCGGGTGCTGATCAGCCCGCTGGGGTTGATGACGGGGCAGCGACGCGATGACCTTCATCGGCCAGCGACGTCACGGCGCGACGCCTCGGCCTCGAATCCGGTTCAGCGCTCGAACACGATCTCCAGCCGGCTGGACGCATCGCAGACCGCCGCCTCGGCGAAATAATCGCCGTCGTCGCTGCCGTAGAAGAAGTCGGTCAATGCCGCGCACACCGCGCTGCCGGAGAGTCCGAATACGATGCGGCTGGCGCTGCTGAAACTGGAACCGCCTTCCAGAGCCAGACGCGGCACCGCGCTGAAAGTCGCATCGAGGTCTTCGACGTCCACCCCGGGATTGCTGCCGAAGTCCTCCGCCGCGAGCACGGCAGCCAAAGGCAACTGCGCGCAGTCGGTGGCGCGGATCAGCCCGCCCACCTGGCGGAACACGCGGGTGCTGGCCGATGCCGGCGACTGGCTGAGGAAGCCGAAGCCGAAGTCCGAAGGCGGGTTCGCCAGCGGGATGCAGTCCTGCGGACCCAGCGGCGGCAGCAGGGTGCCGCTGACTTCCACGCTGCGCGATTCCGGAATGAAGAAGGGCGACTGGTCGATGAAGCGTTCGCCATCGGCCGTCAGTCGCAGCGTAAAGCTTGCAGAAGACAGCTCGTTGAAACCGCCGCCGCCATCGCCACCACCACCGCCGTTGCCGGGGTCGCGGGCGGCGTCGGCTTCCTCGGGCGTGAACAGCGTGAAATCGGCGTCGTTGAAGGTCCCGGACTGCACATCGACCACCACCTCGTCGCGCAGGAAACCGTCGGCAAAGATGCTGGTCGCCCATTGTCCTTCCGGCACGTTGTCGCACTGGAAGTCGCTGGCGTCGCAGAAGCGCACGCGGCACACCGGGAACGCCTCCAGTGCCTTGGCCGGCGCGGTTGCCGACCGGCTGCGCGCCGAGGCGTCACAGCCGGGGTCGCTGAGCAGCACGGTGGCGTTGTCGCGGATCTCGTCGAGCTTGCCGGCGTCGTCGAACAGGTCCACGACCTCGCCGAGGGTCTCGGGCAGGTAACTGCCGAAGAACGTCGTCGCCTGCTCGGTGGCGAACTGGCGGGCATGTTCGATGCCGGTCTTCAGGCCCCGCAGCACCTCGACCTGGGCCACGTCCACCTGCGCCCGCACCTGCGCCTGGATCTGGTTGAGGCCCTGGGTGGCGCGCAGGTAGGTGGCGCGCGCATCGATGATGGCCTGGGTCTCGTCCTCGTCGACGCCGTCGTTGAGGCGGGCCAGCCGCTCGCGCTCCTTGATCGCGATGCCGGTGAAGGTCGCGGCCGCCAGCAGCACGATCGGCAAGGGCACCACCTTGGCCGTCACTCTCGCCGGATCGCCCTCACCGGAACGGGCAGCGGCGCTTCGTGCCTCCTCGGTCAGGGCCCGCATTGCCAGGTTCTGCTCGGTCTGTGCAAAGCGGTCGGCCGCCTCCGAGAAACGGTCCACCCAGTCGGGGTAGTCCTGTCGCCAGTAGGCGTCGAAGTCGGCGTAGCGTTCCTCGTCGAGTGCGGTATTGGCGGCGTTGTCGCCCGCAATCAGTTCCTCGACCAGCGATTCGAGTGCTGCCGCAGCGGTGGATTGCTGCTGCACGGCCTGTGCGGTGCTGGTCGGGATGGGCACCCGCACGTTGCCGCCGCCGTCATCACCGCCCCCGCCGCCGCCACAGGCAGCGATGAACATGGATGTCGGAATCAGGGTGCAAAGCAGCAGCGGTCGGATCACGGTCATTCCCCGGGGCGCGTTGGGATGCGTTCACGCTAGGCGCATGGGCTGCGGTGAACCATGAGCAGATCTACTCAATCGGCTCGGCGGGGCCGGACCCCGCATGCAGCAGCGCCCAGCGCAGCAGCGCGTGGTTGCCGCGCAGGCCGAGGCGCCGGCAGGCATGGGCCCGATGGTTTTCCACCGTGCGCAGGCTCAGCCCGAGGTGCCGCGCGATGTGCCGGCTGGACCAGCCGGCCGCCACCCGATGCAGGATCTGCCGCTGCCGATCACTGAGGGATGCCGGGTCGCCCATCGCCCGAGTCTGCGAAGGCCCGCACCGGCCGCGCCATGAGCAGGACTGCTCAATTGCGCAGGATTCCGGGCGACGGCGCCGCTACAGTTCCTGCCGGTGATCCAGTGCGAACTTGAGCAGGGCATTGGCACCGCGCAGGTCGAGCTTGGCCGCAACGTGTGCACGGTGGTTGTCCACGGTGCGCGGACTGATGTGGAGCAGTTCTGCGATCTCGCGGCTGGAGCGGTGTTCGGCCACCAGTCGCAGCACGCGGCGCTCGGCCGTGGTGAGGCTGGACAGGGGGTCGATGGCGTGCAGCTCGCCGCGGTCGTCGAGCTTCCAGCTGATGGCGCTGCCGACGTAGCGCTGGCCGCGCCGCACCGTTTGCAGGCAACGCTGCAGCTCGGCCTCGGCGTTTTCCTTCAGCAGATAGCCCTGCGCACCGAGCCGGAAAGCGCGGTTGAACCAGGCGCGGTCGTCGTGCAGGGTCAGCATCACGCAGATCGGCGGGTCCGGCCAGCGCTGCGACTGCGCCAGCACGCCCAGGCCATCGAGCTGGGGCATGGAGATGTCCAGCAGCGCGATGCGCGGATGCACCTCGCGAATCAGGCGCAGCGCCTCGACGCCGTTGCCGGCCTCGGCGACCACCTCGTAGTCGTCGCGCTCCGCCAGCACCTCGCGCAGGCCGCGACGGAAGATCGGATGATCGTCGGCGATCAGGATCGACTCAGGCATGGCGCAGCGGGGCCTCCAGTTCGATGCGGGTACCGCCGCCGGGCTGCGGCAGGATGCGCAGATTGCCATCGAGTCGCAGCGCACGATCATGCATGCCGTCCAGCCCGCGACCCCGATTGCGCTGCGCTTGCGGCGGCATGCCGCGACCGTCGTCCTCGATCTGCAGGCAGTACCGCCCCTCAAGCTGCTTCAGACGCAGGCTGACGTGGCGTGCGGCAGCATGGCGCAGCGCGTTGCTCAGCGCCTCCTGCGCCACCCGGAACACCTGCAGCGCGTCGCGCGGGTCCAGTGCGAGGTCGTCGAGGTCGTCGATGTCGTGCACGTAGCCGATCCCGGCAGGCTCGAACAGGGTTGCCATCATGGCCTCGAGCGCTTCGCGCAGGCCCAGCCGGTCGAGCTGGCTGGGATAGAGGTTGGCCGCCACGCGGCGGGTTTCCTGGATGGCCTCGCGCAGGCCGGCATCCAGCGGCGGTTTGAGTTCGGCCGGCAGCCGGCGCAGGCCGCCGAGGACCGCCAGCAACTGCTGGCCGAGGCCGTCGTGCAGGTCCTGGGCGATGCGTCGGCGCTCGGCGTCCTGCGTGTCCAGCAGGGCCTGCGCACCACGCTCGCGCTGGGCGGCCAGCGCGGCGGTGGCGCGGTCGCGCTCGGCATCGAGCAGCTTGATGCGGTCGGCCAGCGCGAACGACAGCAGCATCACCTCGGCCAGGGTGCCGAGCTGGTAGGCGTGCTCGGTCCACCAGGTGCCGGGCACCAGGCCCAGCGTGCGCAGCACCAGCAGCACCACGCCGGGCAGGAACGCCGCCAGGCCGAGGATGAGAAAGCGCGCCTGCCGCACGCCGGCGCGGTAGGCCGAGACGATGGCGGCCGGGAAGATCAGCACCGAGGCGGCCACCGCCACCAGCAGCAGGATCATCGCCAGGCGGTAATGCAGCAGCAGCAGCAGCGCGCCCAGCAGCGCCGCCAGCATCAGGCCCTGCAGGCCGCGATGCCAGCGCGGCACGCGGCTCGACGTGCGCGCCATGTTGGCGACGAAGGCGGCACCGAAACCCAGCGTGGCGCAAAGACCCAACAAGGTTCCGGCGTTGCCCAGCAGCGCCGAATGCGGCCACAGCAGCCAGGCGGCGTGGCCACTGTAGGCCCCCTGAAAGACGACCAGCCCCACCAGGTAGAGCACGTAGTAGAGATAGGCGCGGTCGCGGATCAGCGCCCACAGGAAGGCGTTGTAGATCGCCAGCGCCAGCAGCACCGCGTAATAGAAGCCGTAGGCGAGCTGATCGCGCAGGTTCTGGCGCCAGAACGCGCGCTCGTCCCACAGTTCCAGCGGCAGGCTGAGCGCACCGGACGACTGCGCGCGCAGATACAGCCGGCCGGCGAAGCCCGGTTCGAGCATGAACAGCGGATGGGGGTGGATCAGCGCGCGTTGCGCCAGGGCCTGGTGATCACCGGCCTGCTCTGCGCTCCAGCCGCCATCGGCATGCGGCCGGTACAGGATCAGATCATCGTTCTGCGTGTAGGGCAGGCTCAGCAACCGCGAACTGTCGGACGCCGGAACGTCGATGCGCAGCCACCATGCCGATGCGCTCAGGCCCAGGCTGGGGGAAGGCGCGTTGATCGCCCTGAATGCCGCCCCGGGCCGCGCCACCTGCTCGATGCGCAACGACCGCGACGGATCTTCCAGCAAGGCCAGCGATGGCGGTTGAATCCCGGCGGCACGGGCCGCTCCGCCCAGCGCGAGTCCGGCGACGACCAGCCACCGCGCGACGGTCATCGACCATGGGGTGTCCATGCGGGCGTCCATATGGATTTGGGTGCAGATGATCCTGAGGACATGGTAAGCCGCGGGCGGCGGCATAGGCCACGGGTGCGGGCACGTCCCCGCACCATGACCGGGCCGATGCCATCACCCTCACTGCCAGCGGCTACCATCGACCGATGATGCCGATCAAACCGACCCACCCGTTGAGCTGCCCGATGGCCAGGCTCACATGACCAGCCTCAGCTTCGGCGGGCTGTCAGAGCCGGTGCTGCGGCTGAGCGTGTTTCTGGGCGTGCTCGCGGCCCTGATGGCCCTTGAAAGGGTGCTGCCGCGGCGGGGGCTGCACCGGTCCCGGGGGGCGCGCTGGACCACCCATCTGTCCATCGTCGTGCTTGACGGCCTGTGCCTGCGGGTGCTGGGCGCGCTGGCCGCGCCGCTGCTGGCGGTAGGGACGGCGATCTGGGCGCAGGCCCACGGCTGGGGTCTGTTGAACCAGTTTGAGGCGCCGGCCTGGCTGGAGGTCGCGGTGGCGCTGGCGCTGTTCGATCTGCTCATCTGGGCCCAGCACCGCGTGTTTCATCGTGTTCCGTGGCTGTGGCGCATCCACCGCATGCACCACGCCGATCCCGACTTCGATGCGACCACGGCGCTGCGCTTTCACCCCATCGAGATTCTGCTGTCGATGGCGATCAAGGTGGTCGCGGTATTGCTGCTGGGCCCCAGCGCGGTCGCGGTGGTGCTGTTTGAGGTGATCCTCAACGCCTGTGCGATGTTCAACCACGCCAACCTGCGCCTGCCTTTGTGGCTCGATACGCCACTGCGCCGGGTGCTGGTCACGCCCGACATGCACCGCGTGCACCACTCGACGCGCCCCGGCGAGCATCACAACAACTTCGGCTTCAGCCTGTCGGTCTGGGACCGGTGGTTTGGCACCTATGTGGCGCAGCCCCGCGACGGGCACCTGGACATGCAGATTGGCCTGAGGGACTTCGCGCGCGAACGCCCCGAATCGCTGCGCTGGTGTCTGGCCATCCCTTTTCGCGCCGCGTCGGCCGCGTCGGCCACATCGGCCACATCGGCAGAGACAACGCCGATGACCGGGGCGGCCCCGCCTGACGCCGACCCAGACCTAGACCCAGACCCCGGCAGTTCCCGTGATTGAGCGCCGCAGGTCCGCGACACCGGACCGCTGAGCGACCGGATGCGAGTGGATTTGGGGGGACGCCGCACATGAATCTCGGGGTGGGCCTTCAGCCCATCAGGATCACCTGCCGCACCGCTTCGCCGCGCGCCAGCCGGTCAAAGCCTGCGTTGATCTCATCGAGCGTAAGCCTGTGTGTCAGCAGCCGGTCCACCGGCAGGCGCCCGGCCTGGTACAGCGCCACGAATCGCGGCAGGTCGCGGCTGGGCACGCACGAGCCCATGTACGCGCCCTTGAGCGTGCGCTCCTCGGCGACGAGGCTGACGGCCGAGAGGCTGAGCATGCGGCTGGGATGCGGCAGGCCCACGGTGACCGTGGTGCCGCCGCGCCGGGTGGCGTGATAGGCCTCGGCGAGCACCTGCTCGTGCCCGACGGTTTCGATGGCGATGTCCACGCCCCCGTTCACCGCAGCCTTGATCTGTGCAGGCACGTTGCCGCTGTTGCCGGCCTGGATGCAATGACGGGCGCCCAGCTCAGCGGCCAGCGCCAGTTTGGCGGGGTTCACGTCGACCGCCACCACGGGATACGCACCGGCGGCGACCGCGCCCAGCAACGCGGCCAGACCCACGCCGCCCAACCCGAATATGGCGATGCTCTGCCCGGCGCGCAGCTGTGCCGTGTTGACCACCGCGCCGACGCCGGTCATCACCGCGCAGCCGAACAGGGCGGCTATCTCGTAGGGCAGGTCCGGGGCGATTTTCACCGCCGAGCGCTGCGACACGACGGTGCGTTCGGCAAAGCCCGACACGCCCAGATGGTGATTCAGCGCGGCGCCTCCGCCGGTGGCAAACGGCTGCGTGCCGCCCAGCAGCGTGCCGGCGACGTTGGCCTTCGCGCCCGGTTCACACAGCGCCGCGCGGCCGCTGGCGCAGGGGTCGCAATGGCCACACACCGGCACGAACGAGAACACCACGTGATCACCGGGCGCGAAGGCGGTCACGCCGGGGCCGCAGGCTTCGACCACGCCGGCTGCTTCATGCCCCAGCACCATGGGCATGACCCTGGGGCGCGAGCCGTCGATCACCGACAGGTCGGAATGGCACAGGCCCGCTGCGCGCACCTTGATCAGCAGCTCGCCGTCTGCCGGGGGCGCGAGCTGCAGGGTTTCGATGGCCAGCGGCCGGGACGCGACGTACGGCGCCGGCAGGCCCATCTGGCGCAGCACGGCGGCACGGGTGGTGATCATGCGGGGGGCAGCAGGGCTTCCAGCACCGCCCGCAGGGCCTCGTGCGGCGGACAGGGGCGCCGCCCGGCGCGGTCCACGAACACATGCACGAAGTGGCCTTCGGCCGCCGGCACGTCGCTGCCCGTCTTGAACAGGCCCAGCTCGTACCGCGCGCTGGTGCGGCCCAGGTGGCCGACCCGCAGCCCGGCCTCGATGACCTCGGGGAACGAGAACGAATCGTGAAAGCGGCACTGTGATTCCACGCACAGGCCGATGATCTCGCCGCCGTGCAGGTCCAGCCCGCCAGCGTCGATCAGGTGCCGGTTGATGACCGTGTCGAAGGCGCTGTAGTACTCAACGTTGTTGAGGTGCCCGTACAGGTCGTTGTCTTTCCAGCGGGTTTCGAAGCGGGCGAAGTGAACGTAATCGGCGCGCCGGGTCTGGATGCGCGACATGGTTACTTGTGGCTTTTGAGCAGCGCGCTCACCTTGTCGGTGTAGGCCTGCTGGGCCTTGTCACTGGACAGGCCCGAGAGTTTGGCCCAGGCGTCGTATTTGGCGCGCCCCACGAGGTCAAGCATGCCGGGGCGCTTGCCCTGCACGTCGCCCTCGGAGGCCTGCTTGAAGTGGGCGTAAAGAAACAGCATGTCGTCGTTCGACGGCCGCTTGGTCAGCGTCTTGACGTCGATCTGGGCTTGCACGAACGCGGGTTGAATCTCGGCCATTTGCGGCTCCTGATGGCGTGTCAGTGAGAAAGATGAAGGCCCGGTTTATAGCACGGGCCCTCAGGCTCACTGCTCGCCCGGCAACCGTCGCACGTAGTCCACAAAGTCAAACGCCGCGGCGTGTCGTTCATCGGCCGCGTGATGCGTGCGGGCCACTTCCAGCCACTGCGCCGGGTCCAGCGCGGGAAACCAGGTGTCCCCCTCGGGCGCGGCATCGACTTCGGTCAGGTAAAGCCGCGTGGCGCGCGGCAACAGCGCGGCGTACAGCTCGCCGCCGCCAATCACCCACACCGCTTCGCCCTGCGGACCGGCCAGCGCGTCGTCGAGCTGGTCGAAGACGCGGGCGCCTTCAGCGGCGAATCCGGGTGCGCGGCTCAGCACGCGGTTGTCGCGCCCCGGCAGCGGGCGGCCCAGTGAGGTCCAGGTCTTGCGGCCCATGAGCAGGGTCTGACCCAGCGTCAGGGCCTTGAAACGCTTCAGGTCGTCGGGCAGACGCCACGGCAGATCGCCGGTCACGCCGATGACGCGATTGCGCCCCAGCGCGGCAATGAGGTACAGCGGTGTCTGCAGCGCCATCAGACCGCCACGGGCGCCTTGATGTGCGGGTGGGCGAGGTAGTCGCAGAGGGTGAAGTCCTCAAGCTGGAAACCGAACAGGTCGGTCACGGCGGGATTGATCTGCATGCGCGGCAGCGGGTGCGGGGCGCGCGACAACTGTTCTTCTGCTTGCGCAAGGTGATTGGCATACAGATGGCAGTCGCCACCGGTCCAGACAAAATCACCCGGTTGCAGACCGCAGACCTGCGCCATCATCAGGGTCAGCAGCGCGTAGCTGGCGATGTTGAACGGCACGCCCAGAAAAATATCGGCGCTGCGCTGATAAAGCTGACACGACAGTTTTCCATCGGCCACATAGAACTGGAACAGCGCATGACACGGCATCAGCGCCATCTGGTCCAGCTCGCCCACGTTCCAGGCCGAGACGATCAGGCGCCGCGAATCGGGCGTGCTGCGGATCTGCTCGACCAGCCGCGCAATCTGGTCGATGTGGCGGCCATCCGGCGTGGGCCAGTTGCGCCACTGCTTGCCATACACCGGGCCCAGCTCGCCGTTGGCATCGGCCCATTCGTCCCAGATGCGAACGCCGTGTTCCTTCAAATAGGCGATGTTGGTGTCGCCGCGCAGGAACCACAGCAGCTCGACGATGATCGACTTCAGGTGCAGCTTCTTGGTCGTCACCAGCGGAAAGCCCTGTGCCAGATCGAAGCGCATCTGGTGGCCGAAGATCGAGCGGGTGCCGGTGCCAGTGCGGTCGGTTTTTGCGGTGCCTTCGTCCAGCACCTTGCGCATCAGGTCCAGATACGGCTGCACGTCAGGCGCCTTTGGTGCCGAACGCTGCGGGGCGACGGTAGGCCACGACCAGAATGACGGCGCCGGCCACCACCATCGGGGCACTCAACTGCATGCCCATGGTGAACCAGTCGGTTCCGTACAGGTAGCCGATGTGCCCATCAGGGAGACGCACGGTTTCAACCAGCGAGCGGAACACGCCATACATCAGCAGGAACAGGCCGGACACGGCCATGCGCGGACGCGGATTTTTGGAAAACCACCACAGCACCACCAGCATCACCAGGCCTTCCAGCAGGGCCTCGTACAACATCGATGGGTGGCGCGGCACCGGCCCGGCACCCGGGAACACCATGCCCCAGGGCAAGGTGGTCGGTGCGCCATAGAGTTCGCCGTTGATGAAGTTGCCGATGCGGCCGGTGAGCAGCCCCACCGGAATCAGCGGCGCGGCGAAATCGGCGATGTCGAACACGTTCAGGTTCTTGACTTTGGCGAACCAGAAGTAGGCCACGATGACGCCGAGCAGCCCGCCATGGAAGCTCATGCCGCCTTCCCAGATGCGCAACAGCATCAGCGGATCGTCCATCCACTGATCGAAGCCGTAGAACAGCGTGTAGCCGATGCGGCCGCCGAAGATCACGCCCATCACGATGTAGAACAGCAGATCGGTGACCTGATCCTGGGTCCAGCCGATGTGCGGCTGCCTGGCGCGCTGCGTGCCCAGCCACCAGCCGATGCCGAAGGCCAGCAGGTACATCAACCCGTACCAGTGGATGCTGATGGGGCCGAGATGAACGGCGACGGGGTCGAAACCTGGGTGGGTCAACATGGCGTGATGATAGCGGCTGATCGATGCGGATTGATGACGGCAGGCGCCGACGCGAGACCGCCCTGCCCCCGGCCCGGCGGTGCAAAGCGGTTCAGAACGCCCCGGCTCAGAACACCCGGGCGACGAGTGCCTTGAGATAGCGGGTTTCAGGAATCGCCGGGTGGACCGGGTGGTCGGCGCCCTGGGCGCCGGTTTCGAGTATCTGCAGGCGGCGGTCCAGCTTGCGCGCCTCGCGCAGCAAGACGCGCTGCAGCTCTGCCGGTTCGAGGTGGTGCGAGCAGGAGCAGGCGATCAGAATGCCGTCGGCACTCATCACCTGCATCGCCGCACGGTTGAGCGCCGCGTAATGCTCCAGCCCTTTTTCATGGTCGCGCTTTCGTTTGATGAGCGCCGGCGGATCGACCACGACCGTCTCGAAGCGCTGGCCTTCGGCCTTGAGTTCGCGCAGCAGGTCCATGGCCTCGCCTTGGCGGGTCTCCACCGTCAGGTCGTTGGCCTTGGCACTGGCCTGCGCGGCGGCCAGCGCCGGGGCCGAGCTGTCGAGGCAGATGGCTGCGCTGGCACCGGCCTGCAGGCCCCGCAAGGCCCAGCCCCCGGCGTAACTGAAAACGTCCAGCAGGCGCCCGCCGCGCGCGTAGGCGGCAAAACGGTCGCGATTGTGGCGCTGGTCGTAGAACCAGCCGGTTTTCTGCCCGCCCGCAAGCGGCACGCGGAAGTGCAGGCCGCTCTCGATGATCTCGATCTCGTCCGGCACCTCGCCGATCACCTCGTCGATCTGCGGAAGACCCTCGGTCTCGCGCATCGCCAGATCATTGCTGATGAGAATGCCGCGCGGCTTCAGCACGATCTTCAGCGCCTCCAGCAAGGCTGGCTTGAGCAGCTCCATGCCTGCCGTGGTGATCTGCACCGCCAGCACGTCGTCGTAACGGTCAATCACCAGGCCCGGCAGGCCGTCGGCCTCACCGAACACCAGCCGGTAATGCGGCGTCGGATACAGGCGGGCACGCAAGGCCAGTGCCGCGTTGAGGCGCCGCGCAAACCAGTCGGCGTCGATTTCGGCGGTGATGTCGCCGGTCAGCAGCCGCAGGCAGATCAGGGTGTGCGGGTTGATGTAACCGGTGCCCAGCGGCTTGGCGCGGGCGTCGAGCACGCGGCACAGGGTGCCGGGCGTCAGCTTGGCAAAATTGGGTGGGGCGACGATCTCGTTGGAATACACCCACAGATGGCCGGCCCGCAGGCGACGGTCTTCACGCGGTTTGAGTTGGATGTTGAGCATGGCGCGGCTCCGCGTGGACATGAAAAATGAACGGCGCAGGGCGGCATCAACCGGCCGGGCGCACCGCAAGGGCGCGGAGTATAGGGCCTGGCCGCTGCCGCGCTCCGATGGGGCGACGGCAGCGGCGAAGGATCAGCCCAACTTCACGTCGTAGCGGAATTCACGCTTGAAGCGGGCGCGAAAATCGTCCAGCGTGAAGCGGTGATTCTGCGTGCCGGGCCGCTCGATCTTGATGGCGCCCATAAGGCTGGCGATGCGGCCGGTGGTTTCCCAGTCCAGCCCCTTGCTGATGCCATAAAGCAGCCCGCCGCGATAGGCATCGCCGCAGCCGGTGGGGTCGGCCAGGCTTTCGGCCTTGGCCACCGGGATGCTGTAGGTCTTGCCCTTGGCAATGATGTTGGAGCCCTTGCCGCCCCGGGTGACCACCAGCGCATCGACGCGTTCGGCAATCTGTTTCAGCGACCAGCCGGTGCGGTCCACCAGCAACTCGGCCTCGTAGTCGTTGACCGCCACGTAGCTGGCCTGGGTGATGAAGGTTTTCAGCTCGTCGCCATTGAACATCGGCAACCCCTGGCCGGGGTCGAACAGGAACGGAATACCGGCCTCGGTGAACTGCTGCGCATGCTGCAACATGCCATCGCGACCGTCGGGCGACACCGACCCCAGCTTGACGCCCTTGGGGGCCAGCTTCTGGGTGTGCGCCAGGTTCATCGCGCCGGGGTGAAAGGCGGTGATCTGGTTGTCGTCCAGATCGGTGGTGATGTAGGCCTGCGCGGTGTAGGCACTGTCGATCACCTTCACCAGACTCTGATCGATCTGGTTGTCGGTCATCCAGCCGGCATAGGCTTCGAAGTCTTTGCCCACCGTGCCCATCGGCTTGGCGTCGCCGCCGAGCAAATGCAGGTTGAACGCGATGTTGCCGGCGCAGCCGCCAAACTCGCGGCGCAACTCGGGCACCAGAAAGGACACATTGAGAATGTGCACCTTGTCGGGAAGGATGGCGTCTTTGAATTGGCCCGAGTACACCATGATCGTGTCGTAGGCCAGCGAACCGCAGATAACAACTGACATGTAGCAAATCCCATTTTTTGATGTGTGGGGCCATCTCTGGCGAGACAGCCGTGAACGCTATGTACCCCTGGGTCCACATCCCTGTGTGCCCGTTTCGCGAGCGCCGCGCTCGCCACGGTCGACGTGCAGGTTAGGCCGGGACATAACGCAGGTCCAACTGCCGGGCCGCGCGCACGTCGTCCAGTCGCCGTATCGGCTGGGTGTAAGGCGCGCCTTTTACGTAAGCGATGTCGGCGGCGGCCTCCTCGCCGATGCTCGCCAGGGCCTCGACAAAGGCATCCAGCGTGGCCTTCTCTTCGGTTTCGGTGGGCTCGATCAACAGGCATTCGGGCACGACCAGCGGAAAATAGATGGTCGGCGCGTGCATGCCGTAGTCCAGCAGGCGCTTGGCCACGTCGGTGGCGGTAAGGTTGAGCTGCGTCTTCTGGCGCTTGAGCGTGACGATGAACTCATGCGTCGCCCGCCGTTGCGGAAAGGCCAGATCAAAGCCTCGCGCCTTCAGCGCGGCCGCCAGATAGTTGGCGTTGAGCGTTGCGTACTCGGCGACCCGCTGCATGCCCTCGTGGCCCAGCAGGCGCGCATAGATGTAGGCCCGCAACAGCACCCCGGCATTGCCCATCCACGCCGACAAGCGGCCGATGGACTGGGGCAGATCGGCCTCCGCCAGCCAGCGATAGCCGCCGTGATCGTCTTTGCCGACCAGGGGAATGGGCATGAACGGCAACAATCGCTTTGAAACGCCGATGGCGCCTGAACCCGGCCCACCGCCGCCGTGCGGCGTGGAGAAGGTCTTGTGCAGGTTCATGTGGATGACGTCGAACCCCATGTCACCCGGCCGCACCTTGCCCAGAATGGCATTGAGGTTGGCGCCGTCGTAGTACAGCAGGCCACCGGCCTGATGCACGATGTCGGCAATCTCCTTGATGCGCCGTTCGAACACGCCGAAGGTGCTGGGATTGGTCAGCATGATGCCGGCGGTCTGCGGTCCCACCGCCGCCTTCAGCGCCTCGACATCGACATCGCCCTCGTCGTTGGTCGGCACCTCGCGCGCCACGTAGCCGAGCATTGTCGCCGTGGCCGGATTGGTGCCGTGCGCCGCGTCCGGCACCAGAATCTCGGTGCGCCCGGTGTCGCCCCGCGCCCGGTGATAGGCACGGATCATCGCCACGCCGGCGAATTCACCCTGGGCGCCGGCCATGGGCGTAAGGCTTACGCCGGCCATGCCGGTGACGTCCTTGAGGATCTCCTGCAGGTCATGCATGCACGCCAGAAAGCCCTGCGAATGCGACACCGGGGCCAGCGGGTGCCGGCCGGCAAACCCCGGCAATAAGGCCAGGGTGTTACAGGCGCGCGGGTTGTATTTCATCGTGCACGAACCCAGCGGATAGAAGTGCGTGTCGATGGAAAAATTCAGCCGCGACAACTGGGTGTAGTGGCGCACCACCTGCAGTTCGGAAACCTCAGGCAACAGCGGCGGCGTGCGGCGGCGCAAGGCGGCGGGAATGGCCAGCTCGCCCACCGCGTCACGCGGCATCTGCGCGTGGGCGGCACGGCCAGGAGACGATTTTTCGAAGATCAGGCTTTGGACCATGTTCGCAGCTCGGAATCGGTGAATCAGGAAAAGGCGTTGCCACACGCGCCCGGCAGCGGTGACGGCCGCCGGGCGCGCACATCAGGCTCGGGTCAGCTCAGAACGGCCAGCGCCGCGTCGTAGTTCGGTTCGTCGGCCACTTCGCTGACCATTTCGGCATGCAGCACCTTGTTGTCGGCATCCAGCACCACCACCGCGCGTGCGGTCAGGCCGGCAAACGGGCTGTTCTCGATCAGCACGCCGTAGTCCTTGGCGAAGCCGCGGCCGCGCATCAACGAGGCGCTGACCACATTCTTCAGGCCCTCGGCACCGCAGAAGCGCGCCTGGGCGAACGGCAGGTCAGCCGAAATGCAGAGCACCACGGTGTTGTCGAGCGCCGCCGCCTTTTCGTTGAACTTGCGCACGCTGGTGGCGCAGGTGGGCGTGTCGACGCTGGGAAAGATGTTCAGAATCTTGCGCTTGCCGGCGAAATCGTGAAGCGTGATGTCTTTGAGATTACCGCCCACCAGGCGGAAGCCGGGGGCGTCACTGCCCACCGCCGGCAGCGCGCCGTGAATCTGGATGGGATTGCCTTTGAGGGTTACGGTTGCCATCGCATAGCTCCTACTGTGTGGATGCCAGAACCGAGCGCAGCGCGTCGGCGTACTGACGAAGATGTTCGGGAGATTTGGTTTCGGTTGCACAGACCAGCAGCGCGTTGCCGAGGGTCGGATAGTCCGCCGTCAGGTCCATGCCGCCGAGAATGCCCTGCCCGGCAAGCCGGGCAAGCACCGGCGCGACCGGTCGATCGAGCACGATCACGGCCTCGTGGAACCCGGGCGCCTGAAATGCGGCGCGCACGCCGTCGATCGCGGTCAGCAAACCCAGCAGGGTCTGCGTGTTGCGGTGGCTGGCGGCGGCCACCCGCGCCAGGCCCTCTGGCCCCAGCAGGCTCATGTAGATCGTCGCCGCCGTGACCAGTAGTCCCTGATTGGTGCAGATGTTCGACTTGGCCTTGGCCCGCCGAATGTGCTGCTCGCGGGCCTGCAGGGTCAGGGTGAAGCCGGGCTTGCCCTCAAGATCGACGGTGCGACCGACGATACGGCCCGGCATTTCACGCACCAGCGCCTGGCGTGCGGTCAGGAAACCAAAGTACGGCCCGCCCGACGACAGCGGCGCGCCCAGCGGCTGGCCTTCACCACACACGATGTCGGCGCCCTGGGCGCCCCACTCGCCCGGCGGCTTCAGCAAGGCCAGCGCGGTCGGGTTGACCACCGCCACCACCAGTGCGCCACGGGCATGCGCCCAGTCGGTGATGGCATCGACCGCTTCAAGCTGCCCGAAGAAGTTGGGCTGCTGAATGACCACGGCGGTGGGCGCGGCATCGGCATGTGCATCAAGACCGGCAAGGTCCAGGGTGCCGGTGCTGGCATCAAAGGGCAGGATCACCGACTCGATGCCCTGCGCGCCGGTGGTGGCATTGACCACGTCGCGGTAGCGCGGGTGCACGGTGTCGGGGATCAGCACCCGACCACTGCCGTTCTTGCGGTTGGCCCGCAGCGCCATGAGCAGGGCTTCGCCCAGACCGCTGGCCCCGTCATAGAGCGAGGCGTTGCTCACTTCCATGGCGGTCAAGGCGCAGATCATGGTCTGGTATTCGTAAAGCAACTGCAGCGTGCCCTGGCTGGCCTCGGCCTGGTAGGGCGTGTAGGCCGAATAGAACTCGCCGCGGGTGGTGATTTCCCACACGGCCGCCGGAATGTGGTGCTCGTAGGCGCCGGCGCCAATGAAGTTGAGCGCCACCGCGTCCTGCGCGGCGCGGGCGTGCATCAGCTGGCTGATGCCCATCTCGGGCAGCGCTTCGGGCACCTGCTTCAGGGGCTGGGCGCGCAGTGCCGGCGGAATCTCGTCGAACAGCGCCTCGATGGTCGGGGCGCCAATCACCGCGAGCATTTCGCGAACGTCGGTTTCGGTGTGCGGAATAAAAGGCATGTGATCCTTTGGGCTCAGGCGTCGGCCAGTGCCTTGGCGTAGCCGTCGGCATCCAGCAGTTTTTCGAGTGCGGCCGGGTCGGCCGGCTGCATCTTCCACAGCCAGGCGTCGCCGTAGGGGTCGCTGTTGAGCAGTTCGGGCGCATCGGTCAGGGCCGGATTGGCGGCGGTCACCGTGCCGGCCACCGGCGCGTACACGTCACTGGCGGCCTTCACCGACTCGACCACGGCGCAACTGTCGCCGGCTTTCAGCACGCGCCCGGCTTCCGGTGCTTCGACGAACACCAGATCGCCGAGGGCGGCCTGGGCGTGGTCGGTGATGCCGATGGTGAGGCTGCCGTCCGGCTCTAGGCGTACCCACTCGTGGGACGCAACGTATTTCAGATCAGTCGGGATTTGGCTCATGGGTCTGGGTCCAGGAAAAATCTAAGGGATGGGGCGCAAAGCTTGACGCAAACACTGCAGATGGGGGCGGCGCGCGGTCACACCCGCACCTTGCCGTGGCGCACGAACGGCGGCTTGACGCGTCGCGCCGGCAGCCACTGGCCACGGATCTGGACCTCGCAAGCGCCCTCGGATCCGGCCTCGACCCGCGCCAGGGCGATCGATTGCTTGAGTGTGGGGGCAAAGCCGCCGCTGGTGGTCTCGCCCTTTCGGCCGTCGGCAAAGCGCACCGGCATGTGGGCGCGCAGAACGCCTCGGCCTTCCAGCACCAGGCCGATGAACTGCGCGGGCGCCCCTTGCCTGATGCGCTCCAGCGCAGCACGGCCGATGAAGTCGCGGTCCTCCGGGGCCCAGGCAATGGTCCAGCCCAGGCCGGATTCCAGCGGATGGCGGGACTCGTCCATGTCCTGCCCGTAGAGGTTCATGCCGGCTTCGAGGCGCAGCGTGTCGCGGGCACCCAGACCGCAGGGCACCACGCCGGCCGCTTCCAGGGCGCGCCACAGCGACACCAGGTCGTCATGCGGCAGGATCAGCTCGAAGCCATCTTCGCCGGTGTAGCCGGTGCGCCCCACGAACACCCGGTCATTCCAGGCGGCGTTGAAGGGTTTCAGGGCCGCAACCGCGTCACGCAGCGTCGCCGGCAGGTGCGGCAGGGTCAGTGCGCTGGCGGTGGGCCCCTGCACGGCGAGGATGCCCAGGTCATCACGCCGCTGCACGGCCACGGCGCGGCCGGCGCTGTGCTGCTGCAGCCAGGCGACATCCTTGTCGGTGGTGCCGGCATTGACCACCAGTCGATAGGCTTGGTCGCCGGTGCGGTAGACGATGAGGTCGTCGATGACGCCGCCGTCTTCGCGCAGCATGGTCGCGTACAGGGCGCGTCCCACGACGGCGAGCTTGGCGACGTCGTTGGCCAGCAGATGGCGCAGAAAATCGGTGGCATCGGCGCCGGTCACATCGACCGCGGTCATGTGGGCCACGTCGAACATGCCGGCGGCCCGGCGCACGGCATGATGCTCTTCAAGCTGCGAGGCGTACTGGATGGGCATGTCCCACCCGGCAAAATCGACCAGGCGCGCGTTCAAACGCTGGTGCTCGGCGTGCAGGGCGGTGGTTTTCAGCATCAGGCGGCGTCCTCGAAAAAATGAATCGCCGCCCCTCTGTCCTTGATACCTGAGCGTTAGCGCGCCTTCGGTGGTCCGCCTGTGGCGGACGCTCTCCAGAGTTTTGTCACGGTACGCCGCTACGTTTACCTGAGCGATTCCGAGCGGTTTGCGCCTTCGGTGCACCCATTCAAGGGTGTCTCTCGCAGCGTACTTCAACACTTCATGTACCACGCTTCATCGACAGCAGGGCATGTCCTGACTGGCGCGACCCGCGCAACCGGCACGTCGCACGATGGCGCGCAAGCTTACGCGAGTCACGGCGCCGGGCGTAAGGGGGTCCAGGCAAAATCGCCCAGATCGGGGCGGCGGGTACGACGCCGGAATTCCCGCATGGTGCCCACCCAGTTGTTGGTGTTGCGGCCGTCGGCGGTCTTGTACCAGCTCTGGCAGTCGCCGGCATACGTGGTGTTCTCGCTGCGGGATTGAATCTCGGCGTTATATCGGGCTTGCGCCTCGGGCCGTACGTCGAGGGCCACCCCGCCCCGCTCCGCGCGCGCCTGCAACAACTGGACGATGTACTGCTGCTGGGCTTCAAGCATGACGATGATCGAGCCGGATCCGACGTTGGTGTTGGGCCCGTAGAGCATGAAAAAGTTGGGGAATCCCGCCACCGACATGCCCAGATAGGCTTCGGCACCCTGCTGCCACCCGCCGCGCAGGTCTTGTCCATCACGGCCGGTGACGGCCATGGGCGCCAGAAAATCGGTGGCCGCGAAGCCCGTGCCGTAGATCAGCACATCGACATCACGCTGCACGCCATCGGCCGTGCGCACGCCGGTCGGGGTGATGGCTTCGATGCCGTCGGTCACCACCTCCACGTTGTCGCGGGTCAGCGCCGGCAGCCAGCGCGAGGTCAGCAGAATGCGCTTGCAGCCCACGGGGAAGTCGGGCGTGAGCCGGTCGCGCAGCACCGGGTCGGCCACCTGTTGGCGCAGATTGCGCAAGCACAGCTGGCGGATGATGGCCTCGCCCGCGCCGCCGTGGTTGTAGGCCGTGGCCAGCAGTTCAGCAATGTTGAAGACCCGGGCGCGGTCCAGCGCCTCCAGCATCGGCAGGGTCTTGAACAGCGTGCGCGACAGCGGCGAATAAGGCACTGCGGCGCCGGGCGAGACCCACTCCATGGGCAGCACCCAGCCGGGCGAGCGCTGAAAGACGTGCAGCGTGTCGACCTGCGGCGCAATTTCGGGCACGAACTGCACGGCGCTGGCACCGGTCCCGACCACGGCGACGCGCTTGCCGCTGAGGTCCAGCGAAGCAGGCCACTGGGCCGAGTGGAAGCGCAAGCCGGCAAAGCCCTCGGCGCCGGGAATATCGGGAATCGACGGGCGATGCAGCTGGCCTACGGCGCTGACCACGATGTCGGCTTCAAGCGTGTCGCCGCCGGCAAAGCTTAGGGTCCAGATCGCCCGCGCCGGGTCGAAACGGGCCGCGGTGAGTTCATGACCGAAGCGAATATGGCGCAGCAGATCGTGGCGCTCGGCGCAGTGTTGTTGATACGCCAGAATTTCGGGCTGGCGCGCGAAGCGGTGCGACCAGGGGTAGCCGGTTTCGAACGAGAAGGAGTACAGGTGCGACGGCACATCGCAGGCCGCGCCGGGATAGGTGTTGTCGCGCCAGACGCCGCCGAGGGCGCCCTTTTTCTCGAAGATCGTGAGGTCTTCAAAGCCCGCCTGCTTGAGGTAATGGGCCATGCCCAGCCCCCCGAAACCGGCGCCGATGATGGCCACTCGGGTTCGAACGGCGTCACTTTTTCCTTTTGATGCTGTGCGCATGAGCTTTGATTGACCGCATGAAGAATTGAGAATTGAAGATCACCCGCCCCGGCGGGCGCGCACTTGGCGCGCCGCAGCCTGTCTCAGGCCTCAGGGGCAGCGCGCTGGGATGCGTTCCACAGGGCCGTGATGCGATTCGGCAGATCAATCCGCGCTTCGCGCGCCGCCACGCGCAGGGCGTTGGCAAAGGCCAACTCGTCGGCACTGCCATGGGACTTGATCACCACGCCCCGCAGCCCCAGCAAACTGGCCCCGTTGTGCATGCGCGGATCGATACGCTGCGCGAACCGCGCGAGGATGGGCTTGACCAGCGCGGCGCCGAGCTTGGTCACCGTGTTCTGCAAGAAGGCCTGCTTCATGAACGCGGTGATGAGCTTGGCCACCCCTTCGCTGGCCTTCAGCGCCACATTACCCACGAAGCCGTCGGCCACCACCACATCGACATCGGCATGAAAAATGCCGTCGCCCTCGATGTAGCCGACGTAGTTGATCGGCATGGCCTGCAGTAGCCGCGCCGCGGTGCGAATGGTCTCGTTGCCCTTGATCTCTTCGGCGCCGATATTGAGCAAGGCCACGCGCGGGCGCGCCACGTCTTCCAGCGCACTGACCATGGCCACGCCCATGACCGCGAACTGGACCAGTTGCTCGGCGGTGCACTCGGCATTGGCGCCCAGGTCCAGCAGGTGCACATGCCCGGTGGGCCGTAGCGACGGCAGCGCGCTGACGATCGCGGGCCGGTCGATCTTCGGCAGGGTCTTCAGCACAAACTTGGCGGTTGCCATCAGCGCTCCGGTGTTGCCGGCCGAGACCATGGCGTCGGCGTGGCCCGCCTTCACCAGGTCCAGCGCCACGCGCATCGAGGAGTCTTTCTTGAGCCGCAGCGCCTTGGAGGGCACCTCGTCCATGCCCACCACTTCCGAGGCGGGATGCACGGTCACGCGGGCGCGCAGCGCCGCAGGCACCCGCGCAAGGAGCGGCTCGATGGCTGCGGGGTCGCCCACCAACACCATGTGCAGGTCGGCATCGGCCTTCAGGGCGCGAATGACGGCAGGGACGGTAACCGAGACCCCCACGTCACCGCCCATGGCGTCTACCGCAATGCGCACATTGTTGGCTGCGTTATGCATCGCGCCACATCAGGCACGCGGTGCCCAACATCAAGCGTCTTCGGCGGAATCCGGCGACGCGGTGTTGATGACCTTGCGACCACGGTAATAGCCTTCGGCGGTCACGTGATGACGGAGGTGGGTTTCGCCAGAGGTCGGGTCGATGGACAGTGCAGGCGCGCTGAGCGCGTCATGCGAACGACGATGGCCACGCTTGGAGCGCGTTTTACGATTCTGGGGGACTGCCATGATGAACTCCGCTGGCGTTGAACGCCGAAAAAACCCGAATGAATTGCAATTCTACTGCTTGCCGAGCCGCAGCCCGGCGAATGGCTTGTGCGTGGGACCGCCCGGGGTGACGTTCGACGGTGCCTCGGCAAGCGTTCGCTCGCATGCCGGACATCGCGCAACCACCGGTAAATCCAAAATCAGTTCCTGCTCCAGCGCCTCGTCAACCGCCAGTTGGTCGTCTTCGAACCGCACCGGCTCGGCATGGGCCAAGGCCGCCAACTCTGCCTCGTCGCTTTCGACCAAGGTCCACTGCGTGGTGATGTTCACCTCGCGTGCAAACAGCTTTTCGCAGGGCTCGCATCGCAACGTCAATGCGCCGCGAATCTCGCAATGCACCTGCCGATGCCGGCCCTCGCGACCGAACCGCAACCGCGCCTGGCAGGGCGTGGCCCAACTCAGCCCTTCGGCCGTGAGTCGCACGAAACGCTCTGCCGCCACCGGACCCGCATACTCCGCAGCCCGCTGAACCGCACTCGACACGCCAATCGTGGGGGGCAACGACATCTGGTGACCCCTAAAAATGGCCGCGCATAATAGAGATCGACCGCCCTCAAGTCAAAGCGCCCGCATGCCGCCCGCCCCCACCCTCTGTCTGGCCTCCACCTCGCGCTACCGCGCCGAACTGCTGGCCCGACTCGGCCTGCCCTTCGAGCTGGCCGCTCCTGCGGTTGACGAGGCCCCACTGCCCGGTGAGCCGGCCCCGGCCTTGGCCGCCCGGCTGGCGCGCGCCAAGGTGCAGGTTGTTGCCCGCGCGCGTCCTGGCGTCTGGGTGCTGGGCTCGGATCAGGCCGCCTCCACTGCCGCCCTGCGCCTGGAAAAGCCGGGGACCCTGCCCCGCGCGCGCCTCCAATTGCAGGCCATGTCGGGCCAGCGGGTGCAGTTCCACACGGCCTACGCCCTGGGCCGTGATGACGTGCTGCTGCAGGGCGCCGACTGCACCACCGTGCACCTGCGCACCCTGAGCGACGCGGAGATTGACCGCTATCTGGCCAGAGAGCCTGCCCTTGACTGCGCCGGCAGCTTCAAATGCGAGGGTCTGGGCATCACACTCTTTGATGCCATCGAAACGCGGGATCCCACCGCGCTGATCGGCCTGCCACTGATCGGCGTCGCCGCCTTGCTGCGCCAGGCCGGCTTCAGTCTGCCCTGATGAACCCGCCGCGCCACTACAAGGCGGCGCCGAGCCAACCGGGCAAGGCCGCCACGTCGGGCAGCAGGGCGAGCGCGCCGGCGGCCACCAGTCGCTCGGGCGGGTGAACCCCGCAGGTCACGCCCACGGCATCCATGCCCAGGGCGCGGGCCATGGCCACATCGAACTCGGTGTCGCCCACCATCAACGCCTCGGACACCGGCACCTCGAACCGCGCCAGCAACTCTTCGAGCATCAAAGGATGGGGCTTGTTGGCGGTTTCGTCGGCGGTGCGCGTGGCGTGCACCAGGCGCCGGACCGCGCGGTGATGCTGCAGCGATCGGTCCAGACCCACCCGCGACTTTCCGGTGGCAATGGCCAGCGTATGCCCTGCCGTTGCCAGAACCTCCAGCGCCGGCAGTGCACCGGTGAACAAGGGCGGCTCGCCCTGCTCACCCATTTGCCCCAGCCACTGGCGGCGGTAGCCGTGGATCAACCGGATCAGGGTGGGCGTATCGTGATCCGGGTAGACCCGGCCCAGACCCTCCTCGAAGCTGAGGCCAATCATCTGCCGAAAATCGTCGTCCGCGCGCGGCGGCAAGTCCAGGGCGGCAACGGCGCGCTGCATGGACGAGACGATCTGGGCGGCGGAGTCACTTAAGGTTCCGTCCCAGTCGAAAATGATCAAACGGTACTTAAAGCCGTCCATGGCGTGACCTCATCGCTCTGTCGACCCCCGGCCCGGCCGCCCATGGCCAGAGTCCTTGCATTTGATAACCCCCTGCCCGCCGCTCATCGCCGCTTGCGGGTGGCCACCGCCGTGGGCAGGCCGTTCAGGGCATCGCGCAATTCATTCGGCAGCGGCGCCGTGATCAGCAGCTTCTCGAAATCACCCTCGGCAGGAAGCTGCAGCAAATGGGAATGCAGGAACATGCGCTTCAAGCCGCGCTCGCGGAACGGTTTGTTGACCTCGCGTTCGCCGTATTTGTCGTCGCCCACCACGGGGTAGCCCAAAGCGGCGGAATGAACGCGAATCTGATGGGTGCGGCCCGAAAAGATCTGCACTTCCATCAGCGTCGCGTCGCGATACCACTGGCGCGGTGAGAACCGGGAATGCGAGGGCTTGCCGTCATCGTCATCCTCCACGATCCGCACCAGCCGTTCGCCGGCCGACACCGCGTCGCGGAGCAGGGCGGCATTGACGTCGCGGTCCTCACCCTTCCAGCGGCCCACCAGCAGGGCAAAGTATTTCTTGATCGTGGTGCCGTTCTTGAACGCCCGCTGGGCGCGCAACAGGGCCTCGCGATTCTTGGCCAGCAGCAGCACCCCGCTGGTGTCGCGGTCCAGCCGATGCACGAGCTCGATCCACGGATGCGTGCCCCAGGCGCGGGCGACCTCGATCACGCCAAAATCCACCCCGCTGCCCGCATGCGACGCCAAACCCGCCGGCTTGCTGACCGCCAGGTAATGCGCGTCTTCATGAATGATGGCTTCGCGCAGGCGCCGGGTCATCGAGTCGGGGGGACGCTTGGTGTCGCCGGCCTCGGCCATGCGCACGGGCGGAATGCGCACCTCTTCACCGACCACCAGCTTGCGCTCGGCCTTGGCGCGACCGCCATCCACCCGAACCTGGCCCGAGCGCAACAGGCGATAAACGTGGGACTTGGGAACGCCAGGCAACTGCTTCAGCAGGAAATTGTCGATGCGCTGACCATCTTCGTTCGTACTGACACGAACCTTGCGCACTTCACTACGATTCTGTGTCAAACTCGAACGTCCGGTTAAGATGCGAAAAAAGGCTAAGCCCTTGAATCGCAAGTAACCGGCGCCAGGCCAGCGAAGTCGGTTGCTCTTGCGAAGCGCTTAATGCGCCGCAAGCCTAGCAGAAGCAAACCGTCCCGCCCGGCCAACCACACGGTCCCGCGCTCCTCGCGGACCGCCTCAAGAATGTCGCTGCGCCGCCGCCTCCCGGGCGATGCCAAAAGGGCTTAACGAAATCAACCTTATGACCCCTAAACACACCCCCTGAGCCGCGGCGGTGCGCCTCCTACCGAGCCGCACCACCATGAAACGCATTTTGATCAATGCAACCCAACGCGAAGAACTCCGGGTTGCCATTGTTGATGGACAGAAACTCCAAGATCTCGATATCGAGACCGCCAGCCGGGAACAAAAAAAAGGGAATATCTACAAAGGCCGAATTACCCGCGTCGAACCGTCACTTGAAGCCTGTTTTGTCGAATACGGCGGCGAACGCCACGGCTTTCTGCCGCTGAAAGAGGTCGCACCCGGCTTTTACAACGGTGACAAGTCCAAGCTCCGCGAGGGGCTGGAAGTCATTGTTCAGGTCGAAAAAGAAGAACGCGGCAACAAAGGCGCTGCGCTGACCACCTATGTCAGCCTCGCGGGACGCTATCTGGTGCTGATGCCCAATAACCCGAAAGCGGGCGGCGTGTCGCGGCGTGCCGAGGGTGACGAGCGCGAGGAGGCCAAGGCCGCCCTCGAAGCCCTGAACCTGCCCGATGGCATGGGCCTGATCATTCGATCGAATGGCATCGGGCGCAGCGTCGAAGAACTGCAATGGGACCTCGACCATCGCGTCGCCTACTGGACGGCCATTACCGAAGCCGCGGCCAATAAAAACGCGCCATTCCTGATCTTCCAGGAAAACAATATTCTGCTGCGGGCGCTGCGCGATTATCTGCGCGCCGACATCAATGAAGTCGTGATTGATAACGAAGAAATCTTCAATGCCGCGCGCGAGCAGATGCAGTTTTCCATGCCGAATGACCTGGATAAACTCAAGCTCTATTCGGAAGAGATGCCGCTGTTTTCGCGCTATCAGATTGAAAGCCAGATTGAATCGGCCCATGAGCGCGAAGTGAGGCTGCCCTCGGGCGGCTCGATTGTCATCGACCGCACTGAAGCGCTCACCGCCATCGACATCAACTCGGCGCGTGCCACCGGCGGCGGCAACATCGAAGAAACGGCGCTCAACACCAACCTCGAAGCCGCTGAAGAAATTGCCCGCCAGATGCGCCTGCGCGACCTTGGCGGCCTGGTCGTGATCGATTTCATCGACATGAACAGCAGCAAGAATCAACGCGACGTCGAAAAGCGCCTGGAGCAATCCACCGAGGCCGACCGCGCGCGCATCCAACTGGGTCGCATCTCGCGCTTCGGCCTGCTGGAGCTTTCGCGCCAGCGGCTGCGTCCCAGCCTCGGCGAGCACGCCCAGCACGCCTGCCCGCGCTGCGAAGGCCGAGGCCAGATCCGTTCGGTCGAATCCACCGGCCTGTCGGTGCTGCGCCTGATCGAAGAAGAGGCGATGAAGGACCGCACCGCTCGGGTCATCGTGCAGTTGCCGGTGGATGCCGGCACCTTCCTGCTCAATGAAAAGCGCGCGGTGATTCGCGAAATCGAAGCCCGCAACCGCGTGCAGGTCACCATCGTGCCCAACGCGACCCTGCAGACACCGCACTTCGAGATCAAGCGCGTGCGCGGGGACCATCTCAACCTCGAAGACAACGCCTCGATCAGCTACTTCCTGGCGCGTAATTTCGACACCACCAAGGACGATTCCGAGGCGCAGGCCCCGGTGCGCCCGGCCCCCCGGCCCGCAGTGGCGCAGATCGCGCCCAGCGCACCGCCGCCGGCCGCGCCGGCTGCGGCGGCTGCGGCACTGCAGCCGGTGGTCAAGGCCGCCGACACCACGGTGGCATCGGCCACACTCGGCAGTCTGATCCTGCAGTTTCTGCGGTGGCTGGGGCTGAGTGCCAAGGCAAGGCCGGTGGCGGTCGAGCCCCCTCCGAAACCCGCGCAGCGCGGCCGCACCGAGGACGATGCGCGCGGCAATCGACGTCGCGAGCGCGGCGGCCGCAACAGTGCGCGGCGCGGCGCGCGGGGTGGCGATGGCCGTCCCGAAGAGCGCAACGAGCCCCGCGGGCGCCGCGATCAGCCCCAGCCGGCCCAGCCGCGGGTGGCCGCCGCCGCCGCGACGCCGACCCAAGACAGCGAACGCGGCAGCAAAGAGGTCGATCGCAACGCCGCCGCCAACCCGGCCTCGGAAGGTCGCAGCGAGGGTCGCAGCGGCCGGCGCCGCAGCCGGGGCGGTCGGGGACGCAGCCGCGCCTCGTCCGGCAGCGGGCAGGACGGCAGCAGCAGCGCCGAGAACCTGAGCGTCGCCAGCACAACCGCAGCCGCGGCCACGGTCACGGCGGCTGAGGCCACGCACGCGCAGACCGCTGAATCTGAGGCGCTGCCCGACACCCTGGTCATGAAGCCGGTCGATGCCGGCGCGGCGGCCGCAACGCCTGCCCCAGCGCCCGCCTCCGCCGCGCCGTCCCGCGAGGCGGTCGCACGCGACGAGGACGACGACACTGAGACGTTCGCAGACGAGGACGACGACGCTGCGCGCGACGACAGCACCGACGACAGCACCGACGACCCTGAATCGGGCGCGCCGAAGGGCCCGCGCAACCGTCGGAATCGCCGTGGACGCGGTCGGGGTCGCAACAAGGCCGCCGGCACGGTCAATGACCCCGCAGCGGCGGCGGCGACATCCGACAGCGACGGGGCCGCGCCGGCCCCTTCCGAGAAGAGCGCCGAGACCGAAACAGAGATCGAGACGCCAATGATCGTGGCCGCAAGCGCTGCGGTCAGTGAAGTCGCCGCCGACGCCGACGCCGATGCGGCACCGGTCTTGGTCGAAGTCCCTTCTGTGCCCCCGGCGGCGGAGGCTTCCCCCGCGCCACCCGCCGCCGAGGTCGAAGCGACACCGGTTGCAGCCGCAGAGCCGGACGCGTCGAACCCCATCATCACGCCTGTTGAAGTGACCGCCACGGCCCCGGCCGTACCCGAGGACGAGGCCGATGGCGAACGCGCGGCCACGCCGCTGGCGTCGCCCGATGCGATCGATGCGACGCAGACCGACAGCGACGCCGAAGTTCCTGCACCGGCACCGGAACCGGAACCGGTACCGAACGGCGCAACCCCGACGGCTGAAGACGCGGGTGTCGCGGCAGCGGCCAAACCTGCAGACGCGCAGACCGACGCCGCCCCGGCGCCCGAACCCCTGCTTGGCAACGGCCAGCCGGTACGCGAGGCACCGGCCACGCGGGCCACGGCCCCGGCGTCGGACTACATCAAACGCTTCAGCCCCCAGGCGCCCCCCGAAGCCGCCGAGGTGGCCGACGCTGCTGCTGCGCCTCAGGAGGCCGCCACGCGCGATCACCCGTGAGGGGCGGCGGGCACCGCGCCGCTGGGCTTCGGTTTTGACCTCCGCTGCAACTTTCACCAGGCAGGGCGCTCTATGGCCCTGCCTTTTTCGTGCATCCGGTGACCTTTGAGCCCATGAGTATTTCTACTTCGGTTTGGCCCCGCCGTGTCGGGCTGTTGCTGGTCGTGCTCGGGCTGGCCTGGTGGGGGTTCACCGCGCTGCGCGCCGAACCGGAGGCCGGGCCGGTCTTCACCACCGCCACCATCGACCGCGGTGACCTGGCCCTCACGGTGGCGGCCACCGGCACCCTGTCGGCGCTGGTCACGGTTGAAATCGGCAGCCAGGTCAGCGGGCGTATCGCCTCGCTGCACGCCGATTTCAACAGCGAGGTGAAGGAGGGCGATCTGATCGCCCGCATCGACCCTTCGCTGTTCGAAGCGGCCGTGCAGCGTGCGCGAGCCAACCTGGCCGTGGCCCAGGCCAATGTCGCGCGTGCGCGCATTCAGCTCACCGAAGCCCAGCGTCTTGAGCGCCGCATCAGCGAACTCACCGAGCGCAAACTGGTGTCGGAAAGCGAGCTCGACACCGCCAGGGCGCAAGTCGCCACCACCCGCGCCGACCTGCGCTCTGCCGAAGCCAGCGTGCAGCAGACCCGGGCGTCACTGGTCGAAGCCGAGGCCAATCTGCGTTTCACCAACATCGTGTCGCCCACCGACGGCATCGTCCTCTCGCGCGCGGTCAATGTTGGTCAAACCGTGGCGGCGTCGTTGCAGGCCCCGGTGCTGTTCACCCTGGCCCAGGACCTGCGCGACATGCAGGTCGTGGCGGCCATTTCGGAGGCCGACATCGGCCAGCTTGAAGAAGGCCAGCAGGTCAGCTTCACCGTGGACGCCTTCCCCAACGAACCGTTCGAGGGCACGCTGCGGCAGATTCGCAACGCCGCCAATGTGTTGCAGAACGTCGTCACCTTCGACGCGGTGATCGATGTCGACAACCCCGAGCTCAAGCTGCGTCCGGGCATGACGGCCAATGTCAGCATCCTGATTGCCGAAGAACAGGACGCGGTGCGCATCCCCAATGCCGCCCTGCGTTTCCGCCCGCCCGGCGCCACCCCAGCCGCGCGCAAACGGGGCAGCGGCGTGGTCTGGACGCTGTCACCTACAGGCGAGCCGGAAGCCCGTGCCGTGCAGCTCGGCCTCAACGACGGGCAGTACACCGAATGGCGGGGCGACGATGCCGAACCGGGCCTGGAGGTGCTGGTCGGCCGGGCCGAAGAGGACGCGGCACAGGGTGGCGGTTCGCGTCGCTTCAGGATGTTCTGATGGCCGATGCCGCGCTGCTGTCGTTGCAGGGCGTCACCCGCATCTACCCGATGGGCGGCACGCCGCTGATGGCGCTCAAGGGCCTCGATCTGCGCATCGAGGCAGCCGAATCGGTGGCGATCATGGGCAGTTCCGGGTCGGGGAAATCGACGCTGATGAACATCCTCGGCTGTCTGGACCGCCCCACCGAGGGCCAGTACCGGCTGCAGGGACAGGACGTGGCCGGTCTCAGCCGCCGCGAGCTGGCCGACATCCGCAACCGCTTCATCGGCTTCGTCTTCCAGAGCTTCAACCTGCTGACCCGCACCTCGGCGCTGGAAAATGTCGAGCTGCCGCTGCTCTATGCCAACGTCAGCGCCCGCGACCGGCGTGCCCGCGCCCGCGCCGCGCTGCAACGGGTCGGGCTGGGTGAGCGGCTCGACCACCATCCCAGCCAGCTTTCCGGCGGCCAGCAGCAGCGCGTGGCCATTGCCCGTGCCCTGGTCACCGAGGCGCCGCTGCTGCTGGCCGACGAGCCCACCGGCAACCTCGACTCCGCCACCAGTGTCGACATCATGCGGCTGCTGCAAGGGCTCAACGCCGAGGGCATGACCGTGGTGCTGGTCACCCACGAAGCCGACATCGCCGCGCACGCGCGCCGCGTCATCACCCTGCGTGACGGCGTCATCGGCAGCGACCGCACGCAAGCGGGCGTGCGCGCATGAACCCGCTGCTGACGGTGCGCATTGCCCTGCGGGCGCTGCTGCGCAACCGCCTGCGGGCGTTTCTGACGGCGCTGGGCATCATCATCGGCGTGGCCGCCGTCATCGCCATGGTGTCCCTGGGCGAAGGCGCCAAACAGCGGGTCGAAGCAACCTTTGCGTCGATGGGCACCCACATGCTGATCGTGACTTCTGGCACGTCGCATTCCAGCGGCGCGCGCGGCGGTGCCGGCAGCCAGCCAACCCTGACCTGGCATGACCTGGACGCCATCGCCACCCTGCCCTCGGTGCGTCACGCCGCACCGCAGATTCGCACCACGGCCGACGTGATCAGTGAGTCGGCCAACTGGACGAGCACGGTGCACGGCATCACCCCGGACTATCTGCCCATCCGCAACTGGGGCGTGGCCTGGGGCCGCGCCATTTCGGAGGCCGACGTCAACAACAACCAACGCGTCGCGCTGCTGGGTCGCACCGTGGTGACCGAACTGTTCGGCGCCGATGCCGACCCGGTCGGCCAGTTGATCCGCATTCGCCAGGCCCCTTTCGAAGTGATCGGCGTGCTCGACGCCAAGGGCCAGAGCGGCTGGGGCGGCGACAATGACGACACGGTGTTCGTGCCGGTCAGCGCCTACCTGACGCGGGTTGAACGCAACCTGTCGACTTTCGTGCCCGGGCAAATCGTGGTCAGCGCCATGTCGGCACAGGACACGGCCCGCGCCGAAACCGCCATTGCCACGCTGCTGCGCGATCGCCACCGCATCGCACCGGGCGGGACCGATGACTTCACCATCCGCAACCTTGGCGAGATCGCCACCGCCAGCGCCGACAGCACCCGCACGCTCACCGCCCTGCTGGCGTCGATCGCGCTGGTGTCATTGGCCGTGGGCGGCATTGGCATCATGAACATCATGCTGGTGTCGGTCACCGAGCGGACCCGTGAAATCGGCATTCGCATGGCCGTGGGCGCGCGGCCGAACGACGTGCTGGCGCAGTTTCTGGTCGAGTCGCTGGTGCTGGCGCTGGCCGGCGGCGTGCTCGGCATTGCCCTCGGCGTCGGTATCGCCGAGTTGCTGGCGCGCAAGCTGGAGTGGCTGCTGATCGTGCGCCTGGATGTGGTGCTGCTGTCGGTGGGCGTCAGTGCGGCCGTGGGCGTCATCTTCGGGCTCTACCCCGCGCTCAAGGCCTCGCGGCTCGACCCGATTCAGGCGCTGCGCTACGAGTAGCCGCCTGGCCTGCCGGCTCACGCGAGTCGGGCAATCACCGCGTCCAGATCAGCCTGCGTGTCGACACCGTGGGGCGGCGGCACTTCGAGCACGCCCACCTGGATGCACAGGCCGTGGGTCAGCGCGCGCAGTTGCTCCAGTGCCTCGCAGACCTCCAGTGGCGCCGGCGGCAGCGCGCTGAAGCGCTTCAGCGCGGCCACCCGATACGCGTAAAGACCAATGTGTCGCAAGGGCGGCGGCGCGCCCGGCATCTGGCCGTTGCCGTCGCGCCAGTACGGAATCGGCGCCCGCGAAAAATACAGCGCATGGCCCCGCACGTCGCGCACCACCTTGACGATGTTGGGATTGGCAAAGTGCGCGGGGTCCTCCAGCGGATGCGCGAAGGTGGCGATGTCGGCCGCCGCATCGCTGGCCAGCAGGGCGGCGGCGGCATCGAGCAACGCGGGCGGCATCAACGGTTCGTCGCCCTGCAGGTTGACCAGCAGGGTGTCGTCGGCCCAACCGCGCAAGGCCGCCACCTCGGCCAGGCGGTCGGTGCCGGACTGATGGGCCGCCGCCGTCATCACCACCTCGGCCCCGAAACCCCGCGCGACCTCGGCCACGGCGGGGTCGTCGGTGGCAATCAAGACCTCATCGGCCTGGCTGGCGCAGGCCGCCCGCCACACATGCTCGACCATGGGTTTGCCGTGAATCGGCAGCAGCACCTTGCCCGGCAACCGCGTGCTGTTCAGCCGCGCGGGAATGACGACCTTGAACGCGGCACCGCGCATCAGCGCAGCTGTTCCAGCTCGGCATCGCTGAGGGGGCGGGCGGCTTCTTCGAGCATCATCGGCACGCCCTCCCGCACCGGATACGCCAGCCGTGAGGCGCGGCACCAGAGTTCGCTGACATCCGGCTTCCAGGTCAAGGGCGCCTTGGTCACGGGGCAGACCAGCAGGGCGAGAATACGGGCATCAGGTGCGGTCATGAATCAGGGTGTCCAGTCGTTGTTGGAGGTGCGCGGTCAGCGCCGGGGCGTGCAGGTCCACCGTCACCGGCACCACCCACGCACGGTCGGGTGCCAGCCCGCGGGCCTTCACGGCATCCTTTTCGGTCATCAGTATCGGCGCACCGGACAGCGCTGCAAAGTCGGCGGCCGTGAAGGCGTGATGGTCGGGGAACGGGTGCGGCTGCACCTGCAGCCCCTGCGCGGTCAGCATCTCGAAGAATCGTGCCGGACGGCCGATGCCGGCCACCGCATGAACCCGCTGGCCCGCCAGTGCCGACAGGGCCCCGGCGGGCGCGCCATCGCCCAGTCTCCGCAGCGCACCCACCCGCAGCGCGAACCGGGCCCATGGCGTGCCTGTGGCCAGCGCGGGCGGTTGCCAGTCACCGCCGTTGACCAGAATGAAGTCCACCTCGGCCAGGCGTTGCGCGGGCTCGCGCAGCGGGCCGGCGGGCAGACAGGCCCCGTTGCCGAGGCCGCGCACGCCGTCGACCACGCAGATCTCCATGGCGCGGCCCAGGCGGTAATGCTGCAGTCCGTCGTCGGCGATGACGACGTCCACCGCGGCGTGTTCACACAGCAACCGGGCGGCGGCGACACGGTCGCGCCCGATCACCACCGGCGCGCCGGTGCTGGCGGCGATCAGACAGGGCTCGTCGCCCACCTCGGCCGGGGTGTGCTGCGGCAGCACCCGCACCGGCTTGCGTCCAAGCCGACCGCCATAGCCCCGCGACACCACGCCGGGGCGCAGCCCTGCATCCACGAGCTGGCGCACCAGCCACTGCACCACCGGGGTCTTGCCGGTGCCGCCGACGCTGATGTTGCCGACCACGATCACCGGCACCCCGACCGCCTGCGGCACCGTTGCCGCGCGGCGGCGCGCGGCGATGGCGGTGTACAGCGCCGCCACCGGGGTCAACAGCGGAGACGGCGTCGCGCCGTACCAGCGGCGCTCAAGCCGCGTGGGCATCGTCGCTCTGGAACTGCATCTGATGCAGCGCCGCGTAGACACTGTTCTTCGCCAGCAGCGCCGAGTGGGTGCCCACTTCAACCACCCGCCCGTCCTGCATGACGACGATGCGGTCGGCGTTCTGAATGGTGGACAGGCGATGGGCAATGACCAGCGTGGTGCGGCCGCTGACCAGCCGATCGAGCGCCGCCTGCACCAGCCGCTCCGACTCGGTGTCGAGCGCCGAGGTCGCCTCGTCGAGAATCAGCAGCGGCGCATCCTTGAGCAATGCCCGGGCAATGGCCAGGCGCTGGCGCTGGCCGCCGGAAAGCTGCAGCCCGTTGGGGCCGATGACCGTGTCCAGCCCCTGGGGCAAGGCGGCGATGAAGTCCCAGGCATTGGCATCGCGCGCGGCCCGCTCGATGGCCTCCGCGTCGGGACGTGGCTGCTGACCATAGGCAATGTTGTCGGCCACGCTCGCGTTGAACAGGCGCACGTGCTGGTCCACCAGCGCAATCTGGCTGCGCAGCGCCCCGATCTGATACTCGCGGAGATCGTGACCATCCAGCGTGATGCGGCCCTGGCTGGGATCATAGAAGCGTGGAATCAACGCCAGCAGGGTGGACTTGCCACTGCCCGAACGCCCCACGAACGCCACCGTTTCGCCGGGCGCGATCTGCAGGTTCACGCCGTGCAGCACCGGCTCCAGCTCGGGCCGGTAGCGAAACTTCACGTCGTCGAACACCAGCGCACCGTGGGCGCGCGCCAGGGTTCGGCTGCCGCCCTGCGGCTCCGGCGCTTCGTTGAGGGTCTTGAACAGTTCGGTGCCCGCGGCGATGCCGCGCTGCAGGCGCTCGTTGAGGTTGCCCATGCTCTTGATGGGCTGCAGCAGCGACATCATTGCCAGCATGAAGGCGGCAAACGTACCCGCCGTCATGGTCTCGATCATGCCCGGCGTGGTGGCGAAATAGATGATGGCCGCCACCGCCCACGAGGCGACGAACTGGATGGTCGCCGAGCTGCCGGCCTGGGTGGCGGCGATCTTCATCATCAACTGCCGATTGCGGTTGTTGATGACGCCGAATTCGATGGCCTCCTGGCGCTGCGCGTTCGCGAGCTTGATCAGCCGCTGGCCCGACACCGACTCCTCGGCCGCGTCGGTCACGTCGCTCACGCTTTGCTGCACATGGCCGCTGATCTTGCGGAAGCGCTTGCTCACGTAGCGCACCACCACGGCAATGAACGGCATCACCACGAATGCAAACAGGGTGAGCTGCCAGTTGAGCCACAGCATGACGCCCAGCAGCGCGACGATGGTCAGCCCCTGTTTGAGCACCGTGGTCAGCACGCCGGTGACCGCGTCGGCCACCTGCTCGACGTGATAGGTCAGCCGCGAGATCACCTGCCCCGGCGTGATGACGTCGAAATAGCCGACCGGCAATTGCAGCAAATGGCCGTAGAGCTGACCGCGCAGGGCCATGATGACCCGGCGCGACACCCAGGCCATGCCGTAGGAGGAGGCGAACGCCGAGATGCCCCGAACGAAGAACAGGCCAATGATCATCACCGGCATCCAGCGGATGAACACCTCATCCTTGGCAACGAACGCCTCGTCCAGCAATGGCTTGACCAGCGCGGCGAAACCGGCGTCGACCGCGGCGAACACGGCCGTGAACAGCACCGCCACAATCAGCACGCGCCAGTGCACCAGCGAGTAGCCAAGCAGGCGCCGGTAAACCGACCAGGGACGCAGGTCGTCGGGCGCGGGAGAGAGCAGGATGCGGGCCATCAGCAAATCGGATTCATGAGGCGGCAATGGTAGCATCGGGCCCACTCCAGACCCCGATTCCGACCGTTCCGAGACCCTTATGGCCAAGACCCTTTTCGAGAAGATCATCGACCGCGAACTGCCGGCCACCATCGTGTATGAAGACGAGCATTGTCTGGCCTTTCGCGACATCAACCCCGGTGCGCCGGTGCACATTCTGGTGATTCCCCGCAAGCCGATTCCGCGGCTTTGCGATGCCACCGCCGACGACCAGACCCTGCTCGGTCACCTGATGCTGACGGCCAACAAGATCGCCGAGGCCGAGGGCTTCGGCGGGGCGTATCGCCTGGTCGTCAACAATGGCGCCGACGCGGGGCAGTCGGTGTTTCACCTACACCTGCATATTCTGGCGGGGCGCCCGCTGAAGTGGCCGCCGGGCTGATCGCAGGTGCGGTGTACACAGGCGCTGACCCGACTCGGACTGCTGCTGCTGGGCGTCGTGCTGGCCGGCTGCGCGTGGAAAGGCGGCGGTTTGCCCGACGACAGCCCCGCCACCCAGGCACTGCGCCAGCAGATTCTGGTGGAAACGCTGGGGCAGATCGGCCGCCCCTATCGCTATGGCGGCGGTGACGGCGCCGGCTTCGACTGCAGCGGCCTGGCCCTGCACGTGTACGCCGATGTGGGCATTCAACTGCCGCGTACTGCGGCCAAGCAGATGAAGGTCGGTCGCTCGATCCGCGCCAGCGAGGCGCGGCCCGGCGATCTGCAGTTCTTCCGCATCAACGGCGGTCATCACGTGGTCGTTGACATCGGCAATGGCCGCGGCGTGCATGCCCCGGCCCCCGGCCGCACGGTCGAGATCGCCCGCATCGACAGCGACTGGTGGCAAAAGCGGCGGCTCAAGACCGTGCGCGTGCTCCCCTGACCAGCGGCCTGACCATCGGCCTCACACGAGGCTTGACCCGGTGCTGCATCACGCCCGCAGTGACGCACTCCGTCACATGAAGCGCGCTCCGCGCCCTGCCATCGCGGCAGGGCGCGCCCCTGTCAGTGCCCCAGCTGCGCGCGGAACATCTCGAAATACGCGGCGTTGAGCCAGAAATGCAGGGCGATGCCTGCCGCATAGCCCAGCGCAATGGCCCAGGTCCACTTCAGGTGCCCAAAGAAGGTGTACTGCCCCCGCGCCGCACCCATCACGGCAACGCCTGCCGCCGAGCCGATCGACAGCAGGGAGCCGCCAATGCCGGCCGTCAGGGTCACCAGCAGCCACTGGCCGTCGCTCATGCCGGGCATCATCGACAGCACGGCGAACATGACGGGAATGTTGTCGATCACGGCCGAGATCACCCCCACCAGAACGTTGGCAATGGTGGGCCCCAGGTCGCCATAAAGCAGCTGAGAACCCAGTGACAGATACCCCAGCATGCCCAGGCCGCCGACGCACATGATGATGCCGTAGAAGAACAGCAGGGTGTCCCACTCCGAGCGCGCCACCTGATTGAAGGTGTTGAGGCGCTGGTGAGGATCGCCGTGACCGGTATCGCCCAGACCGCCCTGATCCAGCATGCCGTGACGGATGCCCCGACCACTGCGGTTGAGGATGAAACTGACCAGCATGAGCACGCCCAGCCCGCCCATCATCCCCAGCACCGGGGGCAGGTGCAGAAAGCTGTGCAGGCTCACGGTCAGCGCAATGGTGCCGATGAACAGGAAGATGATCAGAAAGCCGCCGTACTGCACCACCGGCCGCTCGGCCAGAGGCGTCGGCGTGGCCTTGGGCACGCTCATCACCATCAGCACGGCGGGAATCAGCCAACTGAGCAGCGACGGCAGAAACAGCACCAGAAACTCGTGCGCACCGAGCACGCCTTTTTGCCAGACCATCAGGGTGGTGATGTCACCGAACGGGCTCCAGGCGCCACCGGCATTGGCCGCCACCACGATGTTGATGCAGGCCACCGCGACAAAACCCGGGTATCCACGCCCCACGGCGATGGCCACCGAGGCCATGACCAGGGCCGTGGTCATGTTGTCGGCCACCGGCGAGATGAAGAACGCGAGGATGCCGGTCAACCAGAACAGGGTGCGCAACGAGAACCCGCGCGACACCAGCCAGCCCCGCAGGGCATTGAACACCCCGCGCTCTTCCAGGGTGTTGATGTAGGTCATCGCCACCAGCAGGAACAGGAACAGTTCCGCGTATTCAAGCAGGCTGTGGCGCACGGTGGCGCTGACCGTGTCGGTGTCGCCCAACTGGGCATAGACGCTGGCGATCAGGATCCAGATCAGTGCGGCCGCGATCAGCACCGGGATCGACTTGCGCAGATGGATCCACTCTTCCATCACCACCAGGACATAGGCCACGATGAACAGGGCCACGCAGGTGAAACCGACCCAATGCAGGGTGAGATTGAGCCCGGTGCCGGGCGGCACCTCTGCCGCAACCACCAGCGTGGGCGAAAGGGCCAACAGCACACTCATCAACGATCGCAGCATTGGGGAACACCCGGGATGACGGGGGCGCTTTTTAACACCTTCGTCATCTGACCGCCACAAAAAATAATCAAGGTGCAGCATTGCGGCCTTCTGGCCATTGCAGGCCCGGCGCGCTCAGCCGCCTCCGACGTCAAAGGCGTGCCGAATCCACTGCGGCGGCGCGTCGCCATCGAAGGCCAGCACGTCGAAGCGGATGCTGCGGTGTTGATGACAGCGCTGCTGCTGCAACCAGGCCTGGGTGGCGCGGACCAGCCGGGCCTGTTTGGTGGGGGTGATGCTGTCGGCTGCCGTGCCGAAGCGGCCCACGGCGCGGGCACGGACTTCGATGATCACCAACTGCTCGCCGTCCAGCGCGACCAGGTCCAACTCACCGCCCTTGAACCGTGCATTGCGCGCAAGCACCTGCAGGCCGGCACGCTGCACCTGCTGCACGGCCAGATCTTCGGCCTGTCGCCCCCGCGCCAGGGCGCGCAGGCGGTCGATCACCACGCCGAGCCACGAACGCCGTCTTCGACGCGCAGGGTTTCGAGATAGGGGTCTTCCACCTTGACCCGGCCGGGATCGGCCGCGCGCGGCAGCAGATCAATTCCGGTGGTGGTGAACCGTGCGCAGTCGAGGCGGCGCTGCACCGCGCCATTGACGTCGAACCACAGTTCACCCGTACGGCCAAGCACGCTGTTGCCCAGGCCGGCCTGCCCGCGCGCCACATTGGCGGCCAGCGCGAAGGCATCCACCCCCATTGCGAACAGGCGCGACTGACTGCCGCTGCTGGGCAGTGCGCGCGCCGCGGCCGCCAGCGCGTCGTCGGTGCCGCGGGCGTCGTCGAACATCCACGGCATGTCACAGAAGCGGCTGCCGGCCAGATCGATGCCGGGGCGCATGCCCGGCTCATAGATCATGGCCGTGGCATAGGCCGGCAGATCCTGCGCCCGGTGGAAGCGAAACTGGCTCCAGATCAACCGTCCGTCGGTGGGGCGGCCGGCAAAAAACACGAAGTCGACATCGGCACGGCGGCGGGTCTGAAACACCGGACGCTCGCCCAGCATGGCGCTCACCTGCCGGTGCCGCGCCTCGCTCTCGCCAATTTGCATCAGGGCCTTGATCGACGCCGAAAAATCGTCGGTGCGTGGCGCATACCGCCGACTGCTCAGCAGCCGCCCGCCAAGGGCCTCGATGCGCTCCCGGAAAGCCTGCTCGACGCGCGCGCCCCAATCGTTGTCGGGCAGCAGGCTCACCGCCGTGCGCAGTCCCTGGCTGACCGCGTGATCGGCCGCAGCGCGCGCCTCGTCTTCGGGCGCCAGGGCAAATTGATAAAGGTTGGGCACCCAGTCCATCTCAGCAGGCAACTGGTTCAGCGCCACCACCGGCACCGGCAGTGGCCCGCGCTGGGCCACCGCCATCACCGACTCGCGCCGCAGCGGCCCGACAACCAGCACCGCACCGCCTGCCATCGCCTCGTCAAGCGCGCGCAGCGCACCCTCCGGCGTCCCGCCGGTGTCGAAGAACTGGATGGGCGCCACGGCACCGGCCTTGAGGTACGCGCTGATCCAGCCGTCGCGAATCGCCTCACCGACGCTGGCCAGCGGGCCGCTCATGGGCAGCAGCACCGCCCAGCGTCCGCCCCGCGGCAGGGGCACTTGCGAGAAACGCCCGGCACCGGGGCTCGCCAATGAGGCGATGCGTGCCTGGCCGGGATGATTCGGGTACGCCGCGCGCCAGCGGTCCAGCGCGTCGGCAGCAGGCTGGCGCGCGACCAGCCCAAGGGCAATCCAGCCCTCGACATCACCTTTGAAGGCGCGCGCGCGCTCCAGGTCACTGGGCGTCAGTGGCGCGCGCATCAGCTCGGCCCAGAGCTGCTCCTGATTGGCGGCACGCGCTTCACCCTGCAGCCACCGATCACGTTCCGCCCATGCGTAGATCGCGCCGACAAAATCGCCGATCTCGCGCAAGGCATCGGCCCGCAGCGCTTCGGTGGCAGCGGCCACCTCGGCATTGATCATGGTGATGGGCAGGCGTTCGAGCACCGCATTGGGCCGGCCTTCGGCGGCGGCGACCCGGGCATTCAGCAGTTGCAGATACGGCAGTTGTTCAGGCGCGATCGACTGGTCGAAGATGGCATTGATGCGTGCCTTGGCCTGTTCCAGATCGCCAATATTGAGCGCCGCTTCGGCTGCGGCCAGTTCCGGGCTGCGGCGCACCGTTGGCGCCGTGCCGCGCAATGGCACGGGCGCTGCCGTGCCGGGTGGCGGCTGGGGCTCAGGTACGGTTTGCATCGACGGCGGCCGAGCGGGTTGCGGCGGCTGCGGTCTCGGCGGCGGCGCGCTGACACAGCCGGCCAGCAGTCCAAGCCCCGCAGCGAATCCGATGAAAGGCGTCAGCGGCCTTGTTTCACGTTGGTTTTGCGTCGATCTCATGGCCTCAAAAGTATGACACGCTGCCTTCGCGCAGCGGACCACCCCGCCGCAGCAATCAACCGCCAACAGACCTTTGAGCATGTCGAATCCTGAAATGATCGCGCGTGGCCACCTGTACATCGTGGCCACGCCCATCGGCAATCTGGCCGATCTCAGCCCGCGCGCGGCTGCGGTGCTGGCCGGGGTTGACCTGATCCTCGCCGAAGACACGCGCAACAGTCGCGTGCTGATGCAGCACATGGGCATCAACACCCCCATGGCGGCGCTGCACGACCACAACGAACGCAGCGCCGCGGGGCCGCTGATCACCCGTCTTGAAAATGGCGACGCACTCGCGCTGATCTCCGATGCCGGCACGCCGCTGATCTCGGACCCCGGCTTCGTGCTGGTGCGACAGGTGCGCGACGCAGGCTTGCCGGTCATCGCCATTCCCGGCCCCAGCGCGCTGATCGCGGCGCTGTCGATCGCCGGGCTGCCCACCGACCGGTTCTTGTTCATCGGCTTCCTGCCCGCCAAGGCCAGCGCGCGCCGCGCCGCGCTGGAGCCTCTGCGCCACGCGCCGGAAACCTGGGTCTGCTACGAGTCCAGCCACCGCATCGACGACTGTCTGCACGACATCGAAACCGTGCTGGGCCCGCAGCGCGAGGTGTTTCTGGCCCGCGAGCTGACCAAGCGCTTCGAGCAAAGCGTGCGCCTGCCCATCCGTGACCTGCGCGCCTGGCTGCGCGACGACCCGGTGCGCAGCAAGGGCGAGTTCGTGCTCTGCATCGCCGCTGCCGAGGCGCACAGTGACGAACTTCGGCAACTCGCCGAGGGCCGCCGGCTGATGGCCCGCCTGCGTCAGGAACTGCCTGCCTCGAAGGCTGCGCGCCTCGCCGCAGAACTGAGCGGCGCACCGCGCAAGCAGCTATACGACGATGCCCTGGCCGACGAGGGGCCTTAGCCCCGGCACCTGCGCCGCATCAGCCCGCAACAGTCGCACGATGTGCCGAGGCGCCATGCGCGCCTGAACCTGCTGGGGCGCAGGGCTATCATTGCGCCATGAATTCCGTGCCCCCCGCAGCCCCCGCCCTTCCCGCTGCCAGCCCCCGTTCGGCCGACCTCATTGCGCGTTCCCGCGCCGTGGTCTGGCACCCCTGCACCCAGATGAAAGACCACGAATGGCTGCCGCTGGTCCCCGTGGCCAAGGCCGAAGGCGTGTGGCTGGAAACACCCGACGGCCATCGCATCATCGATGCCGTCAGCTCCTGGTGGACCAACATTTTTGGTCACCGCCACCCGGTGATCGTCGAGCACCTCAAGCGTCAGCTCGACACGCTCGACCATGTGCTGCTGGCCGGCTTCACGCACGAGCCGGTGGTCAGCCTGTCGGAGAAACTGGTGGCCCTCACCCCCGAGGGCCTGAGCCGCTGCTTCTACGCCGACAACGGATCCTCGGCCGTCGAGGTGGCGCTGAAGATGAGCGTGCATTACTGGCGCAATGTCGGCAGACCCGAAAAAACCCGCTTCGCCGCCCTGTCGAACGGCTATCACGGCGAAACCCTGGGCGCGCTGGGCGTTGGCGACACCGGCCTGTATCGCGACACCTACAAGTCGCTGCTGCTGGACCCGGTGGTGCTGCCCTCGCCGGATTGCAGCCTCATGCAGGTGGGCGGTCGCGGTGCCGGAGAGAGCTGGGAAGACTACAGCCGCCGCCGCTTCGCCGACGCGCGGCAAATACTCGAAGCCCACGCCGACACCCTGGCGGCGGTCATCGTCGAACCACTGGTGCAGTGCGCCGGCGGCATGCGCATGTACCACGCCATCTGGCTCAAGCTGTTGCGCGAGGCCTGCGACGCACTGGGCATTCACCTGATCGCCGATGAAATCGCCACCGGCTTTGGCCGCACCGGGCAGCTGTTTGCCTGCGATCACGCCAACATCACGCCCGACTTCATCTGCCTCTCAAAAGGCATCACCGGCGGCACCCTGCCGCTGGCGGTCACGCTGACCAACGAGCGCGTCTACGAGGCGTTCTACGACGACTACGCCACCGGCAAGGCGTTTCTGCATTCGCATTCCTACACCGGCAATCCGCTGGCCTGCGCGGCGGCGCTGGGCACGCTGGCGGTGTTTGACCAGTGCAACTGGATGGCCGTCGTCCGGGGCCTGGGCCAGTTGATGTGGACCCAGACCGCCGCACTGCGCCGGCATCCCCAGGTCGCCGAGGTGCGGCAGCAGGGGATGATTCTGGCCGTTGAACTGGCGCAGTCACCGCACCAGCGCGCACCCTACCCCGCTGCCGATCGCCGCGGTCTGCGCGCCTACCAGCACGCGCTCACCCGGGGCGTGTTGCTGCGGCCGCTGGGCAACACGCTCTACCTGATGCCGCCCTACGTCATCACCGCGGCCGAACTGGGCCGCGTCTGCGACGTGCTGATCGAAGCCGTGGACGTGGCCAGCCGCCCGTGACGCGCGTCCATCTCGACCAGACCCTGGTCGCCCACGCCGAACTCGAACTGCCGGAGCCCGCCCACCGGCATCTGATTCAGGTACTGCGGCTGCGGGTCGGTGACACGCTGACCGTGTTCGACGGTCGCGGCAACGAGGCGCCCGCCACCCTGATCGCGGTTGAAAAGCGCAGCAGCCGCATCGTGCTGGCGGCGCCCACCCAGCCGCGGGTCGAGTCACCCCTGCACATCACCCTGCTGCAAGGCGTGTCCAAGGGCGACCGCATGGACTACACCCTGCAAAAAGCGGTGGAACTGGGCGTGACGCGCATCCAGCCGCTGACCACCCAGCGCTCGGTGGTCAAACTCGACGCGGAGCGTTGGGCCAAGAAGCGCGACCACTGGCAGGGCGTGATCGCCAGTGCCTGCGAACAATCGGGCCGCACCCGGCTGCCGCCCCTGCTGCCGGTGGCCGCGCTTGAAGCGGCGGTGACCGCGCTGCCCGGCGCAGCGCTGAAACTGGCCTTGATGCCCGACCAGGGCGTGGCACTGCGCAGCCTCACCCCGCCCGCCGAGGGCATCGTGCTGCTGGTGGGCCCCGAGGGCGGCCTCAGCCCCGCCGAGACCGACGCCTGCCGGGCCGCCGGCTTCGTGGCGGTGCAGCTGGGGCCACGGGTGCTGCGCACCGAGACCGCCGGGGTGGCGACGCTGGCGGCACTGCAGGCGCTGTGGGGCGACTGGGCGGCGTAGGCGCGGCCAGCCTGCAGGGCCTGCGCCGGATCACCCGATTTCACGATGAAGGGTTTACCCTTGCACCGTTCCCCATTGCAAGGAAGCACCGCCCGTGTTGATCACCAACGCCCGCGTCATCAATGAAGGCAAACAGTTCGACGCCGATGTCCTGATCGTGGGCGAACGCATCGAACGGATCGCGCCGCAGATCAGCTGCCCTGCCGGCCACGCCATGTACGACGCGAAGGGCCGGACGCTGATCCCCGGCATGATCGACGATCAGGTGCATTTCCGTGAGCCCGGCCTGACGCACAAGGGCAACCTGGCCACCGAGTCGGCGGCGGCCGTGGCGGGCGGCATCACCAGCGTGTTCGACATGCCGAACAACAACCCCACCATCACCACCCGCGAGCGTCTGGCCGAAAAATACGCCATGGCGGCCGGGCGCATGCACAGCAACTACGCCTTCTACTTTGGCGCCGCCAACGACAACGCCGAAGAAGTCGCGCGGCTGCAACCGGACGAAGCCTGTGCGGTGAAGGTGTTCATGGGCGCATCCACCGGCAACATGCTGGTGGATGATCCCACCACGCTGTCGGCGATCTTCTCGCGCTCGAAGTTGATGGTGGTCACCCATTGCGAAGACACGCCCATGATCCTCGTCAACGAAGCCGCCGCGCGGGCGCGCTGGGGCGAGGACGTGCCGTTCGAGCAGCACCCGCTGATCCGCTCCGAAGCGGCCTGCTACGCCTCGACCGAGCTGGCCGTGCGCCTGGCCAAGGAACACGGCGCGCGTCTGCACGTGCTGCACCTGACCACCGCCCGGGAACTGGCCTTCTTTGCAGCCGGCCCGGTGAAGGACAAGCAGATCACCGTGGAGGCCTGCGTCCATCACCTGTACTTCGATGAACGCAGCTATGCGACGCGCGGCGCCGACATCAAGTGCAACCCGGCGGTCAAGCGGGCCGAAGATCGCGTGGCGCTGGTCGCCGCGGTCAAGGCCGGCATCATCGACGTGGTCGCCACCGACCATGCGCCGCACACCCGTGAAGAGAAAGACCGCAGCTATTTCAAGGCGCCGTCCGGCCTGCCGCTGGTGCAGCACGCACTGCCGATGCTGCTCACCCTGGCGGCGCGGGGCGAACTCAGTCTGTTCGACGTCGTGGAACGCACCAGCCACAACGTGGCGCGATTGTTCGGGGTGCAGGAGCGCGGCTTCATCCGCGAGGGCGCCTACGCCGACCTGGCGCTGATCGACCCTGACCAGTCGTTCCGCGTCAGCCGCGACAGCGTGCGCTACCACTGCGGATGGTCGCCGCTGGAAGGCGACACCCTCACCGGCCAGGTGGAGGCCACCTGGGTCAATGGCGACAAGGTGTACGACGGCGGTGTGCTGCAGCCGGCGCCCAAGGGCCAGCGACTGCGCTTCGCCTCACGCTTCTAGGGAGGCCCGATGGCTGATCTTGACCGGTTGATTCATCAGCTCTACCGCGCCGTGGCCCTGGAACCGGACTGGGACCGCGCCCGCATCTCGGCGCTGCACGAATGGGTCGCCTGGGGCCAGGCGCACAGTGCCATCTGGCTCACCGGCACCGTGGCGCAACACCCGCACAAACCTGTGATCACCGCGACCCACCCCGTCGCCGACCCACTGATCCAGACATTGACCGACCTCGACGTCAGCCCGACCCCGCGCGGCACCTGGCTCGACAGACTGACCCCGGCACTGACCGACGATGCCGGCGTAGCGACGCGCGGTTATCTCATCGACCTGCACCACCGCGACACGCAACTGACCAGCCGTGTGCTGATCCGCTACCCGGGCGCGGCGCCGTTCAACGCCGAGGTGCTGAGTCACGCGGCCGGCCATCTGATTGAAGCCGGCACGCTGGCGCTGGACCTGCTGCTGGCCCGCGACAGCTGGCTGACCGCCATGGGCCGCACGGGCCGGGGTGCCGGCGCGCTGGTCGATGCCTCGGGCGTCTACTACGCCGTCAGCCCTGCCTTCACCCGCCTGATTGCCGAGCACTTTCCGCAGCACGCCGCGGCCGGACAACTGCCGTTCCCGCTCGACGAGGGCGCGCTGGGCGCCAACAAGGTCTTCGCCCTGGGCAGCCTGCAGGCGCGCGCCTCGCCGCAGGGTCCGCTGTGGCTGATGCACCTGCGCGCGGCGCTGCCCATCGACAAGCTGTCCCCGCGCGAGCAGGAAGTGGCGCGTCATCTGTCAGAAGGCAAAACCTTCAAGCGCATCGCGCAGCAACTGGGGCTGTCGCCGTCAACCGTCGCCAATCACAGTGCCTCGATCTACCGCAAGCTCGGCGTGTACCGCCGGGAAGAGCTGATCAGCCAGGTGCGCACCGACGCCACGCGAAAACCCGCCTGAACCTGCGTCAGCCCGACGCACCTCACTTCGCACGGAATCCTGCATGGCCCGAACACACTCCACCGCGCTTGCCTCCCTGGCCCGCCAGCTCGGCAGACCGCCGCGTGACGTCGCGTTTCTTGAGGCGCTGGACGATGCCGCCCGCCAACAGCTGACGCGCGACATCGAACATGCCCAGTCGCTGCACGCGCAGTCGTTGCGCGACGCGATGGAGGGCGCGCTGAACCAGCTGCCACGGCTGCTGCGCATTCCCATTCGCACGCTGTTCGGGCTGTAACCGCGCCATGGACCGCCCCACCGAACTCCGCCGCCTGGCCCGGCTGCTGCATCGCGACACCGGCGCGCTGGACTACCTGGCCCCACTCGATGCCGCGCAACTCATGCAGTTGCGACGACTGCTGCAAGAGGCGTTCATCGAGCGCTTCGCCGGCACCTTCAAGCGCCTGGCGGCAGGGGGCCGCCTGATCCCTGACGCGCTCAATGCCAAGCTGTGTACCGGTGTGTTTGGCCCGGCGCTGACGGCCAACCTGTCGTACTTCACGCCCATCGACCAGGCCGTGCGGCTGGCCAAACACTTCGATGATGATTTTCTGACCGATACGGCGCGTCATCAGGTGCCCGAGCGCGCGCACGCGCTGCTGACGGCGCTGCCGGTGGAGATCATGCGCGGCGTGACGCGCAAGTTACTGGCGGCCCAGGAATTCGCGATCATGGGCGGCTTCACCGATTACCTGCCCGAAGACAAGGCGCTGGTGCTGGTCAAGGAGATTCACGGGCCCGCCGAACGGCTGCGCGTGTCGGCCTACGCACAGCGCAAGGACCGCATTGCCCGCATCATGGCCCAGCTTGACGACGACGCCGTCGCCGCGCAGATCGCCGCCGCCGCGGCCGAACCCGAGTTAATGCACGAGGTGGTCCTGACGCTGGCTGAAATGTCCGTATCCGAGCAGCACCGCATGGCACGCATCAGCGACCGCGTCGATCCCGCATTGCGGGGCGCCCTCAAGGCGCAGCTCGCGGCGGACCCGATCGCAACGCGCATGTCGGCTTATTTCGAAGCGTGAGCCTGCCCATGGTCTGGGTTGCGGCCTCACCCACCGAGCCCAGGGGCCGCGTGTTGGCACAAAAAGGGCGAAGCGCACTCGTGCACGCTCCGCCAGTCCCAGCCATCTCACTCGCCCACAGGGCTGACAGTGCACATACCCTTTTCGTGCGTGCATGGATGCAGATGCGCGGCCCCAAACCGCTGATGCGCTGGCTGGCGCCGCTGCTGCTGGTGATGCTCAGCGGCTGTGGCAAGGTCGGGTACTACCTGCATCTGGCCGAAGGGCAATGGCAGTTGAGCGCGGCACGAACCCCCATCGGCAAGGTCATTGCCGCACCCGAAACGCCCGCCGGGCTTGCGGCCGCGCTGCGCGACGTGCGCGACGTCAGAGCCTTTGCCATCGACACGCTCGCGCTACCGGACAACGGCAGCTACACCCACTACGTCGATCTGCGCCGCGACTACGTCGTGTGGAACGTGATGGCGGCACCCGCGTATTCCCTGGAGGCGCGGGAGACCTGTCACTGGTTCGTCGGCTGCCTCGCGTACCGGGGCTACTTCGAGCAGGCGCGCGCCGAGGCCGAAGTGGCGCGCCTCAGCGCCGAAGGCTGGGACGCCATGGTCTCGCCGGTGCCTGCCTATTCGACGCTCGGCAAATTTCGTGACCCGGTGCTCAACACCATGCTGCGCGGCGGTGTGGCCGCCTTGCTGGGCACCGTGATTCACGAGATGACGCACGAGCGCCTGTTCGTGCCCGGCGATACCGCTTTCAACGAAAGCTACGCCAGCTTTGTGGAACAGGAAGGGCTGCGCCAGTGGCGCGCTGCCCGCGACCGCGCGCCCGACGCCCAGGAGGCCATGCTGGCGCGCCGGCGGCGCCAGTTCGTGGGCCTGGTGCTGGACACCCGCGAACAACTGGCCCGGGACTACGCCGCCCATGCGGGCGACCCCGCGGCACTGGCCGCCGCCAAACACGCGGCCTTCGATGCGCTGCGCCAACGCTATCGCCACCTCCGCGATCAGGACTGGGGCGGCTGGACCGGCTACGACGCGTGGTTCGACCGGCCGCTCAACAACGCCCACCTGCTGCCGTTCGGCCTGTATGACCAATGGGTGCCCGCCTTTGCCGCCCTGTTCGACCGCGTTGTGGGCGATTGGCCCGCGTTTCACACAGCCGTGGAGCGGCTGGCACAGCTGCCGCCCGACGCCCGCCACGCGAGACTCGCGCAGTTGCTAGCATCCACGCCATGCACAGCGTCCAACGATCAGGAGTGTGGCTGAGTCTGCTGTTGGCCTGCGCCTGCGCGGGTCCGGTCGTGGTGCGGGGCGACACCGAAGCCAAACGCGACGTCATCACCTACATCGACCGCCTGCTCGGCCGTGAACAGGGCGATGGCTGGGCCCGCACCGGCCAGTATTTCGCCTGGGGGTTCGATTTCAGCCGTGACGGCTGCACGCTCAACATGACCCGCCGCGAACTGACCGGCTCACGGGTATTGCGCCAGACCATTCCCCTGGATCGCACGCGCCCCGGCTGGGACGGCGGCAGTAGCGTGCTGTTCGCCTGCGATCACGGCAACGCCTGCATCGCCACGCTGCATGAGGGGGTGGGTCTGCGCGACGAATACGCCGCCCGGCAGACCCGCGTCTTCACCCCGGACCCGCACGACCTGCCCAAGCTGGCCGACGCCTTCACCGAGCTGAAGCGCCTCTGCGACGACCCCTATCGGCTGCCGCCGCAAGGCCCGGCATTTCCGCGCGGGCAGGACTTCTCCGGCGCCTACCAGTAAACCGTTTCGCCCGGCGCCGGCACGCGAAACGCGTCGGCAGGCAGCCCGGCGGCGTCCAGCGCCTGGGCCAGCCAGCGCGGTGGCTCGTCCAGAGGTTCGAGCGTCAGCCGGAACGTGCCCCAGTGCATGGCCAGCGACAGCGTGCTGCCCACATCCTGGTGAATCTTCACGGCCTCGTCGGGGTCGACGTGCACCGGGCGCATGAAGCTGCGCGGGGCGTACGCGCCGATGGGCAGCAGCGACAGATCGATGGGCGCAAAGCGCCGGCCGATTTCGGCGAAGTCGGGCGAATAGCCGGTATCGCTGGCAAAGAACAGCTTGCGCCCGTCCGCCTCGAAGACGAAGCCCGCCCACAGCCGGCGGTTGCGATCACGCAGGCCGCGACCCGAGAAATGCTGCACCGGCACGGCCGTCACGCTGAACCCGCGACGCCGGTGCTGTGCCCACCAGTCCAGCTCGGTCACGCTGCGACAGCCCAGCGCCGCCAGCAGCGCGGCGTGCCCCAGGGGGGCAATGACGGTGGGGTCGTGCGCCTCGGCCAGCGCACGCAGGGTCGGCGCGTCCAGGTGGTCGTAGTGATCGTGCGACAGCAGCACCACGTCAATCGGCGGCAGATTGGCCAGGTCGATGCCCGGGGGAATCAAGCGCTCCGGGCCGGCAAAGCCAAACGGTGAGGCCCGGGGCGACAGGTGCGGGTCGGTGAGAATGTTCAGCCCGTCCAGCTGCACCAGATAGGTTGCGTGCCCCAGCCAGGTGGCGGTGGGCACCGAGCGGTTGCCGCGCAGAAAGCTCAGGTCGGCGCGCTGCACCATCGGGGGTTCGCCCGTGGGCCGGCTGCGCGCCAATTCCCACAAAAACGACGCCAGCCCCGAGCCGCCGTGGCGGTCGCGGCTGTGCGGGTTGCGATAACCCCTGGGTCGGTGGTGGGCGGGCGCGGACATGGGCACACAGCATAGCAACGCCCATGCGCACACCGGCAGCCCCGATATCAACCGGGAGCGGTATGCTTCGCCGTCATTTTTTCAGCAGCCTTCGCATGCAGCTTTACAACACGCTGAGCGGCAACAAGACCCCGTTCGTCCCGCAGGACGCCAACCGCGTCACCGTGTATGTCTGCGGCCCCACGGTGTACAGCTACGCGCACATCGGCAACGCGCGTCCGGCGGTGGTGTTCGACGTGCTCACCCGCTGGCTGCGCCGTCGTTATCCGCAGGTGGTGTATGTCCGCAACATCACCGACATCGACGACAAGATCAACGCCGCCGCGGTGAAAGAAGGCGTCGACATTCGCACCATCACCGACCGCTACGCGGCGGCCTACCACGAAGATCTCGCGGCGCTGGGCGTGGCCCTGCCCGACCTGGAGCCGCGCGTCACCGAGCACCTGCCGCAGATCATCGACATGATCGGCCGGCTGATCGGCAGCGGTCACGCCTACGCGGCAGAGGGTCATGTGCTGTTCCACACCCGCAGCTTCGCCGACTACGGCGCCCTGTCGCGCCGCGACGCAGAAAGCCTGCAGGCCGGCGCCCGGGTTGAAGTGGCGCCCTACAAGAAAGACCCCGGCGATTTCGTGCTGTGGAAACCCTCCATCGAGGCGCAACCGGGCTGGGATTCCCCCTGGGGCCGCGGCCGCCCCGGCTGGCACATCGAATGCTCGGCCATGGCCGAAGCCCTGCTCGGGGACACCCTCGACATCCACGGTGGCGGCCACGACCTGGTGTTTCCGCACCACGAGAACGAGATTGCGCAAAGCCGCTGCGCGCACGGCGGCGCGCCGTTTGCCCGCTACTGGGTGCACAACGGCTTCGTCAACGTCAACGCCGAGAAGATGAGCAAGTCCATCGGCAACGTGCTGCTGGTGCGCAAGCTGCTGGAACAGGGGCCGGGCGAGGCCATCCGGCTGGTGCTGCTCACCGCGCATTATCGCCAGCCGCTGGACTGGACCGACGCCGTCATTCCAGAGGCCAACAAGAAGCTGGACCGTCTGTACGGTGCCCTGCGCAGCCTGGCCGACGTGCCCGCGGCAGCCGATGCGGGCCTGCCCGAGTCGGTTGCCGCCGCCCTGGACGACGACCTGAACACGCCACAGGCGCTGGCCGCGCTGTTCGAGCTGGCGCGTGATGCCAACAAGGCCACCGACACCGCCGAAAAGGCCCGCATAAAGGCCCAGCTACAAGCCGCCGGCGATGCCCTCGGCCTGTTGCAGATGGGACACGAACAATGGTTTGCCGGCGGCGCAGAGGTCGACGGCCTGTCGGCTGAGGCCGAAGCCCTGCTGGACGAACGTGCCGCGGCCCGTGCGGCCAGGGACTGGGCGGGATCAGACCGTCTGCGCGACCAGCTCAAGGCCCTGGGTGTCGCGGTCGAAGATGGCAAAGACGGGCAGCGCTGGCGGCGGCTCTAGAACCCGGGCGGCCTTTGGGGGTCATCGCGCACTGGAACGGGGCTGCGGCTTGCGGGACGGTCAGGTTCTGCCAAGATACGGCACATGTCCAGCCCCGACCCCCTGGAAAGTCCGCACCCGCTGCTCAGCGAAGCAGAACTTCACCGTGCGCGCCGGTGGATGTGGCGTCGGCTGACCTTCTACGAGCCGCTGGAGCAGGCGTATCGCGCATCGCAGCGCCGTCGGTATCGCACGCCCAGAACACTGTTGTTCGGTCTGGCGGCACTGTCGTTTCTGATTGCCCCCATGCTGAACAAGGCACTTTTTCAGGCAGACCCGGCAACGGTTCCGATGCTGCTGTTCATCCAGCTGGCGTGGGCGCTGCCGGTGCTCGGCCTGAGCGCCATCGCGCCCTGGCTGGCCCTGAGCCGTTCTGCGCACAACGCGATCAGCATCGCCGGCTGCCTGACACTCTGGGGCAGTTGCTACGCCCAGCTTTACCTGACGCAACTGGGATGGATGACGTTTCCCCTGCACATGGTGAATTTCACGGTGATGGCGGTGGCGGTGTTCGGCGGCTTCCGCGCGCGGCTGATGGTTGTGGGCGGCAGCCTGACCATGGCGCTCAGCCTGATCACGGTGATCCACTTCGACCGGCCTGATGGCGACCCTGATCGCTTGTTCGCCTATGAAACGGCCTATTTGTGGCTGATTGGCATCGGCGGCGCGGTGACGACCGACCTGCTCAATCGCGAAGGCTGGCTTTACCGCGCTCGGATTCGACTGCTGTCACGCACGGATGCGCTGAGCGGGCTGCTGACCCGCGGCGCCTTCGATGAGCATTACCGCCGGGTGATTGCCGCAGCGAGCCGAGAACAGCGGCATGTGGCCGTTGCGCTGATCGACCTCGATCACTTCAAGACATTCAATGACCGCTACGGGCACCTCAAGGGCGATGAAGTGCTCACCCAGACCGGAACCGCCTTGCTGTCGGTGGAAGGCGGCCGGCCGCTGGACCTGCGGGCGCGCTACGGCGGCGAGGAGTTCATCGCCGTCTGGTACGACGTTCAGCCCCAAGACCTCGAGATGATGGGGCAGCGCTTCCTGAATGCGGTGAGACGTGTGGACATACGGATCGAAAAGCATGGCGAGCGCATCCCCGTGACCGCCAGCATCGGCCTCGCGGCGGGCATTCCGGCGCGCCTCGACGGCGACGCGCTGATCGAGGCCGCCGACCGGCAGCTGTATGCCGCAAAGGCGGCAGGCCGCAATTGCATGCGGGCGGTGGTCCTGTCCTGACCGCCGACGGCGCGCCACTGCAGCACACCGCATGACCTGGCGCGCTGGCGCCGGCGGGTCCTCGGATGGCGTCAGGTCAAGGCCTCGCGCGTGGGCGGCGCAGCGGGGGTGTCGGGCCGGATGCGGTTCCATGCCGCATAAAGCGCCGGCAGAAACAACACCGTCAGTCCCGTGGCCGCAATCAAGCCACCCATGATGGCCACAGCCATCGGCCCATAGAAGACGCTGCGCGACAGCGGAATCATGGCCAGCACCGCAGCCAGGGCGGTCAGCACGATGGGGCGAAAACGGCGCACGGTGGCGTCAATCACCGCGTCATAGGGTTGCACGCCGATCGCGCGGTCATGCTCGATCTGGTCGACCAGAATGATCGAGTTGCGCATGATCATTCCGGACAGGGCAATGGTGCCCAGCATCGCGACAAACCCGAACGGCACCTGCAAGACCATCAGGAACAGGGCCACGCCGATGATGCCCAGCGGCGCGGTCAGCACCACCATCATCACCAGCGAAAAGCGCTTCAACTGGAAGATGAGCAAGGTGAGCACCACCACCACGAACGCGGGCATGCCCTTAAAGACCGAGCCCTGTCCCTTGGCGGCTTCTTCGACGGAACCGCCCAACTCGATGTTGATGCCCGGTGGCAGCGATCCCCGCAGCGACGCCAGTTGGCGTGACACCTGTGCGGTGATCACCGGGGCCTGCACGTCGGTGTACACATCGGCGCGTGCGGTGATGGTGGGGATGCGGTCGCGACGCCAGGTGATTCCGGGCTCGAAGCCATATTCGAAAGTGGCCACCTGGTTCAGCGCAATGCTGCCGCCGCTGGCGGTCGGGACGCTGGTGGACTCCAGCAGGCTGAGGCGCCCGCGCTCGTCCTTCGGCCCCCGGAACAGCACGTCGATCAGCTTGTTGTCTTCCCTGAACTGGGTGACGCGGGCGCCCAGCAGGGAGTTGCCCAGAAACTGGGATACCGACTCCGCACTGACGCCCAGCGCCTGCGCGCGGTCGGGATCGACCTTGATGCGCACCACCTTCGAGGGCTCGTCCCAGTCGAGATGCACGTTGGTCAGGTCGGGATGGGCGCGCATGGTCTCGGCCACCTGGTCGGCGATCTTGCGAATGGCCTCGCGGTCACGCCCGGACACGCGGAACTGCACCGGATAGCCCACTGGCGGGCCTTGCTCCAGCCGCAGCACACGCCAGCGCGCCTCGGGAATGGCCGCCGGCAAGGTTTCGACCAACCGCCTGCGAATCGCCTCGCGCGCCTTGAAGTTGCGGGTGCTCAGCACGTACTGGGTGAAACTGGGCTGCGGCAGTTGCTGGTCCAGCGGCAGGTAGAAGCGCGGTGCGCCGGCGCCCACGTAGCCCACGTAATGCTCGATGCCCTCTTGCACCACCGGGTCGGTTTCGAGCAGTTCTTCGAGCTTGCGCGCCGCCGCCTGCGTGGCCGAGAGGCTGGCGGATTCGGCCAGTTTGAGATCCACCAGCAATTCCAGCCTCGTGGAGGACGGGAAAAACTGCTGCGGCACCTTGGTGAACACCACCAGACTGCCGACAAACAACAGCGCCGTTGCGCCCATCACGATGAATCGGTGATCGACGCACCAGCAGATGATCTGCCGCAGAGCCCGATAGAAACGCGTCTGGTAAGGGTCATGCGCCTCGGCCTGATGCCGCTCGGGCAGCAGCTTGTAGCCCAGGTAGGGCACGAAGATGACGGCCGCCACCCACGAGATCAGCAGCGCCAGGGTCACGACCTGAAAGATGGCCCGCGTGTACTCTCCGGTGCTGCTCTGCGCCAGGGCAATGGGCAGAAACCCGGCGGCCGTCACCAGCGTGCCCGACAGCATCGGGAAGGCCGTCGTGGTGTACATGAACGACGCCGCCTTGGTGCGCTCCCAGCCCTGCTCCATCTTCACCGACATCATCTCGACCGCGATGATCGCGTCGTCCACCAGCAGCCCCAGGGCCAGCACCAGGGCGCCAAGGCTGATCTTGTGCAGGTCGATGGCCAGCAGCTTCATCGCCAGAAAGGTCATGGCCAGCACCAGCGGAATCGACAGCGCCACCACCAGCCCGGTCCGCAGCCCGAGTGAAAAGAAGCTGACGACCAGTACGATCGCCACGGCCTCGGCCAGGACCTTGACGAACTCGTTGACGCTGTGCCGCACCGCGCGCGGCTGGTCGGCAACGCGTGACAGCGTCAGGCCCAGCGGCAGTTCGCTCTCGATGCGCGCAAACACCGCGTCCAGCGCCTTGCCCAAGCGGACGATGTCACCGCCCTTTTCCATCGACACGCCCAAGGCCAGGGCCGGTTCGCCGTTGAATCGCACCTGCGGGTCTTGCGGGTCGGCGTAGCCGCGCGAGAGCGTGGCAATGTCGCCCAGCCGGAAGCTGCGGCCGTCGAAACTGATCACCGTGTTGGCGAGCCGCTCGACACTGTCGATGCGGTCGTTCAGACGCAGGTAGATGCGGTCGTCAGCGAGCTCGAAATAACCCGCGCGATTGACCGAGTTTGCCGCGCGCACCGCGTCGATGACCCGCTCCAGCGGCACGCCCAGCTGGCTGCGCCGGGTGTTCGCGAGCTGAATTTCGATCACCTCACTGGGATTGCCAAAGAATTCAACCTTGGCCACGTCGGGCACCCGCAACAGTTGGTCGCGAATGCGATCACCGTAAAACTTGAGCTCGGCGGCCGAGTAGTCCTTGCCGGTCAGCGAGTAGATGTTGCCGAAGGTGTCGCCAAACTCGTCGTTGTAGAACGGGCCCACGGTGCCCAGCGGCAACAGGTGCTCGATGTCGGCAACCTTCTTGCGCATTTCATAGAAGGCGTCGTCGTTGCGCGACGCCTCAAGGTCGTCACGAATAATGATGAAGACTTGGCTCTCACCGGGCCGCGAATAGGAGCGCATGAAGTCGACATAGGCGCTTTCCTGCAGCTTTTCCTCGACGCGGTCGGTGACCTGGCGCTCTACCTCGACGGCCGAGGCGCCGGGCCACAGGGTGGTGATCACCATCACCCGGAAGGTGAACGGCGGATCTTCGCTCTGGCCCAGATTGAGATAGCTGTAGGTGCCGAGCACGCCGAACAGCACCATCAGATAGACCACGATGCCGCGGTGCCGCAGCGCCCAGTCGGACAGGTTGAGGCTCATGGAGCGGCCCCAGCCTCAACCTTCGCCCCGGCATCAGCCTCAGCCTCGCGCTCAGCGGCGTTACGGTCGGCATAGGGCCGCTCGTTGACCGCCACGGCCTGCCCTGCAATCAATCGGTGCACGCCGGCCGAGACCACCTGCTCCCCGGCCTTCAGGGCACCGCGCACCACCGCGCCGGCTTCCTGGTAGCGCACCACCTCGACCGCTTGCGGTTCGACCGTGCCGTCGTCGTGCACCCGCCAGACCACCGGCTGGCCTTCATGTTCACCCACGGCCGAGTGCCGCACCAGAAACTCGGTCTGCTCGTTCGCCCGGTCGATGATCACGTTGGCGCTCATGCCCAGTCGCACCCGCTCGTCGGCGTCGACGAATTGCAGCCGCACCCGGTGGGTGCGCGTGGCCGGGTCGGCCTGCGGCGTGATTTCGCGCACCTTGCCCAGGTAGCGCCTGTCTTGATGCGCCCACAACCCGATGCTGGCTTCGGTGCCCACCGAGAACTCGCTCAAACGGCCTTCCGGCACCTGAATCTCAACCTCGCGTCCCTCATCGGGCACGAAACGCAGCACCGGCTGGCCGGGACTCACCACCTCGCCGACTTCGACTGAGGTAGACGTCACCAAGCCGTTCTGCGGCGCCAGCAGGCGGGTGTAGCGCGACTGGTTGCGATTGACCGCGGCCTCGGCCTTGGCCTGATCCACCCGCGCCTTTGCCAGCGCGTACTGGTTCTCGCGCAGCTCGAAGCCCGAAGCGCTGATGAAACCTCGTTCCAGAAGATCCCGGTAGCGGTTCATCTCGGCCTCGGCCAGACGGGCATCGGCCTCGGCGGCCGAGACAGCCGCTTCGGCGGCGCGCAAGGCCAGTCTGGCGTCTTGCGGGTCCAGCTCGGCCAGCAGATCGCCCGGCTTCACGCGATCACCCGCATCCACCGGCATCCGGGTCACCTCACCGGCAACGCGGAAGCTCAGCAGGCTGTCATCACGTGCCGTGACCGTGCCGGGATAGAGCTTGATCCCCACCTGGTCGACCGCCACCACCGGCTCGACCACCACCGGGCGCACCGAGGTGTCACCCTCTTCGGGCGCCTCACAGGCCGCCAGGGCGATCGCCAGCAGCGCGCCCAAACCGGCCAACCTGTAGGTCCCCCGACCCCGTACGAACTGCGATGCCTTTGGCATTGATCATCCCTGTAGGAGCCGTCGCTCCAGCCGTTCGATTTAATAAACTGAACGGTATAGTATATTTTCAACGAGCGTCAACCAAGGCGTAGGAATTGCCCAAAGCCCCCCTCCCCACCCCACCGGAAACTGCGAACGACGCTGCCAGGCAGGCAGCCGGCACCGCCCGGCGCGGTCGGCCCAAAGACCCCCGAAAGCGCGTCGCGATCCTGCGTGCCGCCAAGACGCTGTTCGCCGCACGGGGCTACAGCGACACCAGCATGGAGGCGCTGGCGCGCGCCGCAGGGGTGTCCAAACTGACGCTGTATTCCCACTTCGCCGACAAGGAGGCGCTGTTCGCGGCCGCGGTTGTCGCCACCAGCGAAGCCCACGCGCCCCCCGCCTTCTTCGAACCCAGCGGCACGCGGCCCCTGCGTGAACGGTTGACCCAGATCGGCCTCGGCTTCGTCGACCTGGTGATGGACGAGGAGGTGATCAGCTTCTTTCGCATGATGGCCGCGCAGGCGCGCACCGATGACCGCATGGGCAAGTTGTTTTACGCCGCCGGGCCGGCCCTCACGCTGCGCCAGTTCGCGCAACTGCTGGGCAGCGCGCACGAGCGTCAGGAGCTGCTGGTCAACGATCCGCAAACCGCCGCCGAGCACTTCTTCTGCCTGCTCAAGGGCGTCCACCACCTGCAGGTCTTGATGGCCTGTCGTGGGCCGCTGGATGCGGCGGAGCGACAGCAACACGTCGCCAACGTGGTCGACCTGTTTTTGCGGGCCTATCAGGCGCCGTCGGTCGGCAAGGTCAAGGCATCACACAGCCAGTCGACCAAGGGCGCCAGGGGCTGATAGCGGCGGGTCAGCCACGCCGGCAGGTCGGGGCGCATCACGTCCTCATCTGCCACCGCTGCCGAGGCGATGAAGTCCTTGCGCTTCAGATCGTTGATCAGGGCGTGCTGGGCATCGAACCCCTTGGGCGGCCGCACCAGGACCTCACCGCCCAGCGTGTAGTGCCGGGCGAAGGCCGGGCCCTGCGTGACCGCGCGCCAGCTCGCCGGGTTGTCCACCAGGTATTCGCGAATCTGCCGCAGCGCCGGGGCCTGCGGGTGCCAGATGCCGCCACCCATGAAACTGGCGCCCGGCGCAATGTGCAGATAGAACACCGGGGCGTCGAGACGCCCGCGCGCGGCATTGCCGGTGTCGGCAGTGCGGGCGGTGGCCCGGGTGGCGGCGTGAAAGAAGGTGATGCCGATGTGGGTCTTGTACGGCGTTTTGTCACCGCTGAAACGGGTGTCGCGGTGAATGCGGAACAGCGATCCGCCGACCTTTTTCGGGCTGGCCATGAAGGCCGGATGCACCTCGCGAATCCGCGCTTCCATGGCCGTGATCAGCCGCAGGGCCGGTTCGCGCACGTCCTGTTCATAGGCGCCACGATGCGCCTCGAACCAGTCACGGCGATTGTTCGCCGCCAGGTCGTTCAGGAAGCGCAGGGTCTTGGGGGTGAAGTGGTGCATGGCGAAGAGCGTGGAACAAGAATGGCCAGCAGCGCCAGGTGCAGCGGCAGCCACAGCAGCAACCAGTGCAGGTGCTGCTGGGCGCCGGGCAGCAGCTGCGCCACCAGTGCGGCCAGGGTGGTCACCACCGGCAGCACCAGCAGGCCGGTGCCGATCGGCCCCAGGGGCGTGCGACGCCAGGCGCTGCGAACCACAATGGGCAACAGCAGCAATGACGCCGGCGAAAACGCCAACAGGCTGAGATTGCCATGCATGACTTCATGGTCGGTCAGTGTCCAGCCCAGCAACAGCACCCAGCCGACGACGCCGCTGACCATCACCAGCAGGCCGGCCAGACCCCGGGCGAGGCGCGCGGCCACCACGCTTCCGGTCGTCGGCGTCCGCTGCCCGCCCCAGGCCGACAGCAGCAGCAACAGGCCGGCCACCGCCAGCCCGGTCACCGCAAACGGCATCACCAGCCGCGGCGGCGCATCGCGGCTGGCCACCGCACGGCCCGGTACCAGCATCCGTTCGCGGCGCACCAGCGGACGACCATCGGCAAGGCGCACCTGACGCACCGCGTCCATCAGCACTTCGGGCAGAAAGCTGCGCTGCCAAAGATCGATGGGGCGGTCGGCGGCAGGCCCCAGCAGCACGTCGGTCAGCCACATCATGGGCGGCAGATCGGCCATCATCCGCGCCGCATCCTGGCGGTAGGTGGCCGGGGTCATCACCGGGTTCAGCGCCGCTGCCAGCGCCCCGTCGGCGCCGAGGTTGATCACATCCCTGACCTGGGTACTGCAATTGGCGGTGAAGTAGTCGTAGCGGTATTCGGCGTTCTCGGGCAAGGCATTGCGGGCCAGGTACTGGGCCACGCGGCGCGCCTGCTCGGGGGAGTAGTCGAGGATCTGCTCGTTGACCCAGCGCCCTGACTGCCCGTAAGCGGCCAGGGTGTACTCGATGGGCTCGGTGGCGAGTCGGTAGCGCATGCGCCCGCGGGCGAAATTGAGCGCGAAGTTCTTCTGCTGAAAGTCAAAGACGCCGTAGTTGTAAACCACCTGACGGCCCGCATCGACCACCCGCAGGGCATTGTGGCCGTAGCGCTGCCAGTAGATCTCGCCCGGCTGAAACGTCAGCAGGCTGATCTGCGGCGCCGGCGCGGCGGCAGGCTGGGCGCCCGCAGTGCCGCACAGCGCCGCCAGCAGCAGCCACAGCGCGCGACGCATCAGCCGGCCGACCGCATCACTTGCAGCAGGTGCAGGCGCCGCGAATCAGCGCGCTGCACGTTGAAGTTGAAGCCCGCGAGCTGCAGGGTTTCACCGCGCCGCGGCATGTGCCCGAAATGGTGGACGACCAGGCCGCCGATGGTGTCGAAGTCGTCGTCCGGCAGCCGGCACTCGAAGTACTCGTTGAAGTCTTCGATGGGCGTCAGCGCGTTGACCAGAAAGCGCCGTTCGTCCTGGCGCAGAATCGTGGCGCCTTCGGCTTCGTCATGCTCGTCGTCAATCTCGCCGACGATCTGCTCCAGCACGTCTTCGATAGTGACCAGCCCGGCGACGCCGCCGTACTCGTCGGCCACGATGGCCATGTGATTGCGCCCACGCTTGAAATCCTTGAGCAGCACGTTGACGCGCTTGGACTCGGGCACGAACACGGCAGGCCGCAGGATGTCGCGCAATGACAGCTCGCCCGGTCCCAGGTCGGGAATGATGGCCGCGTACTGCAGCAGATCCTTGGCCAGCAGCACACCGATCACTTCATCGCGGGAATCGCCAATCACCGGGTAGCGCGAGTGGCCCGACTCCACCACCAGCCGCAACAGGGTTTCCATGGGCAGGTCGGCTTCGATCACCACCATCTGCGATCGCGGCACCATGATGTCGCCCACCTGGGTGTCGGCGGTCTGGAGCACGCCCTGAAACATGGTCAGGGCATCGGCGTCCATCAGTTCCGCGTCGCGGGCCTCGATGAGCACCTCCATCAGCTCTTCGCGGGTGGCGGGGGCGTGCGTGAAGGACTGCGTCACGCGGCGCCACCAGCGGCCTATCGGGGTGTCGTCTGAGGCGGGTGTACTGGGAGGTTCGTCGTTCATTCTCAATAGGGGTTGCGAAACCCCAAAGCGGCCAGGATGGCCGTTTCCGTCGCTTCCATGTGCGCCGCATCCGGCTCACATTCGTGATCAAAGCCCTGCAGATGCAAACAGCCGTGGACCACCATGTGTGCCCAGTGGGCCCGGGGCACTTTGCCCTGCTCGGCGGCTTCCTGCGCCACCACGTCGGCACAGATCACCAGGTCGCCCAGCATGTCCGGCACATCGTAGCCAAACGACAGGACGTTGGTGGGCTTGTCCTTGCCGCGAAAGTCGCGGTTGAGTGCGCGCGACTCCTCGGCGTCGGTGATGCGCAGGGTGAGCTCGCCGCCTGCCCCCGGCTGCAGTGCCGCCCGGGCGAAGGCCCGCAGGCTCTCGGCACTGGGAATGCCGCGCGCCGGCACCCGGCGCTGCACCTGGATGCTGACCTCGGGGGCCACGGGCGTGCTAGTGCGCCGCGCCATCCGGGTGCTGCGCTTCAAACACTTCGTAGGCCTCGACGATGGCCTGCACCAGCGGGTGGCGCACCACGTCTTCTTTCTTGAAATGGGTGACGCTCACACCCGGAATGTTGGCGACGATGTTGAGCGCGTGCTTGAGGCCCGACTTCTCGTGGCGCGGCAGGTCGATCTGCGTCACGTCGCCGGTCACCACCGCCACGCTGCCGAAGCCCAGGCGCGTCAGGAACATCTTCATTTGTTCCAGCGTGGTGTTCTGCGCCTCGTCGAGAATCACGTAGCTTTCGTTGAGCGTGCGGCCGCGCATGAACGCCAGCGGCGCCACTTCGATCACGTTCTTCTCGGTCAGCCGCGCCACCTTCTCGAACCCCATCATTTCGTAGAGCGCGTCGTACAGCGGCCGCAGATAGGGATTGATCTTGTCGGCCATGTCGCCGGGCAGAAAGCCCAGCTTCTCGCCGGCCTCCACCGCCGGGCGCACCAGCACGATGCGCCGCACGCGGTCGCGTTCCAAGGCGTTGACCGCGCTGGCCACGGCCAGATAGGTCTTGCCGGTGCCGGCGGGGCCGACGCCAAAGTTCAGGTCGTGGCGATTGATGGCACTGAGGTAAGCCTTCTGCTGGGCACTGCGGCCCCGCACCACCCCGCGCTTGGTGCGGATGATGACCTCGCCCTCGACGGTCTCTTCCTGACGCGCCAGCGGCGCTTCGGCAGGCTCGGTGTGCTCGGCAAGCGCCAGATGCACCTGCTCGGTGCCGATGGGCTGCTCCAGGGTCAGGTTGAACAGGCTGTTGAGCACCGCCTCGCCGCGCTGGGCGTCCGCGCGGGTGCCGACCAGCTGGAACAGGTTGCCGCGATTGCGGATCTCGATGCCCAACCGCAGCTCGATCTGCCGCAGATGCGCATCGAACGGCCCGGCCAGATTGGCCAGCCGCTGGCCGTCATCGGGCGACAGCACCACATCGATCCGGGCCTGGGCGGGCCGCGTGGGGGCGCTCATGGGGCGGGCGGCACCCAGCGGCCACGCAGCGAGTTGGGCTGCACTTCGGTCACGTCCACTTCGGTGAAATGGCCGATCAGCGCTTCCGGAGCCTCGAAGTTGATCCAGCGGTTGGTGCTGGTGCGGCCGGCAATCTGCCCGCCGCCTTTTTTGGCGATCTTCTCGACCAGCACCGTCTGGCGGCTGCCGACCAGGGCGTGCTTGAACTGGGTATCGAGCCCGCGAATCCGGTCCTGCAGAATGCTCAGGCGCTGCTTCTTGACCTCGGGCGGCACGTTGTCGCGCAGGTTCGCCGCCGGCGTGCCGGGGCGCGGGCTGTAGACGAAACTGAAGGCTCCGTCGAAGCCGGCCTCGGCAATCAGGTCCATGGTCTGCACGAAGTCGTCATCCGACTCGGACGGGAAGCCGATGATGAAGTCCGATGACAGTGAAATGTCGGGGCGCGCGGCGCGGATGCGCTTGATCTTGGCCAGATATTCGGCGCGGGTGTAGCCGCGCTTCATCATGCCGAGAATGCGATCGGCACCACTTTGCACCGGCAGGTGCAAGTAACTCGCCAGCTTGGGTTCGTCGGCGAAGGAGTCGATCAGCGCGTCGGTGAACTCGGCCGGATGGCTGGTGGTGTAGCGGATGCGTTTGAGGCCGTCGAAGCGCGCCAGATAAGTGATCAGCAAGGCCAGGTCACACCACTCGCCGCTGTTGCCCATGGGGCCACGATAGGCGTTGACGTTCTGCCCCAGCAGGGTGATTTCCTTGACGCCCTGATCGATCAATTGCGCGCACTCGGTGAGCACGTCATCAAGCGGCCGGCTGACCTCGGTTCCGCGGGTGTAGGGCACCACGCAGAACGTGCAGTACTTGGAGCAGCCTTCCATGATGCTGACGAAGGCCGTCACGCCTTCGGCACGCGGCTCGGGCAGGCGATCAAACTTCTCGATTTCGGGGAAGCTGATGTCCACCGCCGGCTTGCGGGTGCGCCGCGTGGTGTCGAGCAGCTCCGGCAGACGGTGCAGCGTCTGCGGGCCAAACACCAGATCGACCATGGGCGCGCGGCGGGCAATGGCCTCGCCTTCCTGGCTGGCCACACAACCCCCGACGCCGATCACGCGACCAGGCTGGGCGGCTTTCCAGTCTTTCCAGCGACCCAGTTCGGAAAACACCTTCTCCTGCGCCTTTTCGCGCACCGAGCAGGTGTTGAGCAGCAGCAGGTCGGCCTCGTCCGGGTCCTGGGTGCGGGTGTAGCCGTGAGAAGCTTCGAGAACGCTGGCCATTTTGGTGGAGTCGTACTCGTTCATCTGGCACCCGTAGGTGATGAGGTAAAGCTTTTTGGACATGCTCGGAACAGGGAAACGTTGGCGCGCAGTATACCGGTCGCGCCGGCATCGCCTTAAAGCCGCTTGACCCAGTCGTGCGTGCCCTGGCTGATTTCGGCATAGACCCGCTCGAACATGGAACGCGGCATCTGGTAAGGATCGTCCACATCGAGATTGTCGTGCCAGCGCAGCATCTTGTGGATCTTGCCGCGATGCTGGGGATAGCGCGGCGTGAGTACGTCGATATGCCCCTGGTCCATGACCAGCACCAGATCGGCCGCCTGCATCATCTGGCCGGTGAGCTGACGGGCGCGATGGGCGCCGAGGTCGATGCCCGCCTCGGCGCAGACCGCCACCGAGTGCGGATCGGCCGGCCAGCCCACCATCGCGCCGATGCCGGCCGAGTGCACATGCCGCCCCGGCAGGGCGTTCCTGAGCAGCGCTTCAGCGATCGGGCTGCGGCAGATGTTGCCGGTGCAGAGCACCAGAATGTTGTTGAACATGAAAACCTGATGCGTGATTAAGCAGCGTCTGGGACCAGCACAATTTTGCCGGTGACCTTGCGCGCCAGCATGTCATGCAGGGCGCGAGGGGCTTCGGCCAGAGGATACTGCCCCGAGATGACAGGTTTGAACTTGCCCTCACCGTACCAGCGCGCCAATTGCGCAAAATTTGCCGCATTGACCTCCGGCTCACGCGCCACGAACGCACCCCAGGCCACGCCCTTGGCCGACAGCTCCTTGAGCAGCAATCGATTGGCCGGCAGGGCCGGAATGTTGCCCTCGGCAAACCCGACCACCAGATAGCGTGCGCCCCAGGCCGCGGCCGACAGGCACTCGATGGCCAACGGGCCGCCGACCGGGTCGAAGATCACGTTCGCCCCCTCGCCCTGGGTCAGCGCCTTCACCTCGCCTTTCAAGGATTGTTCGCGGTAATTGATCGTGTCATCGGCGCCGTGCGCGCGGGTTAGTGCCAGCTTGTCGGCGGTGGATGCGGCCGCGATCACGCGCGCGCCCATCAGCTTGCCCAACTGCACGGCGGCCAGTCCCACGCCACCGGCGGCGCCCAGCACCAGCAACGTCTCGCCCGGCTGCAGGTTGGCGCACTGCATCAGCGCATGACTGACCGTGCCGTAGACCAGCCCGTAGCCGCCGCCCTCGATCAGGCTCATGCCATCCGGCAGGGCCAGGCAGTCATGCTCGCTGGCGACGGCCTTGGCGGCGTAACCGCCCACCGGCACGAAGGCCGCGACACGGTCGCCGACCGCAAACCGCGTCACCTCGGCACCCACCTCGATCACCTCGCCCGCCACTTCGGCGCCCGGCACGAACGGCAGCGGCGGGCGGACCTGGTATTTGCCCTGAATCATCAGCGTGTCAGGAAAATTGATGCCCGCCGCTGCGACCGCGATGCAGACCTCGTGCGGGCCGGGCCTGGGGTCGGGCAGCGACTGCAGGGTCAACTGATCAGGGCCACCCAATTGGGTGCAGACGATGGCTTTCATGAGGTATCCATTCCGAAACGGGGTCGCAACGATAACCCGGTGACGCCACCACTGGCAGGCTGCGAAGAAACCGTTCGGCGGATTTCCTGAAAATTTCCGTTGCAACTTTCGTGCCTGTTCTGCCTATGATGCGGCCATGTTCACGAACACATCGTCACCGCGCACATGAAGGCCGGACTCAGTCTGCGAATGGGCCAGTCCCTGTCGATGACGCCTGCCCTGCAGCAGGCCATCCGGCTGCTGCAGCTGTCGAGCCTCGACCTCGAACTGGAGATTCAACAGGCCCTGGACGGCAACGTGATGCTGGAGCGCGACGAGGCCGACACCGACGTCGACACGCCCGCCGAAGCGGCGGAAAGCAGCCCTGACGGCGACAGCACGGCGGTGCGCGAGGGCCCTGAGGCCGAGGTCTTTGGCGACGCCGATGTACTGGGCGAAAGTCTGCCGGTCGATGCCGACTGGAGCGACTGCTGCGATCTCGACCCGGCGCCCAGCAGCGGCACGCCCAACGATGAGCTGCAGCAGTTCCTCGATGCCAACCGCTGTGCCGCGCGCACGCTCTACGACCACCTGCTGGAACAGCTGCAACTCTGCGAGCTGAGCGGGGTGATGGCCGAAATCGGCCTGCACCTCATCGACTCGGTTGACGCGGATGGCTACCTGCGCGACTTCGACGCCGTGGCCGAGGACCTGCGCAGCCGCTACGGCGTCAGCGACGCGCAGATCGGCGCGGCACTGGAGACGGTTCAGGGCTTCGACCCTTCTGGCGTGGCCGCCCGCGACCTGCGCGAATGTCTGCAACTGCAACTGTGGAACCTGCCCTCGCGCACGCCGGGCGCCACCACGGCCCTGCGCCTGGTCGAAGACTTTCTGACGCGCCTGCCGCAGACGCCCGATGCCACGCTGGCCAACCAGCTCAAGGTCGACGTCGCCGAGATCGACCATGCCCGCACCCTGATCCGCAGCCTGCAGCCGCACCCCGGCCGGCCGTTCATGGACCACGAGGCCGACTACGTGGCGCCCGACGTGTTCGTGCGCCGCGAAAAAGACCGCTGGCAGGTCAACCTCAACCCGGCACACCGACCCAAGGTACGCATCAATGCAACGTATCCGCAGTTGATCAAGCGCGCCGACACCAGCCCCGACCAGAAGCTGATGAAGGGCCATCTGCAGGAAGCGCGGCAGTTCATTCATGCGCTCGAAGCGCGGAACGAAACGCTGTTGCGCGTTGCCCAAGCCATAGTTGAAAGCCAACGGGCTTTTCTTGAATATGGACCTGAGGCCATGCGGCCGATGGTGTTACGTGACATATCAGCGCAACTGGGGATTCACGAGTCCACTGTGTCGAGAGCCACCGCCAACAAGTACATGGCCACCCCCCGCGGGCTCTTCGAGCTGAAGTTCTTTTTTTCCAGCCACGTGTCGACCACCGAGGGCGGCACCGCCTCGGCAACCGCCATTCAGGCCATCATCAAACGTCTGGTCGCGGCCGAGCCTGCCGACCAGCCCCTTTCCGATTCGGCCCTCTCCGACCAGATTCTGGCCGAGGGCATCAAGGTCGCTCGTCGCACGGTGGCCAAGTACCGCGAAGGTCTTGGCATTGCACCGTCGCACGAACGCAGGAGCGTGTTTTCGTGAGGACCCGTCTTATCCGCATGAGCTGACACGCGTTCAATCCGCCGGGTTACCCGGCTCAAGGCAGGAGCGTCTCGATGAACCTTAATCTTTCAGGCCACCATGTCGATCTCACCCCCGCGCTGCGCGAGTACGTGCACGAGAAACTGAAGCGGGTGGAGCGCCATTTCGACCATTTGATCAGCGCCGAAATCGTGCTCACGGTCGAGAAGGACCGCCAGAAAGCCGAAGCCACAGTTCACGCGTCGGGTGCTGACCTGCACGCCGAAGCCACTGAAGGCGACATGTACGCCGCCATCGATCGCCTGATGGACAAGCTCGACCGTCAAACCCGCCGCCACAAGGAGAAGGTGCGCGATCATCACCAGGAAGAAGCGCATAAGCGCATGACCATCCAGTAAGCTTCGCGGCCCGGGCGAGGCCGATAGATCAGCCTCGCCCGGGCCATTCACTTACTCAAATGATCATCGGCGGATTGCATGACCATCAGCGACATTCTGGGCGCGGATCGCGTCGCCTCAGGCGTGACATTCACCAGCAAGAAAAAGGCCCTTGAGGAACTCTCAAACCTGCTGGCACTGGGCCAGCCCTCGCTCTCTGCCCATGACGTGCTCAGCAGCCTGACCGCCCGCGAAAAACTCGGCAGCACCGGACTCGGGCGCGGCGTGGCCATTCCCCATGGCCGCCTGGCCGGGGTGAACCAAAGCATCGGCGCGATCATGCGCCTCAAGCACCCCCTCGATTACGACGCCCACGACAGCACCCGCGTGGACCTCATGTTCGGTCTGATCGTGCCGCAGACCGCAACCGAAGAGCACCTCAAGCACCTCGCCGCCATCGCCGAAATGTTTTCGGACGAGGCGTTCTGCGCACGGCTGCGCAGCGCCGACGACAGCGCCCAGCTCCACGCCCTGGTGGCGCAGTACACCCCCGTGCACTAGCCGTCTCGGCCCGGATGTCCACCCCTGCCCCGCCCGTCACCCGTCACGGCGTGTTCATGCGGGTCTGGGGCCTGGGCGTTCTGCTGATGGGTGACTCCGGCGTCGGCAAGTCGGAACTGGCCCTGGAGTTGCTGGCACGCGGCCACCCGCTGGTGGCGGACGATGCCACCGAGTTTGTCCGCCAGGGGCCGCACGTCATTGGCCATTGTCCCGAGGTGATTTCGGGATTCCTCGAAGCGCGCAGCCTCGGCATTCTCAACATTCGCAAGATCTTCGGCCCCAGGTCGGTCATTCAGTCCGCGGCGCTGGGACTGATGATCGCACTGGACCCGCCGCCCGACCCCGAGCGCCCGTGGTGGAGCGACGGCATGGAGCGCATCATGGGCCGCCGCGAAACCGTGCGCCTGTGCGGCGTCGATTTGCCGAGGCTCTCCATCCCCATCCGCGTTGGGCATAATCTGGCGGTGCTGGTCGAGACCGCCTGTCGTGACCAGCAGATTCGCAACGGTGGCTATCGCGCCGATCGCGACTTCGCCGCACGCCAGTTGCGCGCCATCCGCCAAACCCAGAGCGACCTGCCGCCCGAGACCCCATGAGCTTCATCGTCCCCACGCTTTTGCCGCATCACAGCGGAGCCGGCCGATGAAGCTGGTGATCGTCAGCGGCCTTTCGGGTGCCGGCAAGACGGTCGCGCTCAAGCAGTACGAAGACCTCGGCTACACCTGCATCGACAACCTGCCCTTGAACCTGCTGGAGTCGCTGGTGGTGGACGCGCTGGCCCGCCCCGGCCCGCGCTATGAAGAGCTGGCGCTGGGCATCGACGCCCGCGAAAGCCCGGACCTGATCGCCGCCTTCAGTCATTACCTTGAGCAGATTCAGGCGCGCGGCGTGACCACCCGCGTGGTGTTTCTCACCGCCAGCGAAGACACGCTGCTGTCGCGCTACAGCGAAACCCGCCGCCGGCACCCCCTGAGCCACGACGAACGCCCCTTGATCGAGGCCATACGCCTCGAACAGCAGTTGCTTGCGCCCATTGCCAACGCCGCAGATTCGGTGCTCGACACCAGCCCGCTGAATCTGCACGAACTGCGCGAGCGCATTCAGGCCGAAATTCCCGGCGGAGGGCGCGACACGCTGGCCCTGACGCTGATGTCATTCGGCTTCAAACACGGCGCGCCCAACAACGCCGACTTTGTGTTCGACGTGCGCTGCCTGCCCAATCCGCACTGGAACCGCACGCTGCGCAGCCAGAATGGCCGCGATGCCGCCGTGCGCCATTGGCTGGAAGCCCAGCCCGCCGTGCTGGAAATGCGCGGCGATCTGCTGACGCTGCTGCAACGCTGGCTGCCCGCCTTCCGCGCGCAGGATCGCGCCTACCTCACCGTGGCGGTCGGCTGCACCGGCGGCCAGCACCGCAGCGTTTACCTCGTCGAGACCCTGGCCGCGGCCTTGCGGCCCATGTTCGACAAGCTCGTGGTCCGCCACCGCGAACTGCGGAACCTTGCGCATGACGCGCCCTGAACCGGCCACCGTGGGCATCCTGCTGGTGACCCACGGCAAGCTCGGTGACGTGCTGCTCGAAACCCTGCGCGAAATGATGCCGCTCAGCCTGCCGGCCGACGTGCTGGAGGTGCGCCGGGTGCAATCCGATCAAATTCTGCTCAGCCAGGGCTGCAGAATGATTGAACGGCTGAACCGGGGCGCCGGCGTGCTGCTGCTGACCGACGCCTTCGGCGCCACCCCCAGCAACATCGCCAACAAGCTCGGCGAACTGCACGCATTGCCGGTGGTGGCCGGCCTGAGCCTGCCCATGCTGATCCGCGTGTTCAACTATCCGGCGCAGTCACTGGCCGAGCTCACGCAAACCGCGGTTGACGGTGGCAGGCGCGGTGTCTTTCACTGCAACGAAGCCGCTCACTGACTGATCTGATCTGGAGTCACCCGCCTTGGAACGCACCGTCGCCATCGTCAATCGCCTGGGTCTGCATGCCCGTGCCGCGGCCAAGCTGGTCACCATGGCCAGCCTGTTCAAGGCCGACATCCGCGTGCGCAAGGGCCCCCGCGAGGTCAGCGGCAAATCCATCATGGGCGTGATGATGCTGGCCGCCGCCAAGGGCAGCCAGATCACCCTGATCGCCGAGGGAGATGACGCCGCCATCGCGCTGGAGCGCATGGCCGAGCTGGTCGCCAACCGCTTCGGCGAAGACTCTTGAAGGGCCGTTGCGCATGAGTCTCTGGCTCTCAGGCATCGGCGTCTCGCGCGGGATCGCCATTGCCCGCGTGCAAAAGCTGCACGGCGCCGACCTCGATGCGCCCGAATACAGCCTGCAGCCGGGCGAGATCGACGCCGAGGTGGCGCGCTTCTCGCTGGCCATCGGGCGGGCGCGTGACCAGTTGCAGGCCATCAAGGCGCAGATTCCCAGCGGCACGCCCGGTGACATCACCGCCTTCATCGACACCCACCTGCTGATGGTGGAAGACCGCTCCATCAGCGAAACGACCCTGCAGACGATCCGCGACCAGCGGATCAACGCCGAAGCCGCACTGCGGCGCGCGCGGGACGCACTGATGGATGTGTTCGAGCAGATGGACGACCCCTATCTGCGCACCCGCCGTGACGACGTGCAGCACGTTTGCGGGCGCGTGCTTGGCATCTTGCTCAAGAGCGAGCGGCAACTGCCGGAGCGCAGCGAGCAGGCCGACCCGCTGGTGGTGGTGGCCGATGACATCACGCCGGCCGACATCATCCTGCTGGCGCAGCAACAGATTGCAGCCGTGGTCACCGAGTTCGGCGGGCCGCTGTCGCACACCGCCATCCTGGCCCGGTCGCTGGGCATCCCCGCCATCGTCGGTCTGCGTGACGCGCGGCGCCTGCTCACCGACGGCGAGTGGATCATCGTCGACGGTGAAGCCGGGCACGTGCTGGCCGCGCCGGAAGAATCGGCCAAGCGTTTCTATCGCGAGAAACAGGCGCAACAGGCCGCGTATCGCGTCGAGCTGAACAAGCTCAAGAACGAGCCCGCAACCTCGCTGGACGGCGTGCAGTGCCGTCTGCTGGCCAACATCGAGATGGCCGGCGATGCCGCCATGGCCGCCGAATATGGCGCCGAGGGCGTGGGCCTGTATCGCACCGAGTTCCTGTTCATGAACCGGGCCGGGCTGCCCACCGAAAGCGAGCAGTACGAGGCCTACTCCGCCATCATCTCGGCCGTCAGCGGCCCCATCACCATCCGCACGCTCGACCTGGGCGCCGACAAGCAGGTCGACTCCGGCCGCAGCCACGGGCCGACGCCCAACAACCCGGCGCTGGGTCTGCGCGCCATTCGTCTGTGCCTCAAGGAGCCGGACCTGTTTCGCACCCAGGTGCGCGCCCTGCTGCGCGCGGCCCGGCACGGCCGGGTCAAGATCATGCTGCCGATGATTTCCAGCCTGCACGAGTACCGTCAGGCCACCGCCCTGATCGAGGCCGCGCGTGAGGAGTTGCTGCTGGAAGGCGTGCCCCTGGGCGAGCCGGTGGCGATCGGCGCCATGATCGAGGTCCCGGCGGCGGCCATCGCGGCGCCCATGCTGGCGCGCTCAGCGCAGTTCTTCTCGATCGGCACCAACGACCTTATCCAGTACACGCTCGCCATCGACCGGGTCGATGACGAGGTCAACTATCTCTACGACCCGCTGCATCCGGCGGTGCTGCGGTTGATTGCGATGACCATCGAGGCCGGCGAGCAGGCCGGCATTCCCGTGGCCATGTGCGGTGAAATGGCCGGCGATGCGCGCTTCACCCGCCTGCTGCTGGGCTTGGGGCTGACCGAGTTCTCGATGCACCCGTCCAGCGTGCTGGAGGTCAAACGGATCATCCGTGAATCCCAGGTGCACGAGCTGCGCCGTCGCGCCCGGCAGTTGCTGGCCTGCTCCGATCCGGTGGAAATACAGGCCCTGATCGACGCCCTTTGAGCGACTCGATTGAGCGCCTCAGTGATGGGCGGCTTCACCTGCTGCCGGTGCAACCGCCCGCACGGGCGCCTCGATCTCCACGGCATCGGCACCCTCAAACACCAGCCGCAGCGTGACCGCTTCCCCGGCCGCCAGGGCCACCGGCGGGGCCATGAGCATCAGGTGAATGCCGCCCGGCGCCAAGCTCACCGGCTGGCCGGGGTCGAGCAGCACGCCGTCGGTCAGCGGGCGCATCTGCATCACACCGTCGACGGTGCGCTGCTCGTGAATCTCGACACGGGCCGCGGCCGGGGTTTCAACGGCCACCAGCCGCAGGGGCTGATCCGAGGTATTGGTCAGGGTCAGGTATCCGCCCGCCACCGCCGCACCCGGCGGCGTCGCCCGCACCCAGGCGTCGCCGACGGTCACCTTGGGGCGCGTGGCGTCGGGCGCGGTGTCGCCCGATCGGCAGGCGGCGATACTGGACAGGATCAACAGAACAAGCGCAGCCACACGAACACTGGCGAACATCGATTCATCTCGAAAGCGGGGACTCTATGCTCCACCAAAGTGAGGCCCCGTGCAGGCCGCTGGACAGGAACACCCCCCGCGGGCGATAAGGCCCCATGCTCGCCACCATTGAACGTCTGGGCAATCGACTGCCCGATCCCGCCATCCTGTTTGTCTGGTTGCTGCTGATCGTCTGGGGGGCATCCTGGGCCCTGGCGGGGATCGACTGGAACCTGATCGACCCGCGAGACGGCGCGCCGCTGGTGGTGCGCAACCAGCTGACCGGCGAGGCCCTGACCACGTTCCTGTCCAACGTGGTGCCCACATTCGCGCACTTCCATCCGGTCGGCGTGGTGCTGGTCGCCATGCTCGGCATCGGCGTGGCGGAGCGCACCGGCTTCATCCACGCTGGGCTGCGCGGCATGCTGGCCATCACCTCGCCACGCCTGCTGACGCCGATGCTGATTCTGGTGGCCATTGCCAGTCACAGCGCCGCCGACGCCGGTTATGTGCTGGTCATTCCCCTCGGCGGCGTGCTGTTCTATGCCGCCGGCCGCCACCCCCTGGCGGGCATTGGCGCGGCGTTCGCCGGAGTGTCTGGCGGCTACTCGGCCAATTTTCTGCCCTCGTCCCTGGACCCTTTGCTGGCCGGGCTGACCCAGGCGGCCGGTCAATTGATCGACCCGGACCTGGCCATCAACCCGCTCAACAACTATTTTTTCACCGCCGCGTCATCACTGCTGATCGTTGGACTCGGCTGGTGGATCACCGATCGCGTCGTCGAGCCACGCCTGCGCGGCACGGCGGTTGACGGTGACATTCAGGACCTGCCAAAGCTCACGCCGCTGGCCGATGCCGAGCAGCGCGCGCTGCGCGTGGCCGGCCTGGTGATGCTCGCGGGCCTTGCGGCCCTGGTGCTGACCACCCTGCCCGGCGGCTCGCCCTGGCGCGGCCCTGATGGCGGCCTCACCGAAGCCGGCGCGCCCTTGATGCGTTCGCTGGTGGCGCTGATCTTCATCCTGTTTCTGTTGCCGGGCGTCACCTATGGCGTCATCGCCGGCACCGTCAAAACCCATCGCGACGTGATCGCGGGGATGACCTGGGCCATGCAGAGCATGGGCTACTACCTGGTCATCATGTTTTTCATTGCCCAGTTCGTTGCCGCGTTCGGCAACTCGAACCTGGGCGTTCTGCTGGCGCTCAAGGGTGCACAGGCCCTGCAGGCCCTTGCGCTGCCGGCGGCCATCACCGTGGTCGGCATGGTGCTGCTCACCGGACTGCTGAACCTGTTCGTCGGCTCGGCCTCGGCCAAGTGGGCGCTGATGGGCCCGGTGCTGGTGCCGATGCTGATGCAACTGGGCATCTCGCCCGACCTGACCCAGGCGGCGTATCGCATCGGTGACTCGTCGACCAACATCATCACCCCGCTGATGCCGTACTTTCCGCTGATCGTGGTGTTCAGCCAGCGCTACGTGCGCGGCACCGGCATCGGCACCCTGACCGCCCTGATGCTGCCGTACGCGGCGACCTTCCTGTCGGTCTGGACTCTTTTTCTGCTGCTGTACTGGCGCGCGGGGTTGCCGCTGGGGTTCTGAGCGCTTGGGCGCTGACTCCGCACCGCCGCGGATGCGGCAGCGCAGACCGGGGCAATCGGGCTAGAAATTGTAGGTGACGTTGATTGCCGCATTGTCGCGATCGCGGCGGGTGTTGAACTGCCCGCCGCCCCAGAACCACTGGTACTGGAAGCGCAGGTTGAGGTCCTGCCCGATCAGCACATTGGTCGACAGGATGGCTTCTTTGCGCCCTTCGACGAAGTTCTGCGACGGAAACGGTGCCGTGCCGCCCACATCCCAGCCGGCGATGAGCTGCGGAAAATAGTTGAAGCCAAACAGGCGGCTGTTGTACTCGCCGCGAATGATGGTCCGCAGCCCCCATGAGAACGGCGTCGCAAAGCCGTCGGTCTGCTGTGTGGGGTTGAGCCGGCGCGCGCATTCGGCGACGGGCGTGTCGGGCGAGCCTGAGCAGTCGGCACCGGGGCTGGCGTGGGTGCGGTTCACGTATCCGGTTTCAAACTGCAGCACATCACGACCGGGCATGCCCTGCACGTAGGTGGCGCCGACTTCGGCAATGATCAGCAGCTGGTCGGCGCCAATCGGGTTGGAGGAAAGACCCCGGATGCCGGTGAAGCCCATCTGGTGCACCTTCATCTCTTCCCAGCCGTTGATGACCTGCCCCGGCTGCACGCGCTCGTCGCCCCGGTAGCGTTGCAAGAAGCTGGGAATGGCATCGGTGGACGCGGGAAACGTGGACGCGCCCAGCTCGGCCACTGCACCCAGGTCAATCACGCCCAGGTCGGGGCCCAGCGGCATCAGCGCACCCAGCAGGTCGCCCACCACCGGCAATGCATTGAGCTGATTGGCGGGAAACGCGGGCTGCAGTCCGTAATAGAGCACGTCGGTCAGTTGCACCAGCAACGGCAGGTTCGGCCGGTAGACGTATTCGCCCGCCAGTGACCAGCGGCCCACGTTGGTGTTGAAGCTAAGGCCGTACATCTGGATGTCTTCGGGGTAGATCAGGTTGATCCCCACGGTGTCGATCGGCAGGGGCTCGCGTTCGGGGTTGTGCTGGTCCTGACGGCCCAGCAGGGCGCCGTTGAAGCCGCGGCAATCGGCAATGGCTTCCACCAGATTGGCCGAATCGGCACGGCCGTTGGTTTCCACCCGCAGGCACGACGCGTCGGTGGCGCGCACCTGCGCCAGGGGCAGGCGGCTGTGGTAGTTCATGGCGTAGGCGTTGAGCTCGGTGCCGCCATTCAACCACTCGGCGTAGTAACTGATCTTGGCGCCGAACTGGCCACCGTCGCGAGGCTCGATCTCAGGGCCGACCAAACTGGTCGTCGAGCTGCTCGAAATCTGCCCCAACGCACCCGCAAACCGGAACGCCTGGTCGGGGTCTTCGCCAAACTGGCCCAGCGACACCGCCGCGAAGTCCCCTTCGATCAGGTCCAGGTCGGAGAAGAACTGGCCTCGCGCATCAGGCTGCGCGCCCTTCCACTGCAGCTGGTAGAACACTTCGGCCGACAGGCTGGGCGCCAGCTCCATGCCCAGGGTCAGCAGCGGGACCGGCAAGAAGATCTCGTTGAACTCGACGCCGGGAAAGCGCAGAAACGCCTGGCTGGGTGGGCTCACTTCGTTGATCGAGTTGATGGCCACCAGGGTGCTTTCACCCCAGCGCAGATACTGGTTGCCGATCGCGACGCTGACGAACCGGTCTGCGATGGAAAACTCGCGGGTCACGAAGGCCTCGAACAGCTCGACCCCCAGCGCGCTGACGTCTTCCACCCGCTCGGGCCGATCCACGCGCGAAGGCTGAAAGCGCGTGTCGTTGTTGCGCTCTTCGAAGTCGTGGTTGACGGGGTCGTAATAGCCCAGCGCGCGGAACCGCCCGAACCACTTTCCAAATTCCAGCGACCAGTCGGTGCTGAGCCGGATCGGCGCCGAGACCACATCGTGCTTCTGATAATTGATGTTGCCATCGTCGCTGTTGACGGCGCTGAAGGCGCCCGGCGCGTCGATGAGCCGTTGGTTCGGTGCCGGGTCGCCGGTGAACGACAGGCAGTTGTCGAAGCACAGATCCTGCTGCCCCGGCACATTCAGCTTGCCGAGCAGGTCGGTGGCGGGGTCCTGCATGCGGATGCCGATGCCGGCACTGAAGGCATTCTTGCTGGTGGCCGAAAACGACCCGATCTGCACCTCGAAGGCCGCTGCGGGCAACGACGAAAACAGCAGCGCAGCGACGACAGACAATCCGCAACATTTCATGGCTTTCTCCCTCATTATTGTGTGACGCTGCGGCTGCGGTACCCGTCTCTGGCGCATCAATGGGCGGGTTCAGATGTGCTAAAGGTATCAGCGCTCCATGCGAGTGCAACACGATTTCGGGTCATTCACGTTGGCGGCAACGCCACTCCACTGCGTCTCTCCAATCCATTACAACGAAAACGATGCGGGATTCAGGACAACTGCTGCAACTCGTGCACACCGGACTCGTCAAGGCGGGCTACGACGTGGGCGCCATTTATCGGGAACTGGGCTTCCAGGCCGAGGGCCTGCCGTTCAAGGAAATCCGCATGCATCACCCGATGCAGGTGGTGTTCTGGGAGACGGTGGAGTCGGTCACCGGCGAGCGCGACATCGCGCTGAAGATCTGTCCGCACCTGCCGCCGTATCGCGCCGAGGTGCTGGAATACCTGATGTACTCCAGCCCGACCATGGCCGACGGTTGCCTTCGCGCATTCAAGTATCTGCGGCTGGTCAGCGACGCGCTCAACGTGCGCATCGAGCGCGAGCACGGGCCGGCACGCCTGGTCATCGTCAGCTCGCCGGAACGTACTGCCGTGCTGCGTCACACCGAGATTTGCGCGGTGTGGAGCATCATCCAGTTCGCCAAGCATGCGACCGAGGGGGCCTTCCATCCCCAGGCCATTCGCCTGAGCTACGAGCAGCGTTCGCCCATCGAAGACTACGAAAACCTGTTCGGGTGCCCGGTGGCCTTCAATGCGCCGCATTGCGAGGTCGACTTTCCGGCCAGCATGCTCGACTGGACGTCGCCGCGCTGGGACCCCGACCTGTTGCGCGTTCACGAGGAAGTGGCCGAACGCCGGCTGCTGCGCATCGAACGGCAAGACCTGATCGAACGCGTTGAAGCGCAGATTGCCCTGCGACTCGAAACCGGCCAGTGCGAGCTCGAACCCATTGCCCGCGCGCTGGGGCTCAGCGAGCGGCGTTTGCGTTTCGATCTGTCGCAGGCCGGCACCAGTTTCACCCAGCTATTGGCCGACTTTCGCTATCGACTGGCGCGGCGGCTATTGGCACAGACCCCTGAAACCATCGATAACATCGTTTATCTCACCGGGTTCTCGGAACCGAGCACCTTCTACAGAGCATTCAAACGATGGTCGGGCCTCACGCCCGTGCAGTATCGAGACCAAAAAAGAGGGGCGGACAAAACCCGCCACCCTCCCGGCAGCCACCGGTAGTTGGATGCGGCCCCGCCCGGGAGCAGGCTTTTCATTTCAGGAGACGAATCATGAAGTCAAAAACACTGCGGGTCCTGGCCACCTGTGCCGCTGGATGGCTGAGCACCTCGGCGGCACTGGCCGCTGTCAGCGCTGACGAGGCCGAGCGCCTGGGCAAGGATCTGACGCCCGTGGGCGCCATTCACGCCGGTAACGAAGACGGCAGCATCCCGGAGTGGACCGGCAAGGCCAACTTTCCGCAGGACACCATCGACATGACGCGCGACGAGCTGGAGCGTCTGCGGACCAAGGAGCCCGAGAAGCTCGTCGCCCAGTTTCGCGGCACCATGGACGAAGAACTGCTGAAGCCGATCTTCACCATCACCCGCGAGAACATGGCCGAACACGCCGCGCTGCTCACCGAGGGCCACAAGGCCATGTTCACGGCCTACCCGACGTTCAAGATTCCGGTTTACAAGTCGGTGCGCACCGCCTTTTTCCCCGACAAGATTTACGCAGAAACCAAGCTCAACGCCACGCGCGCCACGCTGGAAGGCACCGACAGCGTCAAGGGGGCCGTGCTGGGCTTCCCCTTCCCCATCCCGCAGAACGGCGCCGAGGTGATCTGGAATCACAAACTCAAATTCCGCGGTTCGGCCGCCAAGCGCTACAACAACCAGGCCATCGTTCAGCCGAACGGCAGCTACGTGATCACCAAGATCATCGAAGACGTGAAGTTCAAGTACGCCAACCTTGAAGAGCAGGACAACCGCTCCAGCAAGATCATCGCGTTCTATCTGTCGACCACCGTGGCGCCGCCGCGCGTGGCCGGTCAGTTGACCCTGGTACACGAGACGGCCGACCAGGCCTCCGGCGGTCGCGCGGCGTGGCTGTTCTCGCCGGGGCTGGGGCGCGTCAACCGCGCGCCGGATGTCGGCTACGACAACCCTGCGGTCGGCACCGACAACGAGCAGTACAACGACCAGATCGACATGTTCAATGGCGCCCTGGACCGTTTCAACTGGAAGCTGCTGGGTCGCAAGGAAATGTACATTCCGTACAACGCCTACGAGATCAATTCGCCGCTGGTGACGTACGACGACATTCTCACGCCCAACCATGCCAATCCGGCCTACACGCGCTTCGAGAAGCACCGCGTCTGGGTCGTCGAGGCCAATCTCAAGCCGGGCACGCGGCACAATTTTGCCAAGCGCGTGTTCTACATCGACGAGGATTCGTGGAGCATTGCCGTGATCGACAATTACGACGGTCGCGGCGAACTCTGGAAGGTGCAGGAAGGCCACCTGCTGACCGCGCCCTTCGTGCCCACCACCACGGGCATTCCCGAATTCATCTATGACCTGCAATCCAAGCGTTACTTCGCCACCACCCTGGCCAATGAAGATGAGGTGACCGACTTCGACATCACCTACGAAGATCGCCACTTCGAACCGGCCAACCTCAGTCGGCTGGCGCGGCGGCGCTGATCAGGCCACGCAGCGTCCAAAGATCAAAAGCCCCGACGTGTCGGGGCTTTTTTGTGCGCGATGCGCGCGCTATTCGCCGCCGGGCCGCAGCCCGAACTGGCCCAGCGCGCGAAGGTCGTCACTCCAGTTTTCTTTGACCTTGCACCACAGTTGCAGAAAGAGCTTGCGGTCGCTGCCGCGTTCCCATTCCTTGCGGGCGGCCTCGCCGATCTTGCGCAATTGCTGGCCTTTGTCGCCGATGACAATCCCCTTCTGCCCCTCGCGCTCGACCCAGATGATGGCGTGCACGCGATCCAGTCGCCCCTCGACCTCCCACTGCTCGATGCCCACGGCCGTGGCGTAGGGCATCTCTTGGTGCAGGTTGCGCACCACCTTCTCGCGAATCAGTTCCGCCAGGGCGAAGCGCTGATCGTGGCCCACCGCCATGTCTTCGGGATAGAACGCCGGGCCCTCACTGGCGCGGTTGAACAGCTCCTCGGTCAGGGCCTCAAGCTGCACCCGACGCAGCGCCGAGATCGGCACGATGAAGGCGAAATCATGCATGCCCTGCAAGCGCTGCAGCGTGGGCAGCAGCCGGGTCTTGTCGTCCATGCGGTCGATCATGTTCATCACCAGACCGACAGGCGTCGACAGGCCCTTGAGACGATTCAGCACCTGCTGGTCTTCGTCGGTCCAGCGGTTGGCATCGACCACGAACAGCACCACGTCGACGTCTTCCAGCGCCGAAAAGGCCGCGTCATTCATCACCCGGTTGAGCGCGCGTTTGCCGTCACCGTGGATGCCCGGCGTGTCGACGAACACCAGTTGTCCGCGCGGGTCGTGCACCACGCCCTGAATCTGGTGACGCGTGGTCTGCGGCTTGTGGCTGACGATGCTGACCTTGCGGCCCACCAGCGCATTGACCAGCGACGACTTGCCCACATTGGGGCGACCAACCACGGCGATCATGGCGCTAAGCATGGGGTACGTTCTCGGTGAGGTGTTGCAGCAGCCGTTCGGCTGCCTGTTGTTCGGCATGACGCCGCGATCCGGCGGTGGCCTCGGCCTGCTGGGGCGCGTCGGTGAGGGTGCAGCGTGCGACGAACGTTCGCCGGTGCGGCGGGCCCGAGGCGTCGATGACCGTGTACACCGGCAGCGCCCGGTTGCGTGACTGCAACCATTCCTGCAGGCGCGTCTTGGGGTCTTTCAATGCTTCGGGATCCGGCAGGGTGGCCAGGGCGTCGGCGAACCAGCGATGACAGCTCTGCCGCGCGGCGTCGAAGCCGCCGTCGAGGTAGATGGCCGCCAGGATCGCTTCCACGGCATCGGCAAGAATCGAGTCGCGCCGCTGACCACCGGACTTGCGCTCGCTTTCACCCAGCCGCAGGTGCGGCCCCAGATCGAAGCGACGCGCCAGCGCACACAGCGTCGCCTCGCGCACCAGACTGGACCGCAGACGCGACAGCGCCCCCTCGTCGTGTCGGGGATTTTGCAGATACAGCGCCTCGCCGATCAGCGCGTTGAGCAGGCCATCACCCAGAAACTCGAGGCGCTCGTTGTCGATGCCGCCCATCGAGCGATGCGTCAGGGCCTGCACCAGCCGCTGCGGGTCGACGAACCGATACCCCAGGCGCGTTTGCAGGCTGTCGAGTGTCGTCAAGGCATCGGGCCGGCCAACGGCACGTCGCCACCGAATTCCAGCACCAGTGACACGTTGGCAAACAGGTGGCGCCGCGCCTCGTAGTCATAGCTCAGGCGGCGGCCGCTGGCGCTGCGCACCACTTTCACGTCGCGCGGTGACAGGTCGTCAATGTCTTCGATGTCCCAGTAGCGCTGCAGCGCGCTGCGGATCTCGACCACCGAGCCGGGCGCATCCATTGCCACGGCACTGACGGCACGGCTGATCTTCATCTGGTTCAGATACACCGGGATGCATTTGAACGCGATCAACATCACGAAGCCCAGCCCCGCGAAGAGAATCAGCAGCCCGAACCCGCCCAGACCGCGCTGCCCTTGACGATTGATCATGCTCCGCTCCTCACCTTATGCGCATGCCGATGCGGCTGAAGTCGACACGCTTGTTGTCGCCGTCCCAACTCATCCAGATGAAAAATGCGCGGCCGACCAGATTCGCCTCGGGGACGGTGCCCCAACCCCGGGAGTCGTCGCTGCCGTCGCGGTTGTCACCCATGACGAAATACTCGCCCGGTGGCACGGTAAAGTCGAATGACTGCGCGCGGCGGTCGTTGGTGAGAATGATCTCGTGGCTGCCGTTGTCGGTCAGCCGTTCCTCGAAGCGCTCGATGCGGCCGATCGGGCTGCTGAAGACCCCGTCGTCTTCCTGGGCGATGCGCTCACCATTGATGATGAGCTGCTTGTCGCGGTACTGGATGAAATCGCCCGGCAAGCCGATCACGCGCTTGATGAAATCTTTCGACGGGTCCACCGGCCAGCGAAACACCACCACATCGCCGCGGTCGGGCGAGCCGGCCCACGGCAGCACCTTGTGGTGGGTGACCGGTTCGCGCAGGCCATAGGTGAATTTGTTCACCAGGATGAAGTCGCCGACATTGAGCGTCGGAATCATCGAGCCCGAGGGAATGCGGAAGGGTTCGACGATCCAGGCACGCAATACCAGCACGACGACGATGACCGGAAAAAACGAACGACAGAATTCGACCGCGCCGTTGGCCTTCTCAGGGCCACCCGATGCGCGGCGCGCCGGCGCGAAACGCCAGGTCTCCAGCGCCCACACCACGCCGGTGACCGCGGCGGCGAGGCTCAAGAACACCATGAAATCCCAATGGAACTGCGACATCAATGACTCCATGAACCGCGCTGAGGTGAAACCGCTGACTATTTGCGCCGATCGATGCCCAGCACGGCCAGAAAGGCCTCCTGGGGAATCTCGACACTCCCGACCTGCTTCATGCGCTTCTTGCCTTCTTTCTGCTTTTCCAACAGCTTGCGCTTGCGCGACACGTCGCCGCCGTAACACTTGGCAATCACGTCCTTGCGCAGCGCCTTGACGGTGCTGCGGGAAATGATCTTGGAGCCGATTGCCGCCTGAATGGCGACGTCGAACATCTGCCGGTGAATCACTTCCTTCATCTTCTCGCAGAGGTCACGGCCGCGGTTGTAGGCGGTGTCGCGGTGGACGATGCTGGCCAGCGCGTCCACCTTCTCGCCGTTGACCAGCACATCGAGGCGCACCAGATCGGCCGGCTGAAAGCGCACGAACTCGTATTCGAAACTGGCAAAGCCGCGCGACACGCTCTTGAGGCGATCGAAGAAATCGACCACCACCTCGGCCATGGGCATCTCCACTTCCATCTGCACCTGGGCGCCCAGATACCGCAGGTTTTTCTGCACGCCGCGCTTTTCCATGCACAACTGCATGACCGAGCCCACGTGCTCCTGCGGCATCAGCACCCGGGCGTTGATGATCGGTTCGTTGAGAGAGTCGTACTCGCCCGGCGTCGGCAGGTCGGAGGGGTTTTCGATCTTGGTGACCGAGCCGTCGTTCATCAGCACTTCGTAAACCACCGACGGCGCGGTGGTGATCAGATTGAGGTTGTACTCGCGTTCGAGCCGCTCCTGCACGATCTCCATGTGCAGCATGCCGAGAAAGCCGATGCGGAACCCGAAGCCCAGCGCCGATGAGCTTTCGGGCTCGAACTGCAGGGCCGAGTCGTTGAGGCGCAGTTTCTGCAATGACTCGCGGAAGTCTTCGAAGTCATCGGCATCGATGGGAAACATGCCGGCAAACACGCGGGGCTGCACCTTGCGAAACCCCGGCAACGCGGCGCTGCAGGGTTTGGCGGCATCGGTGATGGTATCGCCCACCGGGGCGCCAAAAATCTCCTTGATGCCCGACACCATGAAGCCGACTTCACCGGTCTTCAGGCAGTCCTTGACCACCCGTTTGGGCGTGTGCACGCCCAGCACCGAGACTTCGTGGTCGCGGCCGGTGGTCCAGATGCGAATCTTCTGCCCCTTGCGCATCGAGCCGTTGATGATGCGCACCAGCGACACGACGCCCAGATAAGGGTCGAACCACGAGTCGGCGATCAGTGCCTGCAGCGGCGCGTCGGGGTCGCCCTGCGGGGCCGGCAGTTTCTCGATGAGGCTTTCCAGCACCGCTTCGACATTGAGCCCGGTCTTGGCCGAGATGCGCAGCGCGTTTTTCGCCTCGATGCCGATGACCTGCTCGATCTCGTCGGCCACGCGTTCGGGCTCGGCGTTGGCAAGGTCCACCTTGTTGAGCACCGGCAGCACTTCGAGGTTCTGCTCCAGCGCGGTGTAGCAGTTGGCCACCGACTGCGCCTCGACACCCTGCGAGGCGTCGACCACCAGCAGCGCGCCTTCGCAGGCCTCCAGCGAGCGCGACACTTCATAGCTGAAATCGACGTGCCCGGGCGTGTCGATCAGGTTGAGCTGGTAGGTCTTGCCGTCCAGCGCGGTGTAGTCCAGCGATACGGCCTGCGCCTTGATGGTGATGCCGCGTTCACGCTCGATAGGGTTGCTGTCGAGCACCTGCTCCTGCATTTCGCGGAGCTCAAGCCCCTTGCAGATCTGGATGAAACGATCCGCCAGTGTCGACTTGCCGTGATCAATGTGCGCGATGATGCAGAAATTGCGGATGTGCGAAATGGTTTGCTTCATTTAGGGGCTGGCCTTGAACAACGCGCAGTATACCGAAGGGGCCCTCAGCGCCCCGGCGGCGGCGGCCATCATCTCGATTCAGCGCAGCGCCGGCGGCAGCCGCGCGGCGTCGAATGCGCCGCTCATCAGCATCAGGCCGTTGGCGTCCAGCACCACGGGAATCTTCAGCCCGTAGCGGCGCTGCCAGTCTTCGCGTTCGTCCACATCGCGCCAGACCAACGCCGCCCGCCCCTGCAGATGCTGTTGCAGGGCCAGCCCCAGATGCTCACACAGCTCGCAGTCGGGGCGGGAGAGTACGGTGAGGGTCGGGGTCATGGCGTGCGACGCGGCAGATCGAGGGTGAGAAACAGCGGCGCGCCGCGCCGTTGCACCAGCAGCGGCACGGAGGCTTCGGGGGCCAGTCGCTGCACCACTTCGTCAAAGCGCTCGACCGAGTTCACCGACTGCCCATTGACCTGCAGCAGCAGGTCATCCACCCGCAGGCCGGCCCTGACCGCCGCCTCACTGTCCACGCGAACGATGCGCACGCCGCCGCGCAACAGCGGAATGCTGTTGCGCTGTTGCGCATCCAACGATTCGACGCGAATCCCCAGCGGGTTGTCGCGCAGACCCGTCTCAGGCCGCGACGCGACGGGCGGTGGCGTGGCCGGCGGGCTGCCCGGCGCCCCCCAGGGTGCGGGCGGCGACCGGGTCCGCGCCGTAGATGCCTCAGGTTCGGCCTCGCCCAGTTCCACGCGGATCTGTACCGAACGCCCCTCGCGAATCAGCTCGACGTCGGCCATCGTGCCCGGACTGAATTGGCCCATCAGCGGCGGCAGGTCTCGCGAATCGTTCAAGGGCCGGCCGTTGATGCCCAACACCACGTCTCCGGCGCGCAGGCCGGATTCGGCGGCGGGCGAATCGGGCGTCACTTCAAGAATCCGCGCGCCACGAACCGTGTCGAGGCCCAGCGCGGTCGCCGAGGGCGCGTCAAGGCCTTCGACCACCAAGCCAAGCCAGGCCCGACGCACGCGTCCGTCGTCGCGCAACTGCTCCGCCACCCGCAGCGCGAGGTCGATGGGAATCGCGAACCCGACGCCGGTGCCAGCGCCGCGCGGATCGGCCAGCATCTGCGTACTGACGCCCACCACCCGGCCAAAAGCATCAAACAGCGGCCCGCCTGAATGTCCCGGATGGATGGCGGCATCGGTTTGCAGGTAGGGCACATAGGGGTCTGCGGCAAAACTGCGCGCCTTGGCCGACAGGATGCCGGTGGTCACCATGTGCTCGAAGCCGTACGGCGCGGCGATGGCCACCAGCGACATGCCCACGCGCAAGGTCGAAAGATCGGCGATCTGCACGGCCACAAGTTCGGGCGCGTCGATCTTGAGCACGGCGAGATCGGTGGCTTCGTCGATTCCAACCAGGCGCGCCGCGTAGCTGTGGCGATTCTGCAGTTTGACCACCACGCCCTGCGGCGCCTGTTTGACCACATGCGCGTTGGTGACGATGTGGCCATCGGCCTGCCAGACGAAGCCGCTGCCCAGTGACGACGCCTGACGCGACGCGCGGGGCGCATCACCCGGCGCGGCCGCGCTGATGTTGACCACGGACGGCGTCAGGGTCGCCACCAGATCGGGCAAGGCGGGCGGCGAACCCTCGCGCCCGCAGGCGGCGAGGACAATGGCCAGGAACAGGGCAAGGGCCCGGGGCAAGACCCGCAACGGCCGCCGCAGGTGCGGGCCGCCAAGTTGAGTCGAAAGGAACGAATGCGCCATCGCCGCATTATCGGCGGCAGGGGCGGTCTGCGTCGAACCCATGCGGTTGCAGGCCCGCGGCCCGCGGACGCTCAAAAACCCGCGTCGACCGGCGCGCAAGGGTCGTCAGTGCGGGCAAGCCCGAGGATGCGCGGCTGGGTCTGCCCGACCGCCTGCCAGTGCTCGCCCAGCCAGCGGGTTACCAGAAAGCCCCCCACCAGACCGATCCCGGCAAACGCCGCCACCAGCAGGTCATGGGCGCCGAGCAGTTGGTGCGCAAACGTTCCCGCCGCCAGCAGGCCCACGATCGGCAACGCAAAGATGGCGAGCGCCGCCTTCATCAACGCGCCCTCCTCCACCCCGACCCGGACCACCGCGCCCACCGCAGGTGCCGGACCGACGTGGGCCACCTCGATGTCGGCGCGCCGACGGCTGACCAGCCGCCCGATGACGCCGCCACCGCACCCTTGGCCGCGCTGGCAGCGCGCACAGCTTTCGCTGCCAAAGGGCTTGACCCAAACCTGGGTTCCCTCGACACGGCTGACGACGGCGCGCTCTTCAAGCATGGCGATCAGGGGCTCAGGGCGTGGCGCGCGCCGCGACGGGCGCGCCTTTGCTCAAGCGCCGCGAGGTGCCCTCGGCGATGAACTGAACGGTTTGCGAGGGCACCTCACCCACGACGGTGATCTCGACCTGGCCGGCAATCTGCCGATAGGCGTGCATCGCACCCACTGAAGTGGCCGACTGCGGCATTGACGCGGCCGGCTGCTCGCCGATGCTGTGGCGGCCAAAAATGGACACGAAGGTCAGGCCATCGGAAATGATCCAGTGCCGCAATGTGCCGGTGTTGCCGGGCAGATTGCGCTCCGCGAACATCACCACTTCGAAACCATCGGGAATGGACACCAGATCCAGTTGCGCGTCGCTGATGCGCCCCAAAGAAGACGAGGGCGTGTTGTCCGCCGCCTGAATGCGGTCCTGCGCAATCGACTGATAGCCCTGATCGAGTTGCGGCGTGATGTCGAACACCTCGTCGGCGATCGTCTCGGGAAACCGCACCTCGGTGAACATGATCTGCTCCACCGCCTTGCCGTCACTGTCGGTCAGCAACACCTTGAGCGGCACCTTGGTTTCCTTGTCGGCCCAAACCTCGTAGCCGTAGCGCAGCGGATCGTGTGGCGTGATGGCCAAGCCCTCGCAGCGTCGCCCGGCGATGCGCTGCTCGCCCAGTTCCGAGAGCGTGTAGCTTTGTTCGATTCGCCGCAGTTGCGGCGCGTCAAGCTTGGGAATCATCGACTGCGGCACGCCATGCAACGCCGATGCGGGCAGACGGTTTCCCGGCGGCACCAGGCAGATGACCTTGTCGCCGCGACGCACCACATCGCGTTGTTCACCCGTGAGGGTCTGCAGCCGTTCCCGCGCCTCACCGTTCTTGTAACGATGCGTGACCCTGAAAGAGTCGATGGCATCACCACTGCGATAGAGCAGAACGCCCTGAAAATTGCTGTGCCGCTGGGCGTGACTGACGTCGATCAGCCAGTCTCGCTCGTCATCGATGGCCTCCCCTCGGGTGGGGACCAAGGCGACGGCACAAACAGCCACCAGCAAGGCCCCGCAATGCCTCAAGGCCGAGACTCCTCGGGCACATAGTTACTGGCAATCACATCGAACTGCGCCTGACGCAGGGTGCTGCCCATGCCCTGGGAGCTGGCCAGCTGGTGGTGCTCCATCAGGTAATCGTTGATCAGCCAGGTGTTGCCCCGCGTCGAGGCCCTGACGGACGGCGGTGTTGCGGGCAATCCGCCACCCAATCCTGCTTCGACCACCTGGGCCGGCGCGACCGAATCACCGACCGCACCCTGATTCGCACCCAGCATCCAGCCCAGCGCCACCGCACTCAGCGATGCCGCGGCACCTGCAGCGGCCCACGCGCCCCGCCGGCGACGCCGCGGCGCCTGCACCACGCGCAGGCCACGTTGCGGCAACGGCATTGCAGAGGGCACCGACATCCCGGGCGCTGCTTCCATGGAAATGGACTTCATGACGGCATTGGACCAGTCCGCCGAAACCCGGCCGACCCGCACGCCGCCCATGGCCGCCTTGGTGGCTGACCACGATTGCCAACGCTGCACCGCGGCAGGCTCGCTGGCAAGGCCGGCAAGCAACTGATCCAGCTCTTCAGGCGTGCATTCGCCATCCAGGGCAGCGGAAAGCATTTCATCAATTTTCATTCAGACATCCCAGGCAGAAGCACATGATTGGTGAACGAATTGTGAACCCATTGTTCAGTCATTGCGCATCAATGGACCCACGACCGCATCGATGGCCTCGCGTGCCCGGAAGATCCGTGAACGGACCGTTCCGATCGGGCACTGCATGACCTCGGCAATCTCTTCATACGACAAACCTTCAAGCTCTCTGAGGGTGATGGCCTGGCGCAAATCGGCAGGCAAGTTCGAGATCACATCGATGATTTTCTGCTTGATCTCATCAGACAAAAGATGGGCTTCTGGCGTATCGATGTCGCTTAGATGCTCGGTGTGGCCATAAAGTTCGGCATCGGCCACATCGATGTTGTCGCGGCCCGAGGGTCGGCGGCCCATCGACACCAGGTGATTTTTGGCCGTGTTGATGCCGATGCGGTAAAGCCAGGTGTAGAACGCGCTGTTGCCCTGGAAGCCGCCAAGTGCCCGATAGGCCTTGATGAAAGTCTCCTGCGCCACATCGGGGGCGTCAGCATCGCCCACCAGTCGGGAGACCAGCTGCACGATCTTGTGTTGATACTTCCGAAAAAGTAGTTCGAACGCTCGGATGTCGCCGGCCTGGGCGCGGGCCACCAATTGCTCGTCGACGCTGACTTCGCTCATGAATCCTTGGAAATTGAGATGACCGCCTGCGGGGCGATGAATCGCTACAATTGAGACGGGAGTGATGCTCGAGGGCGGCAATCATCTTCAATACAAAAACCAGATGGCGCGTGCGGCAAACGCATCGCGAACCCACCCTCCTAGTGTACTGAAAGGCAGGCAATGCAGGAGCCAGCGGTTCTCGTGATTGGCAGCGGTGCGGCCGGCCTGAGTTGTGCGTTGCGCCTTGCCGACGGTGGCCGCCGGGTGTGCGTGGTGTCCAAGGGGCCGCTCGCCGGGGGCAGTACGCTCTGGGCCCAGGGCGGCATCTCGGCAGTGCTCGACGCGGAAGACTCTCTTGAAAATCACATCCGCGACACCCACGCCGCCGGCGCCGGATTGTGCGATGCCGAGGCGGTGCGCTTCACCGTGACCCGTGGCGCGCGCTGCATTCGCTGGCTGATGGCCCGAGGCGTGGAATTTTCGGTGGACGAAAGCGACCCGCAGCGGCGCCTGCACCTGACCCGCGAAGGGGGGCATTCGCATCGTCGCGTGGTCCACGCCGCCGATGCCACCGGACTGGCGGTGGAGACCACCCTGTGCTCCCTGGTGGAGCAGCATCCGCTGATCACGGCCATCGAGCATCACGTGGCCATCGACCTGATTGCCGACCCGACCACCGGCCGCATCTGTGGCGCCTACCTGCTCGACATCGAAACCGGCGCCGTTCGCTCGCACGGCGCGACTGCGGTCATCCTGGCCACCGGCGGCGCCAATCAGGTGTATCTGTATTCCAGCAACCCCAATGGCGCCTCCGGTGACGGTATTGCCATGGCCTGGCGCGCCGGTTGCCGCGTGGCCAACATGGAATTCATGCAGTTCCACCCCACCACGCTGTACCACCCGAGTCGTCGCAACTTCCTGATCAGTGAGGCGCTGCGCGGCGAAGGGGCGACCCTGCGTCTGCCCGACGAAGACAACGCGCCCGGCGAACGCTTCATGCCGCGTTTCGACAGCCGGGGCGAGCTGGCCCCGCGCGACGTGGTGGCCCGCGCCATCGACCACGAAATGAAGCGGCTGGGGCTGAAATACGTCTACCTCGACATTCGCCATCAATCGGCCGAGTTCATTCAGCACCACTTTCCCAGCATCTACCGGGAATGCCTGGCCCTGGGTCTCGACATCACCCGGTCGCCCATCCCGGTGGTGCCCTCGGCCCACTTCACCTGCGGCGGGGTGATGACCAACCTGCACGGTGAAACCGACCTGCCCGGGCTCTACGCGATTGGCGAGGTGGCCTACACCGGGCTGCACGGCGCCAACCGGCTGGCGTCGAATTCGCTGCTGGAATGTCTGGTTTTTGGCGAGTCGGCCGCCCACCACATTCTGTCGCAGCCGGCGCCCGGGCACATCGGCGCCGCGCTGCCCAACTGGGACGACAGCCAGGTCACCGACTCCGACGAAGAGGTGGTCGTGGCGCACAACTGGCTGGAGCTGCGCACCTTCATGTGGGACTACGTGGGCATCGTCCGCACCAACAAACGCCTGGAGCGCGCACTGCATCGGGTCCGCATGCTGGCCGACGAGATCGCCGACTATTACGTCAACTTCAGGGTCGGTCCCGACCTGCTGGAGCTGCGCAATCTGGTGGTGGTTGCCGAGCTGATCGTGCGCTCGGCCATGCAGCGTGATGAAAGCCGCGGCCTGCACTACAACCTCGATCATCCCGAGGCCGACCCGGTCGCCAGGCCGACCGTTCTTCCGGGGCGCGCCCGCCCCGGCTGAGCCCACTGCGGCGCGCCCGTCGGCGCTGGCCTTGCTACCGATTGACCGCGGCCCGCCGTTCGCCCTCGCGCGCGGCGCCCGCAGGGTGGGTTCGCCACAAACCTTCAAAAAACTGGCGGGCATTGATGCCCAGCGTGCGGGTGCGATAGCCGCCTTCCTGCACGACCAAAGTCGGCACGCCCAAGGCCCCGAGCAGGGCGCCGTTGACGGCAAAGTCCGGCGCCTTCAGCGGCCAGGTGCCGGTGGGATCGGCCTGAGCCGTGTCCAGCCCCAGGGCGACCACCACATACTGCGGGGCGAAACGGCGAATCGCCTTCAGTGCCTTGGCCAGCGTCTCGCGGTAACGCTCGGCGGTGATGCGATCCGGCAGCGGCAGATTGAGGTTGTAACCGAGTCCCGGGCCGTCACCGCGCTCGTCGGCAAAGCCTGCGCAATAGGGATACGCCGCCGGCGGCGCGCCGTGGACCGACACCGTGAACACATCGTCGCGGGTGTAGAAGATGTCCTGCTGGCCGTTGCCGTGGTGATAGTCCAGATCCAGTACCGCTACCCGCCCGAAGCGGCTCAGGTAATGCGCCGCCACCGCCGCATTGTTGAGATAACAAAAGCCGCCATAAACGCGCCTTTCGGCGTGATGCCCCGGTGGCCTCACCAGCGCGTACGCCAGCTCGAAGCCTTCGAACAGGCTTTGCGCCGCGGTCACGGCGCAGTCCACCGCACCGCGTGCGGCCGGCCACACATTGCGATTGAGCGGCGTGAACGTGTCGGTGCCGTAATAGCCGACCTGGGCTTCGATGTCCTTGGGCGGTCGCTGCCAGTTGCGCACCGGAAACACCACCGGGTAGATCGACTTGCCCGGCGGCAGCTTGGCGCTGGCGCTGCGCAGGTAATCGACCATGGGTCTGGCGTGCACGGCGTGGATCAAGGCATCGGGCGCATGGCGGGGCATCAGGCGGTGGAACAGGCCGGTCTTGTCCAGCTCGTCGAGAATCACTGCAATGCGCACCGGCGCCTCCACATAGCCGCGGTCGCGCACGTGGTGAATGTCGTGCCCCTCGTTGACCAGCAGCGCGATGCCCGGATGCCGCGGACGGCGCGCCGCAACGGCCTTGGGGCGATAACGCGGCGCCCGCAACTGCGCAACCGGGTCGGCAAAGGAGGCGACGCAGTCGGCGATCTCGGCGGCGCTCATCAACGACGCGTACTTGCGCTGCAGCAAGGCCCGAACCACCGCCTGCACCTTGTCGCGCGGCAACCCGGCCGGGGCATCCAGCGGGTCCAGCATCAGAAAATAGACGTTCTCATCGCCGGTATGACCCGGCTTGGCATAGTCATTGTGGCGCAACGGCCGGGCGCCGTAGCGCTCGTAGAAGCGCAGGCGGGCGATGTTCTGCTTGAGCGCGGCGGCGTCCGAGATCAACGCGGGCTCATCCACCAGGCACTCGAAAAACAGCCCCGACACGCCCAGGCTGAGCGCCTCGTCGCGCACGGTTTCATACAGCGCACCGCCCAGCCCGCCGCCGCCGTGCGCGCCAGGCGCGGTCGAGACGTACTCCAGCAAGGCGGCGTCCACATCCGGCAGGTGCAACATCATGGCGAAGCCGCGCACCTGCCCCAGCGGCGTGTCGGCCACCCACAGGACAGACCGGTAGCCATGCGCCAGCGGGTCTTCAAGCTGCCGCGGAATCTTCGCCAGATCGGCGGCCTGCGCCAGCGGAAACTGCGCCAGCAAAATGGCCTGCACCTGCGCAATCGCCTCCCGATTGGCCGGGCTGGTCGTGTCCTGAAGTTTGCGAATGCGCAGCATGGCGGGGTCGAGCGAAGAAAACGCTCAGCCGCAAACCCCCGCCAGAGCGCGCGCACTCATCGGGCTAAAGCTGAATCCGCCCGCCGCCGCCGCCCTGCCCCGGCACCACGATGGAACTGGCCTGATCGCGACGCATGCGCTCCATCTCTTCCACCATCTCTTGCAAGGCCTTGTTGGCCGCAGCCGGAAAAGCCGCCAACGCGGCTTCAAGGCTGTCGGCCTCGATGCCGAAATGCAGCGGCAACTGACCGCCCTGCGTCATCAACGACGCCTGACCTTCATAGATCGTCGGCCGCGACGGGTCGTCGGCGCCGTCCACGGTGACCGGCACCAAACGACGCAATACGCCGATGCGTCGGTCGGTGAAGGCTTCTTCGCGGTGCAGTTGGGTGACATCGAGGCGAATGTCGGGGAGTTCTGGATTCATGTTGTTGGGGTCTGACGGATGAGAATGAAAGGGATCAGGACGGGCGATACAACTCGGCACCCGTCTGCTTGAACTCGGCCGCCTTGTCGGCCATGCCCTGCTGCAACGCGGCCTGTTCGTCGGCGCCGATTTTCGCGGCGTAGTCGCGCACGTCCTGGGTGATTTTCATGCTGCAGAAGTGCGGGCCGCACATGGAGCAGAAGTGGGCCACCTTGGCGCCTTCCTGCGGCAGGGTCTGGTCGTGGAAGTCGCGGGCTTTTTCAGGGTCGAGGCCGAGGTTGAACTGGTCTTCCCAGCGGAATTCGAAGCGCGCCTTGGACAGGGCGTTGTCGCGCACCTGCGCACCGGGCAGGCCCTTGGCCAGGTCGGCGGCGTGGGCCGCGAGCTTGTAGGTGATGATGCCTTCGCGCACGTCGTGCTTGTCGGGCAGGCCCAGATGCTCCTTGGGCGTCACGTAGCAGAGCATGGCGGTGCCGTACCAGCCAATGTTGGCCGCGCCAATGCCGCTGGTGATGTGGTCGTAGCCGGGCGCGATGTCCGTCGTCAGCGGCCCCAGGGTGTAGAACGGCGCCTCGAAGCAGTGCTTGAGCTGCTCGTCCATGTTCTCTTTGATGAGCTGCATGGGCACGTGGCCGGGGCCTTCGATCATGACCTGCACGTCGTGCTTCCAGGCGATCTGCGTGAGTTCACCGAGGGTGCGCAGCTCGCCCATCTGCGCGTCGTCGTTGGCGTCGGCGATGCAGCCGGGGCGCAGGCCGTCACCAAGACTGAACGACACGTCGTAAGCCTTCATGATCTGGCAGATGTCTTCGAAGTGTTCGTAAAGGAACGACTCCTTGTGATGCGCGAGGCACCACTTGGCCATGATCGACCCGCCGCGCGAGACGATGCCGGTGAGCCGCTCCGCAGTCCACGGGATGTAGCGCAGCAAGACCCCGGCGTGGATGGTGAAGTAGTCCACGCCCTGCTCGGCCTGCTCGATCAGCGTGTCGCGGAACAGTTCCCAGGTGAGGTCTTCGGCCTTGCCGTTGACCTTTTCCAGCGCCTGATAGATGGGCACGGTGCCGATGGGCACCGGGCTGTTGCGCAGAATCCATTCGCGGGTTTCGTGGATGTGCTTGCCGGTGGACAGGTCCATCACCGTGTCGCCGCCCCAGCGGGTGGACCAGACCATTTTTTCCACTTCTTCGGCAATGGAACTGCTGACCGCCGAGTTGCCGATGTTGGCGTTGATCTTCACCCGGAAATTGCGGCCGATGATCATCGGCTCCAGCTCCGGGTGGTTGATGTTGGCGGGAATGATGGCGCGGCCACTGGCCACTTCGCTGCGCACGAATTCGGCCGTCACCACTTCGGGCAGGTTGGCGCCAAACGATTGGCCCTTGTGCATGCGGCGCAGATACCCGGCCTGCTGGTAGTGCTCGCGCAGCTCCTGCAGACGCGCGTTTTCGCGGATGGCGATGTATTCCATCTCGGGCGTGATGATGCCCTGCCGGGCGTAGTGCATCTGGCTGACGTTGGCGCCGGCCTTGGCCTTGCGCGGTGCGCGAATGTGATCGAAGCGCAGCGACTGGGTCTTGTCATCGGCGGCGCGGATGCGGCCAAAGACGGAACTGGGGCCGCGCAGTTGCTCGGTGTCACCCCGCGCGTCGATCCAGTCGGCGCGCAGGGCCGGCAAGCCTTTGAGCAGGTCGATGCGCACCTCGGGGTCGGTGTAGGGGCCCGAGGTGTCGTACACGGTGACCGGAGCGTTGGGGGTCAGCCCGGCCTCGCTGCGGGTGGCCGAAAGACTGATCTCGCGCATCGGCACGCGCAGGCCGCCGGGCCCGTCAACATAGATTTTGCGGCTGGCGGGAAAGGGTTGGCACACCTCGTCCGACAGTTGCACGGCACGACTGTGAATGGGGTCGATGACGGCGCTCATGGTGTCTCCTTGAGGCAGCGCGAGGAGACGGCATCGGGCACGGCGCGCCCGGCTCAGCCTTCCCTCGCCGCCTGAATGCAGTGGCCAGGTTCCAAGGGTGTGATCTCAGCCCCGATTCAATGAACCGCGGGCACCCCCAGCTAGAGCGTCACGATAGCAAACCACCGCAGAGACGGCGGCGCTCACCCCTGGGCGATGAAAAACGGCGCGGCATACACCTTGGGCTCGACCCGGCAGCCGCGTGCTTGTGCAGCCTGGAGCCACGCGCCCAGATGGTCGAGCGGCACCCGGTGCACGGTGATGTTTTCGTCATCGACGCCGCCGCCCGCATGTACGCGGGTCAGCCCCGTGGCCAGCACCAGATGGCTCATTTCGGCGCTCAGGCCCGGCGCGGTGGGGCCGCACAGCACGACCCGCGCGTCACGGCACTGGAAGCCGGTTTCTTCCAGCAGTTCGCGGCGCGCCGAGGCCTCGACGCTCTCGCTGGCGAAGGCGGGATCGTCGCCAATCACGCCCGCCGGCAGTTCGATGGTGTTGGCTGCCACGGGAATGCGGTACTGCTCGACCAGAATGAGTTCCCGCGCATCGGTGACCGCGATGATCGCCGCTGCGCCGTTGGCCGCGCGCCGCTGGACATATTCCCAATGGCCGTGCCGCACAAGGCGCAAAAATTCGCCGTCGTGCAGCAGACGGGGCGGTTCACTCGGAATGCGGGTCATGGGGTGTGGTGCTCGATGTGATGGGCGGCGCCGCGGTCCTGGCCCAGCACGGCCTGCAGCGCCCGCAGCGCGTCGGGCAGTGCTTGGGCGAAGGCCCACGGCGGATTGAGAATGGCCAGGCCGCAGCCGCACATGCGGCCGTCACGCGGGGCCTCGATGTGCAGGCGCGCGTCCAGCACGTCGCGGCCCACCTGCTGCGCCAGCCGCCGGGCGAAGCGATCGACCGAATGCTGGCTTTTCACCGGATACCAGAACGCATAGATGCCGTGCGCGAAGCGGCCGACGGCCTGTCTGGCAAAGGTCAGCATCTGGTCCAGCTCATCGCGTGCTTCAAAGGCCGGGTCCACCAGCACCAGTCCCCGCTTCTCGGCGGGCGGCAGCAGGGCCCAGGCGCCGTAGCCGTCGCGCTGATGCACGGCAATGCCGGGGCCGCGCATCTCGGCCCTGAGCGTCTCAACCACGGCGGGGGCGTTTTCGCACAGCATCAGCCGGTCATCCTGGCGCCGCATGGTGTCGGCGATGGCGGGTGAACCGGGCAGCATGAAGGGGTCATCGCGAACCCGGCTGGCGTAGCGCGCCAGCCAGCCGGTGAGGCCCTCGGCCGCCAGCACGCGGCGGGCGCCGCCCTCCACTTCGCCGGTTCGGGCCAGGGCTTCGTCATTCCAGCGGTAACGACCGGCGCCGGCGTGGGTGTCGAGAAAGGCCCACGGCGCGGGCTTGGCATTGAGCGCGTCCAGCAGGCCAATCAGCAGCACGTGCTTGAACACGTCGGCAAAGTTTCCTGCGTGATAGCGATGCTGGTAGTGCATGGCCTCAGTCCGGGGCCAGCGCGTCGATCAGCGTTTGTATGACGGCAAGCCGGGCATGACGCTTACAGTTGGCGGGCACCAGGGTCCACGGTGCCTTGGCACTGTGGGTGCGGGCCACGGCGTCTTCCACGGCGACGCGGTAGTCGTCCCATTTTTCGCGGTTGCGCCAGTCTTCGTCGGTGAGTTTGTGCCGCTTGTGGGGGGTCTCGGCGCGGTCTTCGAAGCGCTTGAGCTGTTCCTCGGGACTGATGTGCAACCAGAACTTGCGCACCACCGCACCGTGATCGGTCAGTTGCGCCTCAAAGTCATTGATCTCGTCAAATGCCCGCTGCCATTCATCCCGCCGACAAAATGCTTCAACCCGCTCGACGAGGACCCGGCCATACCAGCTTCGGTCGAAGATCAGCAGCTGGCCCGCCTTGGGGAGATGACGCCAGAAGCGCCACAGGTACGGCCGGGCGCGCTCTTCGTCGCTGGGCGCGGCAACCGGCACGACCTGGAAGAGCCGCGCATCCAGCGGGTCGGTGAGGCGGCGGATCACGCCCCCCTTGCCAGCGGCATCAGCGCCTTCAAGCACCACCACGGTGGATTGACCGCGCGCCCTTGCCGCCCAGATCCGCCGTGCAAGCTCAGCCTGGGCTTCGGGCAACTGCTTGTTGGAAGCCTTCTTGCTGAGCGCGGCACTCATGTCGAGCGCTGCCAGTGCCTGCGCGCCTCGATTGCGATGGTGGCCCGGTACCGGTACCGGCGGAGTCGGTGCTGACATCGCGGCGATCAGCGCCTCACGCGCCTGATCGGCGGCCACCTCGGGCGCCTTGCCACTCAGCATGGTCCAGCCTTCGCTGTGCGCGCGCAGGGCATCGAGTTGATCCTGCGCGCCATCCTCGGCAGCCAACACGCGCTGCTCGCTCAGGGTCGGGTCTCGCGCCTCACGCTTGAGCCGCTTGCGCAGATCACGCCGCGCCTCGGCCAAGGGCCTTTCAACCCAGAGCTTCACCAGCACCGAACCGTGACCGATCAGCTGTGCCTCAAGCTGCCGGATGGCGGACAAATCGGGCGACGCCCCGCGCAGCGCCCTATCCAGCGGCTCGGCATACCAACCGTCGAGGTACACCGCCACCTGCCCCTGGGCGGGCAGTCCCTGCCAGTACTTCCACAACGGCGGCCGATCGGAGCCGGGCGCGTCCTCGCGGCTCCAGGCGTGGACCTTCACGCCGCGGGTGTCGAGGCCGTGCGTCAGGGCATTGACGAGGCGGTGTCGCCCACTGCCATCCACTCCGGTCACCACCACCACGGCCGAGCGTCCCTCTGCGCGCAGGCGCTGCTGCGCGTTGATCAGGTCGAGCCGCTGTTCCTCACTGGCCTTGGGCATTCGTGATGTGCTCCGGTTGTTGCAGGTGCCGCAGGCGACTCAATGACTCGGCCATGTCTTCCAGCAGACGTTGCCCCGAGAGCGCCCGCATCGACTCATCGACGCTTCGTTGCCCCTCGGCGGTCTGCGCCAGGATGGTCTCTCGGGTGTGCACACCTCGCAGTGCGGCCGAGACGGAGTGCGCAGGGTATTCGTCCAACACCGCCCGCAAGGCGGCCCGCTGCGGTGCCAGCAGGGTGCTGTCCAGAAGGTTGCCCATGGCCACGTCGTCGTTCATCCGCCGGGCCAGGCGCCGGGCATCGTCGAGCTGCTGCAACAGCAGCGACCAGTCCGGCAGTCGCTGGGTTTCGACGTTCGGCAACTGGCCGATAAAACGCGTGACCTTTTCCAGCGCCTCGTGAATGGCCACCAGGGACCGGCCATGGCCGGTAGACAGTCGCGCGCGCAAGGCCTGAACCAGTTCGATCACGATTTCATCGAGGGCGCGACGACCTGCGTCCAGGGCGAGCGCCGGAACCGTGGCCAAACTCGGATCCAAGTGACGTTCCAGGCTATTTTTCGGTTCGGGAACGATCCATTCGGCCGCGCGCGCCAGCCTGGGAATCAGGGGCACGAAGATGGCGGCCCCCAGCAGGTTGAACGCGGTGTGGAAGGCCGCAATCGACAGCGCGGCGTCGTCGCCGATCCAGGTTTCCGTCATCAGGTCGACTGTGGCCAGAAACACCGGCAGCAACAGCAGCGCCACGGTGCCGGTTCCGAGATTGAAAATCACGTGAACCAGCGCGGTGCGCTGGGCCAGCCTTTGCGCGCCGATGGCAGCGAGTGCAGCCGTGACGGTCGTGCCGACGTTCTGGCCGATCACCAGCGCCGCGGCTTGCTCAAAGCTGACCGTGCCGGTCGCCAGCGCGGTGAGCGTGGTGGCCACCGCCGCACTGGACGATTGCATCACCACCGTCATCACCACACCCACGCCCACCATCATCAAGCGGCCCGAAAAGCCCTCGACGGTGTAGCGGCTGAGGTCAATGTGGGTCGAGAGATCGGCCATGCCGGTTTGCAGCACGTCGATTCCGACAAAAATCACGCCAAAACCAGCCAGCGCCGTCCCGGCCTGCGCCAGCCGGTCACGCCCGAGCAGCCGCGCCAAAGCGCCGATGCCAATCAGTGGCAGCGCCAGCGTGCTCACCGAGAGCTTCAGGCCCAGCAGCGCAACAATCCAGCCGGTGCTGGTGGTGCCGAGATTCGCGCCGATGATGACGCCGATCGCATTGTTGAAACTGAGCAGGCCCGCCGAGACAAAGCCGATGGTCGCCAGGGTGGTCGCGCTGGAACTTTGCACCAAGGCCGTGAGCCCGGCGCCGGAGGCAACCGCTGACCAGCGATTGCCGGTGAAACGCGCCAAAAAACCTCTCAGCGCGTCGCCGGCCACGGCCTTGAGGCCGTCGGTCATGAGGATCATCCCCAGAAGGAACAATCCGATACCGCCAAAAACGGTGGCCGAGGTGCCGAGCATGTGGGGCTAACTCCGGTCCCGCGCGCTGGCTGCGTGCGCGGCCAGCCCTTCGGCGTCGGCAATGCGGGCTGCGATGGGCGCGAGCACCTTTGCGCCTTCAGGCGTGCACTCGATGAGGCTGGTGCGTTTCTGGAATTCGTACACGCCCAGCGGATTGGAGAAGCGCGCGGCGCGCGAGGTGGGCAGTACATGGTTGGGGCCGGCGCAGTAGTCGCCAAATGCTTCCGGCGTGTGGCGCCCCAGAAAGATCGCGCCGGCGTGGCGGATCTGTTCCATCAGCGCGCGCGGGTCGTCCACGGCCAGCTCAAGGTGCTCGGGGGCGATGCGGTTGCTGATGGCGGCGGCATCGTCAAAGTCCCTGGCCAGAATCAGCGCGCCACGATGGCCGACCGAGGCGCGCACGATGTCTTGCCGGCCCAGCGCGCTGAGGCGGGTGTTCATGGCGGCCTCCACGGCGTCCAGACAGGCCGCGTCCGGGCTGATCAGAATCGACTGCGCCAGCTCGTCGTGCTCGGCCTGGCTGAACAGGTCCATCGCCAGCCAGCGCGGATCGGTGTTGCCGTCGCTGATGATGACGATCTCGGAGGGCCCGGCAATCGAGTCGATGCCCACCCGGCCGAAGACGCGGCGCTTGGCCGCCGCCACATAGGCGTTGCCGGGGCCGACAATCTTGTCGACCGCGGCAATGGTCTGCGTGCCATAAGCCAGCGCCGCCACCGCCTGCGCGCCGCCGATGGTGATGACCCGGTCGATGCCCGCCAGATGCGCGGCCCCCAACACCACCGGGTTGAGGTCCCCGCCCGGCGCCGGCACGACCATGACCACTTCGCCCACCCCGGCCACCTTGGCGGGAAGGGCGTTCATCAACACCGATGACGGGTACGCGGCCTTGCCGCCGGGCACGTACAGCCCCACGCGGTCCATGGGCGTGACGCGCTGGCCCAGCCGGTTGCCGTGGGCGTCGGTGAACTCGAAGGCGGCGATCTTCTGGTGTTCGGCATAGGCGGTGATGCGCGCGGCGGCGGTGCTCAGGGCATCGCGCAGGTCGGCGGGCAGGCCCTTCCAGGCGGTTTCGAGCGCGGCGGCTTCCAGCACCAGTTCGCTGGCCTGTTGCACCGTGCGGCGGTCGAAGCGATTGGTCAGGGCCACCACCGCGGCGTCGCCGTCGGCACGCACCTGGGCAATCAGGTCGTCAACGACCTGGGTAATGTCGGTACTGATCTCGGGCGCGCGGTCCAGCAGTGCGTCCAATTGCAGGGTGAAGGCCGCGTCGCGGCTGTCGAGCCGCTGGGGCTTCAGGGCCGTCATGCCCGCGCCTCCACCGCCTCCGCAAAGCGCGCCAACCAGCCCTTGATGGCCGCGTGCTTGGTTTTCATCGCCGCCTTGTTGACGACCATGCGCGCGGTGATGTGGGTGATGATTTCGGTCTCGACCAGGCCATTGGCCCTGAGGGTGTTGCCGGTGTCGACCAGATCGACGATCACGTCGGCCAGGCCCACCAGCGGCGCGAGCTCCATGGAGCCGTAGAGCTTGATCATCTCCACCTGCATGTCGCGCTGCGCAAAATGCGCCCGGGTGATGGCCGGGTACTTGGTGGCCACCCGCAGCCGGTGCTGCGGCGGCAGCGCCGGCGCATCCTTTACCTGCGCCACCGACAGGCGGCAGCCGGCAATCTTCAGATCCAGCGGCTCGTAGAGGCCTTCGCCGCCGTGCTCCATCAGCACGTCCTTGCCGGTCACGCCCAGGTCGGCAGCGCCGTAGGCCACATAAGTGGGCACGTCGGCAGGCCGGATGATGACCAACTGCAGGTCGGGCTCGGTGGTCGGCACCCGCAGCAAACGGCCAATGTCACCGGCGGGCTCGATGCCCATGGACTTGAGCATGGGCAGGGTGTCTTCAAGGATTCGGCCCTTGGAAAGTGCAAGCGTGATCATGGCGCGCATTGTAGCGGGGCGGACCCGCCGGCTGACCTAAAGCCGCGCAGCGGATCAGCTAAGTGGTTGATTGGGCGCGTTCAATACATCGGGTTGCCATTTTTCGTTTGCTCCGGGATCGGCTGGATCGAATCCCAATGCTCAACAATCTTTCCGTTGTCATCGAAACGGAAGAAATCCATGGTCACGTACTCCTTGCCCTCAGGCCACGTCTGATGGGTGTGAAGCGCAACCAGGTCGCCCTCGGCAATGACCCGAACGAATTCGATCGATTTTTCCGGAAACTGCTCGACCATTTCGGTGAAGTAGTCAATGAAGGACTGCTTGCCGTTGCCCACCGGTGGGTTGTGCTGAAGGTAGTGTTCGCCGACATACCGCTCCACGGCGTTGGCAGGATCGCCGGTATAGGCCATGCGATAGAACGCGATGGCGTGTTGCTTGTTCGCTTCCAGGTCGTGAACCACTTGAACCTCCGAAGGGATTGATCTCGGCGCATCGACCGAGAGGCGTGTCGGCCGGTTACTCGAAGGGCGGCAGCTTCGGGTGGCGCGGCAAGGTGTCGGCGTATTCGGCCCACGAAAGATGTTTGGAATGCCAGCTGTGCAGCACCGGCGGTACTGCTTCGGGGTCGTCAAGGCTGCCGATGGTGATGTCGATCAGTCCCGGCAAGAAGCTGGCGGTGAACGAAATCTGCGTGCCACAGACCTCGCAGAATCCGCGCTGTGCTTCGGGCGACGACGCGTAGATTTTGAGTGGCGCCTTGCTGAAACGGACCTGGCCTTCCGGGTACATCGCCCACGCCACAGACGGGGCGGCGCTGGCGCGACGACACATGCTGCAGTGGCAAATGGCCGCCACGACCGGATCGCCGGTCACGACGTAACGAACCGCACCGCACTGACAGCCGCCTTCGATTTGGTTTGCCTGATCCATTGCAGATAACTCCTTTAGAACGCGCTCTTGAGCACACCGCCATCCACACGCAAGGCCGCGCCGGTGGTCGCCGACGCGAGCGGGCTGGCCACGTACACCGCCAACGACGCCACCTCGGCCGGCCTTGCGAAGCGTTTGATCAGCGACGTGGGCCGTACTTTTTCGAAGAACGCTTGCTCGTAGGCCTCGAACGACATGCCCTCGCTTTTCGCCAGCGTTTCCACAAAGTCACCCACGCCGCGTGACTTGGTCGGCCCGGGCAAGATGCAGTTGACGGTAATGCCCGTGCCGGAAAGGTCTTCGGCCAGGCCTCGCGACACGGCCAGCTGCGCGGTTTTGGTCATGCCTTAATGAATCATTTCGGCCGGAATCTGCACGGCGCTTTCACTGGAAATGAAGATGACGCGGCCCCAGTTGGCCTGCTTCATCGCCGGCAGGCACAAGCGCGTCAGGCGAACGCCGCTGAGCACGTTGACGTCGAAGAAACGCATCCAGTCTGCGTCTTCGATTTCGCCGAACGGCTTGGGCTCAAAGATGCCCAGGTTGTTCACCAGAATCTCGATGTCGGCGTGCGTGCGCACCAGCGCTTCGGCCACCTCCGACTTGCTCAGATCACCCGCAAAGCCCAGCGCGTCGTGACCGGTGGCCTTCTTGATCGAAGCAATCGCGGCATCGACCGCCGTCTGCGTACGACCATTGACGATGACCTTGGCACCTTCGGCCGCCAAGGCTTCAGCAATGGCGTAACCGATCCCCGCCGTGCTGCCCGACACCAGTCCGAGACGGTTGTTGAGTTGCATGTCCATAACGACTCTCAGTGTGGGTGGGAAGTGGGAGCGGCGACGCTATCGTGCCGGCGCGTCAATCTGGCGATCGGGGTGCGCGGCCGCGATTTCGGGCAAGGCCATCAAGGCTTTGCCCACGGCCCCCACGCGCGGGAAGCCATCCAGCGACACATTGAATCGCGCCGCGCCAATCAAATGACTGGCCAAGGCCAGGTCGGCGATGCTCAACATCTCGCCGTGACAACGTGTGGCGCCTTCGGGCAGCAGGGCTTCGTAGGCCGCCAAGCCTTCGCGAAACCAGTGCCCGGCCCAGTCAGCACAGGCCGCTTCATCGGCACCAAAACGCTGGGCCAGCTGCGCCCGCACGCGCGGCACGACGATCGGGTGCGTGTCGGCGGCCGTCAGCAAAAACAGGGTGCGCACCTTGGCGCGGCCGGCGGCATCGGTCGGCATCAACGGCGGCGCCGGATAGGTTTCTTCCAGCCATTCGATAATGGCCAGGCTTTGAGTCAGTGGCTCAGGCGTTGCGCCCTCAAGCGCCGGCACCGCGCCGGCCGGGTTCAACGCTCGAAACGCCGCAGCGTGCTGTTGACCTTGCGTGAGGTCGTGCGTGCGCTCTTCAAAGGCAACGCCTTTTACCGTCAAGGCGATGCGCACACGGTAGGTCGCCAGAGACAACCAAAAGCTGTGAAGAATGATCATGAGTCCAGTCTAGCGGCTCGCCCGTGACACAACGGCCTCACCATGGACGGGACTGAGGTTGTCGAACGGCGCAGCACCCGACAATGGCGGCACTACACTCCGGCCACCCCAACCCACACTCAGATCACTGATATGCCGACCTCCACCCGCGGCACTTCGAAGCACCGACTACTGTTCGTCCTGCTGACAGGCGCGGGATTGATGGCGGGCTGCAATCAGCCACAGAACACCGATCTGCAAGAAGACGCGGCGACCGCTGGCGCTGAATCGGCCGAGGCGTCGCCCACCGAAGCCACTGAAACCGATGACCCCTACGCGGCCGAAGGCGAGCGCCGCGCACAAGCAGTGGCGGCGCAGCTCATCGGAACGCCGGGGCCAACCGCCGTGTTGACGACCCTCGACGGCGACAAGATTGATCTGGCGAGCCTGCATGGAAGAATGCCCGTCTATCTGAAATTCTGGGCCACATGGTGCGGGCCATGCCGCGAGCAAATGCCGGGCTTCGAGACGATTTATCAAGCCAAGGGCGACGAGATGCAAGTGGTGGCCATCAACACCGGTTTCACCGACACCGAAGACCAGGTTCGCAAGTACCGCGAGGCGCTAAAACTGAGTATGCCGGTCGCGATTGATGATGGCACGCTGGCCGCAGTGTTGGACTTACGCGTGACCCCGCAGCACGTGCTGATCGACCGCAACGGACTGATCGCCTACGTCGGCCACAAAGATGGCCCCGAGCTGGATCGCGCCATTGAGCAGGTGCTAAGCCGCGACGGCGACGAGCCCGCCATCGCCCAGGCCGATCAGCCCGCCACCGCACCCGTCATCGCGGAAGGGGATCTGGTGGGTGATTTCACCGTCACATTAATGTCGGGCGACAAGATGCCACTCGGCGGCGCAGACGCCCCGCGCCCCCGCGCCGTGTTGTTCTTCTCTCCTTGGTGCGAGTCCTATCTCGCTGAAACACGACCGGCCATCTCGGCGCAGTGCAAGCGCTATCGCGAAGCGGTCGAAAAGCTCGCCGAGACCGGCGAGGTTGATTGGGTGGCACTGTCCAATCCGCTTTGGGCGTCAGCGCAAGACGTGCATGATTATCGCGAAGCCACCGGAACCCAAGTGCCTTTGGCGCTAGACCCCGATGGCTCAATCTTTCGTGCCTTCGGCGTTCGCCAAGTGCCCAGTGTTGCGGTCATCGACCGGCGCGGCACCTTGATCGAATTGCTGAGCGCCGAAGACAGCGACATCGCCGCAGCGGTGGCGATTGCGCCTTAAGCCAGCTCGCACAAACCCTCAACGCGCCTTGCGCATGTAGTGCGCGCCCGACTTGCCGTCAGCCCCTTTACGCGTCTGCAGTTCGTAGCCGGTGGTGGCCGCCACCAGATCGCTGAGCCGCTTCTGGCCATAGTTGCGGGCGTCGAAATCGGGCTGCTGCTTGTTGATGTATTGGCCGATGGCGCCCAGGTGGGCCCAGCCGTCATCGTCTACCGAGGCTTCCAGCGCGGCGTCGAACATGGCCTTCAATTGCGGGTCGGCCTTGGCCAGCTTGGGCGCTGCGGCGGCTTCGGCCTTGGGCGTTGCAGGCTCGCCGGCCTTGGCCTTGGTCTTTTTGGCGGGCCCGGGCTTGGCGGGCTCGGGCCGCAGAATGTCGACGTAGACAAACTTGTCGCAGGCGGCGATCAGCGACCGCGGCGTCTTGCGCTCACCAAAGCCGTACACGGTTTTGCCCGATTCCCGCAGGCGCGTGGCCAGGCGGGTGAAGTCGCTGTCGGACGACACCAGGCAGAAGCCATCAAAGTTGCCGGTGTACAGCAGGTCCATCGCATCGATGATCAGTGCGCTGTCAGTGGCATTTTTGCCGGTGGTGTAGCCGAACTGCTGCATGGGCTGGATGGCATGGGCGACCAGCTTCTGCTTCCAGCTGCCGAGATTGGGCTGAGTCCAGTCCCCGTAAATGCGCTTGACGCTGGCCACGCCATATTTGGCCACCTCGGCCAGCAGCGGCTCGATCAAATCGGCCCTGGCGTTGTCGGCGTCGATGAGGACCGCGAGTCGGGGACTGTCCATGCCCGCAACGCTACCGTATTCGCGGCCCCCGGGCGCGGCCGACCGCTGCGATGCCGCGCCGGATCATCGACCCTGCCAGCGCCCCTGTGACACGATCCGCAGCAGCCCTTTGGCCTCTGCCGCAGGGTGGTCATCCACCTGGAACTGATATGAACATCACCCTCAGCCTTGCCCCGCTGGTCTCGCTGATCGCCGGCATCCTGATACTGGTCAAACCCAGGCTGCTCAACTACATCGTCGCGGGTTATCTGATTCTGCTCGGCATCATCGGGCTGCTGGGCGCTGGGGCCTGAGGCGACGTGTTGATGACCCACCGCGCCGCCACGCCACGCCGGCCGCGCGCGCGGCGCCTGGGGCGGCTGTTGCTGAGCGTCGTGCTCGCGGTCATGGCCAGTGGCTGCGGGGCATCACGCAGCGCAACGGCGCCCGCGCCCGCGCTGCTCGACGCCCTGCAGCGCGGCGTGAACCTGAGTCACTGGTTCACCCACCGCGCCGCGTTTGAAGCGGTCGCCGCGCAGTCGGCCATTGGCCCTAACGATCTACGCCTGATCCGGCAACTGGGCCTCGGCCACGTGCGCATTGGCGTCGATCCCGAGTGGCTGATGGCCAGTGCCACTGCGCTCGATGAGCTGATGGCAGGTTTGGATGCCGCCCGCGCCGCCGGGCTGGCCGTGGTGCTGGCCCTGCAGCCACAGGCGGCCTACAAGCACGCGCTGTTTGCCGACCCCGCCGCCCGCGACACGCTGATGCAGGCCTGGGCCCGCGTGGCGCAGCCGCTGTCGCGCTGGCCCGTCTCCGCCGTGGCCTTCGAGGCGCTCAACGAGCCTGAGCATGAAGACCCGGCGGCGGTGCGGCAGTTGATGACCGAGATCGTCGCCACCCTGCGGCAGATCGCGCCCCAACACACGGTGATCGTGTCCCCCGGCGGCTATGCCGACGTTGACGATCTGGTGGCCTTTGCGCCGCTGGCCGCGCGCAACCTGATCTACACCTTTCATTTCTATGAGCCGAAGAACTTCACCCATCAGGGCGCGTACTGGGGCTGGCCCATGTGGGTGTCGTTTTCGGGATTCCCCTACCCGTCTTCACCCGAGGCGGTGGCCGCGCCGTTGCAGCGCGCGGCACCCGACGTACAACCCCACCTCGCGCACTACGGTGACGAACGCTGGAACCGCGCGCGCCTCGCCCATGCGCTCGATCGCGCCAGCGAATGGGCAAGGCGCCACGGCGTGCCGATCTGGTGCGGCGAGTTCGGCGTGTACCGCGCCAACGCCGCGCCGGCGCATCGGCTGGCGTGGCTGAACGATGTCACCGGGTTGATGCAGGCCCGCGGCATCGGCTGGGCGCTGTGGGACTACGCCGGGCCTTTCGGCCTCACCCAGGGCGCCCGCCCCCCGCGCGAACTCGACACCGACATGGCGGCGGCCATGGGCTTGCGGACCGTCCAGCCCTGAGCACGCACACCGTCGGCGCCCCTGCCTGTGAGCGGGCATCGCGTAAAGTTGCGCTCGGCCAAATCCCCCGGCCGTAAACCTCAGGACAGATTGCCCATGTCGCGAACGCTCGGCGTCGTGATGGACCCCATCGGGGCCATCAAGCCCTACAAGGACACCACCCTGGCGCTGCTGCTCGCCGCGCAGCGTCACGGCTACGCGATCCGCTATTTCGAGATGAACGATCTGTGGGTGCGTGACGGCGTGGCGCTGGGGCGTGGACGCGCGCTGAGCGTGCGTGACGACATGCACGACTGGTTCACCCTGGGCGACGCCAGCGTTGCACCGCTGGGCCAACTCGACGCGTTGCTGATGCGCAAGGACCCACCGTTCGACATGGCCTTCGTCAACGCCACCTACACCCTGGAGCTGGCCGAAACGCAGGGCTGTCTGGTCGTCAACCGGCCACAGAGCCTGCGGGACTGCAACGAGAAGTTCTTCATCAGCCGCTTCCCGCAGTGCTGCGCGCCCACGCTGATCGCCAGCGACCCCGCGACCTTGCGCGCCTTTCACGCCGAGCACGGTGATGTCATCTTCAAACCGCTGGACGGCATGGGCGGCAGCGGCATCTTTCGTGTGGGGCGCGACGGCCTGAATCTGGGCGCCGTGATCGAAGCCCTCACCGCCGGGCGGCATCTGATCATGGCGCAGCGCTACCTGCCCGCCATCAAGGACGGCGACAAACGCATTCTCATGGTCGATGGCGCGCCCGTTCCCTACTGTCTGGCGCGGGTGCCGATGCTGGGCGAAACGCGCGGCAATCTCGCCGCCGGAGGCAGCGGCCGCCCGCAACCGCTGACCGAGCGCGACCGCTGGATTGCCAATCAGGTCGGCCCCGAACTGCAACGCCGCGGCCTGCTGTTCGTGGGCCTCGACGTGATCGGCGATTGCCTGACCGAGATCAACGTCACCTCCCCGACCTGCGCCCGCGAACTCGACGCCGCCTATGCGCTCGACATTGGCGGGCAACTGATGCAGGCCATCACCGCCCGCCTGGACGCACGCTGATGGATGAGCGCCTGAAGCAGTTCTTCAGGAGGGCCGCCTGGGGCGTGGCCCTGGCGCTGCTGTTCGTCTGGCTGGCGCAGCGGCAGCCGGAACACGACCAGGTGGTCATCGAAGAATTCCTCGGTCTGGGCACGCTCATCAATGTCAGCGTCTATCTCGAATCGGGGCAGACCGAGGACCAGTTCGATGCCGCGATGCACGACATCCGCCCCCTGATCGCGGCCTACCAGCAGCGCTGGAGCGTCATCACCGACGGCGGCTTGAGCGCCGTCAACCAGGCGCTGGCCAAGGGCGAGGCCGCCCGCATCGATGCCGAACTGCGCCCCCTGTTCGCCCGCGCCGCCGCGTTGTCCACCGCCAGCCGGGGCCTGTTCGACGTGCGCGTCGGCGCGCTGGTGGACCTCTGGGGCTGGAACCGTCAGGAGGCATTCGGCACCCGGCCCCCGGCGGACGTGGCCATTGCCGCAACACTGGCGGCCATTGCCGCGGCCCCCGCACTGGACGCCGCGCACTATGGTCCCGCACCCGGCGTGCAGCTCAACTTTGGCGGCATCGCCAAGGGCGACGCAGCAGGCAAGATCGGCGCATCGCTGCGCGCGGCAGGCTTTGAGCATTACCTGGTCAACATGGGCGGCGACGTGGTCGCCCGCGGCCGCAAGGGCGACAGGCCCTGGCGCATCGGCGTGCGCCACCCCCGCCCGCCGCGCGCCGAGCAGCCGTTGATGGGCATCGTCACCACTCAGGGCGACGAAACCATTTTCACCAGCGGCGACTACGAGCGTTACTTCGAGTTCGAAGGCCAGCGCTACCACCACCTGATCGACCCGCGCAGCGGGCGCCCGGCCCGCGGCCTGACCTCGGCAACGGTGATCACCTCCGACCCGGTGCTGGCCGATGCGGCGAGCACCGCCTTGTTCGTGGCCGGACCGGACGGCTGGCGCGACACCGCCCGGGCAATGGGCATCGATCAGGCCATGGTCATGGGTGCCGACGGCCGCGTGCAGGCCACGCAAGCCTTCGCCGATCGCTTTCAGGCGTCGACCGGGGTCGCGGTCACCGTGCTGCCGTGAGCCTTGCCGACCGGCTGCTGGTGATGGTGCTGTTCGGCGTTGTCGGCCTGAGCTTTGCCGCCTTCTGGACGCCGGGCGGCCCCGCCACCGAGGCCGAGATCCGCGTGGGCGGCGAGCCGGTGGCCACGCTCGATCTCAGCCAACCCGGCGAACACCGTATCGAAGGCCATCAGGGCATCAGCGTGCTGCGGGTCGAGCCGGGCCGGTTGCGCTTTGTCGAAAGCCCTTGCCGCAACCGCGTGTGCATCCATCGCGGCTGGCTCAACACCGCCGGCGACAGCAGCGCCTGCCTGCCGAACCGCGTGTCGGTGAGCCTGCGGGGAACCGGGGCCGGCGCGGTGGATGCGGTGAATCATTGAGCCCCGAGCGGCCATCGCTGTCGGACGCGCAGATCGCCGGCTTTGCGGCGATCGCGGTGCTGGTGCACCTGGTCGAAGCCGGCATTCCGTCGCCGGTGCCCGGCATCAAGCCCGGCCTCGCCAACGTGATCACCCTCATCGTCTGGGCGCGCTGGGGATTGCGCAGCGCCTTATGGGTCACCGGCCTGCGGGTGCTGGTGGGCAGCCTGCTGGTCGGCAGTTTCATGGCACCGGGCTTCTGGCTGGCGGCCGCCGGCGCCAGCCTCAGCCTCGGCACCCTGGCCCTGGCCACCGGCTGGAACCGCGCACTGCCAAGGCTGCCGCTGACGGTGGTCGGCGTCTCGGCGCTGTCGGCCGTGGCCCACGTCAGTGGCCAGTTTCTGCTGGCCTGGCGGGTGTTCGTGCCCCACCCGGGGCTGCTGCATCTGCTGCCGCTGCTGCTGGCCATGGCGCTGGCCCTGGGCCTGGCCACCGGCTGGCTGGCGCAACGCCTGCTGCAACGCCTGCCGGCCACGACGGCGGACGGATACACTTCGACCCATGAGTGACTTCTTCAAAAACCAGTTCCTGATCGCCATGCCGGCGATGCAGGATGAACATTTTTCGCGCACCGTCTCGCTGCTGTGCGAACACAACGATCACGGCGCCATTGGCCTGGTCATCAACCGGCCGATGGACCTCAAGCTGGTGGACGTGCTGCGCCAGATGGACCTCGACGGCGCCGCGCTGGACGAAGACGCGCCGGTGTTCTGGGGCGGCCCGGTGCAACCGGAGCGCGGCTTCGTGATTCACGACGCGCCGGGCGGCTGGGAATCGACACTGGACCTGCCGGGCGGTCTGCACATCACCACCTCGCGCGACGTGCTGCGCGCCCTGGGCACCGAAGACGGCCCCAAGCATTACTTCGTCGCCCTGGGGTTCGCCGGCTGGGACGAGGGGCAACTGGAACAAGAAGTGCTGGCCAATGCCTGGCTCAACACCCCGGTGGACCGGCAGATTCTGTTCGACACCCCCGCCCACGACCGCTGGCAGGCCGCGACCCGGTTGCTGGGGGTCGACGTCACGCAGCTCACCCAGAACGCCGGTCACGCTTAGGGCATCGACGCGCGTGCCCCGGACCGATGACGAAACGCCCGAAGCCGCCGCGTCACCGGGGCACGCCCTGGTCACCCCCCAGCTGCGCCGGGCGTCTGCCGCCCTGCCTGTCCACTGATGGCCGTTCTCGCCTTTGACGTGGGCCACAAGCGCATCGGCGTGGCCGTTGGCGAGGCGCTGACCGGCAACGCCCGCGCCCTGCCCACGCTGCATCCGGATGACATCGCCCACCTCGACCGGCTGTGGCGCGACTGGGCGCCCGACGCCGTGGTGATCGGCTGGCCGCTCACCGAAGACGGGCAAACGCAGGCCGCCACCGCGCTGGCCGCCTCGTTCGCGCTGCAGTTGCAGCACCGCTACGGCGTGGCCGTGTACCTGTGCGACGAACGCTACAGCTCGCGCAGCGCCGACGATCATTTGCGCCGAGCCCGCGCCAGCGGCCAGATGAACCGGCGCGTGCGCAAGACCGACCGCGATGCCGAGGCCGCCAGAATCATTCTTGAGCAATGGTTTCTGGAGGCCGCAGCAGGCCGGCTGCGGCCCTTCTGCGATTCCGCATCGGCCCCGCCTCGCGCATAATCCGCGCCATGATCGCTGTCTCTCAACTCGATGCCGAAGGTCACCTGCAACACCTGCTGACCCTCGAAGGACTGCCCGCCGCGACCTTGACCGATCTGCTCGATCACGCCGATCACTATCTGGACGCCGGTCGTCAGGGCGACAAGAAGCACAGCAGCCTGCTGGGCCGCACGGTCATCAATCTGTTCTTCGAGGCCTCGACGCGCACCCGCACCACCTTCGAGCTGGCGGCCAAACGGCTGTCGGCCGATGTGCTCAACCTGCAGGTCGCAGCCTCGTCAACGTCCAAGGGCGAGACCCTGTTCGACACCCTGAAAACCTTGGAGGCCATGCAGGCCGACATGTTCGTGATTCGCCACGACGCCTCGGGTGCCGCGCACTTCTTTGCCGCGCATGCCGCGCCCGGCGTGGCGATTCTCAATGCCGGTGACGGCCGTCACGCCCACCCCACGCAAGGGCTGCTGGACCTGCTCACGGTGCGCCAGCGCATGGGCCGCATCGCAGGGCTGAAAGTGTGCCTGGTGGGGGACATCCTGCACTCGCGGGTGGCGCGTTCGGCCATCCATGGACTGCGCACCCTGGGGGCGGCAGAGATTCGCGTGGCCGCGCCGCCGACCCTCATCCCCGCGGGCATCGACGCGCTGGGCGTGCAGGTGTTCCACGACGTTGACGCCGCCCTGAGCGATGTCGATGTGGTGATGCTGCTGCGGCTGCAGAAGGAACGCATGCTGGGGGCATTTCTGCCCAGCCTCGGTGAATTTCACCGCGACTACGGCCTCACCCACCAGCGCGCCGCACGACTGCCCGAGCACGCCATCGTCATGCACCCCGGCCCGATCAACCGCGGCGTCGAGATCGAGGGCGACATGGCCTATGGCGCGCGCTCGGTGATTCTTGAGCAGGTCAACAACGGCATCGCGGTCCGCATGGCGGTCATGGACCGCATTCTCGGGGCACGCTCATGAGTCGCACGCTCATAGCCAACGCCCGCGTGCTTGATCCCGCCCAAGGGCTGGACGGCGTTCGCCACGTGCTGATCGACGGCACAAAGATCGCCGCCGTGCTGACGCCCGGTACCGCGCCCGAGGGCACGGTGGACCATCATGTGGACGCCAGCGGCCAGTGGCTGGTGCCCGGTGCGGTCGATCTGGCTGCCCGCTTCCGTGAGCCGGGCCACACGGCCAAGGCCGACTTCGCCAGTGAAACCCGCGCCGCCTTTGCCGGCGGCATCACCCGTTTCGCACTGCCGCCCGACACCCATCCCGTGCTCGACACACCCGCGATGGTGGTGCGCGTGCTGCGTATTTCCAAAGCTGCCCGCAGCCCCTGGGTCATGCCGCTGGGCGCGCTCACCCAGGGTCTGGCCGGGCAGGCACTGGCCGAGATGAGCGCACTCAAGGCGGCCGGCTGCGTCGGGCTTTCGCAGGCGGCGGCGCCGCTGGATGACCCGCTGCTGGCGCGCCGCGCGCTGGAATACGCCCGCGGGCTGGGCATGACCGTGCACATCCAGCCTCTGGACGCGCGCCTTGCCAACGGCGGCTGTGCCCATGAGGGCGCCACCGCAACCCGGCTGGGGCTGTCGCCGATTCCGGTGGCGGCCGAGGTGGCGGCCATGCGCTTCTGGATCTCGCTGGTGGAAGACACCGGCGCGCGCCTGCACTTCGGCCGGCTGTCCACGGCACGCGGCGCCGACCTGGTTGCCAACGCTCAGGCCCGCGATCTGCCGATCAGTGCCGATGTGGCCGCGCACCAACTGTTCCTGACCGATGCCGCGCTCGACGGCTTCGACCCGGCCGCGCATCTGATGCCGCCGCTGCGCAGCGAGGCCGACCGTCTGGCGCTGCGCGACGCGGTGAGGACCGGCGTGATCGAGGCCATCTGCTCCGATCACCAGCCCCACGAAGCCGATGCCAAGCGTGATCCATTCCCGCTCACCGCGGCCGGCGCCTCCGGGCTGGAACTGCTGTGGCCATTGACGCTGAAATGGATGACCGAAGACCAGGTGCCGGCGCTGGCGGCCGTGCATCGCCTCACCTGTGCCCCGGCCCGGCGTCTGGGGCTGAGCCTGCCCCGCATCGAGGCCGGTCACCCCGCGGATGTGGTGCTGATCCAGCCCGACGCGCCATGGACCCTGGACCCGGCCCGACTGCTGAGCCGCGGCCGGAACACGCCGCTGGCTGGCCTGTCTTTCGACCATCGCGTGGCGGCCTGCTGGCACCTGGGCGTGGCGCGTCACCAACGCTCCGATTAAGCCGCCGCAACGGCCATTTTGTCCGGTATAGTCAAGTCGAAACAGGCGCTTGCGCGGGGCCGCCCGCAACCTCGAACGGCGCTTCGGGGTCAACCACTCAGGCCGACAGGGACTCCAAAGAATGGCGAAGATCATGGTGGTGGATGACTCACCCACCGATGTGGCAAATCTGAAACGCATTCTCGAAAAAGCCCGGCACGAGGTCAGCATCGCCGGCGACGCCGCCGACGCACTGCAGCGCATTCGCGAAGAACAGCCCGACGCGGTGTTGATGGACGTGGTCATGCCGGGCGTCAACGGCTTTCAGGCCACCCGCACCCTGTCCCGCGACCCGGCAACGGCACAGATTCCGGTGATCGTGGTCAGCGCCAAGAATCAGGAAACCGATCGGGTATGGGCGCTGCGCCAGGGTGCCAAGGCGTATCTGGTCAAGCCGTTCAAGGACGCTGACTTGGTCAAGATGATCGAGCAGGTTCTGGGCGAGCGCTGAGCAGCACGGCATTCGCCACACGCGGCACCGCACCACACTGAATCGGGGACAAGGGAATGGCAGATACCACCGGGCAGGACATCGGCGCGATGCTGCGACGACAAGACTCTGTACTGCTCATCGGCGCCATCGGGTTGCTGGTTTTGGCCCTGCTGATCGCCCTCTTCACCCAGGCCGCCCAGAACCGGGGCCGACTGTGGCTGGAGACCGTGCGCAGCATCCCGGAGAGCACGGCGCGCATTGCCCGTGCCAGCGGCGAGATCAGCCGCGGCGTGGCGCCCGATGTGCAGGTGATTGGCACGCTCACCGCCGCGGTGGACGAGCAGACCCTGGGTCTGATCCAGGGCAACGAGATCGATGAGCTGCCTGCGATGCCATCGTCGATGCAGGACGACGCGGCGGCCCTGCGGGCCGCCTGGGGCCAGCTGCAGGCCCCTTCGAACCGCATCATCGGCCTGACGCCCGAGTTCGACGCCGGCCTCACCGAGGCACGCGGGCTGGCCGAGACGGTGCGCGGTCCTGAGGGCCTTTATGCGATGCACCTTGAGGTGGCGCAGCGCCTGGTGGGTCAACGGGCCAATGCGGTTGCCAGCCTGTTGGTGGCGCAGCAATTGGTGGGCCTCGATCGACTCGCCGGCGCGGCGTCGCGCCTGTTCAGTGAGGGCCAGGCGACGCGCGAGCGCTACGAGCAGATGGTCGCGCTGGTGAACGACATCCAGTCCCGTCATGCGCAAATGCTGGGCGAGCCGGCCACGCGCGCGCTGGCCGAGTTGGTCGCGCCCGACCTTGCCGCACTGGCCACCACGGTCGATGGCCTGCGCCCGCGGGTCGACGCCGTCGTCACGCTGCAGGCACTGGCGGCTGACCTGCCGAAGGCCGTCCCCGGCGTCACCCGCGCTGCAGGCGTGCTGGCCGGTCAACTGGTGCAGCGCGAGGCGCAGCTGGCGTTTTATCCGGTGATCAGCGCCATTGCCTTGACGGTCGCCATCGCACTGCTGGTGGCCTACGGCCTGATTGCGACCCGCGGCATGACCAAGCGCCTGGTTGCCGCCGAAACCAACGATGCCCAGCGACAACAGGCGATCCTCGGCCTGCTGGATGAAATCACCAACCTTGCCGACGGCGATCTGACCGTCGACGTGACCGTGACCGAAGACTTCACCGGGGCCATCGCCGACTCGCTCAACTACACGGTGGAGAACATGCGCGAGCTGGTGGGCACCATCAACCGAACCTCCGAGCGGGTCGCCGCCGGTGCGACCGCCACCCAGCAGCTGGCCCAGGACATGTCCACAGGCTCCGAGCGTCAGGCCAGCGACATCGCCGCGCTGACCCTGCAGATGACCGAAACCGCCACCACGCTGTCGGGCGTGGCCGAACGCGCCGAGTCGGTGGCCGATCAGGCCGAGGAGTCGGTGGATGTTGCCCGGGGTGGGGCCGAAACGGCGCGCGGCACCATCAATGTGATGGCGGCGTTGCGCGAGCAGATTCAGGACACGTCCAAGCGCATCAAGCGCCTTGGCGAATCGTCACAGGAAATCGGCAACATCATCGAGCTGATCAACGACATCTCCGAACAGACCGGAACCCTGGCCCTGAATGCAGCCATCCAGGCCGCGATGGCGGGCGAACAGGGGCGCGGATTCGCGGTGGTGGCCGAGGAGGTACAACGCCTCGCCGAACGTGCCTCCACTGCCACCCGCCAGGTCGAAACGCTGGTCAAGACCATTCAGGCCGACACCAACGAGGCCATCGTGTCGATGGAGCGGTCGACGCACAACGTGGTCAACGGCGCGCGCAGTGCCGAAGAAGCCGGTGGCGCCCTGAGCCGGGTGCAGCTCAGCTCGCAGACCATGGCCGAGTTGATTGCCGGAATCGCCGGGGATGCCCGCCGCCAGTCGGCAAGCACCACCGACGCTGCGCAACGCATGCAGGGGGTCCGCGAGATTTCGACGCAGACCTCACGCGCCTCGGCCGAAACCGCCCGAGCAGTGGCCGAGCTCTCGTCGCTGTCGGCGCAACTGCGTCAGTCGGTCGCCAGCTTCAAGCTGCCCGAAGGCAGCTAGGCAAGGCTCAATCGGCTTTGTCCAGCGGGCGGTCCAGCGTCAGATAGGGCGCGCCCGCCGGCGGGTCCCGCCGTGGGGCCGGAGCGGTCGCCGAACGTGCCGGGGGCACCGGCACTTCCTGAAAACGCTCGACCGGCCTGCCTTCGAGCACCGGCACCGTGCCCTCCTGCACCCGACTGAAGTTGTACCGCCGGAACTCGCCGCGGCTCGCATCGCCGAAATACCCTTGGGCGGGGTCGCCAAACTGCCCTTTGGCCGGATCGCCATAGGCCTCCGGCGAGCGATTGGGCTGGGCGGCCGACACCAGGCTGACACCCCAGCAGGTCAAGGCCCCCAGCACTTTCACCCAAAACATCATGGCGTTGCTCCAGCAGGATCGAGCCGCCAGTATAAGAGCCGCGGACATGCTACCGGGGGCCGTCCGGCTTGCGGTGCGACACCGCGCTACTTAACATGCGCGGCTCTCCGCACCCGGCGACTCAAGGATCACGAATGAGCTTACAGGCTGACCTCGAACAACTTTTTGGACTCACGACCGTCAGTTACAAGGTCAACCTCAGCAAGCCCGAATTGTTTCATGAGGCCGTCGCCAACGACCGGGGCCGGGTCCGCCGCGGTGGTCCCTCGGACGAGCAGAAAGCCTTCCCGACCCGACTCGGTGTCGACGGCCCGCTGGTGTACTACACCGACCCGGACTGCACCGGCCGGCGCACCAAGGACACCTTCGCCGTCAAATGGCCCGAGGTGGCCGATGAGATCTGGTTCAAGGCCGACCTGGGCGGCTATGACCCCGAGAAATACGAGGGCCTGATCAAACGCGTGGTGGCGCACCTCAACGCCAAGCAGGCCACCTTGTATGTGAAGGACCTGTTCATGGGCTCCGATCCTGACTTCGCGGTGCCCTACCGCTTTGTCGGCGAATACGCGACCCACGCGTTTTTCTGCGACAACATGTTTCCGAAGGATCTGCCCGGCGTCAAAGACGTGGACGCCCGCCGCTGGACCATGCTCAACGTGCCGAGTTTCGTCTGCGAGCCCGAGCGCGACGGCAGCCGCTCGGAAGCGACGGTAATCATCGACACGCGGAACCGCATCTGCCTGGTGGCCGGCCGCGCCGACTATTGCGGCGTCAACAAGAAAACCATTTTCACGGTCGGCAACTATCTGCTGCCCAAGCAGGGTCGCCTGAGCATGCACTGCTCGGCCAATGTCGGCGAGAAGGGCGACGGCGCCATCCTGTTCGGCCTGTCCGGCACCGGCAAGACCACCCTTTCGGCCGACGCCTCGCGCCGCCTGATCGGTGACGACGAAACCATCTGGTCGGACAACGGCCTGTGCAACCTCGAAGGCGGTTGCTACGCCAAGCTCATCAACCTCGACAAGGCCGCCGAACCGGTCATTGCCGAAGCGCTGTCGAAGCCCGGAACCATCATCGAAAACGTGCCGCCGCTGCCCGGCAAGAAGATGGAAGAGTGCCACCCCGACGAGCTTGACCTCAACGACGGCGCCATCGCCGAGAACACCCGCTTCAGCTACCCGCTTGAGGTCGTGCCCAACACCATGCCCAACGGGCGTGGTCCGCATCCCGAAACCATCGTGCTGCTCACCGCCGACGCGTTTGGCGTGCTGCCGCCGATCAGTATTCTTGAGCCGAAAGACGTGATGTATCACTTCGTTTCGGGCTTCACGGCACGGGTCGCCGGTACCGAGGTGGGCGTCACCGAGCCGCAGCCCACCTTCTCGGCCTGCTTCGGCGGTCCGTTCATGGCCCACAAGCCCAACGTTTACGCCGAGTTGCTGGCCAAAAAGATGCAGCAGCACAATGTGCGCTGCATCTTGCTCAACACCGGCTGGAGCGGCGGCCCCTACGGCATCGGCAAGCGCATGAGCCTGAAGGTGACGCGTGCCCTGCTCAACTCGGCCCTGAATGGCGAACTTGACGCGGTCGAGACCGAGACCCAGCCCATTCTCAACCTGAAAATGCCGAAAAGCTGCCCGGGGGTTGACAGCGCCATCCTCAACCCGCGCAACACCTGGGCCGACAAGGACGCCTACGACGCCACGGCGACCAAGCTGCGCGACATGTTCCGCGACAATTTCACCAAGAAGGACTTTGCCCGCTTCGGCATTGAAGCCCGCATCTGAGAACCTGCAGTTTGTCTCAAGCCCGGCTCAATGCCGGGTTTTTTGTGCCCGGCGACTGGCACACTACGGCGACCTGACGCTACCGCGACCCCGCCCCGCCCCGCCCCGCCCCGCCATGAACCCTCCTCGCATCTTCTGCATCGGCAAGAACTACGCGGCGCATGTGGCGGAGCTTGCGCAGCCCGGTGAAGCGATCGACGATGACTGCGTCATCTTCATGAAACCGGCTTCAGCGCTGGTCGCTGAAGGTGAGGCCATCGTGCTGCCGCGCGGCCTGGGCAGCATTCACCACGAAGCTGAGCTGGTGGTGATGCTGACCGGCGGCGGCCGCGACATTCCCGAAGACGAGGCCCTCGACTGTGTCGCCGGCCTGACGCTGGGGCTGGACCTGACCCTGCGGGACCTGCAATCGCAGCTCAAGCGCCGCGGCGAGCCCTGGGAGCGGGCCAAGGCGTTTGACGGCAGTGCGCCGCTGGGCGATTTCAAGCCCTACCTCGCGCAGGACCTGCAGGCGCTGAGTTTCACCTGCCACGTGAATGGTGCATTGCGGCAGCACGGCCACACCCGCGACATGTGCCATTCGGTGGCACGACAAATTCACCTGATCTCGCAGCTCTGGGCCTTGATGCCCGGCGACGTGTTGTTCACCGGCACCCCCGAAGGCGTCGGTCCCCTTTCACCCGGCGATACCATCACGCTGGCCAGTCCCACCTTGGGCACCTATGCCTGGACCTGTTCATGAGTTCGCAACCCCTTTTTGACCGACGCACCAAAGTGCGCCTACGACAGCTCAGCAGCACCTTTCTGGCCGGCTTGCTGGCGGTGCTGCCGATCATGATCACTGCCGCCGTCGTGATGTGGCTGATCGGGGCCGCCGAATCGCTGCTCGGCGGCCTGTTGAACGCGGTGCTGCCGGGGCCGCTTTACCTGCCGGGCATGGGCCTGATTCTCGCCGTTCTGTTGATCTTCCTGGTCGGCATCGGGGTCCGCGGTGTGGTGTTCCGTCAGGTGCTGGCCTGGATCGAGGCGGCGATGAACCGCATTCCGCTGGTCAAGACGGTCTACGGTGCCGTGCGCGACCTCACCGGTCTGATGTCCGGCGACTCCAATCGTCGCTTCAGCCAGGTGGTCACGGTGCAACTGCCGAACATGCCGATCCGGCTGGTGGGCTTTGTCACGGTCGAGGATCTGGCCGGCAGCGCGATGTCGGGCGAGCAGGATGAAGTGGCCGTGTACCTGCCCATGAGCTATCAGATTGGCGGTTACACCCTGCTGTTACCCCGCGCCCTGTTGACGCCACTGGATCTCGATTTTGAAGAAGCGATGCGCTTCGTCATCACCGCAGGCCTGTCGCGCACCGGCGAGGGCGCCGCGCCCACTGCGCCGCCATCCCCGCCTGCGCCGCCGCCCACAACGGCACAACCGCCACCGGGCGAGGCATGATGACCGGGTGAACAAGCACCGGTTGTTCCTGCTGCTGGCAGCGCTGTATCTGGCGCAGGGCTTGCCCTACGGCTTTTTCACCCAGGCGCTGCCGGTGCTGATGCGCGAGCAGGGATATTCATTGACGGCCATCAGCGCCGTCAGCCTGCTGTTCATCCCCTGGGCCACGAAGTTCCTGTGGGCCCCCTGGGTCGACCACCGCGGCACCCGGCGCGGCTGGCTGCTGCCCCTGCAGATTGCCGGCGTTGTGCTGGCGCTGGGGCTCACCGCGCTGCCGCTGGATGGCCACTTCACGGCGCTGTTCATCGCGCTGTTCCTGTTCAATTGCGTGGCCGCAACCCAGGACATTGCCACCGATGGCCTGGCAGTCAGGCTGCTCACGGCGCCGCAGCGGGGTCTGGGCAACGGCATTCAGGTGGGCGGCTACCGCATCGGCATGATCCTCGGCGGGGGGTTGCTGCTGTGGCTGTACGCCGTGGCCGGCTGGGCGGTGATGCTCACCAGCATGGCGGCGCTGCTGGCTCTGACGGTGATTCCGGTGTTCTTCATGCGCGAGCCCGCGCCGGTCGCGGCCCGCGCCCCGGCAGTGGCCACCCCGGCGTTCAATCAGTTGATGCTGGGTTGGTGGTCACGCCTGCGTCGCCCCGGCATGGCGGGCTTCATCGGGCTGATTGCCGTCTACAAGTTTGGCGACACCATGGCCTCGGCGCACATTGGACCGATGATGGTGGACCTGGGCCTGAGCAAGACCGACATCGCCCTCATCAAAGGCACGGTGGGCTCGGTCATGGCGCTGGCGGGCGCGGCGCTGGGCGGCCTGCTGGTCTGGTCACTGCAACGCCGCACGGCACTGTACCTGTGCGGCATGGTGCAGGCGCTCAGCATCGCGCCCTACCTGCTGGCGGCGCTGGGCGTCGCGCCGCTGGCGATGCTGTGGACAGGCAGCGTGGTCGAAAGCCTGTGCGGCGCCATGGCCACGGTGGCCCTGTTCACCTTGATGATGGATGCCTCGGACCCCGAACACGGCGGCACCGACTACACGCTGCTCGCCTGCATCATCGTGCTGGTGATGGGCACGGCGGTCTTCGCCGGCGGCCTGATCGGTGACCACTTGGGCTACGCGGTGCTGCTGGTCGTGGGCATGGCCGGTTCGGTGGCCGGGTGCCTGGCACTGGTGGCGGCGCTGGACCGTGGCAGCCCGCTGGAGGGGGTCAATCAGGCTTGGCGGTCGCCGACGTCCCCTCAGCGCTGAGCATGTGGGCCATGCGCGCGTCCTTTTCGTGCCAAAGGTCGGCCAGCCAACGCTGAAAGCCTGCGCGAAAGGGCTGGCTGCCCTCGTAGTCGCCCTCGAACCACTCATCGGGGATGCGCAGTTCACGCACGTCGATCCGCACCTGCTTGACCTGGCCGCACAGGAACGGCCAGAAGCCCTGCGCACCGCCCGGATAGGCAATGGTGACATCCAGCAGCGAGTCCAGGTTTCGCCCCATGGCCGACAAGGCAAAGGCAAAGCCCCCGGCCTTGGGCTTGAGCAGATGGGTGTAGGGCGATTTCTGGCGCCGGTGCTTCTCGGCGGTGAAGCGGGTGCCTTCAAGAAAATTGAGGATCATCACCGGCTGTCCCTTGTAGCGGGCGCAGGCGCGTTTGGTGGTTTCGATGTCGCTGCCGCGCAGTGCCGGATTCTTCGCCAGATCCTGACGTGAATGGCGCTTCATGAAGGGATAGTCCAGCCCCCACCACGCCAGCCCCAGGAGCGGCACCCAGATCAGTTCCTGCTTCAAAAAAAACTTGAAAAACGGCGCCCGACGGCCGAAGGCGTACATCAGCATGAAGATGTCGTTCCAGGTCTGGTGGTTGCAGCAGACGAGGTACTGACCCTTGGGATTGAGCTGCGGCTCGATGTTGACCTCGACCTCTACGGCCATCAAAACCTTCGAAAACATGATGTTACACATGGACCACGACTGCGCGAGCCAGGCGATGGCGCGGTCCAGGGCGCGCCTTGGCGCGGTGCCGCTGGGCGTCAGCAACTTGAACAGAATCAGCACATACAGCGGGGTCACCCAGAACAGGGTATTGACGAACAGCAGCAGCGCCATGATCGCGCCGTGTATCGGCGCGGGCAATCCTTTCAACATGGGTCAGTGTCCTTCAGATCGTTGCGCGGTGGTCGGTCAGTCGCGTTCAAAGGGATGCGCTGACCAATGAATGTGCGCAATCTTCCACCCATCGGCGTACTGGCGCAGGATCATGGTTTCGGTCTGCCGAAGGGCAATGGGATCGGTGCCGGGTTTGCTGGTCAGTTCGGAGCGTGTCAGCACCCAGGCGATCTTGTCTTCGACCCGCTCCACCTGTTCGACGATCCGCCGGTCAGTGACCACCGCAAACGCCAGATCGAGCGCCAGATTATTGTCGGCGTAGGCACGCGGATGGGCTTCGGCAAAGCCGGTTTCGAACACCACCAGATCGGGTGCCAACTGCAGAATCGCCGTCTCGGGATCGCTGGATTTCAGTGCCTCATGAAAACGCTGAACCGCCTCGATGGGGGTGGCAGCGCCTACCACCGGTTGCGCGGCCGCCCAGCCGGGCATCAGCGCCACGAAACAGCAGACCCACGCGTGCATACGGCTCATGTCTTCGGTTCCAGTTTGAGGGTGGCACGACGGTCACCCTGTTCGTCGACCAGCTCGACCCTGTCGATTGCCATGTCGGGCAACCTGATCAGGGCGCAGGGGCTCACCGCCTCACCACCGGGCTCGGCGCCGGGGCCCGGCTCGATGAAGGTGGCACGCAAAACCAAGATGTCTCCCTTGCGTCGCGCCACGCTGCTCACGGCCATGCCAAAGCCCGCAAAGCCCCGGCGGCCCATTTCGACCAGCAGGTATTGGCCGGCGGGCAGCACCGCGTCGCCGTAGAGTTGCGCACCGCGCTGGGCCTCCCATTGCGCGTAGGCGGTCGGGCCATCGAACAACGTCAGCAGCACGGTCTCGGTGGTGCTGCCGCAGGCCAGCGCGCGGCGGACCTCACGCACCTCGACCTCATCGGGCGCGCCCCAACCCGAAAACACGCCGCCGGTGGCGGCACAGCCTGAAAGCCCGCACAGCGCGGCCACCAGCGCCACCCACATCAGCTTCGGTCGTTGTGTCACCCATCCTCCTGAACCCAGATTCACGCCGCCAGCGGCCCCCTCGGGGCTGCCGCAGCGCGGCTTGCGTTGATCATGCGTGCCGCATTTTCACCGATCGGGGGCGAGCGCGCTGGTACTTGTGCGCATGGCTGAGGCCAGACCCGAAACGGTACCTGCCCAGCGTCGGTCCCTGGCGGACCGGACCCGAGCCGCGCCTCCACCCGCCGCTTGCGTTAGCGTTGCCGGATGAACGCAGCCTCACCCCTTCGAGTTGCACTCCCCCGCGGCCGCCTGCACCTGCGCGCGCTGCTGGATGCCCTGGTCGCCGCACAGCGGCTCGACGCCGCCAGCGCCAAGGACTGCTGGGTGCGTCAGTCGCAGGTCCGCTCGCAGCGTCACCCGATTGCGCTGATCGCCGATCAGGCGCTGCCTGACCTTGCCCACCCCGGCACGGTCTGGACCGCCGACCGCCTCACACAATGGCTCGCCGCCGAGAGTGGCCTGCGCTATCAAAAGATCGACCCGCTGGGCCTCGATGCGCGGGCAATCACCGCGCTGGTGCCGTTTGCCTATGCCAGCCGCGCCGGCATCCTGCCGCTGTCGGTCAGTCACGACAAGGTGATCATCGCCACCGCCGAGCCGTACTGGACCGAATGGCAGGATGACTTGAGCGCCGCCATTGGCCGGCCCATCGAACGGGTGCTCGCCAACCCGCAGGACATCGAGCGCTATCTGGCCGAGTTTTATGCCCTGGCGCGATCGGTCAAGGGCGCCGAGTCGATGCGCGGCGGCAGCGCCGTGCCCGGCAGCCTGCAGAATCTCGAACAACTGGTCGAACTGTCGCGCAGCGGGCAGCTCGATGCCGAAGCCCAGCCCATCGTCGCCATCGTCGACTGGCTGCTGCAATACGCCTTCGAGAGTCGCGCCAGCGACATTCACCTGGAACCACGTCGCGAACATGGCCGCGTGCGCTTCCGCATCGACGGTGCCCTCAACGACGTTTACCAGATCCCCGCCGCGGTCATGCCGCCGGTCACCAGCCGCCTGAAAATGCTGGCGCGCATGGACCTTGCCGAAAAGCGTCGCCCGCAGGACGGCCGCATCAAGACCCGGGCGCCGGGCGGCACCGAGATCGAGTTGCGCTGCTCGGCACTGCCCACCGCGTTTGGCGAAAAACTGGTCATGCGCATCTTCGACCCCGACGTGCTCAAGCGCGACTTTCATTCATTGGGTCTCGACGATGCGGAGGCCGCACTGTGGCGGTCGATGGCGGCGCAACCGCACGGCATCATCCTGGTCACCGGCCCCACCGGTTCGGGCAAGACCACGACGCTCTACGCCACCCTGAAGCACTGCGCACGGCCCGAGGTCAATGTCTGCACCATCGAGGACCCCATCGAACTGGTCGAGCCGGCCTTCAACCAGATGCAGGTCATGCCCGCCATCGGGCTGGGGTTCGCCGACGGCGTGCGCGCCCTGCTGCGCCAAGACCCGGACATCATCATGATCGGCGAGATTCGTGACCTGGAAACCGCCGAGGTCGCCACCCAGGCCGCGCTGACCGGGCACCTGGTGTTCTCGACCCTGCACACCAACGATGCGGTGGGCGCCATCACCCGCCTCATCGACCTCGGCGTGGCACCGTACCTGCTGCGGGCGACACTGGTCGGCGTGGTCGCCCAGCGGCTGGTACGCCGCCTGTGCACGCACTGCAAGACCACCACACCGGCCCGCCCCGAGCAGTGGCTGGCCCTGGTGGGGCCCGAAAGCCACCTGGCCTGCCCCGCCACCACCCACGCCCCCGCAGGCTGCGAACACTGCCGCCACACCGGCTATCTCGGCCGGGTCGGTGTCTACGAAATGATGCGCATGTCGGCGCCCTTGCAGGCCGCGATTCGCGCTGATGTGGATGACGTCAGTCTGCGTGCGGCCGCCCTGGCCGACGGCATGACCTCGCTGCGCAGCGCCGCCGCGACGCGCGTGCTGCGCGGTGACACCAGCGTCGAAGAAGCCCTGAGCGTCGTGCCCCCACAACCGTGACGCCAGACGCGCGGGCGTCACGGCCACGGCAGCCGGCCCCTGCCTGCGGCACCATCACACCGCCGAAAAGGGCCGGTTGCCGGGTTGACAACCCCGTATGCTCAGAATCGCCGCAGGGCCCACCCTCCTCCAGCCAACGAGACGCAGCCGTGCCGCCGAGTGACCATGTAGACCCCGTCGACCGTTACGTTGCCCGCCTGTATCGATGGGCCCTGTCGGTGGCGCCGGAGAAGTACCGCGCCTGGGCCCTCAACGAGCTGCGCAGCGTCGTCGATCACGACTTCGCCCTGTGGGGCACGGGCCTGCTGTCCGACGCGCGCTTTCACACCGTGACCGTGACCGGCGGCCTGCCGCACAACTTCCCGCATGTGCTCGAAGAGACCCGCAGCATCAACCCGATACTGCCGGTCATGCTGCGCCAGCTCGACGAACCTGTAGACCTGCAGCGCGTCATGCCCGACGAAGCCCTTTTCAAGTCCGCGTTTTACCAGCGGACCTTTGCGCCGCACGGCATCACCCGGGTGCTGGCCACCGCACATCTCGACCAACGCAGCGGCCTGTACTCGCTGATCACGCTGTACCGACGCGACCCGGCCCGCGTCTGGACCGAGACCGACGTGGCCCGGCAACGCCGGCTGCCGTTCCACCTGGTCAACGCCGCCTCGCATCTGTTCTTCCTGCACCTGGCCAAAACCCACGAGAAGCTGCCGTCGGGCGCGGCCGCAGTGGTGGATGCGCAAGGCCGCTTCCACGAATCACAACCCCGGTTCCTGGATTTTCTGGATCGGCATTTCCCCGGCCGCAGCGACCCGCAGACACTGCCCTTCGATCTGCCGCCCCCCGGCACCCAGCACATGATCAACAACGCCCTGTGCGTGCGCTGCGAGTCGATGGGCGACCTGTGGGTGCTGCACCTGTGGCCGGCCGGCCCGCTGGACCGATTGACCGCCCGCGAGCGCGAGATCGTACTGGCCGTCTCGCAAGGGCTGTCCTTCAAACAGGCAGCCCGTAAAATCGGGATCGCGCCGTCTACCGTCGCCAATCACCTCTACCGCATCTACCGCAAGCTCGACGTCTACAGCCGCACCGAACTGGCCTTACTGGTGTACCCCGAAAGCCCGCCCGACGAAACGGACGCCCCCCGCGCCGTGATGGGACCGTTGTCACCCGCGCATTGAACAACCCGCCAACCCGACCCTGAAACACCTTAAACTCCCCCCGCTGCAACACGCAGCCGCATCAAACACCGTCGGTCGCGCTGAACGGCAAACTTGGCCGCAGCGTCCTCGATGACCGACACGCGATGCCCAACAGCGTGACGCAACACACGCATCGTCAAGCCGAGCACTTCGGCGAAACTGCGGCACCGAGGTCGGTCATCGATTCAACAACGCGCCTGTAGCTCAACTGGATAGAGCACGGACCTTCTAAGTCCGGGGTTAGGGGTTCGATTCCCTTCGGGCGCACCACTCCGCAACCAAAAGCTTCGCGCTTTACCGTGAGGCCCGCGTTTGCGTGCCCGGAGCTAAGATGCAGCTCACGCAACGACTGCGAGAAAGGCTCAGAGTTTCTTGAGGGCGCTTCTGTTCAGCAGGCAGTGCCCAAGCACTTCTCGGGCGCGGCGAACGCTTGATGCGCTTTCTTTTATTGGTGCCGGATGAGGGATTTGAACCCCCGACCTTCGGTTTACAAAACCGCTGCACTGCCACTGTGCTAATCCGGCATGACGCGTTGCGGCGCGCAGTTTAGTCAGTCGCTTCCAACATTGCCATGAGCCCGCTCAAAACCGGGTTGGGCACGATGCGCCAGTTGGGCAAATCGGGTGCGAGGGTGGCGGCGTCTCCGCCGCCAATCCATTTTTGGGCATTGGCGGGCGCCAGAGCGGCGCCTCGGTCGAGCGCGCCCAGGCAGGCCAATCGCGCGCCGCTGGCCACGCAGGCTTCGGTGGTCGTGCCCAGGCCGGCAGGGTCTTCTTGCCCCGGCTGATGGTCGAACCGGGTGGAGGCCAGCATGGCGCGCCGGGCGGTGTGTAAACCGGGCGCGATGAAGCCCCCCAGGTGCCGTCCGTGGGCGTCCACGACATCGAGCGTCAGCGCCGTGCCGGCCATGGCAATGATGACCGGCTGCGCCAGGGACAGCCGCCGCGCGGCCAGCATGGCCAACCAGCGATCGACGCCGAGGCGGGCGGGATCGGGATAGGCGATCCGCAGTCCGCAATGGTCTGGCCGCACGCGCGCCAGAACCGGCGCGATGCCGTAGCGCGACTGAAGGGCCAAGCCCAGCCGTGCGCCGACCTCTGCGCCAAGCACCTGCGACACCGCAATGCGCGCCGGCCGACACTCGGGCAACAGCGCGACAATGCCGGCGGGATCCCCCTGGTGCGCAGCCGCCTCGTCTTCGGCAAGCACGCCCGCGTGGTGTGGCGGGGTCAACGCCCATTTGACGCGGGAATTGCCGATGTCGATCAGCAGGTCGGGGGCGGTCATGCCCATCGCATCGACACCTCGCCGCTGAAGACGCTGTGCAGCCCGTCGGCCGCCTGCACCTGCAGCGCGCCGCGCGCATCGACGCCCTGGGCAAGACCCTCGATCACCGGGCCGACGCCGATGATGCGCACAAACCGTCCAAAACTGGCGTCCAGACGTTGCCAACTGTCCCGGCAGGCGGCGAATCCCGCGGTCGGATAATCGCTGAGCAGGGCGAACAACGCCTGGCTGATGGCCGCAGCCACGGCGTTACGGGCAACCGGCACCGGCAGCAACTGGTCCAGACTGATCCACGGCTGGTCGGGCACGCGATCATCGGCGAAGCGTTGCAGGTTCAAGCCCAGCCCGATGATCACCCGGCAGGCGCCGCCGATTTCGCCGCGGTGTTCCAGCAAGATGCCGCCCAGCTTGCACCCGTCCACCACCAGGTCATTGGGCCATTTCACCTGGACGGTGGTCGCACCGAGCCGGTGCAGGGTTTCGGCGAGGCGACAGCCCACCGCCAGCGGCAGGCAGCCCAGATCGTCGGGCCACGAAGCAAACGACCAGGCCAGCGACATCATCAACTGTTGGCCGTAGGGCGCCTGCCATACCCGGCCGCGACGCCCGCGTCCGGCGGTTTGAAACTCGGCAAAACGAATCTGTGGATCGTGCGCCGCATCGGCCGCCAACAGGTCGGCATTGGTGGATTCGGTGACGCGCACGACGCTGCCCCGCAGGCCATCGGGCAGTTGCAGGGCGTCCAGCGACAGGGGCTCGAACGGCGTGAGGAGCTGGTAGCCCAGGCCGCTGCGCGACGCCACCTGCACGCCGAAGCGCGACAGCTGTCCGACGCGTTTGGAGAGCGCCGCGCGGCTGATGCCGGCCTCGCTGGCCAGCGCCTCGCCCGAATGCCAGTCGCCGTCAGCCAACTGGTGCATCAGCCACAGCAGGTCTTCTCCCGGTGCCGAGCTGCTCATGGGCGGCGGAACAGCCGGTGAACAATCCGCGCGTTCTCGAATCGGGACTCGCGGCCGGCCACAAGATTGCGGAGGTTGCTGCGGTGCTTCCAGACCACCAGCACCACCATGGCGGAGACGAAGGCGCCGCGCGCCGAGCCGAGACCGGCGGCGTCGAAGCAGGCAACGTGCAGCACGGCCAGCGCGCAGGCGGTCAGCGTCGCCAGGCTCACGTAGCCGCTCAGAATCACCACCAGCGCAAAACCGCCGAGGACCAGCGGCAGGGCGGCCGGCAACAGCACCGCGAAAACGCCCGCCAGGGTCGCCACGCCCTTGCCGCCCCTGAAGCCGTAGGGGGCCGGATAGCAGTGCCCGACGGTGACGGTGGCACCGGCCACGTAGGCCAGCAGGCTCTGCAGGGTGGCCTCGTCGGTGATCAGGCGCGGCAGCACCCAGACGGCAATGACGCCTTTGGCAACGTCGATCAGCAACACCCCGGCCGCAAAGCCCTTGCCGCGCGTGCGCAGTGCGTTTGTGGCGCCCACATTGCCGCTGCCGGTGTTGCGCAGGTCGGCGCCTCCTTTAAGGGCGGTCATCACCATGCCGCCCATCACCAGGCCCAGGGCATAGGCCAGCAACGCCGTGATGACGATCGCCCAGGTTCCCGAAAGTGCCAGCACGGTCAGACGCCCAGCCAGGCCTTGCGCCGGGCCGCCACGTCCGGCGCGGGGTCGGGGACCAGCGAGAACGTCCAGGTGTCGGCTACGGGCGCCTGGGGCGTGAGGACCGAGCTGATCAGCTTTTCATCGCGGAATCGATGCACCGTCACCGGCTCGCCCGGCGCCAGGGCCGCCCATTGCGCGGCCAGCTTGGCCGGCTTGATCTGCCACCCGTCGATCGCGATCAGGCGATCACCCACGGCAAGGTCGGCGCGCTCGGCCGGGCCGTCCGCCACCACACCGGTGACCTGGAAGCCGCCGTCAACCGGCTTGCCGCGCACGCCGATAAAGTTGGGCTCGGGCCGGCCCGTTTTGCGGCCGCCGCGGTCTGTGGCGCCGTGGCTGACGCGCAGCACGGCCTCAACGCCGAACACCGCCAGGTCTTGCGCCAGGGGCAGGTCTTCGGTGCCGTGCAGGGCACGGTCAAAGTAGTTGCGCAGGGCCGTGGCCCCCTGCTCGCCGCCGTGTTCGTGGGCCAGGGCCATGATCACCTGCGCCAACCCGCCTTCGGGCACCGGCTGCTGCGCCGCGCCAAACTGCCGCCACAACCGCTTCATCGCCTCATCGAGGTGGGTGCCGAGCACCCGCAGACGCAGGTCCACCCCCAAGGCCATGACCGCACCCTTGCCGTAGTAGCTGACGGTGAGGTTGGGCGTCGATTCGTCGGATTGATAGAACTTGGTCCATGCCTCGAAACTCGCCTCGGCCAGACTGTGACGGTGCCGCCCCGGCGTGCGCCAGACGCGCGTGGCCTGCCGGGCGATCAGGTCCAGATAATCGGCCGCCTCCACCACGCCGGCACGCAGCAGGACCAGGTCGTCGTAATAGCTGGTAACGCCCTCGTAGTGCCAAAGGTCGCGGGTGTAGGCCTCTTCGCCCAGATCACTTTCGGCAAAAGCCTGCGGCACCAGCCGCTTGACGTTCCACAGGTGAAAGTACTCGTGCGCGCACAGGCCCAGAAAGTTGCGGTAGCCCTCGGCAAGGCCAGACTCACCCGGGCGCGGCAGATCATCGCGCGAGCAGACCAGGGCGGTGGAATTGCGATGCTCCAGACCGCCGTATCCGCCGGCGGTGACCTGGGTCAGGAACAGATAGCGGTCCAGCGGCGTCGTGTGGTCGAACAGGGCATGCTCGACCGCGCAGATGCGCCTCAGATCGGCCACGACCCGGTCGGTGTCGACCCCGCCATGCCCGGCCAGCACCAGCGCGTGCGGCATGCCGTTGACCTCGAAGTCAACGCGCTCGAAGCGCCCCAATTCCACCGGCTGATCGATCAGGTCTTCGTAATCGTCGGCGCGGTAGCGCCCGAAGCCGCGGGCATCAATGGCCACCGGCTGCAAGGACGTGGCGACCTTCCAGTCGGCGCAGTCGGCATCGTCCGGGGCGATCAGGCGCAGTTCGACCGGCACCTGCGCCGCAGCATCCACGCGGTAGCACAGCGAACTGGGGTTGAAAAAACCACGATCGGTGCTGAGAAAGGCCTTGCGCACCGACGGATCGAAGGCATACACGCGATAGGCAACCGTCACCGGCGCGCCACGGCCGTCGATTACCAGGCGGCGCTTGTCGATGCGCCGCCACGGCACCGCAGCGCCGTCGGCGTCGGTCACCGCGACATCGCTCACATGCTTGGCGAAATCGCGGATGCGATAACTGCCGCGCAGCCAGCTGGGCAGGCTCAAGGTGGCGCCGGCGGCCGCGTCAAAGGTCAGTTCAACGCTGAACCAGTGGCCACGGGGGTCGGCGGGGCGAATCGAATACACAATCGACATGGCGTTGGCTTGGGCGATTCCATGAAAACGGACCGCCATGTTAAGCCCGCAGCCGGGGCCCGCCGCAGAATGCGTCTGCAATCGCGGCGGTCAAAGTCCGCCGTAACGCTGCTTTCTGCGGCCCAGCGCGGGCAACAGCAGCCCCAGCACGACACCGCCGCCCACCAGGCCCGCACCGGTCAGCATCAGGGCGCGCCGTTCGCGATCGGCCTTGCCCTTCTCCCGCAAGCGCTGCTCGCTGTCCTGAAGTTCGGTGATGACGCTTTTCAACTGCTCGTTTTCGTCCGCCAGTTCCAGGGCCGACGCCGCATCGACCAGGCGCGCCTGCGCGGCCTCGAACTCGACCTGCAAGGTGCTCAAGGCCCGGTTGGACTTCGCCAGTGCGGCTTCGGCCTTCTCCAGTTGAACGCGCGCCGCGGGCTCTGGGGTCAGGTAACGCGAGGTCACCCACCCTTCGCGGCCATTGGCGTCGCGGATGCGGGTGAAGCTCTGCGGCCCCAGCGACTCCAGCACCTCCACCGATTCGCCGCTGGAGACCTGCCCGATCACGCCGGCATCGTTGGCCGGGCGCTCACGGATCGACAGGTTGATCACGTCAGAAACAAAAAGATCTTCGGCAGCGGCGGACAACACAACCGACAGCGACAACGCGGCGACGGCGGCAAAACGAATCATCATGGGCATGGGATAAAAATGGTCATTTTTTGGTTTTTACACCACCTCGTTAACGGGTGGCAGCGTGTGCCTCATGGGGCACGCTGTTAAGAATGCCTTCAGTTTCCTGACCGTGCGCCGAACACGCGCTTCTTGATCTCGATGCCTCGCGCCGCCGGATCCTGACGGATGCGTCGCGCTTCGTCGGCCATCATCGCGAACAGGCCCTATCCGAGGTGTCGTCGGTCACGGAGGTGTCGAGGTCCAGCGCGGCCGAGCGCCTGCGCGGGGCGCCGCTGAACGCCAGGGCCCGTGTGGCGGTGACCCACATGAAGCGGACGCTTTTCATTACGTGGCGCCAGAGTCTTGAAAGGGGCCGAGCATACCCAGCCGACCGCCACCCTGCTGATCAGCGCGCGCTGTCGTGGGCGCGGGGGGTTGCGTATCCTGTCGGCCCGACTGATCCACGAGCCTCTTCTACGTGACCGCCCAGACCTCGCCGTGGCCGCGACCGATGTCGTTGCGCGCCGTCTTGTTTCGCAAAGTCGTGCGCCTGAGCCTCGGGCCCATCTTCTCGTCACCGGACATGCCGCTGCTGGTGCGCCGCAAAAAGCTCGGGCAGTTGACCCGCCTCATGGGGCTGCTGCCGCCGGGGGGTGTGCGCATCGAGCCGGCACGCGTCGGCGGCGTGCCGGGAGAGTGGGTGATCCCGAAAGCCGGCGATTCCGAAGGTGCGCTGCTGTACCTGCACGGCGGCGCCTATGTGGTCGGTCAGCCGCCCACCTACCGCGCGCTCAACGCCCAGATCGCCCGCGACGCGCGGGTGAAGGTCTGCGTGCTCGACTATCGGCTGGCGCCAGAGCACCCCTGCCCGGCCGCCATCGACGACGCGCTGGCCGCCTACCGCGCCCTGCTCGACGAACGGCCTCCCTCGCGCCTCGTGCTGGGCGGCGACTCTGCCGGTGGCGGCCTGGTCATGGCCCTGCTGCTGGCCATTCGCGACGCCAAGCTGCCCATGCCCAGCGGCGCCTTTCTGATTTCGCCCTGGGTGGACCTGCACTGCAAGGCCGACAGCTACATTCGCGAGGCCGACCGTGACGTGGTGCTGTCGCGGCCGGTCATGCGCCAGGCGGCCGGCCATTACGCGGGTGATCTGCCCCACGACGACCCGCGCGTGTCGCCGGTGCGGGCTGACCTGAGCGGTCTGCCGCCGCTGTTCATCCAGTCCACCGATGCCGAAGTGCTGGCCGATGACAGCGCTGCGCTGCTGGCGCGTGCCCAGGCTGCCGAGGTGGACGCCACCCTGGAGCGCTGGCCCGGCCTGTGGCACGACTGGCAGGTGTTTGCCGGCAAGGTCCCCGAGGCAACGCAGGCGGTGCGCCACCTGGCGCAGTTTGTGGCCGCCTGCCTGAAATGAGCGTTATCCAGCGCACGTTCAATCGCGGCTTTGCGCGGGTGTTCGGCTCTGCCACGCAACCATCACCCGCCGGGCTGGATGCCTTCCGGTCGTTGCGGACCCGGCATGACGGCCATCGGCAGCTGCATGGGTTGATCCGTTACATCGACGACCGCATCCAGCATCGCGGCCGCTGGGTGGTGGGAGCGTTGCCGAACGCCCGCTGCCCGCTGCGGCTGATCCATGCACCCGAAGATCCGGCGTCGGGCGCCCACAGGGTGGCGCGTGACCGTGAACGGGTGCCGCGGCCCGACACCGTGCGCCTGCCCGGCATCGGCCACGACCCGCAGGTGGAAGACACAAACGGCGTCTGGGCCGCCCTGACACCCTTTTGCGACGCCCTGCCCGCCCTGCCGCAATGAACCGTTCCGTGCGGGAGGCGCTGCTGTTCCACGCCGGTTTCGGTCTGCTGGCGACCGGCGTGGTTTTGGCCACGCCCGCCGCACAGTTCGGGCGCTGGGCGATGGTGCTGGCCATCGCCTACAACCTGCTGCTGCCGCTGTACGCCATGCTGCGCGGCGAGCACGATTGGGTCGGCCGATGGCTGTTCATGCTGGGGGTTTCGGCGCTGACGGTTCTGCCCGACTGGGTGCGGGTGTCGGTCACCGAAACCCTGCGCTTCCACGACCACGGCATTTATCGGATCGGCGGCGCGGTGCCGCTGTATTTCGTGGGCCTGTGGGTCATGATTCTGTTCCCGGTGACGCTGATGGCCGATCAAAGCCGCGCGGCGCGCTACATCGTCGCGGCACTGCTGGGCGGCCTGGCCTTTACTGCCGCCGAGTGGATGGCCGGGCCGCTGCGGCTCTGGTCGCCGCGGAATGTCGACACGCTGGCGGGCTTCGCGCTGTACCCGATTCCCGCTCAAATGGCCTTGTGCGTGGCCGCATTGTGGCTCTATCGCAGCACCGCGCACACCGGCCTGTTCAGCCGTCTCTGGGCCGTCAGCCTGGCGCCGGTCTACTACACCGGCGCGTTGATGCTGTCGCTGCTGTGGCTCACCTGAATTTCCCCCGCAACCCTGACCTGTCACTGCCCATGAACGATCGCATTCACTCACCCCCCGGCCACACCGTCATGGTGGTGGGCAATGGCGGCCGCGAGCACGCACTGGCCTGGAAGCTGGCGCAGTCGCCCGACGTGTCGCGCGTGCTGGTCGCGCCCGGCAATGCGGGCACCGCCGCCGAGCCCGGATGCGAGAACGTCGACATCGCCGCCGATGATGTGCACCAACTGGTGGCGCTGGCACAGCGCGAACGGGTGCATCTCACCGTCGTCGGGCCTGAAGGGCCACTGGCCAAGGGTCTGGTGGACGCCTTTCGCGCCTCCAAGCTGCGCGTGTTCGGGCCGACCCGGGCGGCCGCCCAGCTCGAGTCGAGCAAATCGTTCACCAAGGATTTTCTGGCCCGGCACGGCATTCCCACCGCGCAGTACGCGGTGTTCACCGAGATTGCGCCGGCGCTGGTGCATCTGCGGGAACGCGGTGCGCCCATCGTCATCAAGGCCGATGGTCTGGCGGCGGGTAAAGGCGTCGTGGTGGCCATGACCCTGGCCGAGGCCGAAGCCGCCGTCGAAGACATGCTGGGCGGCAGCCTGCTCGGCGAGGCCGGCGCAAGAGTGGTCATTGAAGATTTTCTGGACGGCGAAGAAGCCAGCTTCATCGTCGTTGCCGACGGCACCGACTACGCGCCGCTGGCCACCAGTCAGGACCACAAACGCGTCTTCGACGGTGATGCCGGCCCCAACACCGGCGGCATGGGGGCCTATTCACCGGCCCCGGTGGTCACCGAGGCCATCCACGCCCGCATCTGCCGCGACATCATCGAGCCCACCCTGGCCGGCATGGTGACCGAGGGCACGCCGTTCACCGGCTTTCTGTACGCGGGGCTGATGATCGACCGCGACGGCGGCGCCAAGGTCATCGAGTTCAACGCCCGCCTCGGTGATCCCGAAACCCAGCCGCTGCTCAGCCGCCTGCGCAGCGACCTGCTGGCGCTGCTCGATGCGGCGGTTGATCACCAGCTCGCGCGCCACGAACCGTCGTGGGACCCGCGCGCCGCGCTGGGCGTGGTCATGGCGGCCGAGCACTATCCGGCCTCCCCGGCGAAAGATGACGCGATCAATGGCCTTGGCAAGGTGCCGGCGGGCGTCAAGGTGTTTCACGCCGGCACCCGTCTCCAGGCCGGCGAGGTCCTCACCAGCGGCGGCCGGGTGCTGTGCGTGGTGGGCTTGGGCGACGACATCATCGACGCGCAGCAGCAGGCCTACGAAGGCGTCAAGGCCATCCGCTGGCGCGGTGAGCACCACCGCAATGACATCGGCTGGCGGGCAATCGCAAGGCTGAAGGGCTGACCCGGACGCGGCATCCGGCCGGGATCAAGTCGTCGTTGCCCGGCATGTCGCCGCACGCGGGGCAATCTGGCAGAATGCGCGGCTCGGTCGCGAGGCTGGGGTTCGGCACCGCCCGTTTTGGCAACACGCCACCCCATGTCACGATCGCGCTGACCGTCGATACACCACTACTTCGCAGATAATCGTTCGCCGTGACATCACGGCGAATCATGTGCCACCACTACAGGAGATGGCCGATGCCCTCCCGAGCGACCCGGAAGGAAGCTGACATTCCCGACGCCGAGGCCAAGGCGAAGAAAAAGGCGCCCGCCGCAAAAGCGGGTGCTGCGGCCAGCAAGGCGGCCGCCAAGCCTGCGCCCAAGGCCAAGGCAGCGCCCGTCTCTGCGGGCGAGCTGACCGAAGCCATGGTCCGCGCGATGCCCGAAGACGACTACATGAACGACGCGCAGACCGCGTTCTTCCGCGCACGTTTGCTCGAAATGCGTCAGGAAGTACTGTCGCGCGAGGTGGACGCCAAAGAACGCCTGCACCAGCGCGAAGTCTTCGCCGACCCCGCAGACCGCGCCACGGCCGAAGAAGAACACTGGCTGGACCTGCGCCTGCGCGAGCGCGAGTCGCTGTTGCTGCGCAAGATCGATGAAGCCCTGAAACGCATCGCAGATCGTGAATACGGCTACTGCGAAAAAACCGGCGACCCGATCGGCATTCCGCGCCTGCTGGCGCGCCCCACCGCCACCGTCTGCGTGGACATCAAAGGTCAGGACGAGCGGGTCGAGGCGCAATACCGCGACCGCTAGATCAACCATCACCCTGTCGGGGAGTAGCTCAGCTTGGTAGAGCATCTGCTTTGGGAGCAGAGGGTCGCAGGTTCGAATCCTGTCTCCCCGACCATTTCAATCACATCAATTGGAGTCCGCCCGTCCCGCGGACTTTTTTGTGGCTCGTGGCGCACGCCAGCAGTCCGGCATGCCCTCGGAACCCTGGCCGGCCCTGCGGCGTTACGACGGCAGAGCTGCCGTCGAGCGGCCTGCCATAAGGTTCGCGCCGCCCAATGCCCAGGCCGGGTGGCATCGCGGGGACCAAACGGGTGACGGATGGCGCAATCACTCTGAAATGCGGGCCGCTTGCTTGAGGGCGCTTTGCTAGACTCACCTCTGTGTTTTCCCGAACCCTGATCTCGATGAATCGACCCGCGCGATGGGCGTTACTTGCCCCGACGTTGCTTTGCTGGTGCACGGCATTCGCCCAGCACGCCGCGCCAACCGAACCCGAGCTGCTCAAGCGCGATCAGGTGGCCGAGCAATTACGCCTCGAAACACTGCGCTTCAACGCCGCGGCGCAGGCCGTCGAAGACGAAGTGCGTTATCCCGGCCTGACCCGCACCGCGGTCTACCTTGGGGTTGAATTGGATGACCTGCTGGTGTCTGAAGCCTCGGTGCAGATCGATGAGCGCCCGGTTGTCACGGTGAAGATCGACGAGGCTCAAGCCCTCGCCCTGCAGCGCAGCGAAGGTTTGAAGCGCTTGCTGCTCGCCAATCTCGACCCGGGTCCGCATCGCGTTCAATTGCGGATGACCGGCCAATACGCAAGCGCCAAAGAGGGTGCCGAGCCTGTGGTGATGGAACACGCGGTCGAGTTTGAAAAGCTGCCCAAGACCACTTCTGTCGTCTTCAGGGCACGGTGGACCAAGCCGGGCGGCCAGGCGCAACGGAGTGCCTTCATCCGCACCAGCGGCAGCCGGCGCGGCCTCGATGCGCAGGTCCTGCGCGAGCAACCATGATGAATTTCCGATCCACCGCACCGTGGCTGGCACCGCTGCTGGTCTGCACATGGGCCGCACCGGTGTTGGCGCAAACGGTTTCCGGCGTGGCGCCGCAGCTGCCGTACAGCGATTCCGAGAGCCCCGTACAGACCGAGCGCGATGGCCCTGCGCTGATTGAAGGCACCACCTCGCTGGGCTTCTACAAGGCCGGCAGCGATCAAGACGTGCGGGTGCAGACCGCCAAGGCCCTGGTGGCCGAAAAGCGCTACCTGAGCGCGGCAATCGAGTTGAAGGGCGCTGCGGGTCGCACGCCGATCGACGACATGCCCAGGGACTTTCAGTGGCTGATGGGCGACGCCTATCTGGGCTTCTCGATCCTTGAGGCCCGGCAGCTTTACCGGCTGGCCGGCGTGGGCCGCAATGACAGCATGCAGTACGTCCGTTCCCAGATGCTGGTGGCCGACCAGGACTTCCGCCGCGGGCGCTACGACTCGGCGCTGCGCACCCTGAACACGCTGCGCGACAGCCTTCCGGAAGACGAGCTCAATGCCTGGAAGTATCAGGTCACCCGGGTCCTGCTGGCCAAGGGCCAGTACGGCGACGCCATCGAGATGCTCAAGGCGCTGTCCGAGGTCGATGACGGCGGGCGCCACGATCCCTTCGTGCAATACAACCTCGGGCTGGCGCTGATCAACGACGGTCGCGCTCTGGAAGGCCGCGACACCCTCGACCGCGTTGGCCGCATGACGGCCCGGACCGAGGAGGAGTATGCGATTCGAGACCGCGCCAATCTGGTGCTGGGCTGGAATTTCCTGCAGAACGAACAGGGCGGCACCGCCAAGGCGACGCTGCAACGCATCCGCGCCGAGGGCCCTTCATCCAGCCGCGCGCTGCTGGGCCTGGGTTGGGCCGAGCTGCAACCGCGGGGCGATCGCCAGATTCGCACCTCGACCCTCGATGACGAAACCGACCCCTACAACACCATGATGAGCCTGGGCGGCGTCCTGCGCCCCGGCTACATCGAAGACGGGGTTTTTCGCCGCTCGGGCTTTGCCATCTATTCCCGCGCCAAAATGGGCGAAGACGAAGAAGAGTCGCTGCAGCGGGCGCTTGCCGCATGGACCCAGCTCATGGGCCGCGACCCCATGGACCCGGCCGTGCAAGAGGCCTCGCTGGCCATTCCCTACACGCTGGACCGCATCGGCGCCCACACCCAGGCACTCGAATACTACGAGAAGGCGATCGACCTGCTGGAGCTCAACCGCCAGCGCCAACGTGCCGCCCAGCAGTCCATCGAAAGTGGCGTGATGCTCAACACCCTGGTGCTGCGCGACGCCAATGACGAGTCCAGTCGTGATTGGGAATTGCGCGACCTGCCCGACGTGCCTGAAACCTATTACCTGCAGTCGCTGCTGGCCTCCCACCGCTTTCAGGAAGGCTTGAAACATTATCGCGACCTGCGCCTGCTCAGCCGCACCGTTACCGGCTGGAAAGATCGCCTTGACGGCGTACTCGAACTGTACCGCCGCAACATCCGCGAACCCGTGGCCCCTGAGCTGCTGTTCGCCGCTGCGACGCTGGATCGCAAGCCCCCCAGGACGAAGATTGTGCTGCGCCTGAAGGCCGACCCCGACCTCGCGCCCCCCGGCCGCTATCAGCGGCCACCAGATTTCGCCGAGGGCGCCACCGTCAAATTGACGCCCGCCGCGCTTCCGGCGCAATTCAACGGCAGTTATGAACAGGCCATGCGCCTTCGCGAAGAAGCCACCGTGCTGGAACGACAGCTCGAACTTGCCGTGGCCGAACAGACGCTGGTGCTCAACGACATTGCCAAGAACGCACTCGCCGAGCAGCAGCTCACCATTGAGAAATACCTGGTCGAGGCCCGTTTCGCGCTGGCCCGCCTGTACGACCGCAAACGCAAGAGCCCGGCCCCGGCAGCCGAATCAAACGATGAGGCGCGCTGAGCACATGGCAACCCGCTGGCTGAACCACACCTCTGCGCTGCTTGCGGCCCTGGCGCTGACGGGCTGCGCCACCCGGGGCATCGATCCCGGGCCCAGCGTGGGTGACGTGATGAAGGGTCAAACCGCACCCGACCCCGATGTATTGCCCATCATCAAGTCAGAGCCGATTGCCAGCGACCCGCAGCGCGCCATCGACAACTACCGCGAGTTGCTGAAACTGGAGTCTGATCGGCTGACGCGCGAGGAATCCGAGCGTCGCCTTGCCGACCTTCAGGTGCGCATGGCCGATGCCGAGGGCGCCACCGAGGCGGCGGCCGAAACCATGGCCGAATCGATTGCGCTGTACGAAAAGCTGCTGAAAGAAAATCCGGACTCGCCTGACAACGACCGCATCTACTATCAGTTGGCGCGCGCCCATCAGAATCTGGGCAACACGCCGCAGGCCATTGAGGTACTTGCCAAGCTGACGGCCAGGCACCCCGAGAGCGACCTGCTGGGCGATGCCCGTTTTCGGCGTGCTGAGCTGCTGTTTTTCGAATCCCGCTACGTCGAGGCCGAGGCCGAGTACGCCGAGGTCATGGCGCTGGCCGATGCCACCCCGTTCTTCGACGTTGCCCAGTACAAGCTGGGCTGGTCCCGGTATCGCCAGTCGCGCTATGACGCCGCCGTGGACGTGTTCATCGAAATTCTGGAACGCGAACTGCCGCCCGGCGAAGCCTATGACCTCGAAACGGCGCTGGCCGGCCTCGACAGCCGCAAGGTCGACTACACCCGCGATTCAATACGCGTCATCGGGCTGGCCTTCACCCAGCTCGGCGGCGGTGACGCGGCCAATGAATATTTCGCGCGCCAGGGAGATCCGCGATTCTTTCCGTTGCTCTATGCCGCGCTTGGCGACCAGTTGCTGGAGCGGAAGCGTTACACCGACGCGGCCGATGCCAGCGCCGCCTTCATCGAGCGTCATCGTCAACATCCGCTCGCACCCGACTTCCAGGAGCGCGTCATTGCCGCGCACGAGGCGGGTGGATTCAGTGACCTCGTGGTCCGCGAGAAGCAGCGCTACGCCGAAACCTACGACCCCGACGCGCCCTACTGGGCCGGTCGCGCCCCCACCCCGGAGGTGCTGACCGCGCTTCGAGGGCACCTGGGCGATCTGTCCGCGCACTTTTACGCCAGTGGCCAGCGTCCCGCCGACGACACCACCCAGCCGGGCGCCAAGACGGCCGATTTCATGACGGCGGCCGGCTACTACCGGCGCATCATCGAGGTCTATCCCCGCGACGAGAAGGTCGCCGAGATGAACTTCCTGCTGGGCGAATCGCTGTTCAATGGCGGCGAGCCGCTCAACGCCGCGCGCGAGTACGAACGCACCGCCTACGACTACCCCGCGCACGAACGCTCGGCCGAAGCCGGTCATGCCGCCGTGCTGGCCTATCAGCGGCATGCCGAAACGCAGCCTGCCGCCGCCCGGCCCGCCGCCCTGGAGCTCGCCATCACCGGCGCGCTGCGCTTCGCCGATGCCTTTCCCAACCACGGCGAAGCGCTGCGGGTCACCACCCGGGCGGCCGAAGACCTGTACGAGTTGCAGCGCTACGACCAGGCCATCGAGGTTGCGCAGCGCGTCATCACCCACCCGGGGAAGGCCGACGAAAACTTGATGGGCAGTGCGTGGGCGGTCGCCGCCGACAGCCACTACGCACTCAAGCAGTACCCGGAGGCCGAGAAGGGCTTTGTCGCATCGCTGAACCTCATGTCCAAGGGCGCTGAAGAACGGCCGGAAACGGTCGAGAAGCTGGCGGCCAGCGTCTACAAACAGGGCGAAATTGCCCGCGAAGGCGGTGAGCTGCGACAAGCGGTGTTCCACTTCCTGCGGGTCAAAACCATCGCACCCACCGCCAGCATCGTCGCCACGGCCGATTTCGATGGCGCCTCGACCCTGTTTGAACTCGAAGACTGGCCACAAACCGCCCAGGTGCTTGAGGCCTACCGCAGCAATCATCCCGACAGCCCGCGCATCGCCGACGCCGACAAGATGCTCGCCCTCGCCTATCAGCGCGACGAAAAGCCCTACGAGGCGGCGACGGTCTACGCCCGCGTTGCCGACCGTACCGGCGAAGCGCCCGACATTCGGCAGGAGTCGGCCTGGCTGGCGGCCACGCTGTTCGACGCGTCCGGTCGTGATCCCGCCGCCGCCGGCCAAGCCTATGAACGCTATGTCACCGCCTACCCCCGGCCGGTCGATCGCGCAATGGTGGCGCGCAGCCGTCTGGTCGAGATGGCCGGCAGTGACCCGGCGCGCCGCAGCCGTTGGCTGAGGGACATCGTGGCGGCTGACGCCAGCGCCGGTGCCGAACGTACCGACGCGACGCGCCTGCTGGCCGCCGAGTCATCGCTGGCTTTGGGTCGGGCGCTGGCCCAGAAAACCGCTGCCATGCGCATCACCCTGCCCTTGAATGAGTCATTGACGGCACGCCGCAAGGCCATGGAAGAAACCGTCGCCATGCTCAACCAGGCCGCGGCCTTCGGCTTCACCGAAGTCACCACCGAGGCCACGCAGCAGCTCGGCGTGGTCTATCTCAACTTCGCAGCGGCGTTGAACGCCTCCGAGCGACCCGGCAATCTGGACGCGCTGGCGCTGGAACAGTACGAATTGCTGCTGGAGGAGCAGGCCTTCCCGTTCGAGGAGCGCGCCATCGAAACCTTTGAAACCAATCTCAAGCGCATTCCCCAGGGCATTTATGACGATGCCATCCGCAACAGCTACCGCGAACTGGTGAAGATCGCGCCGGCCATCTACGGCCGCAACGAACGGGGGATTTCGATCTATGAACCCTTCCAGTAAGCCCCGCCTGGCCGCACTGGCGGCGCTGATGTCGGCGCTGGTGCTGGCCGGCTGCGCCGCTCCGGGCGCACGCCCGGATGCAGGCGACGACCCGGACGCGCCCGAAGAAAGTGTGATCGGCGACGCCGGTCAATCGGTGGAAGCGCGCTATCTCGAAGCGCTCGATCTGATGAAGCGCAATCAGTTCGATGACGCCCAGGCCGCCTTCGAGGCGCTGGCGCAGGAGGCTCCCGAGGCTTCCGGCCCGCCCACCAACCTGGGCATTCTGCATCTGCGCGCCAAGCGTCTTCCGCAGGCCAGGGCGGCGCTGCAACAGGCGGTGCAGATCAATCCCAAGAACGCCGTGGCCTGGCATGAGCTGGGGCGTACCGAACGCCAGCTCAACAACCCGGCGGGCGCACGCGACGCCTATCTGAAGGCCCTGGCGCTGGATGATCAGCTGGCCGAAGCGCACCTCAACCTTGGCCTGGTGCTCGATCAGCCGCTCAATGATGTCGAGGGCGCGCTGACCCACTACCGCCGCTATCTGGCGCTCACCGGCAGCGAGGATCTTCGCGTCCTGGTCTGGATTGCCGAGCTGGAACGCAAGGCCGCGCCCGACACCGCTGGCCAGAACGAGGGGCCGACCCCATGACGCACATTCATCGACCCCTGCGTGCGGGCGTGCTGGGCGCCCTGCTGATCGGCATCACCGGTCTGGCATCTGCCCAAGACGAGGGCCCGGCGGTGCAGACCTCCAATGTCGGGGCCGAGCAACCGGCGCCGCCCGCCGCTGCCGCTGCCGAGGGCGAAGGTTCGGGGACGGTGATCATCGGCGATCGCGAATCGCCGATCGGCCTGTACATCATGCCGTGGCGTGACAGCAGTGCCGCCGCCGACATGGATCGCCCCGCCAGGCTCGTGAAGGCCAGCCTGCTGCCCATCGACCGCCCGGTTTTTTTGCGAGAGCTCCAGTACCATCGCGCGCTGACCGGCGCTTTGGCGGAACGTAACCAGGTCACGCCCGACGTCCCCCTCAACACCCCTTGAAATCCAACGTGACGGACCGCCCGTCATGCATCCAGAACAGCCCCGAGAGTCAATTTTCATGGACGTATTCGCCACAATCATCAACTTCTTCCAGCAGGGCGGGCCCTTCATGTTCCCGCTGCTCATCATCATGGTCATCGGCATGGCCATTGCGCTGGAGCGATTCCTGTATCTGCGCCGCGCACGCCGCGAGAACCGCCGCCTGTGGGAGCAGTTGCTGCCCATGCTCAACCAGGGCGACTACGAAGGCGCCGAGCGCGCCGCCACCCATTCTGAAACCGCCATTGGCCGCGTTCTGGGCTATGGCCTGGCCCGCTCCAAGTCGGCGTCGAGCCGTGCCGACGTCGAAATGGCGATGGAAGAATCACTGATGGAAGTGACGCCGCTGCTGGAACGCCGCACCCACTACCTCGCCACCTTCGCCAACATCGCGACGCTGATGGGGCTGCTGGGCACCATCATCGGTCTGATCAAGGGCTTCACCGCCGTGGCCAACGTCAACCCGGCTGAAAAGGCTGACCTGCTCTCGGCGTCGATTTCAGTGGCCATGAACACCACCGCCTTCGGCCTGATGGTGGCCATTCCGCTGCTGCTGTTGCACGCGGTGCTGCAGTCCAATGCCAATGAGCTGGTCGAGAACGTCGAAATGGCCGCGATCAAATTCCTGAACAGTTTCGGGTTCAAAAGCTAAATGATTGGACGCTTGCGAAAGGCCCGTCGGGTCGACGCAGAAGAGCTCAACATCACGGCCTTCATGAATTTGATGGTCGTGTTGGTCCCCTTTCTGCTGATCACCGCTGTCTTCACCCAGATGGCGGTGAAGCAGCTCAACCTGCCCGACAACTCGGAATCCCAGCCGCTGGACGAGGAGCGTCGCAGCCTGACGCTGTTCGTGCGTGAAGAGACGCTGACGCTCGAAGACAAGTCAGGCTCGGTCCGTAACTGGCCCCGCATTGGCGACCGCTTCCCCTTCGACGCGGTCAACACGGCCTTGGCCGAAATCAAGAACGCAGAGCCCGGTGAAGACAGCATCACCCTGATGATCGAACCCGGTGTGCCTTACCAGACCGTCATCGCTGCAATGGACGCGGTGCACTACCTGCCTGCGGCACGCGACGGAATTCTCGTCGACATGTTCCCGCGCATTTCGGTCGGTGAAGCCACGCCGCTGGAGCAGGCGCCATGATCCGCAGTGCTTCGATACGCTCGCAGCGTGTCGCTCGCCGCGCGCACAACACGCGCCGGGTACCGGGGTTGAACCTGGTGTCGCTGATGGACATCTTCACCATTCTGGTGTTCTTCCTGATGGTGAACAGCGCCCAGATTGAAGTGCTGCCCAACGCCAAGGCCATGACGCTGCCCAATTCGGTGAGCACCGAAAAGCCGTCTGAACACATCCTTCTGATGCTGTCACGCGAAGACCTGCAGTTGAACGGTCGCGTCATCATGCGGCTGGAGGAAGCGGCCAACAGTGCGGGGGCCGTGATCGAGCCCCTGAAGACCGCCCTGCTGACCGCCCCGCTGCAGCCGGTGGAAGGCGGCGAGCCCGGTCAGGTGTCGCGTGGCGAAGTCAACATCATGGCCGACAAGGACATCCCGTTTCAGCTGATTCGCCGGGTGATGGCCACCTGCACCGACGCCAATTTCTCGCGCATCTCGCTGGCCGTGATCACCCAGTCACCGGGGGCGTCGGAATGAGCGCTGAGGTGATCCGCTGGCAAAGCTGGGAACTGGCCGAAGACGCGGACCGCAAGTTCCGCCGTCTGCTGCTCGCCATGGCCCTGCCGGTCGTGGCCTTCATGCTGATTCTGCCGTTCATCAACCTGGTCGGGCTGACGCCTGGCGGCGGCACCCTGGCCGGAGAGCGCTATGTCGAGCTGATCAGCGAGCGCGAAGACGTGCCGGTCGCCGAAAAGATCGAAGAAGCCGCGCCCGCCGAGAAAGATGAGCCCGATCCGATCGAGCCCGAGGCCGAGCCGGCGGCCGAACCGGAACCGGAGCCGGTGAAAGAGGTTGTGGCACCGCAGCCGACGCGCGCACCGAAACCGGTGCCCACCGTGGACCCGGCCATCGCCCAGCGTCAGGCTGAGGCCCGCGCCCAGGAAGACGCCCGCCGTCGTGCCCAAGAGGCGGCAGCGGCATTCGACCAACTGTCACCCCTGCGTGACAGCACCTTGACCGGTATCGACCCCTCGCAACCCCTCACCTCATCGACCGTGGTGGGCTCGCGAGGCGGCAGCGGCGCGGGGTCAGGCACCGCGGCAGACCCCAATCGGGTGGCCGATTCGGCCCAGACCCGCAGCAGCGGCATCACCTCGCCAGGCGCCGGCCAGACGCGCCGCACCAACGCCGGCACCGGCCTGGGCTCGCGCAACACCACGCAGCTGGAAAGCCCGGTGGGCTTTGGCGAAGACCGGACGCGCCCGGGTGAAAGCGGGGATGCCGTGGTGTCAGGCCGCAGCCTGCAAGAGATCCAGCTGGTGTTCGACCGCAACAAGGGCGCCATCACGGCCATCGTCAACCGCGCGCTTCGCACCAATCCCGACCTGCGCGGCAAGATCGTGATCAGCTTCGTCATCAACCCCGATGGCAGCATCAGCAACCTGCAGCTGGTCAGCAGCGAATTGGGCGATGCCGAAGTGGATCGCCAACTGATGACCCGCATCCAGTTGATCAATTTCGGGGCCAAGGCCGTTCCGGCGTTCCCGGTGCGCAACTACCCCATCGTCCTGTTATAAGCGCGCCGCACAGACGGGCGGCGCCATCACAACAATCCAATCTAAGGAGAGGCCGTATGGGTTTTCTCAACGGTAAAAAAGCGCTGATCACCGGTGTGGCCAGTGATCGATCTATTGCCGTGGGCATTGCCGAAGCCTTTGCCCGGGAAGGTGCCGAACTGGCGTTCACCTACCAGGGTGATCGGCTGAAAGGCCGGGTGGAAGACGTCGCCGCCCGCTGCAACGACAGCAAGCTGGTGCTGCCGCTGGATGTCACCGATGACGCACAGATTGCCAACGTCATGCAGGAAGTCGAGCAGCAGTGGGGCGGCATCGATATCGTCATCCACGCCATCGGCTTCGCGCCGCGCGAGCAATTGCAGGGGCGTTACCTTGACGCGGTGACGCGTGAAGGCTTTGCGATCTCGCACGATATTTCGGCCTATTCGTTTGCGGCGCTCGGCAAGGCGGCGCGGCCCCTGATGCAGGGGCGCAATGCGGCTTTGCTCACCCTCACCTATCTGGGCGCCGTGCGGGCCGTGCCCATGTACAACGTCATGGGGCCGGCCAAGGCCAGCCTTGAGGCCAATGTGCGGTTCATGGCTGCAGACCTGGGGAGCGAAGGCATCCGCGTCAACGGCATTTCGGCCGGGCCGATCAAGACCCTTGCGGCCGCCGGCATCAGCGGGTTCCGCAACATGCTGGCCAGTGCGGCGACCGCCAGCCCGCTGAAACGCAACGTCACCATTGAAGATGTCGGCAACACCGCCGCCTTCCTGTGCTCCGACCTCGCTGCCGGCATCACCGGCGAGATCATCTACGTCGACGCCGGCTACCGCATCATGGGCATGCAATTCCCGGAAGAAGGCTGATCCACCGGCCGCGTGGCGCCCTGCATCAGACCGGGGCGTCTGAACCGGGTGCCACGGCGACCTTGGCCGCCGTGGCACCGGACAGCACCTGCTCGCCCTCCAGGTGCGCCATCAGCACGGCGCCCACGGTGTCCCCGAACACGTTCACTGCGGTGCGCGCCATGTCGAGCACACGATCCACGGCCAGAATCAGCCCTACGCCCTCCAGCGGCAGACCGACCGCCGTCAGGATGATGGCGATGGCCACCAGACTGGCCGATGGGATGCCAGCGACGCCAATCGAGGTGAGCAAGGCCAGGGCCACCACGGTGAACTGCGTGAGAACACTCAGCTCCAAGCCATAAGCCTGGGCGATGAACAGCGCCGCGGCACATTCATACAGGGCCGTGCCGTTCATGTTGACCGTGGTGCCCAGCGGCATCACGAATCCTGAGACCTTTGCCGACACGCCCGCCTCCGACTGCAGTCGTTGCAGGGAAACCGGCAAGGTGGCCGCCGAGCTGCTGGTCGAAAACGCCGTCAGCAGCGCCGGCCCCACCGCCTTGAAATGGCGCAGCGGCGACAGCCCAAAGCTGCGCAAGATCAGCGGCAGCCAGACCAGCATCTGGATCAGCAGCGCGGCAACGACCACGCCAAAGAACAGCGCCAATGGCAGCAGCGCGTCGAGCCCGGTCTGCGCCACCGTCTGGCTGACCAGGGCAAAGACCCCCAGCGGAGCGAACCACATGATCAGTCCGGTCAACCGGATCATGACCTCGTAAATGCCCTGCCAGAAGCGCTGCTGCGACTGCATCAACCCATCAGGCAGGCGCGCGGCAAAGTAGCCGAACAGAATCGAGAAGAAAATCAGCCCCAGCATGTCGGCCTTGGCGGCCGCTTCGAAAACATTGACCGGGATCATGCGCACCAGAATGTCCAGCAGATCCCCCTGGCCGCGATCGGCGACGCTAGCGGTGACCCGCGCGGTGTCTGCCGACAGACCCAGCCGCTCCCCTGCGGGCACGCCATCGATGATGCCGGGCGACACCAGGTTGACCAGCACCAGCGCCGTGGCCACCGAGATCAAGGTGGTGGCGAGGAAATAGACCACCGTGCGCCCGCCCAGCCGCGCCAGGCCGGCGCCATTGCCGATGCCCAGCAGCGCACAGATCATGGCCGACACGATCAGCGGCACGATCAGCATGCGCAGCGCGTTGAGGAACATGGTGCCGAGCATGTCCATCGTGCGGATGAACAGCGGAACGTCGCCGAGCAGCGAACCCGCAACGAAAGCCGCGACCAGCGCGATCAGGATCTGCCAATGAAGTTTCATGGGCTGAGCCTATCAGGCACGCCGCCGCCGTTGCGCACCCACGGCATCAAACGATCGCCCACGAATACCGAGGGCGCCGGTGCCCGCCGGCGTGCGATCCAGAGGGTGACGGGGCCTGGCAAGGCTCACGCCTACGGCGCAGATTCGTCGCCCGTCAGCGAGCGACGCTGCTTCACCGGCACCGCGTCGCGCATGATCGCCTGGTAGGCCTCGAACTCACGACCGGCGAGCATCTGCGTGATGCGGTCGCGGGCGGCGACGCGATCGACTTCGCTCACCGCGGCCTGCTGCACCCCTGAGAACGCGATCACGGCCGCATCGCCATCGTCGCGCATGACGACGCTCAAGGTGGGTGCGGCGGCATCGTCCGCCGGCTTCGGCAGCGCGAACAACCGGGCAAGCACGGCAGGGTCGACATTGGCGCTGTCACGCCCCACCGGGCCGATGACGCGGTAGGTCAGCCCGTGCTTTTCAGCCAACGTCGCCAAGCCTTCTGACGAGGGCGCGGCGGCCGCCTCTTCCTTGATCTGTTCCGCCAGGGCCAGTGCCTGAACGCGCGCACCCTCCTGCTTCAAGGCTTGGCGAATGTCATCGACGACCGTGTCCAGTGCCATCAACGAGGGGGCTTCGTAGTCCGCCTTGCGCACCACGACCACCCGGCCGTCCGACAGGGCGATGGGGCGGCTGTTCTCATTGGCATCGATCAACTCGGGCGTGAAGGCGACATTGAGAATGCCGCGCTCGGCCAGCAACCCGGCGCCGCCGTCGCGGGTGAACCAGTCGGTCTGCTGCACTTCAAGATCCAGCGCCTCGGCCACCGGCTGAAGCGAATTGGCGTTCTCGAACGTCAGTTGGTCGAGTTGCTCCTGCCGATCCTGCATGCGCAGCGCGCGCTCTCGCTCGCGGTAACGCGTCAACAATTGTTCGCGCACACCATCGTCTTCCAGGGTCAAAACCTGCTCGGGCTTGACCTCGTCGGCACGGATAAGGTGCACGCCAAATTCGGTGACGACCGGCTCACTCACCTCGCCCTCGTCCAGGGCGAACAGTGCCGCTTCAAAGTCGGCGGCCATCTGGCCCTTTTCGATCCAGCCGAGGTCACCGCCCTGATCCTTGGAGCCGGTATCGGACGAAAACTCGGCGGCAAGCGCCGCAAAGTCAGCGCCGTCCGCAATCCGCGCCCGCAATTCAGCCGCCTTGTCACGCGCGGCATCCTTGTCGGCATCCAGGGGAATCAGGATGTGACGTGCACGGCGCTTTTCGCCGGTGACAAACCGCGCCTTCTCGGCCTCGTACAGGGCCTCAAGTACCGACGGCTCGGGATCGGGGACTTCCGCCAACTGCGCGGGATCGAGCATCACGTAGTCCAGACGCACACGCTCGGGCTTCTGGTACTGCGCCTGATTCTGCTCGTAACGGGCGTTGATTTCGGCTTCGGTGGGCTCGATGGACGCGACGAACGGCGCCGAGGGCACCACCAGAGTGCTCAGCGAACGCTGCTGCTGCTGAAGGCGAATGCGATTGTCGAGCAGCGCGTCGGGGACCACCGCACTTTCGAGCACGCCCGAGCGCATCTGGTCGATGGCCAAGGCGTTGCGCAACTGGGATTCAAAGTACTCCGGATCAATGCCCTGACCGGCCAGCACATCGCGGTAAGCCTCGGCCGAGAAGCGACCGTCGCGCTGAAAGGCCGGCAGGCCGCGCAGGTACTCCATCACTTCGGCATCGCTGCCGCGATAACCCTGCTCGCGCGCATATTGCAGCAGCAGGGCCTCGTTGCTCATGTCCTGCAACACCGCCGCGCGAAACTCGGCGGTGTTGATCATGTCGGGCCGGAAGCTGTCGCCCATCATCTGCTGCAACTGCCGGAATCGTTGATCAAACGCAGCCCGGAACTGCGATTCGGTGATTTCGGTGTCCCCCACTTCAACCAGCACCGGATCACTGTTGCCCATGCGGAACGACTCAATGCCGACAAACGCGAACGGCACCGCGATCAAGCCCACGACAAACCACAAGACCCAGCCGGAAAGGCTGTCACGAATTGACTGAAGCATCTAAGGGAACGTCCTTGGCAGCGCCGTCTTGCAGCGGCGGTTGGCGAATCGTGAAGTATAGCCGCCGCCACTCGATCACCGGGGCAACGGAACTGGCAGACCGAAAAAAACCACCGTGTCGGTGGTTGCGTGCCAGAAATCCATCATGAATGCGTCTGAAAGGCACCACGGAACTCGTCAACCCGATTCCGTAACGCATTGATTCAATGGTGGGCTGCCCCAGACTCGAACTGGGAACCTACTGATTAAGAGTCAGCTGCTCTACCAATTGAGCTAGCAGCCCGCATCATTAAATCGACAAAGGGAGTGGGGTGACCGACGGGGCTCGAACCCGCGACAACCAGAATCACAATCTGGGACTCTACCAACTGAGCTACGGCCACCACCGAGGGCGCGATTGTAGCCAAATCGTCACCGCCGCGCACGCCTGATTCGGCTTGGATGAAGGATCGGCCGCGCCCCGCGTTGAAGCGCGTCCACACGGCCGCGATTCAGAGGCCCAGAACCTCCAGCGGACCGCTGCCCTGGCGCAGAATCTCGGGCGCAGCGCCGGTCAGATCCACCACGGTCGTGGGCAGCACGCCGCAATGGCCGCTGGTCAGCACCCAGTCGACCTCGCGGGTGAGTTGTTCGCGCCAGTCTTCCGGGTCGTCCACCGGCTGATCTTCACCGGGAAATTGCAGCGTGCAGGAAATCAACGGTTCATCGAGCGCGTCCAGCAACGCGCGCGCCACCGGATGCGTGGGCACGCGAATGCCGATGGTCTTGCGCCGTTCGTGGGCAATCCGCTTTGGCAACTCCTTGCTTGCGTCCAAGACGAAGGTGTAGGCCCCGGGCGTTGCGCTTTTCAGCAGCCGGAACTGGGTGTTGTCGACCCTTGCATAGCGGGCAATCTCCGACAGGTCACGACACATCAGGGTGAACTGGTGATGTTTGTCGAAGTTGCGGATGCGGCGCAGTCGATCGGCCGCCGCACGGTCATCCAGATGACAGCCCAGGGAATAGCCGGACTCGGTGGGATAGGCGATGACCGCCCCGCCCCGCACCGCGTCGACCACTTGCCCGATGAGACGGGCTTGCGGATTTTCGGGGTGCAGGTCGACCCAGCGCGCGGCCATCAGACCGTGATGCCGTCAGGCGGCGGCATGTGGGCGGGAATGAACAGATCATCGGCCAGCGGCCCCGACCCGGGCTTGACCCGGTAGGCCGAAAAATCGGTGACGCCATCGGCCGCCAGAACCCGATCGTCAATGCAGTGCTGACCGGTGAATTCCCGACTGTCGCGCGTGAGGATCACGTGCGCCGCATCGGCCATGATCTCGGGTGTGCGCGATTGGTCGATGAGCTGTCCGGCGCCGGGAATGGCCTGCAAGGCGGCGGTGGCAATCATGGTGCGCGGCCACAAGGTGTTGAAGGCGATGCCGTCGCCTTTGAACTCGGTGGCCATGGCCATCGCGTACAGGCTCATGGCGTACTTGGCGAGGGTGTAGGCGGCGTGGGGCGCGAAGAAGGCCGGATTCAGATCCAGTGGCGGCGACAGGTTGAGCACGTGCGCGTTGTCCGCCTTCTTCAGAAAGGGGATGCAGGCGCGCGACATGAAGAACGTTCCGCGGGCATTGATGCCGTGCATCAGGTCGTACCGCTTGGGCTCGGTGTCGAGCGTGCCGGTCAGGCTGATGGCGCTGGCGTTGTTGACCAACACGTCGATGCCGCCGAAGGTTTCGACGGTTTTGGCCACCGCAGCCTCGATCTGCTCGGTGTCGCGAATGTCACAGGCCAGCGGCAGCGCCCGCCCGCCCGCGGCCTCGATGGCCTGCGCGGCGCTGTAGATGGTGCCGGGCAGCTTGGGGTGCGCTTCCACGGTCTTGGCCAGCACCGCAATGTTGGCGCCATCTCGCGCTGCACGCAGTGCAATGGCCAGGCCAATGCCGCGCGAGGCGCCGCTGATGACCAGAGTCTTGCCGGAAAGGGAACGTTTCATGGGCTTGCCTCAGCTTAAGCCGCACCGAATGGGTTGTGCAGAATGATGGTGTGGTCACGGTCAGGGCCGGTCGAGACGATGGCGATGGGCGTGCGCGTCACCGCCTCCAGCTTCTTGAGGTAGTTGCGCGCCTTCTCGGGCAACCGGTCGTAATTGTTGATGCCGTAGGTCGAGGTCCTCCACCCCGGCATCGACTCGTAGACCGCCTCGATGCGGGCGAAACCTTCGGCGCCGATGGGCGGCACTTCGACCGGCTGACCGTCGACGCGATAGCCCGTGCAGATGCGAATCTCGTCCAGCTCGTCCAGCACGTCCATCTTGGTCACGCACAATCCCGACACGCTGTTGTTGAAGATCGACCGCCGCGCCGCAATCGCGTCGAACCAGCCGCAGCGGCGCGGCCGCTTGGTGACCGTGCCGTACTCCATGCCCTTGTCGCGAATGTGCTGACCAATGTCGTTGTCAAGCTCGGTGGGGAATGGGCCGGACCCAACCCGCGTGGCGTAGGCCTTGACGATGCCCAGCACGTAATCGAGGTTGCGGGGGCCCACCCCGGTGCCGGTCGCCGCGCCACCGGCCGTGGTGTTCGACGAGGTCACATACGGGTAGGTGCCGTGATCGATGTCGAGCAAGGCGCCCTGCGCGCCTTCGAACAGCACATTGTCGCCGCGCTCCAGGTGTTGACGCAGGCGCTCGGTCACGTCGGCGACCATGGGCTTGATCAGCTCAGCCTGGGCCAGCAGGGTGTTCAGGGTTTCGTCGAAATCAACCGTGTCGGTGTGGAAATAATCCCGCAGCACGAAGTTGTGATACGCCAGCAACTCGCCCAGTTTGGCGGCCAGCAGATCGCGCGAGAACAGATCACCGACCCGCACGGCACGGCGTGCGATCTTGTCTTCGTAGGCGGGGCCGATGCCCTTGCCGGTGGTGCCGATCTTGGCTTCACCACGGGCCAGTTCACGCGCCACGTCGAGCTTCACGTGGGTGGGCAGCACCAGCGGCGCCGCCTCGGAGATGAACAGCCGGTCGCGCACGCTGGCGCCCGTGGCCTCGACCTTTTCGATTTCGCTCAGCAGAGCGCTGAGCGACAACACCACGCCGTTGCCGATCAGGCACGACACACCGGGGCGCATGATGCCGCTGGGAATCAGGTTCAGCGCCGTCTTGACGCCGTTGATGACCAGCGTGTGGCCGGCGTTGTGCCCGCCCTGGAAGCGCACCACGGCCTGGACACGATCGGTGAGCAGGTCCACGACCTTGCCCTTGCCCTCATCGCCCCACTGGGCGCCGATCACCACCACTGACTGACCCATAAAACCACTCCTTGAATTCTTGGTTGCGCAGGGCGCACGAGGCCCCCGCGGGCCTCACTCGTGAACGATCAGAACACTGGCCTGTGACGCTTTAGAGGCCCAGGCGCAGCAATTCGTTGATGTCGGCCGAAAAACCGGTCGCCGGCCGGTGCTCACCAAAGGCTGCACCGACGCCATCGTAACGCCCGCCGCGGGCAATCTCGCGGCCGTGATCCGCCACGAATGCGGCGAACACCAGGCCGGTCTTGTAGCGATAACCCCGCAGTTCGGCGAGGTCCACATGGATATCGGGCGGTGACGGCTGCGCCTGTATGGCCTCGCAGACCGCACGCAACTGGGCCAACGCCTGCTGCACCGTGTCGCCGGCCGCCGCCAGCCGTGAGGCGGCGGTGTCGAGTACGTCCAGGCCGCCATTGAGGTCCAGCAAATCGATCAGCAATTGGCGGACCGAAGCCTCCAGCCCCAGTGCCGACATCCATTGCCGCATGTCCGGACCCGACTTGCGCTGCACCAGCCGGAACAACTCGCCTTCATCGGCGGCGCTGAGGGCCAGGTGCTGCACCACGCCGCGGTACACGCCGACATGGCCAAGATCGAGTGCCACCGAGCTGACGCCGGCCAGCGCCAAGCTCTGCAGCATCAGGTTGATGGCTTCAATGTCGGCGCCAAGGCCCGGCTCGCCGAAGATCTCGCAGCCCACCTGACGTGGCGATCGCGACTGGCCCGGCTCCGGCGCGGTGGCCCGCAACACGGTGCCCAGATAGCAGAGCTTGACGATGTCTTGATGGGCGTAATGACGCGCCGCCACCCGCGCGGCCTGCGGCGTCATGTCGGCACGCAGGCCCAGCAGGCGGCCCGACTCCGGGTCGATCAGCTTGAACGTCTGTTGCTCCAAGTCTTCGGCCGAACCGGTCAACAGGCTGTCCAGATGCTCGACCAGCGGCGTCAGGATCAAGGCATACCCAGCCGCCCGGTAATGGTCGAGCAGCTTGCGCCGCAGGTCCTCAAGCGCCCAGGACGACGGCGCCAAGGTTTCGGCCATGCCTTCCGGCAACATCCACCGGGCCTGGCTCACAGGAAATTGAGCGCCAGCGCGCCCGCAGTGATGAACAAGAAACCCATGATTCTCAATGACCGCACGTTGAGTCCAGCGACTTGCAGCAACACCTCGCGCCAGCGGTGCGGGGCGATGAAGGGCATCACGCCCTCGATGATCAACACGAGCGCCAGCGCCCGCATCAGCTCAGCCCAGTCCACCGCGCCGCCGCGCCGCCGCCGCTATCGGGAGGAGGGATTGAAGTGCTGGAAGAATTTGCCCTTGGGCTCCAGAACCAGCACGTCATCCTTGCTGTTGAAACTGTCGCGATAAATGTTGATCGACCGGTAGAACTCGTAGAACGCCGGATCGGCACCAAACGCCTTGGCATAGACCTCAGCCGCCTTGGCATCGCCCTCGCCGCGCAGCGTTTCGGCTTCACGATAGGCTTCGGCCAACAGCACCTGTGCTTCGCGGTCCACATCCGCACGAATGCGCTCACCTTCTTCCGCACCACGGGCCCGCAGGTCAGAGGCCACCCGCAAACGCTCGGCACGCATGCGGTCAAACACCGATTCACTGACGCCCCGCGGCAGATCGATGCGCTTGACGCGCACGTCGGCCAACTCGATGCCCAACTCGACGAGATTGTTGCTGGCCTGCTTGATCACCGTGTTGGTGATGCTGTCGCGCTCATCCGACACCGCCTGCTGAATGGTCAGCGAGCCAAACTGGTCACGCAGGCCGCGGTTGACGATGGACGAGAGCCGGTCGGCGGCGACCAATTGCTGGCCCCCCGTGGCACGAATGAAGGCCTGGGTATCGGCAATGCGCCACAGAATGTAGTAATCGACATCCACATTTTTCTTTTCGGATGTCAGGAAGCTCTCGGTGCCGCTGTCGAGAATCAGCAGGCGGCGATCGAATTTGCGCACTTCCTGAATGAAGGGAATCTTCAGATGCAGGCCCGGCGGATAGTCGGCGCCCTTGAATTCGCCCAACTGGATCAGCACGGCACGTTCACGCTGGTCCACCACGAAAAAGGCGTTGGAGATGGTCAGCAACAGGACCAGCGCAATGGCCAGCCAAACAATCGGATTTTTCATGATCAACGGCTCCGGTCGCGCGAGGCGCGGTTGGGATCTTGCGGCGAGGCGCCGCCCCTGGGCGCGGCTGCGGGATCACCGCCGCCCGAGCCACTGCGATCGCCACGCGCATCGCCGCCGGCCATGCCACCGCGAAGCTGATCCAGCGGCAAGACCATCAGCGGCGCGTTGGAGTCGACATCGATGATGACCTTGGTCGTACTTCCGAAAACCTCGCTCATCACATCCAGGTACAGGCGTTCACGGGTGATCGCCGGCGCCTGCTTGTATTCGGTCAGCAGCGCGCCGAAGCGTGACGCATCACCTTCGGCGCGGGCCACGGCCTGTTCGCTGTAACCGCGCGCTTCTTCAACCAGACGTGCTGCCGCACCGCGGGCACGCGGCAGGCGATCGTTGGCATAGGCCTGGGCTTCATTGACCAGACGAACCTGGTCTTCCCTGGCCTTGATGGCATCTTCAAACGCGCTCTGCACCGGCGCCGGAGGCCGTGCCGCCCGCAGGTTGACCTCGGTGATGAACAGGCCCGTGCCGTAGCTGTCGAGCGTCTGCTGCAGCAGCAACTTGGTGCGTTCCGCAACCTCCTGCCGGCCTTCGGTGATGATGAAATCCATCGTCGAGGTGCCCACCACCTCGCGCACTGCCGATTGCGTGGACTGGCGCAGCGCGCGATCCGGCTCAGCCACTGAAAAGAGGAATTTCTCGACGTCGGAGAGGCGGTACTGCACCGTCAACTCCACATCCACGATGTTTTCGTCCTGGGTCAGCATGGTGGAATTCTCGGCCACCGAGCGAACGCCGGTGACGTTGATCACTTCCACGGTGTCGACCGGCCACGGCACATGCCAGCGCAGGCCCGGCTCATTGGTCTGAATATGCTGACCAAATCGCAACACCACGCCGCGCTGCTGTTCATCGACCACATAGAAGCCGGACAGGCCCCAGAGCACGACCAGCGCGCCGACCAGCAACAACACCAGGCCGCGGGGAATGCCGCCGCCCCCGCCCGACGACGGCAAGCCGGTGCCATTGCCCTTGCCGCCCCCCAAGGACTGCTTGAAGCGCTTGAACAGCGCGTCAAGATCGGGAGGCTTGCCCCCGCCGCCGCCTTTTTTGGGGCCCTGATTCCAAGGGTCCTTGTTGGGGCCGGGTTCATTCCAAGCCATAGTGATGCTGTCCTTCAGGTTGGTGGCCCAGGCGAATGCCGGGGCTGAGAATGCTGTCGCGGCCGCCCGAAACGGCGACACGCGAACTCATGATTTTACGTTGTCCGCTTCCCACGCCTCAACCGGACCTGGATCTGGCGGCGGGTCGATGCCCGCGGCCACGCACAGACCGCGCAGGCGTTCGAACGGCATTTCAACGTCGATTTCCAGATCGCCGGTTTCGAGCAGGCGCTCGGCCCGAACCGATCGATGGGCGAACAACTGTGCCCGAAGTCGTCCCGCCCTGCTGGGAATTCGCAAGGTGTAGGTGCCAAGGTCACGCTCGGCGAGACGTTCGGCCAGCACCTCGCGCAGCGTGTCCAGGCCCTCGCCGGTCAGGGCCGACACCCAGACCCGCTGCGCCACGCCGGCATCATCGCGCTCGACACGCGGCGACTCGCCTTCGCGCTGGTCGATCTTGTTGAAGACCAGCAGGCGCGGCACCGCCTCGGCTTCAATTTCGTCGATGACCGCCACCACCTGCTCGATGCGCGCGGCGCGCTCGGGGTCTGCCGCGTCCACCACATGCACCAGCAGATCGGCGTTGCGGGCCTCCTCCAGCGTGGCGCGGAAGGCGGCGATCAGATCGTGCGGCAGATCACGAATGAACCCTACGGTGTCGGCCAGCACGGCATGTTCCAGGCCCGGCAGTTCCACGCGTCGCACGGTGGTGTCCAGGGTGGCGAAGAGTTGCCTTGAGGCAAACACCTGCTGGTGTGTCAGCGCATTGAACAGCGTCGACTTGCCGGCATTGGTGTAGCCCACCAGCGACGCGATGGGAATTTCGTTGCGCGTCCGGGCCTGGCGGTTCTGGGCGCGGCGGGCGCGAACGCCCTCGAGGTGCCGCTTGAGCGTGGCAATGCGGTCACGCAGCATGCGGCGGTCGAGCTCCAGCTGGGTTTCACCCGGCCCGGTCAGGCCAATGCCGCCGCCGCGCTGGCGCTCAAGGTGGGTCCAGCCGCGGATCAGTCGGGTCGACATGTGCTGCAACTGCGCCAACTCGACCTGCAGCTTGCCCTCGTGGGTGCGGGCGCGCTGGGCAAAGATGTCGAGGATCAGCCCCGAACGGCCGACCACACGGCACTTCACGCAACGCTCGAGGTTGCGCTCCTGGCTGGGCGACAGCGGGTGGTTGACGATCACCAGTTCGGCGCACTGCGCCTGAACGCTCTCGGCAATTTCTTCGGCCTTGCCGGTGCCGACGAACAGCCCGGCATCAGGCTGACGCCGGCTGCCGCCGATCACCGACAACACCTCGGCGCCGGCGGCCCGGGCCAGTTCTATGAACTCAAGACGGTCTGCCTCGTAATCGCCACCCGGCAGGTCGAGATGCACCAGAACCGCTTGCTGTCCGGCTTTGGGGCGCTCAAACATGCAAGCGATGTGAACTCGGGATGATCAAGCTGCCGGTGCGCCCTGGTCGTCTGCGGTGGCCGCGTCGGCTTCCGGGTCGTAGAGACGGACCGGACGCGACGGCACCACCGTCGAAATGGCGTGCTTGTAGACCATCTGGCTGACGGTGTTCTTCAGCAGCACCACAAATGAGTCAAATGACTCGATCTGGCCTTGCAGCTTGATGCCGTTGACCAGATAAATGGACACTGGAATGCGTTCTTTACGGAGCACATTGAGAAATGGTTCTTGCAGTGTGTGAACCTTCGACATGCGGCGACCCCTGTTTTCGTGATTGTTGTCTTGCGCAACTCTGCCACCCGAGGGTAGGCCGGCAGTGTACACCGGCCTCCTTGTTTTCGCCGTTGTCAAGCCATTGATCGGCCGACGACTTTCAGCAGCAGCGCAAGGCGCGGATGACCGCCTGCCCCTGTCACTCTGGGCAGCGCCCCAGGGTTTTCAAGCTGCGGGCAACCTCGTCGAGTTGCCGTGCCAGATCGCCGTGCAATGGCTGCCAGCCGGGCTCGTTGCGCAACCAGGTCAACTGCCGTTTGGCCAATTGCCGGGTGGCCGCGATGCCCTGCCCCACCGCCACCGGCAAGGCCACATCCGCGGCCAGCGTGGCCCAAAGCTGCCGATAGCCGACGCTGCGTATCGACGGCAGCGTGTCGTGCAGATCCCCGCGCCGGAACAATGCTTCTACCTCGGCCAGCAGACCGGCCTCCATCATCTGGTGAAAGCGCTGCTCGATACGCTGATGCAGCACGCTGCGATCGGCAACCATCACCGCAACCCGGCAGACCGGACCCAGGTCGGGCGCCGGCACCGGCACCCGGTACGCCTGACTCGCCGGCTGGCCCGTGAGGCGAACAATCTCCAGCGCCCGTTGAATGCGCTGCCAGTCGTTGGGGTGCAGGCGCTCTGCCGTTTCTGCGTCGCGCGCCGCCAGCTCGGCATGCATGGCGGCCACGCCGCGCTCATCGGCCTCGGCTTGCAGCGTGGCGCGCAGCGCTGGCGAGGACGAAGGCAGTCGGCTCAGGCCGCCCAGCAAGGCCTTGAGGTACAGCAGGGTGCCGCCCACCAGCACCGGCAAATGGCGCCGCGCCCGCACCTCTGAAATGGCGCGCGTCGCGTCCACCGCGAACCGGGCCGCAGAGTAGGGGTCTGCAGGGTCGCAGACGTCCAGCAGGTGATGCCGCACCTGCTGCTGCTCAAGCGCGCTCGGCTTGGCGGTGCCGATGTCCATGCCGCGATACACCTGCGCCGAATCGGCGCTGATCAGCTCGACCGGCATCCGCCGGGCCAGCGCCATGGCCAGCGCCGACTTGCCGCTGGCGGTGGCGCCGGCAATCACCAGCAGCGGCAATCGGTCTGGCGTGCTCATCGGCCTCGCAAAAACCAATGGTCGAGCGTGCCGCGCGGAATCTGCACCCAGGTGCGGCGACCATGGTTGCATTGGCCCGACAGCTCGGTGCCTTCGATGTCGCGCAGCAGCGCGTTCATCTCGGGCAGCGTCAGACGCCGGTTGGCCTTGATGGCCGCCTTGCACGCCACCTCAGCCAGCACCCGTTGCTGGGCGCTCTGGGCGCCATCATCGATGCGGTGCAGTTCATCGTCGTTGGCATCACCACTGCCCGCCCAGCGCTTGAGCAGACCGGCCACCGGCGTCCGCTGCAACAGCGCTGGCACCGCGCGCACCCACAGCGAATCAGGCCCGGTCTGGTCCAGCTCGAAACCAACGGACGCCAGGGCCTCACGCTGCGCCATCAGCGTCTCGACGGCCACCTCGTCGAGCGCCACCGCCTCCGGCACCAGCAAGCGCTGGCTCGCCGCCTGCCCCGACGCAAGCTGTTGCTTGAGGCGCTCGTACAACACGCGCTCATGGGCAGCGTGGGCATCGACCACCACCAGTCCATCGGGGTTCTCGGCCAGGATGAAAATGCCATGCAGCTGCGCGATGGCCTGCCCCAGCGGGGCTGCCGTCTCCACCTGGGCTGCCGGTGCACGCCAAGGCGACGGCGGGGCGGCGGCCGGGTGGGGAAAGGCCCCACCGTCGGCACGATCTTCAACCTGGAATGCCAAAGGCGGCCCGCCGCCGACCGCGTACTGCGGCGCGAATGACGCGGCGCCGGCCCTCGACGGCGGCAGCGGCCCCAGCGCCAACGGCACCTGCCATTGCGGCGCCGCGTCCTCGGGCCGAATCTGGTGGTGATGCTCTGGCGCGGGCCGAACCGCCCGTAATTGATGATGAATCACCCCAAAGATGAAGTCGTGGACCTCGGCCGCGCGCCTGAAGCGCACCTCGGTCTTCTGCGGGTGCACGTTGACATCGACCGCCGCCGGGTCCAGCGCCAACGACAGGACAAAGGCCGGATGGTGTTGACTGTGCATCACATCGGCATAGGCCCGGCGAATGGCCGCGGCCATCACCCGATCACGCACCGGACGGCCATTGACATGCACATGCTGGCAGTCGGCGCGCGCCCGGGCCGCGGCGGGCAGGCCCACCCAGCCCTGCAACTGCAGGCCGAGACGCGCCTCGTCAACCGCCACGCTCTCGGCCAGAAAGGCATCTCCCAGCAGCGCGGCAATGCGGGCCGCCTGCGACTGGGGCGGCAACTTGAGCGTGCAGCGGCCGTTGTGCAGCAGTTCGATACGCAACGCCGGGCGCCACAGGGCCAGCTTGTGCACCACTTGCACAATGGCCCGGAACTCCGCCGCCGCGCTGCGCATGAACTTGCGACGGGCCGGGGTGTTGAAGAACAGGTCGCGCACGTCAATGGTCGTGCCGACCGGGTGCGCAGCCGGCTCGCCGGCCAGGTCATCGGCGAGCCGGCCATCCCCGTAAACCTGGTGGGCGTGCGCGGCCTGCTGGGGCCGGCTGGTCACGCGCAAGCGCGAGACCGACAGAATGCTGGGCAAGGCTTCGCCACGAAAACCGAGACTGGCCACCGATTCCAGATCCGCCAGGACGCGAATCTTGCTCGTGGCGTGGCGCGCCAGCGCGCGAACCAGCGCCTCGGCCGGGATGCCGCAGCCGTCGTCGGTCACGCGGATCCGGTTGAGGCCGCCTTCAACCACGTCGATCACGATCGATTGCGCGCCGGCATCGAGGCTGTTCTCGACCAACTCCTTGACCACCGCGGCAGGCCGCTCGACCACTTCTCCGGCCTTGATCTGGTCGATCAGCAGGTCGGGGAGGAGGGCGATGGCAGTCATGGGCGCAAGCGGTCGACGAATCGGGCCAGCCAGTTTACGCGGGCAAGGCCGTTGCCCGAGGCCTCAGCGGTGTCAGCTCAGGGCAGGTCGCGCATGATCAGGCTGGAGTCGGCCGATTGCACCACCGGCATCTGCGGCCGGTAATGATCAAAGTAGCCACGGATGCCGGCCATGATGGACTTGGCAAACCGCTCCTGATGCTTGGGATCGCGCAGCAGACGCTCTTCTTGCGGGTTGCTGATGAACGCCGTTTCGACCAGCACCGAGGGAATGTCGGGCGCCTTGAGCACCATGAAGCCGGCCTGCTGCACCACCGTTTTCTGCAGGCGGTTGATCTGCCCCAGCGAATTGAGGATGCGGCCGCCCAGATCGAAACTGGCTTCCAGCGAGGCGCTCTGCGACAGATCGATCAACACCGACGCAAGGTCGCTGTCCTTGCTGGCGATCTCGATGCCGCCCACCAGGTCGGCGGCGTTCTCGCGTCGCGCCAGCCAGCGGGCATGCTCACTGGACGCGCCCCGGTTCGACAGCACATAAACCGAGCTGCCGCGCAGCTCGCGCTTGCGGAAGGCATTGGCATGGATCGAGACGAACAGGTCGGCCTGGTACTCACGGGCGACCTCGACGCGGCGCTGCAGGCCCACGGAGTAATCGCCGCTGCGCGTCAGCACCGCGCGCATGCCGGGCTGGGCGTCGATCAACGCGGCGAGGCGGCGCGCCATGGCCAGCGACACGTCCTTTTCACGCGTGCCCGCCAGGCCGATGGCGCCGGGGTCTTCGCCGCCGTGGCCGGCATCCACCGCGATGGTGATGAGTTTTTCGCCCAGGGTGACGGCAGGCTTCTGCGCGCGCGCGGTAGGCATCGACAACGGCACGTCGAGGTCCAGCACCACGCGGTGGCCAAACTGGTCGCTGGGCGTGAGGCTGAAACTGCGCGGCGTGATGGCCTGGTTCACGTCCAGCACCACGCGCACGGTTTTTGCGTCGCGTTTGCCCGAGCGGATGCGCTGCACCACGCCCTGGCCGGTCGCCTGGTTGGCGACGCGCACGCTCTCGGGCGACATGCCGTGCAGGTCGATGACGATGCGATGCGGATTGTCCAGGGTGAACACACTGTGCTGCACGGCGCCATCAAGGTCGAACACGACGCGGGTCGATTCCGGCCCCGCCCACAGCCGTACGTCGCGCAGCTCGGCGGCCACGGCAGGCCGTGTCATCACGACCAAGAGGCTCAACATCACTAGCAAGCGTCGCGTCATCGTCACCACTGACTCCCTGATGCAGCGCTTATAGCGCTGATTGCCCGGCAACGCAAGATTTTTCTGATTTAGATATAGCGTGTTACACCACAATCTTCATGTGAGTTGTGACGATCTTCACGGCCCCGTCCCCAGCGTCCTGCCAGCGCAGCCGCGCCACACGCCCGCCGGCAGCGGCTTCGAGGCTGATCGTCAACCGCGCGGCCGGCAGGGCATCCCCGGCCATGGAAGGCCACTCCACGCACCACAGCGACTGATCGGGCGGCTCGTCTTCAAGCCCCAGCCCCCACCAGTCCTCCACCGCCGCCAGGCGGTAGAGGTCCAGGTGCAAAACCCGGCCGCCGCCGGGCAGATCGTAGGGCTCGACCAGGGTGTAGGTGGGGCTCTTCACCGGCCCGGTAACCCCCAGCGCCCGCAGCAGGCTGCGCACCAGGTGGGTCTTTCCTGCCCCCAGCCCGCCCTCGAGGGCGATCAGCCCCAAGGGCTGCGGGCCCAGGCCCGCAGCCAGCGCCGCACCCAGGGCGTCGGTGGCGTCCGGGTCGGGCAACACCAGGGTCTGGGTCAGGGCACTCATGGATTCAACACGCCCGGCAACGCATCGATGAGGTCGCTGGGGATCATGCCGCGCTGGCCGATGCGGGCCGCGACCCGGTCGCCGGCGTCGGCGTGGGCACGCACCCCCAGCGCCGCTGCGGCGTCCGGCGCGATGCCCTGGGCCATGAGGGCGGCGATGACGCCGGTCAACACGTCGCCCATGCCGGCCACCGCCATGCCCGGGTTGCCGGCCGGACAACAGCGCAGCGTCGCTGCGCCGCTCGCCACCAGCGTGCCGGCGCCTTTGAGCACCACCGCCCCGCCAAACCGTTGCTGCAACTGACGGACCGCGGCGGGGCGATCGGCCTCGACGGCGCCAAGCACGCAGCGCAGCAGCCGCGCCGCCTCCCGGGGATGCGGCGTCATCACGGTGCCGCCCAGGCGCTGCGGCCGCTGCGCAAGGCCGTTCAGTGCGTCGGCATCGAGCACCGCCGGCAACCCTGCGGCCAGCGCGGCGTCCAACACCCAGCGCGCCCATTCGTCCTGCCCAAGTCCTGGCCCCACGGCCAGCACGCTGGCGCGCCGGATCAGCGTGGCCAGCACGGCGGGCGACTCTGCGGCGCTGACCATCAATTCAGGCTGGGCCGCAACCATGACGCCCGCATGCGCGCTGCGGGTGGCGACACTCACATATCCCGCACCGCTGCGCAGCGCCGCGCGGGCGCACATCAGGGCCGCGCCCATCGCCCCATCGTTGCCGCCCATCACCAGCACATGGCCCTGTTGGCCCTTGTGGGCATCGGCGCGTCGGCGCGGCAGGTCGGCAGCGGTGATCGCCGGGATCAAGGTCGCGGCTGGCGCAACGCCCTGCCCGGCCGCATGCGGGACCGACAAATCGGCCAGCACACGCCGGCCCGCCACATGCGGCCCCGCCCCGGTCCAGAGCCCGACCTTGTGAGCGATGAAGCTGACCGTCAGTTGCGCCTCGAACGCGGCGCCCATCACCTGCCCGGTGCTGGCGTTGAGGCCGGACGGCACGTCCAGCGCCAGCACGGCGTGCCGGCGCGCGTTGAAGCTATTGATCACCCCCTGCACCTCGTCGTCGACCGGGCGGTCCAGCCCGATGCCGAGCAGCCCGTCGACCCAAACATCGGCCGACGCTTCGAGCGCCGCCTGAAGGGGCGCAACCTCACCGCCGGCCGATCGCCAGGCCCTGATGAAAGGGCGCGCCGTGTCGGTGTCGGGCACCGCACCCCACTGGTAGAGGCGCACCTGACAGCCGGCATCACGGGCAATGGCCGCGAGCGCATAGCCATCGCCGCCGTTGTGACCCGGCCCGCACAGCACGCCGATGCGGCGCGCCTCGGGCCAGCGTTCCCGCAGCGACTGCCATGCCGCCTCGGCTGCACGCTGCATGAGCGCCGAACCTGAAATGCCCCCGGCGATGGCGGCCGCGTCAATCTGGCGCACGGCCTGAGCCTCGTACAATGCCGTCTCGATCGCTTTGGTCATCGCCGAATTATAGGGAGTCACCTTGGCGCCGACGCCCCACCCCATGGCACTCGACGACATCCGCCGTCATGCCCGAACCCTGGGTTTCGCAGACGTGGGCGTGGCCCATCTTGACCTGGGCGAAGACCTCGCCCACCTCGATGCCTACCTGGAGGCGGGCTTTCACGGCGAGATGGACTACCTCGCCCGCAACATCGAGCTACGCGCCAGCCCTGCCGCCTTGCAGCCCGGCACCGTCAGCGTGCTGTCATTGCGCATGCCGTATCTCAGCGACACGGTCGAGCGCGCCATGGACACGCTGCGCGATCCGGAACGCGCCTATGTGTCGCGCTACGCGCTGGGGCGCGACTATCACAAGCGCATGCGCAAGCAGCTCGCAGCCCTGGCCGAATGGATGGCAGAGGCGCTGGCACCGCACGGCTACCGGGTGTTCTGCGACAGCGCACCGTCTCTGGAAAAAGCGCTGGCCCGCAACGCCGGCCTGGGCTGGATCGGCAAGAACACCCTGCTGCTCAACCGTGATGCCGGCTCGTTCTTCTTTCTCGGTGAAATTTATACCGATCTCGTCTTGCCCACGGCCGACACTGACCCGGTGCCCGCTGAATGCGGGCGCTGCCAGGCCTGCCTGAAAATCTGCCCCACAAACGCCTTTGTCGGGCCCTACCGCCTCGACGCGCGACGCTGCATCTCTTACCTGACCATTGAGCAACGCGGCAGCATTCCCGAGCCCCTGCGCCGGGCCATCGGCAATCGCATCTTTGGCTGTGACGACTGCCAGCTGGTGTGCCCTTGGAACCGCTATGCGCAGCGCAGCCAGGCGCCCGACTTTGCGCCGCGACATGGGCTGGACCGGCCTGCCCTGCTTGACCTGTGGGCCTGGACACAGGCCGACTGGCACGCCCGAACCGAGGGCATGGCCCTGCGCCGGGCCGGCTGGTCAGGCTGGCGTCGCAATCTCGCGGTGGCCTTGGGCAACGCACCGTTCAGCGAGCAGGTGCTCAGCGCGCTGGAACAGGGCCGTGAAGGCGCCGATGCGCTGGTGGCCGAACACATCGACTGGGCGATGGACGAGCAGCGTCAAAAAGGGCAGTCGCGGGCCGCAACCTGAGTCGACAGGCTGCGCACCCGGTCGCGGGCGCTCAGCATCGCCGGATGACGGGCCTGCGCGGCATCGACCGCCTGCAGCGCATCGTCGGCCGCATCGAAACAGCCATTCGACGCCAGGATGATCGCAAGATTGTGCGCACCCCCCACCGAGGGCCGCAGCGCCTGGGCGTGGCGGAAGGCCTGCACCGCGCCCGCCACATCCTCGTCTGCATAGCGTGCGTTGCCGGCCGCCAACCACGGGGCGGGATGATCGGGCCACCGCCGGGTCGCGGCTTCGGCGGCTACTGCGGCGGCGGCCGGCGCGGTGCGTGACCAGACGGCCACGGTCTGCATCCAGTCTTCAAGCGCCGCCCACGGCGGCGGCGCGTCGGGCGGGTGCAGGGTCACGCCCCAGGTGTCGCTGGCTGCCCAGCTCTTGGCGAAGGCTTTGAACGGCGTCCGCAGCCGGGGCTCGGTGCCCGAGCGCAGCGTGACGTTCTGGCTCGAGGTGTCGACGCCAACCACCACCGCGTAATGCCAGGCCGGCAACATCTTCAGGCCGATGTTCTGCATCACCAGCACCGGCTGGTCAGCACGCAGCGCCTCGGCCAGAGCCTCGAAAGCGCCCGGCCCGGTGGGCAACTGCACCGGCACCCGCCCACGCTTGCGCGCGGCGCCGAGCATTTCGGCCTGCAGGCTGCCCTTGCGGGCGGGAATGTACACCTCGGACACCAGCGCCTCGGGCGCCACCTCCACGCCGCTGGCACCGAGCAGGGTGGCCAGCGCGGCAGGGCCGCATTGATACGCGTCCTGCGGAAAAAATGGGGTACGACTGATTTCAGCGGCGCTCTGCGCGGGCGCCACCGGCGGCACCGGGCCCCGCGTGGCGCATCCTGCGGTGGTGAGCGCCAGCAACAGCGCGCACCACCGCAGATTCAACAATGGAAAGCGCAAGGTGACTCGATCAGATCGCGTTGAACACGTTGATCACGCCGACCAGTTCCAGCACCAACAGCACCACGAAGACAACACCCACGACGGCCAGCGCGCCGGCACCGGCCGGTGCCTGGTCAAGCTCGGCGGCGAAAGCCTGCAGTTCCTGCTCGGACAACTGCGCCAGACGCATGTCGATGGTGGCGGCATCCACGCCCCACGCGGTCAACTGCTGGGCCACGTCTTCGCGGGCCAGTTTTGCTGAAATGTCGGCGCGAAGATCCTGCTGCGTGGTTTCAGCCACCAAGGCTTCGGTCGACAGCAAGGTCTCGGCCTGAGCCGGCACGCTCACGACCATGACCCCGGCCAGTGACAACCCCAAAAGAACGCGACGAATCAGATATTTAGCTTGCATGGTGACTCCCTGTGGATAAACTCGCCGCAGCTTACGGCGCTCAAGCTTGAGTCTGCCTGAACCGTTCGACCCAATAAGCGGTCGCGGCGTCCAGGGGCGCGCCATCGGTGCCGGTCGCCAGCGCACGGTCGATGGTCTTGGCGATGGCCTTGCCCAATTCGACCCCCCACTGATCGAAGGGCAGCACACCCCACAGCACCGAGAGCACGAAGGTGCGGTGCTCGTAGGCGGCCATCAGGGCGCCGAGGTGAAAAGCATCAAGTCTTGGCATCACCAGCAGGCTGCTGGGGCGATTGCCCGGAAAAATGCGATGCGGCGCCATGGCCGCGCGCTGCGCGGCATCGAGGCCCTGTGCCGTCAGTTCTGACTCGACCGTCGCCGCGCTTTTGCCGAAGCTCAGCGCCGAGCGCTGCGCCAGCGCGTTGGCCAGCAGCAGGCGATGGGAGGCGACATCGGCGGGGTCGTCAGACACCGGCGCCGCCGCCACGATGAAGTCCACCGGCTGGGCCTGCGGACCCTGATGCAGCATCTGGAAGAACGCGTGCTGCCCGTTGGTGCCCACGTCACCCCACAGCGGCGGCGTGCTGCTGAGGGCGGCCGTGCCATCGCGACGCACGCCTTTGCCGTTGGACTCCATTTCAAGCTGCTGCAGCCACGGCACAAAATGAATCAGGCGCTGCAGATAGGGCACGACCACCTGGGTCGGCAGGCCCAGGGCTTCGCGGTTCCACCAGGCCACCAGCGCCATCTGCACCGGCAGGTTGTCGGCCAGCGGCGCGTCGCGAAAATGCTCATCCATCGCCCAGGCGCCGGCCCGCAAATCGGCGAAGGCCTGCGGGCCCAGCGCGATCATCGCGCTCAGGCCGACGGCGCTCCAGACCGAATAGCGGCCGCCAACCCAGTCCCAGAAGCCGAAGCATTGTTCACCGGGAATACCGAAGGCCGCGGCCGCATCGAGATGGGTCGAGACCGCAACGAAATGCTGACCCACCGCCGCGTCGGGCAGGCGCTGGCACAGCCAGTCGCGGGCCAGCCGCGCGTTGGTCATGGTCTCGACCGTGGTGAAGGTCTTGCTGGTGATCACGAACAGGGTGCGCGCCGGATCCAGGCCAGCGAGCACGTCGCGCAGCTCAATGGCATCGACATTGGCGACAAAGTGCGCGCGCACCGCCGCGACCTGCCCTGCCAGGGCCGTCACCACCATTCGCGGCCCCAGGTCGGAGCCGCCGATGCCGATGTTGACCACGTCGGTGATCACCTCGCCGGTGTGGCCGCGCCAGGTGCCGCTGCGCACCGCTTCGGCGAAGACGGTCATGGCATCGAGCACGGCGTGTACATCGCCCGAGACCTCGGCGCCATCGACCGTGAAGCCCGCATCGCGCGGGGCACGCAGCGCCATGTGGGCCGCGGCGCGGTCTTCGGTGACATTGACGCGGGCGCCGGCAAACAGGCTGCGCCGGGCCTCGATCAGGCCTTGCTGCTCGGCATGTGCGGTCAGGGCCTGCAGCACGGGGCCATCAACCCGCTGGGTGGCCAGGTCCAGCGTCAGTCCGGCGGCACTGACCTGCAACCGCGCCGCACGGCCGGGGTCATCGACCAGCACCCGTCGCAGGTCGATGGGGTTTTGCGCACGCTGCGCCAGCGATTCGGGAAGCTGCGGGGACGGCATGACAGGCATAAGGCGATCACCAGGTTCGAATACGGGCACGAGCGTAACCAATTCCCTGGTCCCTGCCCGACCTCGCCGGCGCAGCCCTCAGCGCAGGTGGTAGTTGAAACTCACGCTGATGCGCAGGGCGTCGATACGGCTGGGCGGCACTTCGTGGCGCAGCCAGCTTTCGAACAGCAGAACGTCTCCGGCACGCGGCTTGAGGCGCACATGCGAGCGCTGCACCGCCTCGGCCCGACGGCGCGGCGCGGCCATCATCTTGGTGAGCCGCGGGTCTTCAAAGGTGATGGGGCTGGCGCCGCGCGGGGTCTGTACGTAGTAGGTGCCGCTGATCACCGACTGCGGGTGCACGTGAAAACTGTGCGCGCAGCCGCGCGGCATCAGGTTGATCCAGCAGTCGGTCATCGCCAGCTGATCGGGGGTCACGTCCCACTCCAGCGCGTCGGCATAGCGCGCCACGTGCCGGTCGATGCGCCGACGCAGGGTGTCGAAGGTCGATGAAAACCGATGCAGCCGATCCATCGACCCGTAGCTGGTGTAGCCACCGGGGTAATTGTCTTTCGACCAGCGCTGCCCCGGCACGTCGAAGTCGCGGATCTTGCCGCACTCCTCGGCCAGATCGGCGTTGATCGCCCTCAGCCCCCGGGTGAGCAGTGGCGCGCGGTAGATCAGGGTTGCAAAGTGGGCTTCAGTCATGGAATCGGGCATAAAAAATTGCTCGTGTCAAGCCTTTTATGCAAATCGCACGGGGCTTGAAACTCTATATGGGACGCTAGGTTAGCTCTGTTTTGAGCCGCTTGAAGTGACTGCGGCATCGTGGGCTAGGTGCCACATAAGAGCAACGGGAGAGAAAGCCGGAGCGCGTTGCATCGGGTGCGTTTCCCAACAGCAGACCGACTTGCGTTTCCATAGTAGCCCAACTATCCGATTTCCAGAACGACAAAGCGCAGCCCGAGGGCTGCGCTTTGTCGTTGGAGTGATGGCAAGGTCGTCAGGGTTGTTTCGGTGGGGCAACCTTGGCTGTCGTTCCTTTCCTGAATCCCCGATCCCCCGCCATGAACGCCTCCAGCATGTGCGGAATCAGCGTCGCCGCATCCACGGCCTCGCCATACGCCTGCGCGTGCAGCGCGGCGTAGCGGTCGAGGTCGGCCTTCAAGCTGGCCGGGCACGCGAAGGTCAGTTTCGTGGATTCCAGTTTCGGCAGCGGCCCCAGCCGCAGCTTTTTAGTCGTGCTCATCGCGTTCTCCCAAGCTGATAGAACATCGGCTGGTAAGGACGCAATACGAGGTCGCGGGCTACGATCAGCCGCACCGGCAGGCCCGGTCGCTCGGTCAAGGTCGGCTGGATGTTCATGTTGCGCCGGGTCATCTCCTGCCCGACTTGATTGATGCTGTCCTGCGCGCTGTCGCGCCCGGCGATCACGATGCGGTTGCCGTCCTGCCGGTTCTCCGGCGCGGCCAGCTCGGCGCCTACGCCCAGCAGCGTGGTCAGCGCCGCGCCCGCAAAGACGCGATCCCAATGCCAATCGACGCCATCCTCCAGACCGGCGTAGCCGGCAGGATCGGTGCCCGCGAGGTTGTCGAGTTTCAGCGAAGACGTGTCGGGCAGGATGATCCGGTTCCACACCACCTGCACGCGGCTCTGCCCATAGCTCACCTGGCTGTTGTACTTGCCCAGGATGCGCGAGCCCTGCGGGATCAGCAGGAACTTGCCCGTGGCCGTGTCATAGACCGGCTCCGTCACCGTGGCGATCACGTCGCCCGGCAAGTCCGACTTGATGCCCGTGACCAGTGCGCCCGCAATCACTGTGCCCGCCATGACTTGGTACGGCGAAGCCGGCATTTGCAGATTGCCGGAATTGCGGGTTTCCGTAGAACCGCCTTTCAGGAAAGCCTCTTTCTGCTCTTGCCGGTTCTGCACAGCGGTGGGATCGCTGGGCTGGGCAGCCGTCGAGGCTGGCCCGGCCGCCAGTGGATCGAAGCCCGCCAAGGCGCTGCCGGGCGAAGCCGCAGCGACTTGGGCTGCGCCAGGCGCAGCGGCCTTGCCTTGATTGCCCGAGCGGAAGAACACCGTCGAGGCCGCTGCGGCCTCGGCTTCCTTGCGCCGTGCATCCTCCGGGTCGTGGCCCGGCGGCGCATAGGCCGGTGTCACGGGCTGCTGCGACTTCACGATGGCCGGCCCAAGATCGCCGGGCAGCGGTGGCCCCAACTCCGGCACCTTCGCAGGCAGCTTGGAATAGTCCGAAGGCAGGCCGTCCAGCCCTTCGGACTTGGACACGCGATCCACGTTGTAAAGCTCGGTCTGCTCGCCAGCACCACGCCGATGCGGCTGCAATGACCAGATCGTGGCCCCGAGCACGGCGACCGACAGGCCGCCGGTGAGGATGGCCAGCGTGCGCCGGTTCAGGCGCGTGACCGGGCGCGGCTGCGCGCGCAAGGCCATCGCCTCGGGTGCCACCTTGCCCGCCGAAGGCGAAGCATCGGTGGCATGGTCGGGAATGTCGTCCTGGCTCATGGTCAGTTCCTCCGCGTGCCACCCACAACCCCGTCGGTGCGCTCGATCCGCACCACGTCGCCCTTGTCGCCGCCCAGGCGCAACTCGGCGGCGCCGAACAGCCGATCCACGATGTAGTACGGCGAGCGGAAGCGGTAATTGACGAGCTGCCCATCGCCCTGCGCACCGATCACGAACAGCGGTGGCAGTTCGCCCTGGGCGATGCCCGGCGGGAACTGGATGTAGACCTTCTCCCCGTCATCAAAGGCGCGCAAAGGCTTCCACGGGGGATTGCTGCCCGAGACCGCGTAGCGGAAGCGGATCTTCTCCAGAGACAGGCCCGCATCGACCGGCACGGCAGTGCTGGCCGCCTGCGCCTGGCGCTGCAAAGCCAGCATCTTGTCCTTCGGGTATTCCCACGAGACGGACGCCATCCACGTCTTTTCGGTCGAGGTCAGCTCCAGCAGGTAGGTGCGTCGGCTGGTCGTGATGACGAGATTCGTCTTGAGGCCGGATCGGATCGGCTTGACCATCACGTTCACGCGCAGCGCCTCGCCGCTGCCGCTCGACGTGTCGCCCACGATCCAGCGCACCGTGTCGCCGGCCGCGACCGTCACCAGCTCCTCGCCCGGCTGGAGTGCGATCACGGTCACGCGGCCGACGGCCGCATAGACCTGATAGAGCGCGCCATCGGTGAAGGGCCATACCTGAATGGCGTTCACATATCCCTCGCGTGTGGGCGCGATGCGCGCCTCGGCATTGGCGCGGGCCACGCGCACGGTTTCATCGGCGGGTTCCGCCGTAGGCTTGGAATCCGGCACAGGCTTCATCTGCGCCGGCATCGGCAACACCTCGGGCACGGCCACGACTTCCACCGGCTTCGGCGCCTCGGGCAGCGGCTGGGCCTGCACCGGCTCATCGAGTGAGATGGCCGGCGGCGGCTTGCCCTGCGTGGCGCAGCCCGCGAGGGCAAGCAAGATCAGTGGCAAGGCGGATTTACGGAAAATCGCATTCATGGTTTTGCTCCTTCATTCGCTTCCAGTTCACGGCTCCACGACAGTCCGTTGACGTAGATGCCCAAGGGGTTCTTGCGCAGGCGCTGCTCGGTGCGCGGGGTCTGCTGCACGATGGACACCACGGCGTTCCAGCGCTCGGTGCGATCCAGCGCGCCGTTGACGTAGCGCGTCTCCGTCCAGCGCACGTTGAAGGACGTGTCGCTGGCACGGGTCACGCTGGTGATCTGCACCGTCACCGACTCCTTGCCGATGCGCGCGAACGGGTCGTTTACGCGGGCGTACTCGTTGAGCACCACGGCACCCTTGTCGGTCGTGTAGTTATAGGCATCGAGCCAGTTCTGCCGCACCACGATGGGGTCGATGGACAGGCCGCGCACCAGGCCGATGAAGCGGCCCAGGTGATAGGCAATCTGCGCATCGCTGGGCCGGTACGGCGTGGCGGCTTCGCCAACCGCGCGCACCTGGCCCGCGTTGTCCACCTCCACGACGTAAGGCGTGACGATGGACTGCGCCGAGCGCCAGACCAGGCCACCGGCCATCAGCAGCGCGAGCGCGAGGCAACCGAAGGCCATCAAGCGCCAGTTCTTCGCTTGCACGCGCGGCGAGCCGATGCGCTCGTCCCACACTTGGGCAGCAGATTGATAAGGGGTAGCAGGCTGCGGGGTGTCGGCATAGCGCACCTGCGGGCGTTTGAATCGCATGGGTGTTCTCCTTGAGGATCAGGAATCGCTTCATTCATCGGGGTTGCGCAGGCTCGGCCCTTGGCCCGAGCCGCCGCCATCACCACCGCGCAGCGTGTGGGCGGCGGTTGTCGCGGCATGGGTGAGCTGCTGTCGTCGGTGCAGGCGCTTGGCCCAGGCCGGTTGCTCCTGCGGAGCGGCCGAAGGCGCATCGCCGCTGGGGGCACCGCTACTTGCGGCTGTGGGCGCGTCGGCGCTGAACGCTGCGGCAGCGCGTTCGCGGATCGAACGCGCGCCTTGCGCCGCCTTCTGCCCGGCCGCTTGCGCGCCGGTCTTGGCAACATTGCCCACGCCAGCGGCAGCACCTTTGAGGCCACCGCCAGCGGACGCGGAGCCGGCTTGGAATGCCGACTTCGCGCTGCTGGCCGCCCCGGTGGCGGCACGCGCACCGCTGCCTGCCAGCTTGGCCGCAGCCGGGGCCATACGTGCGCCGGCTGCGACAGCACCGCCAACGCCCGTGGCCGCTGCGCCCACGGCAACCGCAGCGCCGGCCGCGCCCAGCGCGGCACCAGCCATCGCACCTGCACCGAGCTGCGGGCCGCCCGACACCAGCCCCGTCGCAATGCCTGGCCCAAAGATGCCCAGCGCCAGCAGGGTCAGCGAAGCCAGCATGACAACGACGGAATGGTCGATGGACGGCTCGGCCGGCTGCACCTGGAATTCGGCGAACAGGCCCGAGCCGATGCCCACGATCACGGCCAGCACCAGCACCTTGATGCCGGACGACACCACGTTGCCCAAGACTTTTTCAGCGAGGAAGGCGGTCTTGTTCCAGAGTGCGAACGGCACCAGCACAAAGCCTGCGAGCGTCGTCAACTTGAACTCGATCAGCGTGATGAAAAGCTGGATCGCCAGCACGAAGAAGCACAGCAGGACGATGAGCCAGGAGAGGAACATCACGACGATGGGCGTGATGTTCACGAACACCTCGGGAAAGCCCGCCATGTCGCCGATCTGTTTGAGGATCGGCGCCCCGGCGTCGATGCCGACCTTCGCCAACCGGCCCGGTTGCAGGAAGTTCTCCATGCTCATGGTCGAGCCGCTGGCCGTCAGGCCAAGGCCAGCGAACGAGCGGAACACGATGCCGGCCAGCCAGCTGAAGTTGCCGATGATGTAGGCGAAGGCGCCGACGTACAGCACCTTGCGGATCAGCTTGGCGATCACGTCCTCGCCCTGGCCGGTGGCATGGCCCATCGCCCAGAACAGCCCGGCGATCGTCATGTCGATAACGATCAGCGTGGCAGTCAGAAACGCCACCTCTCCATGCAGCAGGCCGAAGCCCGAGTCGATGTAGCGCGAGAACGTATCGAGGAAGCGATCAATGATGGTCACGTCGTTCATGGCGAGTCCTCCTGCCCAGGCCCGTTGTCATTGGCGGGTTCATCGAAGCTGGGCGGAATCGGCGGCAGATCGGCCAGCGTCTGGTACTCGCTCGGCCCGGCTTGGCCGGAGAGAAAGCGGCGCAGGTCGGCTTGTGCCACCTGCGCACAAAACGCACCGCCGTGCTCGCCCGCACGGCACTGCGCACGCAGCGTGTGCAGCCGGGATGGGTCGGCGGCCAGTGCATCCACCGCAGGCGGCCGGTCGCAACCGGCCAACTGGGTCACGAGAGCGAACAGGACGTGCGCGTTCTTCATGGCCGTCCCCGTCAGCGGTTGTAGAAATTGACGGGTTGCGGCGTGTACGGCGTGCCTTCACCCAGGAAGCGGCGCGTCACCTCTCGTCCGCGTTCCGTGGCCGCGGCCTGCCGTGCCAGCTCCAGCGAAGCGGCCCGGTCTTGCGTGATCTGGAGCCGCTGCGTCTGAATCGACTGCTTGGCCTGCAAGGCGAGCAACTGGTTCATGGCCTGCATTGCCTGCAAAGCACCTTCGGCCGACTGACTCTTGCCCACGAGATCGGCCAGCACGCCTTCGTCGTCGCTCAGGTTCTGCGACGCCTGGGCCTGCATCTGCATCGTGGTCTGCAAGCCGTTGAGCGTGTTCTTCCAGCGTTCCTGCGTGTCGCGGTACATCTGGTCGCCGCTGACGGTGGCGGCGTACTGCTCGGGATACAGGCGCGCGAACTCCCGATCGAGGTTCGTTACGTCGTAGGCCAAGCCTCGGGCCTGAGCGATGAGGCGCTGGGTGGTTGCCAGGTTCGCACGCAACTGGTTCACCACGCTGGACGGCAGGCTGGCGAGGTTGCGCGCCTGGTTCATCAGCATCTGCGCTTCGTTCTGGAGCTGCTGGATCTGGTTGTTGATCTGCTCCAGCGTGCGGATCGCGGTCAGCGTGTTCTGCACGAGGTTCGTGGGGTCGATCACGACCCATTGCGCATGAGCTGTGGCGGTGCAAAGCATGGCCGCGATGGCGGCTGCGACAAGACGCTTTTTCATGATGGGTTCTCCTGGGGGTGGGTGGACGGAAACGAGGACAGCAGTTCGGCGGCCCAGTGCAGGCCGCGATGGCGCAGCCAGGTGGCTGCGAACGGGGTGGAAGCGGATGAAGCGGCGGCGAGCACCGCGTCGATGTCGCGTTGGTCTTGCGGCGTGGAAGCACCTGCAAACGCCAGCGTCGCCGGCCCCAGGTCGAGGTCGAACAGGCGGTTGCCGAGACGGGATTGGTAGTAGTAGTCGCGCTTCGGAACTGCCGTGGCGACGATCTCGATCTGCCGGCTGTTGAGCCCGAAGCCCTCGTAGATCGTGCGGATCTGCGGCTCGGTCGCCTGCGGGTTCGGCAGGAAAATGCGGCTCGCGCAGCTCTCGATGATCGCGGGCGCGATGCTCGAATCCTTGATGTCGGCCAGACTTTGGGTGGCGAAGATGACCGAGACATTCTTCTTGCGCAGCGTCTTGAGCCATTGCCGGATGCGGGCCGCGAACACCGGGTCATCGAGAAACAGCCACGCTTCATCGAGGATCAGCAGCGTGGGCGCACCGTCAAAGCGTTCATCGAAACGCGCAAAGAGGTAATGCAGCACGGCCATGACGGCGGCCTTGCTGTGCATTAGCTCCTCCATCTCGAAGCACTGGACAGAGCCGGAACCCAGGCGATCCGAGTCCGCATCCAGCAGCTTGCCGTGTGCGCCGCCGAGCACGTAGGGCGCGAGCGCCTGCCTCAGTGCGTTCGATTGCAGCAGCACCGACAGGCCCGTCATCGTGCGCTGCTCCAGCGGGGCACCGGCGAGACTGCCGAGCGCCGACCAGATGGCCGCCTTCTCTTCGGGGCCAACCGCGACGCCTTCATGCCGTAGCCGGCCTTCGATCCACTCGGCTGCCCAGGTGCGGTAGCCCTCGCGGTCGATGCGGGCCAAGGGCTGGAAGGCAATCTCGCCATCCATCCCGAGGTCGTAGTGCTCGCCGCCGAGGCCCAGGATGGTGGCACGCATCGAGCGCCCCATGTCGAAGGCGAAGATGCGCGAGCCAGGGTAGCGGCGGAACTGCATCGCCAACGTGGCGAGCAGTACCGACTTGCCCATGCCGGTGGGGCCAGCGACCAGCGTGTGGCCCACGTCGCCGATGTGCGTCACCAGCCGGAACGGCGTCGCGCCCTCGGTGCGGGTCACGATCAGAGGCGGGCCGTCGAGGTGCGCGTTCTTCTCCGGCCCGGCCCACACGGCGGACACCGGCATCAGGTGCGCCAGGTTCAGTGTCGAGATGATGGGCTGGCGGACGTTCGCGTAGGCGTGGCCCGGAATCGAGGATAGCCAGGCGTCCACCGCGTTCAAGGTCTCGGGGATGGTCACGAAGCCTCGCCCCTGAATCACGCGCTCCACCATGCGCAGCTTCTCGTCCGCCACGGCGGCGTCCGTGTCCATGACGGTGACGGTCGCCGTCAGGTAGCCGAAGGCAACTTGGTCGCTGCCCAGTTCCTGCAAGGCGGCGTCGGCGTCGGTCGCCTTGTTGCTGGCGTCGGTATCGACCAGCGGGCTTTCCTGCTGGAAGATCGTTTCGCGCAGCAGCGCGATGACGTTCTTGCGCTTGGCAAACCACTGGCGGCGCAGGCGCCCCAATTCCCGTTCCGCCTCGGCTTTGTCGAGGCACAGGAAGCGCGTACTCCAGCGGTACGCAAAGCCAAGGCGGTTGAGGTCGTCAAGAATCCCCGGCCACGTCGAGGTCGGGAAGCCCCGCACCGACACCACGCGCAAGTGCTGGTCGCCCAGCATGGGCGCCAGGCCACCGACCAGTGCGGAGTCGGTCAGCAGCGCGTCAATGTGGAATGGCACCTCGGGCACGCCGACGCGGTAGCGCCGCGTCGAGATGGTGGCGTGCAGGTAGGTCAGCGTCTGCCCGTCGTCGAGCCAGGCGATCTCCGGCATTACGCCATCGAGCAGGTCAAAGACGCGATCCGTTTCCGCCACAAAGGCGTCGAGCCGGCCACGCCAGTCCACGCCTTCGGTGGGCCGGTTCTCGTACAGCATGCCCGCCGCGCGGGCGCGCGATTCTTCGGGCGGCAGATACACCAGCGTCAGGTGATAGCCGCTCTCAAAGTGGTTGCCCGATTCCTCGAAGGTGGCGCGGCGCTCCTCGTCCACCAGCCACGACAGCGGCTCGGGAAACTCCGAGTGCGGATAGTCGGCGGCGGCGCGGCGCTCGGCCTCGATGAACAACGCCCAGCCCGAACCCAGCCGGCGCAGCGCGTTGTTCAGACGCGCCGACGTGGCGATCAGCTCGCCTTGCGTGGCGCTGTCGAGATCAGGCCCGCGAAACCGGGCCGTGCGCTGGAAACTGCCGTCCTTGTTCAAGACGACGCCCGGCGCGATCAGCCCGGCCCAGGGCAGCCAGTCGGCAAGCAAGGCCGGACGCTGGCGGTATTCGGCAAGGTTCAGCATGGCGGCATCCCCTCACACGTCCAGCAGCGGGCGGTGCTTGATGTGCCGGGCGAACACGGCCATGAACTGCGGATCGACGCGCGCCCCCCAGACTGCCAGCGAATGGCCGACGATCCAGAGCACCACGCCCGGAATCCACAGTTGCAGGCCCAGCCCGACGGCGGCGGCCAGCGTGCCGTTGGCGATCGCCACGGTGCGCGGTGCGCCGCCCATGAGGATCGGCTCGGTCAGCGAGCGATGCAGCGGCACCTCGAAACCGGCCGCAAAGGTATCCGGGGCGTTCATACGACAGCCCCACCGGAGAAGCTGAAGAACGACAGGAAGAAGCTCGAAGCCGCGAACGCGATGGACAGGCCGAACACAATCTGGATCAGCTTGCGAAAGCCGCCCGACATGTCGCCGAAGGCCAGCGCGAGGCCCGTGGCGATGATGATGATGACCGCGACGATGCGCGCCACCGGCCCCTGGATGGATTCGAGGATTGATTGCAGCGGGCCTTCCCACGGCATCGAGGAACCGGCGGCCTGCGCGGTGCCGGCCAGGAACAGCAGCAGCGCGGCCAGCAGCAGCCCTTGCCCCGCAGGGCGGGCGAGACTGCGCAGCCGTGCAAGGTGCAAAGCCGGATTTACGGAAAAACGGAAAGCAGGAACGATCATCTGCGTCATGGCAGTTCTCCAGGTTGGTCAGGGGACGAGGAAGTCGCCGCAGCGGGTGCGGCATCGGGAATCGGCGGCAGCTCGGGAAACGGCGTTTCCAGCGCGTCCGCCCCCCAGTCCGCCAATCGGTAGCCCACACCGTCGAAGCCGACGACGCGGGCGATGCTCTCGATGCGGCGCTTGCGTCCGCGCCCGGCGATGTGGATCACCACGTTGACCGCCTCGGCGATCAGCGCACGGGGCGGATTCACCGCCACTTCGAGAATCAGTTGCTCCAGGCGCAGCAGCGCGCCGAGCGCGGAGCCGGCGTGGATCGTGGCGATGCCACCGGGGTGGCCCGTGCCCCACACCTTGATGAGATCCAGCGCCTCGGCGCCGCGCACCTCGCCGACGACGACGCGATCCGGGCGCAGGCGCATGGACGAGCGCACCAGATCGGTCATGGACACGACGCCTTGCCGCGTGCGCAGTGGAACGTGGTCGCGGGCCGCGCATTGCAGCTCCACCGTGTCTTCAAGCACCAGTACCCGGTCGCCCGTGGCGGCGATCTCGGCGAGCAGCGCATTGGCGAGCGTGGTCTTGCCGCTGCTGGTGGCGCCGGCGATCAGGACGTTCTGGCGCTCGCGCACAGCGCGAACGAGAAAGCCCGCCTGGGCGGCGGTCATCATCCCCTCCACGACGTACCGCTCCAGCGGGATCACGCCGATGGCGCGCTTGCGCAGCGCGAAGGCCGGCCCCGGCGCAGCCGGCGGCAAGATGCCCTCGAAGCGCTCGCCGGTCTCGGGCAACTCGGCCGACAGCAACGGTTGGCCGCGATGCACCTCCGCACCGACGTGGGCTGCGACGAGGCGGATGATTCGTTCGCCATCGGCCTCGGGCAGCTCCACGCCCATCGGCGCACGGCCCGACGACAGCCGATCCACCCACAGGGTGCGATCGGGGTTGAGCATGATTTCCACCACGTCCGGGTCTTCCAGCGCGGTGGCGATCAGCGGCCCCATCGCCGTGCGCAGCATCTGGATGCGGCGGTCGAGCGATGTGGCGCTCATGGACTGCGGAGCGGCGCTCATGACGCGCGCTCCTGCGCTTGCGCGGCTGCCGCCGCGTCCTCCATCCGCATCGGGTCGGGATGCAGTTCCTCCACCACGTCACGCACCAGGCTGCGCCCGCGCAGCAAATGGCGACCGAGCTGCTCGACGAACTGCTCGAAGCGGGCCTTGCCCTGGGCGCGAGCGGCATCCTGATGGGCCTCGGGCACGGGTGTGCTCACCGTGAGGAAATAGCGGATGAACAGCGCCAATGTTTCGATGGCAATGTTCTGGTCGCGCTCCAGGCGCTCGGCGTGGCGCGACAGGCGGTCCAGCCGCTTGGCAATTGCCGCCTCGCGCTGGTCGGCCGCATCGGGCGACAGCCAGGAGGCCAGGGCCGCCGCGACGATGCTGGACTTGGACACGCCCTTCTTGGCGGCCAGTTCATCGAGCCGCTTGCTGTGCTCCGGCTGGATGAACACATTGAGGCGGTGTTGGGTCATAGGTCGATTCCGTCGTCAGGGTCGAGGGAAGCCAGCCGGGCCGTGCGCTGCAGGGCCGGATCGAGCTGGCGAGGAAGGGGATGCGGCATGTCGTCGTCATCGAGCAGCCCGAGGTCGGCTGCGGGCGCAACCAGGTCGGGGTCGTAGGTGACGGCTTCGGAAAGTTCGGGCTGGCGGCGTGGGCCGCTGTCGTCGGCCGAACCCAGGTTCTCCAGCCCATCGGCGGCGTCGGCCGTCGGTGCGACCGGCATGGCGGGAATCGCCAGCCCGCTCCAGTCGTCGGCGCGTTCCGGTGGCACATCGGCATAGCGCCCCTGCATGGACAGGGTTGCAAGCACCGGCGGCGGAAGCACGCGCCGCTTGAAATTGCTGTCCGCGTAGTAGCGCAGCTTCTTGGCCTTGATGGGCGCCACGCTGGACACCATCACCACGGCCTCGTCGGGCGGAAGCTGCATTACCTCGCCCGGCGTGAGCAGCGGACGTGCCGTCTCCTGGCGCGACACCATCAGATGCCCGAGCCATGGCGCGAGCCGGTGGCCGGCGTAGTTGCGCTGCGCGCGCAGCTCGGTCGCGGTGCCCAGCGTTTCGGAGATGCGCTTGGCGGTGCGCTCGTCGTTGGTGGCGAACGTCACCCGGACATGGCAGTTGTCCAGGATCGAATGGTTCTGGCCGTAGGCTTTGTCAATCTGGTTGAGCGACTGGGCGATGAGGAAGCTGCGGATACCGTAGCCGGCCATGAAGGCCAGGGCCGTCTCGAAGAAGTCGAGCCGTCCGAGCGCGGGGAACTCGTCGAGCATCAATAGCAGCTTGTGGCGGCGCGCGATGCCGTCGCTGCCGTCGAGCGATTCCGTCAGCCGTCGCCCGATCTGGTTGAGGATCAGGCGAATGAGCGGTTTCGTCCGCGAAATGTCCGAAGGCGGCACCACCAGGTACAGCGACACCGGATGCTCGGCCGCGATCAGGTCGGCAATGCGCCAGTCGCAGCGCGAGGTGACTTCGGCCACCGTGGGGTCGCGGTACAGGCCGAGGAATGACATGGCGGTGCTCAACACGCCGGAACGCTCGTTGTCCGATTTGTTCAGGACTTCGCGCGCTGCCGATGCCACCACCAGATGCGGCCCACCACCGATGTGCGGCGTGGTCATCATCCGATGCAGGGTCAGCTCGAAGGGACAGGCCGGGTCGCTGAGGAAGTTGGCGACTCCGCGCAGCGTCTTGTCTTCGCCTGCGTAGAGCACGTGCAGGATGGCCCCAACCAGCAGCGCATGCGAGGTCTTCTCCCAATGGTTGCGCCGCTCCAGTGCTCCTTCGGGATCGACCAGAATGTCTGCGATGTTCTGCACGTCGCGCACTTCGTGCGCGCCGCGCCTCACCTCCAGCAGTGGGTTGTAGGCCGACGACTTCGCATCGGTCGGGTTGAACAGCAGGCAATGCGAGAAGCGCGAGCGCCAGCCGGCGGTGATCTGCCAGTTCTCGCCCTTGATGTCGTGGATGACGGCCGACGCGGGCCAGCTCAACAAGGTGGGAACTACCAGGCCCACGCCCTTACCCGAGCGCGTGGGCGCGAAGGTCAGGACGTGTTCCGGGCCTTCATGTCGCAGGTACTGGTGATCGTGCTGGCCCAGGAACACACCGGCAGGCTGCGTTAGGCCGGCTTTGCGAATGTCATCCGCGTTCGCCCATCGTGCCGATCCGTAGGTCGTGACCAGGCGCGATTGCCGCGAGCGCCAGATCGACATGCCAATTGCCACCAGCACGGCGACAAGACCGCTGCCGCCCGCGATGGCGCCGCCGGTGTCGAACACGCGCGGCGCGTAGGCGTCGAAGAAGAACCACCACTCGAACAGCCGCCACGGGTGATAGATCGGCGTGCCGAAGAAATCAAACCAGGGCGAGCCAAGGCGTAGTTGGTAGCCAAGGGCTGCTGCCGTCCATTGTGTGGCGCCCCACACTCCGGCGATCACGATGCCGAATACCACGGCAATCTGACCGAACAGCACGTTCGCCCCTTGCATCACAGTCTCCAAGCACGGCACATAGACGTGCCGCAGGCATCAGGATCAGTTCCGTGGGGAGTGCCGGTCAAAGGCCGTTATGGCGGGGATTCAGGCAAAAAAAGCCACATTTCTTGCAATGGCGAAGAAAATAAAAACGCCGCGAGCGCAGGCGCGTTGCGGCGTATGGAGGTAGTAGCGAGAGTTTCGTCGTAGCGAAGCAACAGCGGCGGACGCTACTTCGTCTTTTGCTCCGACCGATCACCGAAGAAGCGCCGATTCGCGGCCTCGGCGGCACGTCGGCAGAGTTCTTCGCCGGCCTTCGCGCGCTCTTCCTTGCACAGGCGCTGGACTTCCTTGAGACGCTCAGGATGGGCCACGAGGAAGTCCACGGTTTCCGTCGGTTGGGATGGCCCACAGGAGGCTGTCAGTGCAGCGGCCATCAGCAGCGACAGGAATCGGGGCATGGCTTGGGTCCTTTCAGCAGGTGGATCAGGAGTCCTCGGCGGCGCTGGAGCCATCCGCCGAATCAATGGAGTCCACTCGTGCGATGAACCGAGCCAGCATTTCGGAGGGCTCCACGTCACGGTGCAGCAGATACGTGGCCAGCATCTGCGACTTGCCCGCCAAGCGCCGGGCCACAACACCTGGCCCACGGCCGGATGCAATGTGCGCGGCGCCCGCCAAACCAAGTGCCAATCCGGCGGAGACTAAGGTCATCATCACCTCATAGGACGCCACGCGCTGGGCGATCAGTGGCTGTTGCTCGTAGCGCTGCAAAACGCGATCAACTTGGCGTGCATGGCCTTCGCATATCGCCGGATCGCATAGCGCCAGCGGATAGCGCAGCACTTCTTCCAACGGAACGTGCTTGTGGGCCAGCACAGGATGGCGAGCTGGGACCGCCACCATCAGCTCGTCTTCCCACGCAGGCCTGACCACAATGCCGTCGCCCACCTCTTCGGCCATCGAAAAGCCGACGTCATACAGGTCATCGTGCAGACCCTTGATCTGTTGGTCCAACGGCATCTCAAATAACCGAATGTCAATCTCTGGATCTTCCTCTCGGCACCGTGCCAGCAGCGTCGGCATTCGCGAGGGCGTGATGCCATCGGACAAAGCGATGCGCAACTGTCCCTGAAACCCACTGGCGGCGGACTTGACGCCGTCACACGCCTGTTTCAGAGCTTCGAAGATTCGCGGCACCCGCTCCAGGAATGCCATTCCGGCAAAGGTCAGGCGGGTGCTTCGCGTGGTTCGCGTGAACAGTTGCGCCCCGAGCTCTTCCTCTATCTCCTTGATGGTGCGCGACAAAGGGGACTGATCGATGTGCAGCTTTTCCGCTGCGCGGCCAAAGTGAAGTTCTTCGGCCACCGCTATAAAGCAACGCAAATGCCGAAGCTCCATGGTGTATCTCATCCAAGTTAAAAGGCCTTGACGAGTTCCGGCACAGCCGCGAACAGGTCCGCCTCCAGCCCGTAGTCGGCCACGCTGAAGATCGGCGCCTCCGGGTCCTTGTTGATCGCCACGATCACCTTGGAGTCCTTCATGCCCGCCAGGTGCTGGATCGCCCCCGAGATGCCCGCCGCCACGTACAGCTGCGGCGCCACGATCTTGCCGGTCTGGCCCACCTGCAGGTCATTGGGCGCGTAGCCCGCATCCACCGCCGCGCGGCTCGCGCCGATGGCCGCGCCCAGCTTGTCGGCCAGCGGGGTGATGACTTCGTCGAATTTTTCCTTGCTGCCCAGCGCACGGCCGCCGGAGACGATGATCTTGGCCGCCGTCAGTTCGGGCCGGTCGCTCTTGGCGATTTCGCTGCCCACGTAGCTGCTCTTGCCGGTGTCTGCCGCTGCGGTTGCCGTTTCCACTGCTGCGTTGCCTCCGGTCGCCGCTGTGGCGTCGAAGCCGGTGGTGCGCACGGTGATGACTTTGGTGGCGTCGCTGCTTTGCACGGTGGCGATGGCATTGCCGGCGTAGATGGGGCGTTCGAAGGTGTCGGCGCTCACCACCTTGGTGATGTCGCTGATCTGGGCGACGTCGAGCTTGGCGGCCACGCGGGGGGCCACGTTCTTGCCGCCGGCCGTGGCCGGGAACAGGATGTGGCTATAGTTGCCGGCGATGGCCAGCACCTGGGCGGCCACGTTCTCGGCCAGGCCGTGGGCCAAGCCTGCGGCGTCGGCGTGGATGACCTTGGCGACACCGGCGATCTGGGCGGCGGCTTGTGCGGCAGCGCCGGCATTGTGGCCGGCCACCAGCACGTGCACGTCGCCACCGCAAGCGGCTGCAGCCGTCACGGTGTTCAGGGTTGCGCCCTTGATGGATGCGTTGTCGTGTTCAGCAATAACGAGTACCGACATTTAGATCACCTTCGCTTCGTTCTTGAGTTTTTCGACCAGGGCGGCCACGTCAGCCACCTTCACGCCGGCGCCGCGCTTGGCGGGTTCGGTCACCTTCAGGGTCTTCAGGCGCGGGGCGACTTGAACGCCGAGGTCTTCGGGCTTGATGGTGTCCAGCGGCTTTTTCTTGGCCTTCATGATGTTGGGCAAGGTGACGTAGCGCGGTTCGTTCAGACGCAGGTCGGCGGTGATGACCGCGGGCAGCGTGAGGCTAAGGGTTTCCAGGCCGCCGTCCACTTCGCGGGTCACGGCTGCCTTGTCGCTGGCGAGCTCGACCTTGGAGGCGAAGGTGGCTTGCGGCAGACCGGCCAGCGCCGCCAGCATCTGGCCGGTCTGGTTGCAGTCGTCGTCGATGGCCTGCTTGCCCAGGATCACGAGGCCGGGCTGTTCCTTGTCGATCAGGGCCTTAAGCAGCTTAGCCACGGCCAGCGGCTGCAGTTCTTCATTGGTCTCGACTAGGATGCCGCGGTCGGCACCGATGGCCATGGCGGTGCGCAGCGTCTCCTGGCATTGAGACACGCCGCACGAGACGGCGACGATCTCCGTTGCCGCGCCTTTCTCCCTGAGCCGCACAGCCTCTTCGACGGCAATCTCGTCGAAGGGGTTCATGCTCATCTTGACATTGGCGATGTCCACGCCGCTGCCATCGCTCTTGACGCGGACCTTGACGTTGTAGTCAACCACCCGCTTGACGGGAACCAGGATTTTCATGGGAGGGTTTCCTTTCAGGATCATTCAGAGTTGATCGTCCGCCAGGGCCAGCGTGCTGGCGGCGCCGCCCGTGACGATGTCGCGCAGCATCGGCGCCTGCACCAGGACATGCGCCGCGTAATGGCTGGCTGTGGCGCGCTTGGTACCGAGAAAGCCCGCATCGCCCGCGCCCGCCGCGAGTTGCGCGGTAGCGGCTTCGGCCATGCGCGCCGACAGCCAGCCGCCGATCACGGTGCCCGCCAGCCGCAGGAAGGGCACGGCGCCCGCCGCGCACTGCGCGGGTTGACCGTCGTGGGCCAGCAGCCAGTCGACCGCTTCGTCCAGCGCCTGGGCAGCGGCTGCCAACGCGCGGCCGATCTGCGCCAGCACTGCATCGGGCGATTCGACCAACCGGCGCGCATCGCCGTCGATGCGGCCCAGCAGCGCCTTCAGCGTGCGCCCGCCCTCGCGTGCCAGCTTGCGGCCGATCAGGTCGTTGGCCTGGATGCCCGTGGTGCCTTCGTAGATGGTCGTGATGCGCGCGTCGCGCATGTGCTGGGAGGCGCCGGTTTCCTCGACGTAGCCCATGCCGCCATGCACCTGCACGCCGTCGGACGTGATGCCCTGCGCGCTGTCGGTACACCAGCCTTTGACCACCGGTATCAGCAGGCCGACCAGGGCCTGCGCCTGCGCGCGCTCCTGCGCATCGGCGTGGCCCGCGGCGCGGTCCATCTGACCGGCGCAGAAGTAGGCCAGCGCGCGCATGGCCTCGGTGCGGGCCTTCATGTCCATCAGCATGCGCCGCACGTCCGGGTGGCCTGCGATGGCGGTGCTGCCGCTGATCAGCGGCTTGCCCTGCACCCGCTCCAGCGCATAGGCGCGTGCGCGCTGGTAGGCGCGCTCGGAAATGCCCACGCCTTCCAGGCCAACGTTCAGCCGCGCGTGGTTCATCATGGTGAACATGCAGGCCAGCCCCTGGTGCGGCTCGCCGACCAGGTAGCCGATAGCGCCGCCGCTGTCGCCAAAACTCATCGACGCCGTGGGGCTGCCGTGGATGCCCATCTTGTGCTCAATCGACGTGCAGGCCAAGTCGTTGCGTTCGCCCAGGGTGCCATCGTCGTTGACCAGGTACTTCGGGCACAGGAACAGCGAGATGCCTTTCACCCCCGGTGGCGCATCGGGTAGGCGCGCCAGCACCAGGTGCACGATGTTCTCGGCCATGTCGTGCTCGCCCCAGGTGATGAAGATCTTGTTGCCGCTGACGTGGTAGTGGTCGCCCTCGTGTACGGCACGGCTGCGCAGCGCGGCCAGGTCAGAGCCGGCCTGGGGCTCGGTGAGGTTCATGGTGCCCGTCCAGCGGCCCTCGACCATGGGTGCCAGGAAGCGGCGCTGGAGTGCGTCGCTGCCATGGTGCGCAATGGCCTCCACCGCGCCCAGCGTGAGCATCTGGCACAGGCTGAACGCGAGGTTGGACGACTTCCACATCTCCAGCACGGCGGTGGAGACCAGCGTGGGCAGGCCCTGGCCGCCCCATTCGGTGGCAGCGGGCATGCCGTTCCAGCCGTTCTCGCAGAAGCTGGCCCAGGCTTCGCGAAAGCCGTCGGCGGGCGTGACCCGACCATCGTGCCAGCGCGCGCCCTGCACGTCGCCGGGGCGGTTGAGCGGATCCAGCACGCCAGCGGCGTAATTAGCCGCCTCCTGCAGGATGGCCTCGACCAGGTCGGGCGTGGTTTCTTCATGGTCGGGCTGGGCGCAGATCGCGTCCAGGCCGCCGACCTCTTTCATGGCGAACAGCATTTCGCGCAGGGGGGCTATGTAGACAGACACAGCGAATTTCCTTGATGGCTACGATCAGGCGTTTTGCGGCGTCTGTTGCGACGGGCGCAACTCGCGTGCAGCCTCTTGCGGGCCCACCGACGCCGGGCCGCCATGCCTGATGAACGCCAGGGCGATCGAGCCGATGATTCCGAAAGCCCCGATCACCAGGAAGTTCTGCTCCAGCGGCAGCTCAAGCGCAACGATCTGGCCGATTAGCAGCGGCGCCGCGATCGCGCCCAGGCGCCCCACGCCGGAGGCCATGCCGATGCCGGTCGAGCGGATGGACATCGGGTAAAACTGCCCGCAGTAGGCATAGGCCACCAATTGCGCGCCGGTGGTGCAGGCGCCGACCGCGCCGATGATCAGATAACGCAGCTCGGTCGAGGTCTGGAACGTCATCAGGTACAGCAGCACGCCGCCCAGCGCATACATCCCCACCAGCACCCACTTGATGTTGAACTTGTCGGCGAGCCACCCGCCTCCCACGGCACCGATGATGGCGCCAACGTTCAGCGCGATCACGAAGCTGAGGGCAGACCCCAGGCTGTAGCCAGCCATAGCCATCAGCTTGGTCAGCCAGCTGCTGAGCGCATAGACCATGAACAGGCCCGAGAAGAAGGCGATCCAGAACAGCACCGTGCTCGGGCCTCGCCCGTCCTGGAACAGCCGGGAGACCGGCGCACCCGCCACGCGGTCGGCGGTGGGCACGACGAACTGGGCGTCCGCCGGGTGCTTGACTCCCGGCTGGAGATTACGGGCCACTTCGGCCAGTTCGCCGTTGCGGCTGCGCGAGATCAGGTAGGTCATTGATTCCGGCACCAGCTTCAAGATGAACGGAATCAGCAGGACCGGCACACCCGCTGCGATGAAAACGACCTGCCAGCCGTACTCGCCGATCAGCTGCTTGCCGAGCACCGCGGCCAGGATGCCGCCCAGTGCGTAGCCCGAAGTCATCAGCGCCGTCATCAGGCTGCGGATCTTCTTGGGCGAGTACTCGACCATCTGTGCCACGATGACCGGCAGCACACCGCCAATCCCCAGGCCCGCGATGAAGCGCACCACGCTGAAGCTGATGGGATCCTTGGTGAATCCGGCGGCCGCGGTGAACACGCTGAACAGCATGACGCCAATGGAGAGGGCCCAGCGCCGACCAATCCGGTCGGACAGCGTGCCCAGAACCATGGCGCCGAACATCATGCCGAACAGGGCCGAACTGGCCATGAAACCGGCAGTCGATGCGTTCACGCCCATCTGCTGCATGATGGACGGCAGGGCGATGCCCACCACGGCGATGTCATAGCCGTCGATGATGAGAATCAACAGGCACCACAGAAGCACCTTGGCATGAAAGCGGTTGAAGCGAGCGTCGTCGGCGAGCTTCTGCATGTCGATTTGGCACACGTGTTTGTCTCCTTTGAGTTAGGCTCTGGATCGTGGGGCGGCGGTCATCGCCGCTCCGCTACATGTCGTCCAGCGCACACAAGGAATCCTAGGTGCCGGTGCTGCGAGCCGCGATGACGAAGCGCCCCGATCGAATGACAAACGGCCCCTTTCTGAGAGCACTGTTCAAGTGCGCCAAGAGGTCAGGCGTCAAGCTGAATATGGTCGCCGCGTGCGGCTGATATTCCAGCACGAAGGGCGCTTCTGCCTGCTGGGAACACCCCGGCAGTGTTGGGTGCCCAGGGGCTCACGCCCCATCGTCGGCGCACGCCTCAACGCCAGACCCTGTACGCCTTCGCCGCCGTCAGCACGCACGATGGCGTGATTGACTCTCTGGTGCTGCCCTGGGCCAACGCTGAGACGATGCAGGTGTTCCTGGCCGAGATGGCGCGACGCCATGCCGTCGAGTTCATCATGATGGTCATGGATCAGGCGGGTTGGCACATCGCGGGTCACTTGGATGTGCCACAGAATATGCGCCTAGAGTTTCTGCCAGCCTTGAGCTGAACCCGGTCGAGCATCTGTGGAAGGTGCCGTGCCAGGATTGGTTTGCCAACACGGTGTTCAAAGAACTGGAGGCCGTACACGACGCGCTGGTGCAAGGACTCATTGCTCTCGAAACACATCAGCAAAGAACCCAGTCAATGACAGGCTTGATTGGGTTACTTCTATATCCTTGAGGGCAAATTAGTGCATCAGGCGAGCCGATAGCGCATTGCGCCGTCTTCGTCTTCTGCAGACACGATTTCCCCACGCTGGTCGAGATAGTTTAGGTGGGCGAGCGTCTCTCCGGTCGCGAGGTTGAGGTGCATTTGCTCCGCAACAATGGACGAACGGTACAGGGCGCGAACCAGGTCGATGACCCTCAGAGGCTGCGCAAGTTGTTGCCTGACGCGGTCGGTGCCTCTGACGGTGCTCGCACGCAGTTGCTCCAACCGTAGGTGCAGGCCATGGAAAGGTTCGTTGTGGGCAGGCAGAATCAGGGCGCTCCCAGGTACGCGTTGCATCAACCGGTCGATGGAATCGAGCCAACCCTGCAGAGGATTCGCATGCGGCTCGGTGGCGTACACGGAGGTATTGGAACTGATCCTGGGAAGAACCTGATCCCCCGATATCAGCAAATCCAGTTCGCGCGAGTAGAAGCACGCGTGCTCGGGGGAATGTCCTGTGCCGACGATGACTTCCCATTCCTGGTCCCCGATCCGCAACATCTGGCCATCCGTGAGCCGCACAAAGCTGTCAGGCAATGGATGGATCATTTTACCGAAGTCACCGAACCGGGTGCGGTACTCATCCACCTCGGTGTCGCTCCATCCGGCCCTCCGATAGAAGCGAACGCCATCGACTGGCGCTTCCCGCCCCGTATCGGCAAGCATCACCCGACAGCTCAAATACTCGTCTCGTGTCATCCAAAGCGCGCATTCGAAGCGACGTGTCAACCATCCCGCCATGCCCACATGATCCGGGTGCATGTGCGTCGCTATCACACGGGAGATGGGTCGGCCGGCTAGCGGCCCCTGCGGAGCGAGCAAGGCGAGCCACGCGTTCCTGACGTCCACGCTGCGAATGCCCGTGTCCACGACCGCCCAACCAGGACCGTCGCTCAATGCCCAGAGGTTGATGTGATCCAGGGAAAACGGCAGCGGCATGCGCAGCCACAGCACACCAGGCTTGATTTCCGTGGCTTGGCCAGGGAGTGGGAGATCCGAGAACGGATACGAGAGTGCCGGGGCTGCGTCGGTCATGATGCTTGATTTACATTCTGGCAGTGCTGCTCCTAATGGCGCAGAGCCATCACTCCTATGCAGTGCGAGCTCAGTTTTAGCTTAGGAAGCTTAGAAGTCAGCCTCAACGGTGGCAATGACGAATGACCTCGATAGGCTGACGGAAAGCGTCTGCTTCCTGGCGCAGCCTGTCGCTGCGCTGCCGTCGGTGCAACTGCCAGGGCTGCAAACAGTCTCTTGAGCGCACGAGAGCCTCGCTCGATGTGGGCCAAGACCCGGCAGCTATGAAGGCGCCGATCTTCTCGGTGGTCGGCTACAGCCTCGTGGCCGTGCCGGAATTGGTCGAATGCCTCTATGTAGGGTGCTGCGGGCTACGCGAGCGGGCGCGGTAGGCTCCCGGCGCGCTGCCGGTCCAGACCTTGAATGCGCGCTGGAAGGCGGTGCTGTCGGTGAAGCCCAGGTCGGCGGCGATGGCGATGAGCGAGGCTTCGCTGCTGGTTAGGCGCACGATCGCCATGTCGCGCCGCAGTTGGTCCTTCAGTGCCTGGAAGGAAGTGCCCTCGGTGGCCAGGTGCCGCTGCAACGCACTCACCGACATATGCAGGCGCTGCGCGGTGACGGGCAGGTCGGGCCATTCGGGGTTGGCCAGCTGCAGCACCATGCGGACCCGCGCGCTGGCGCTGCGCTCGTTCAGGTGCGGCCCCACCACGTTGCCCGGCGTGGCGCGCAGAAAGGACTGCAGCGCGTCCCGATCGCGCCGCACCGGCAGTTTGAAGGCGTCGGCGTCGAACCAGGCGGCCGTGCGCGGCTGCCCGAAGCACAGCGAACCGGAAAAGATGCGCCCGTAGCTCATCGCATGGAGCGGCAGCGCAAAATTGAAGTCGAATCGCTGCGGCACCAGCCGGCCGCCGTGCAGCCACAGCAACAAGCGCCAGAACACGCGCAGCAGATGTGCATGAAGGAATTCGGCATGTGCGCCCGGGCCGCCGCGCATCTCCAGCGCGAAGCCCCCCAGCGCGCCCTCGGTCACGGGCACCAGCGTCACGTCGTCCTGCAGCAGGGCGAAGGATTCGCTCAGGCGACGCAGGGCGCATGACAACGAATGGGCAGTGAACGCGCTGCGCACCATTAGCGCGAAGCTGCCCGGGCGCATGGGTCGCTCATGTAGGTAGCCCAGGCACTCGTCGTTCAGGCTGTCCTTGACAGCGATAAATAGCGCGTTGAACTGCTCCACGGTTACGCGCGAATCCTCGAGCTCCAGCAGCGATTCGCTGATGCCGGCGCGCCCCAGCACGCCCTTCAGCCATTCTTGCGTGGCCAGCCCCTTGCCGCGCGCGCCGTCCAGCAGGCCATGCACGGCAAAGATAGGAGCGGTGAAGACGGGTTGCAGCATTGCGTGTGATCGAAGGAGCCAACGCCGGTCGCGCGGGCCAAAAGAAGTTATTTGTCAGTTGATTGAGGCAATCCGCTATCGCCCTTGCAGGGGCCAATTATTACGATTGTCGCATCCCCAAAAACACTTCGGCAGTGGCGCTGTGCGGAACGCCCGGTGCGGGGTCAGAAGCCAACATACAAGGAGACATGCCCATGCTGCCACAGCTGTATCGCCACGCCTGGATGGACCACGAGATCGACGCTTTTCGCGAGCAGGTGCGTCGCTACGTTGCCGCCGAATTCACTCCCCGGCTCGACGAATGGCGCCGCCAGGGCTACATCCCGCGCGAGGTCTGGCGTCTGTTCGGCGGGATGAGCTTTCTGCTGCCCGAGATGCCCGAGACCTATGGTGGTGCCGGCGCCAGCCTCGCCTACCAGCTGGTGGTGCAGGACGAACTGGCCAAGGCCGAGATGCCGGTCAATATCGCGGTGCACACCATCGCTTCGCATTACATCCTGGACTTTGGCACCGAAGCGCAAAAGCAGCGCTGGCTGCCCAAGGTGACGAACGGCGAGATGCTGGCCGCAATCGCGATGACCGAGCCGGGCTGCGGCTCGGATCTGAAGGCCATCTCCACCCGGGCCCGGCGCGACGGCGACTACTACGTGATCGACGGCGCCAAGACCTTCATCACCAACGGCTTCACCGGAAACCTGCTGATCGTCGCGGCGCGCACCAGTGGCGCGGGCAGCAAAGGGGTGTCGCTGTTCGTACTGGAGACCGAGAACCTGCCAGGCTTTCGTGTGGGCCGCCTGCTTGAAAAGATCGGCATGCAGGCCTCGGACACGGCGGAGCTCTTCTTCGACAGCGTGCGCGTTCCAGCCGACCAACTGCTGGGGAGCGTTGAAGGACAAGGCTTTGGGCAACTGATGGGCGCGCTGCCCTACGAGCGCATGGTCATTGCAGTGCCGGCGGCGGCCGTCATCGACCGGGCGTTGGAGCTCACCATCGAATACACGAAGCAGCGCAAGATATTCGGTGCGCCTCTGTTCGACATGCAGACAACGCGCCAAAAGCTGGCCGAGATGGCGACCATCGCGCATGTGGTGCGCAGCTTCGTCAACGACTGTACACAGAGACTGCTGGACGGCACACTCGACAACGAGGCCGCCTACATGGCCAAGTGGTGGTGCACCGAACAGCAGTGCCGCGTGGTGGACGAGTGTCTCCAATTGTTCGGCGGCTACGGCTACATGGCCGAGTATCCGATCGCGCGGATGTATGCCGCTTCGCGAGTGCAGAAGATCTACGGCGGCGCCAACGAGGTCCTGAAAGACCTGGTTTCGAGGAAGCTGTGAACATGCCGCACACGCTGCAGTTGCCTCTGCACGGCGTCCGTGTGGTGGAGTTTGAGGGCATCGGTCCAGGCCCTCTGGCCGCCAGGATGCTGGTCGACATGGGCGCCGAGGTGATCGCGCTGGCACGGGCCGAGCAGGCTGCTGGGGCGCAGCGGCTGGGCGGGGCGGTGGAGAACCCGCTGCACCGCGGCAAGAAGGTCGAGGTCATCGACCTGAAGTCGCCCGGTGGCAAGGCGCGCGCACTGGAACTGATTGCCCAGGCCGACGCTCTGATCGAAGGCTTTCGCCCAAGGGTGATGGAGCGGCTGGGCTTCGGCCCCGCAGATTGCGCGGCGCTCAATCCCCGGCTGGTCTATGGCCGGATGACGGGCTGGGGCCAGGACGGGCCACTTGCCCAGGCCGCGGGCCACGACCTGAACTACGTCGCGCTGACGGGCCTGCTGTCGCTGTCGGCGCACAGGGGGCAGGCGCCCATCGTGCCGCCCTCGGTACTCGGGGACGGTGCCGGGGCGCTAGGCATGGCTTTTGGCATCGCCTGCGCGCTGGTCGATGCACGGGCCACCGGCCGTGGCCGGGTTGTGGACGCAGCCATCGTGGACATCGTGGCCATGCTGGGCACGCTGGTGCACTGGATTCGCGCCAACGGGCAGATCGACGGCGCACAGCCGAGCCCGTTCCACGATTCGCCGTTCTATGACGTGTACGTCTGCGCCGACGGCGGCTTCATCAGCCTCGGCGCGATCGAGCCGCCGTTCTACGCATTGCTGTTGTCCAAGTTGGGCCTGGCGGACGTGAACCCTGCAGACCAGTACGACACGGCGGCGTGGCCAGCGTTGAAGGAGCGCATCGCGGCCCTCATCCGCACCCAGCCCCAGGCGCACTGGTGCGCGCTGCTTGAAGGCAGCGACGCCTGCTTTGCACCCGTGCTCAGCCTGGCCGAGGCAGTGCGGCATCCGCACAACGCGGCACGGGGCATCTACCAGACCACCTCTTTCGGCGCCATCGAAGCGGCCTCGGCCCCACGGTTCCAGGCACTCAACGCAACCACCACCCAGGAGACAAAGAAATGACTGCTACCACCCACATCGTCCGCGGCTGCCCGTCCACCACGGGCAACGACCGCCAGCTCAACACCACGACGCTGATCCGGCACGCCGCGCGCACCCATGGGGACCAGGAGATCGTCTACCGCACACCCGATGGCGGCTGGGATCGCTACACCTACGCGGACTGCTACGCGCGCATCTGCCGCAGCGCCAATGCACTGCGCGCGCTCGGTGTCGAGCCCGGCGACCGGGTCGGCATCCTGGACTGGAACAGCCGACGTCACTTCGAGCTGTACTGGTCTATTCCCGGCCTGGGTGCTGTCATGTTGCAGATGAATCTGCGCCTGGGCCCAGAGGACCTGGGCTACGTGGTCGACCACAGCAAGGTGTCCTACGTTTGCGTAGACGAGTCATTGCTACCCCTTGCCGAATCCGTCGCAGCGAATTCGCCCCAGATCAAGGGCTGGATTGTCATGACCGACAAGCCGCTGGACCAGATCAAGACCACGCTGAAACCGCTGCTGCACTACGAAGACCTGCTGGCCGCCGCCGACACGAAGATCGACTGGCCCGAGATCGACGAAACCTCGGCCTACAGCGCCTGCTATACCACCGGCACCACAGGCAAGCCCAAGGGCGTGTACTACTCGCACCGCGGCATCTATCTGCACTCCACGGCCATGGCCACCAATCTGGGCATGACGCTGGACGACTGCGTCATGCTCATCACGCCCATGTTCCACGGGCAGTGCTGGGGCCTGCCACAGGCCGCCACGCTGCTGGCCGACAAGATCGTGCTGCCGGGCCGCTACGCTGCCGAAGACACCAAGCCGCTGGTTGACGCCATGATCGCTGAGGGTGTGACCATCACCAACGGCGCACCGGCCATCTTCCAGCCCATGCTGCAGTACATCGAGACGATGCAGGTCAAGCCGGACTTCAGCCGCATGCGCATGCTGTCTGGCGCCTCCGAGCCGCCGCTGTCGATGATGATCGGTTTCTACGACCTCACGGGTGCTGAGGTGGTGCACGCCTACGGCGCCACCGAAGCCACGACGCTGGTGACGATGAACCGCCTCAAGTCCACGCTCAAGAAGCGCTTGACCGAGGAAGAGAAGTGGAACCTCAAGCGCAAGCAGGGTCTGGTGCTGACCGGGGTGGATATTCGCATCCTCGATGCCGACGACAAGGACTTGCCGCACGACGGAAAGTCAGCGGGCGAGATTTGCGTGCGCGGCCCCTGGATCACGGCCAGATACCACGACATGCCTGATTCCGCAGACCGTTTCCTGGAAGGCGGCTGGTGGCGCTCGGGCGATGTCGGAACGGTGGACGAGAACGGTTACCTCAAAGTTACCGACCGCATCAAGGACGTGATCAAGAGCGGCGGCGAATGGATTTCTTCCATCGACATGGAAAACCTGCTCATGGGCCACCCCGCCGTGCGCGACGCCGCCGTGGTCGGCGTTCCGCATTCGAAGTGGCAGGAACGGCCGCTGGCCCTGGTGGTGCTCAAGCCCGACCAGCAGGCGACCCAGGAACAACTGAAGGAGTACCTGGGCAGCGCCTTCGCCAAGTGGCAGTGGCCGGATCAGGTCCTGTTCGTCGAAGCCATCCCCAAGACCAGCGTCGGCAAGCTCGACAAGAAGCGCATCCGCGCCGAGCATGCGGGCCGCTACGCCGAGTGAGCCAACCTTTTGAACCAGGAGAACAACATGAATGACCATGAACCCGTCATCGTCGGTGCGCTGCGCACCCCCGTGGGCAAGCGCGGCGGGCGCTTGCAGAAATGGCATCCCGTCGATTTGTTGGGCGAGACGCTGCGCCAACTGGTCGAGCACTCCGGCATCAACCCGGCCGATCTGGACGATGTGATCGTCGGCTGCGTGCTGCAGTGGGACCAGCAGCACGGCAACCTGGGCCGTCATGCCGTATTGGCGGCGGGGCTGCCCGAATCCGTGCCGGCGGTGACGGTCGATCGGCAATGCGGGTCGGGCCAGCAGGCGGTGAGCTTTGCCGTGCATGGCATCCGGGCGGGCGCTTACCAACTGGTCATCGGTGCCGGGGTCGAGTCGATGTCGCAGGCCCCCATGCCGCCGTCGTTCAAGCCCGGCGCGCCGCTGGGCTCGCAATACAGCCCGAGCGAACTGGCGCGCTACCAGGACAACCCGCTGATACCGCAGGGCGCTTCCTCGGAGTTGATGAACAAGCGCTTCGGTCTCACGCGCGAGGCCTTGGATGCCTTCGCCGTGCGTAGCCATCGGCGGGCCACCGAGGCCTCGCAGGCTGGCCGCGTCAGGGATCAACTGGTGCGGCTGACCGAGGATCCGGCCGATCCGGACAGCCCGATCGTCGCCGCCGACGAGGGCGTGCGCGCGGACCCCAACCCCGAGAAGATGGCCACGCTGAAAGGCGTGTTTGCCGCCGACGGCGCCACCACGGCCGCCAACTCATCGCAGATCAGCGACGGTGCCGCCGCGCTGCTGATCGCCAGCCGTGCCTACGCCAAGCAATACGGCCTGAAGCCGCGTGCGCGCTTCGTCAGCACCGCCGTGGCAGCCGCCGACCCGGTGATCCAGTTCACCGCCGTGCTCGACGCCACCCGCAAGGCACTGAAGGAATCGGGTCTGACCCTCGACGATATCGATCTGTTCGAAGTCAACGAGGCCTTCGGCGGCGTGCCGCTGATGTTTCAGCAGGAGTTCGGCATCCTGGACGACCGCCTCAACGTCAACGGCGGCTCGATAGCCATCGGCCATCCGCTGGGCTCTACCGGCGCGCGCATGCTCACTGACCTGCTGTGCGAGCTGGAGCGCCGGGGCGGCCGCTATGGCCTGCAGACGATTTGCGAGGCCTCGGGCACGGCCAACACCACCATCATCGAGCGGCTTGGATGAGCGGGGCCACCATGAGCGAAGCCAGCGAAGTGCTCGTCAGCCGCGATGGCGCCATCGCCACCTTGACCATCAACCGCCCGCGCGCGAAGAACAGCTTGAACCGCGCGGTATTCGATGGCCTGCGTGCGCAGC